>JAEAMG010001195.1_pt1 | contig 21404 bp, 15 predicted proteins | sample 8958741 | NCBI WGS metagenome assembly JAEAMG01 (sample SAMN16933256, study PRJNA681125) | bioreactor sludge metagenome | isolation source: anaerobic bioreactor treating anionic surfactant - SDBS | place: India: Bengaluru | collected 2019-02-28 | reverse complement strand
GGCCAACTTTCCAATTACCCATTCCGGCCTTGATGGCGGTAACACCTGAATACAACACCGATTTCAAAAAGAATTCATCTTTGTGGCTTATGCAAAAGAAGTGTCCATACAATCCTGAAAATATATTTTATGCCGTGTTCAACGTGAAATCAACTGGGAAAAAACCACGCGCCGTCAACTTCCTGCAATACACGAAGAAGGGTTGTTGTTTTCACGTTGGTCTGAGAATAGGAAAAAGAGTATGAAAAAAAGACTTCCGGTTAGTTGTATGGACTTTGGGTTGCTTTTCGTCCTCTTATAAATGGGAAGGGAAGATATCAAGAATTTCGTTGTCCTATAGCGTGGCCTTAAAAGAATACTGTCATCAGGGCTAACCCCTTCGATGCGGGAAATGCCGTTGGATAGGGGACCCACGTAACATGTCCGTCCAGGTACAGGACATTGGCGCCGCCGGGAACATGGTTGAAGTCGGCATTGCCGTTGACGGACGCGGAAACGAGGTCCCACAATACAGGCAGAGTGCTTTCCGCCATTGCCATTTGGCTTGGGGAATTTACATCCGTAATGAGGTATCGCGCTATGCCGTCGGTAAACCGTAGCAGGGTGGCGCGGTCCGCATTGCCCACGGGAAGGTTTGGCGGCGATGCCAGCGCGGAGATGAGGCCATGCTTCATCTCATCCTCCAAGTCCTCATCCAGCACAGCGTCATTGTCCGGATTTTTGTCGCCCAGCGGTCCCTGTAGAAAAGATTCCCCTTCCATGTACGAAATCATGGCCATGAGATAGACCAACTGTGCGGGCAGCCGGGCGGCCCCGGGTGCCCCGAAAAAAGAGGCGTCTATGGACGGGTCGGTGTCCTCGCCTTTGTCAATGACATACCCGTAATACAGGTAGCTGGCATCCGCGCGGGACGGCAGGCCTGCATATTGACAGTACTGGCCCGGGAGCGCCTCAATGACCTGGAGGGGGTCATTGTCGCTTGAATCCGGATCTGAAGGGCAGACCAGCACATTGAGGTCGGTCAGATAATCGGGATACAGGCCCGTGATTTTCGGGGCGAGGGCCGCCCGTGCATCCCCCTCAGTGCACCCTGCCGGCGTGGTTTCGCCCCAGGGTTCGTCGGCATGCACGCGTGGATACCGCCCATGGGCCTCATCGGCATAGAGGGCGAATATCGTACCCAGCTGTTTCAAATTATTCTGGCAGGACTTGCGCCTCGCGGCCTCTCGTGCCCGGCCCAGTGCGGGCAACAGGATAGCGGCAAGAATGCCTATAATGGCTATAACTACCAGCAGTTCAATCAATGTGAATCCGTGTCGTTTCATGAGACTTCCTTGTTTGCTCACGTCGCCTTGATGTTATAGGCGATTACGGCATCTCCGCGTCGGATAAAAAGCAGGCCGCAGGCAACAGTGGGATGCGCCCAGTGCTTGTCCGAACCGGCGGTTACTTGAAACTGACCTTTTATATCCAAGCCTTCAGGGCTGGGCTTCACCAGGGATACGGTTCCCGCTCTTGGACCCTCATATACATACAGCATGCCATCGGCGTACACCGTGTCCGCCTGGGAAATCTTCTTTTCGTTCCACATCACTGTGCCTGTCGCCAGCTCCAGGCAAACAAAACTGTTGCGATGCGCGCCACCGTAAATATACCCGTCCACCAATACCACGCCGTGATGCTGGCAATCGAGCGTTTTATCGGTCCACAGTTCCGTTACGGTGCCGCCGTCTTCGGATAACTTCAGGGCGACGCCCCCCGATTTGTAGCCGCTTGAACAGTATAAAAGACCGTTCCCATACACAGGCGATACGGCATTGATATCATACTCCGTCCGATGTCCGTGGTTCCAAAGCAGCGCGCCTGTGGCCGGGTCCATGCCTACAATTTGTGTAGCGGTCATGGTAACCAGGATACGGCGCCCATTGTGGGTGATGAGGACCGGTGAGCAGTAGGATGCCTTGTCCTGTAGGTCATTCATTGCCCACACAGTATCCCCTGTCATTTTGTTCAGCGCCACGACAACACCGTCCCTGCCGCCGGGCGTGCAGATGATATGGTCGCCATCGAGCAGCGGGGATTCCGCCAAGGACCAGGTGATATTTTCCCCGCCGAAACGCTTGAAAATATCCACCTGCCAAAGTACCTTCTGATTGATAATATCGAGGGCGTAGACCACCCCCAAACCCGAAACCAGATAGGCCCGGTCGCCGTCAATTGTGGGCGTGGAACGTGGTCCGGGGGCCTGCTCGTCCGTGGTCTCAGGGCCATAGACAACACGACCTGCGTGGTTCCCATGCAAATCCAGAAGATGGAGACGGCCTTGTTGGTCTTCCGCCATGCCGGTCACAAAAAGTTGTTCCCCGGATACGGACACCGAGGAATACCCCGCGCCGAACCCTTCGGCAATCCAAGCCACGGGTGGGCCCTCCGCAGGCCACGATCTTAGTAAACCGGTCGCGTTGAAATGTCCATCACCCTCGGGACCGCGGAACCGCGGACTTTCAGCAAAACCGGTCACGGTCAGTACCAATAGAAAAAAGACACAGAATAAGTTTTTCTTCATAAAGCGGATCTTCCTTCTGCCATGGGAAATAGAGCTGAAATAATCATTTTCAATCAGCAAAGTGTACTTGATAAACTACATCTTACTCAACTGTAATGTATTATCGGCTCTACAGGCAATGGAAAATAACAACGCCAAGTGATTGGAGGAGTGCTTATGAAAGTTTTTCCCTGGAGTAAATCCGATAAAACGATAGCACGGAAAGCTTTTGAAGCTGCCTATGATCGGGAATGCGCGGACGTTGTGGCGGAACTCCGAACACGCGTGAACACATTACAAGACAACAAGGATGTGTGGGCCATAAATGATTTTCTTTATAAACGGCGTCAGGAAATGGACCGTAAATACGATTTTCGTTATTCTGTGCTGCTGGAGGTTCTTGCAGTGCTTATTCATGAAGGCACGATTACCTTGGAAGATGTGGAGGGTCTGGACAAAGAAAAACTGGATCATATAAAAACGTACTTGATGATATTTGGGTGAATAAGGTGTTACCCTCTTACCGGATAGTGAAATGTTGAGAAGTGACGTGTAATCGTTATTTTCCCGGGTGGGGGTTTTTATTTACAATAGGAACGGAGCAGAAAAGGTTAAACTGTATTAAACAGGCCATGTCCGACAAGAAAAACATAGCTCCCGTGCGCATCCTGCCTGATGAAGTCGCCAACAAGGTAGCGGCGGGTGAAGTGGTCGAGCGTCCCGCGTCTGCGGTGAAGGAGCTGGTTGAGAACGCTTTGGATGCGGGAGCGACACGTATCTCGGTGCGACTTGTGGCGGCGGGTCGGCGTCTTATCGAGGTGCAGGATAATGGTCATGGCATGTCGGAGCAGAACGCGCTGCTGGCTATCGAACGTCACGCCACCAGTAAGATACGCAATGCGCAGGATTTGGATAACATACAGACCTTGGGGTTTCGGGGGGAAGCGCTGGCGAGTATTGCCGCCGTATCGCGGTTTACATTGGTAACGCGCCGTGCCGGTGATGAAAGTGCGACCTTGCTGCATGTGGATGGGGGCATATTGCGTGAAGTGCAGCGTACGGGCGCGCCTGAGGGAACGCGCATTTCCGTAAACCGCCTGTACTTCAATACGCCGGTGCGTGCAGAATTTCTAAAAGGTATCACCACGGAGTTAAACCATTGTATAGACATTGTGCAGCGCCTTGCACTGGCGAGTTTCGGGGTAGGATTTCAACTGGTCCACAATGATCGCCTGTTGCTCGATGTGCCTGAACATGCCACGCTGCGCGACCGGGTGGCGTTGGTCTGGGGGTTATCCTTTGTCCACGATATGGTGGAGGTATCGGGCAGCCGGAACGGGTTTACACTGGCGGGACTTGCGGGTACGCCGGAATTGACACGGGCCGGTCGCTCCCACCAGTTCTTTTTTGTCAACGGACGACCTGTCTTCAACCCCTCAATGCAGTATGGTCTTCAGGATGCGTATAGGGGGTTATTGACCGTGGGCCGCCATCCTGTGGCGGTGGTGCTATTATCCTTGAATCCGCGTCAAGTGGATGTGAACATTCATCCAACCAAGCGGGAGATAAGATTTCGGGATGAACAGGCCGTCCACCACGCCATACGGGACATTGTCCGCGAGTCGCTGGCCGGATTTCGCAAATCCGAGGTGGAGAACGCGCCCGGGGACCTGGATGTGCCTGGGGGGAACAACACCACAATTGGAACAGGACCCGGCGGCAATGTGGAAACGATCAGTGATAATGAACCTGCCGAAACTGTCACCCCGGTAAAGATACAGGCAACAGCAACAGCCCCTGAGGTTGTTACGTTGCCGGAACAGACATGGGAAACGCAGGATATTCCCGGATTGGAACCGCGTTTGCATTCAAAGAGTATTCCGGAACCATTCTCCGGCGAATCCCTCGAGCCGAAAGGATGTTTTGAAGCATTGGACAGCGTGGGCGATGCGCCCTTACAGGTGTTTGACACTTATCTGCTGGTCCCTGAAGGGAAACGTCTTCTCATTATCGATCAGCACGCGCTCCATGAACGGCTGAACTATGATGCCCTGGTCAGTGAACTGGAAAGCAATGAATACGCGTTGCAGCAGTTGGCGGTGCCTGTGGTCTTTGAAGTGGCGCCTGCGCAAGTACAGCTTCTCGAGTCTCATCTGCACATTTTTAAAGAACTCGGGATTGAGATTGAGGCGTTTGGCGGCAACTCATTTCAAGTAACCGGGGTGTGCCATCTATTTGCGGAAAGTAAGGCGCCGGATGTGGTGCTGGCGGCCCTCGACCAATTGGCCCAAGGCAACCTGTTTGGGCAGGAACATACCCGGGCTGACCTGCTGCGAACGGCCACGCGGGCATGCAAGGCCTCCATCAAGGCGGGAGATCGCCTTACCCCGGAAGAACGGCGCCGTTTGCTTGAAGGCTTTCACCGGCTGCAACCGCCCTATACCTGTCCCCATGGTCGTCCCATCATTGTGGAACTGACCCGACAACAAATGGAAAAAAGTTTTCGGAGGATACAGTGAACCGCGCGATTGCCGTGGTCGGTCCCACTGCTTCGGGAAAGACGCGCCTTGCCGTGGCGGTGGCACAGCGACTGGGAACGGAAATACTTTCCGCGGATGCCATGCAATTCTATCGCGGCATGGAAATCGGTACCGCCGCCCCGACACCGGAAGAACAAGGGGGTATCCGGCATCATTTCGTTGGATTTCTCCCCCCTGATGCCGAAATGGCTGCCGGAGACTATGAACGGCTTGCCCGCAAAACCGCCTTGGATCTGGGGGAGCGGAACCGCGTTCCCGTCCTAATCGGCGGCTCCGGCCTCTATGTCAGCGCATTTATTGATGGTTTATTCGATGGTCCCGCACGGGACTTGGGCGTCCGTGACCGGATTCGGGCCCGCGCCCGGGAACTTGGTAATATGGAAATGATGAATGCGTTGCGCGCGGTAGACCCTGCCTATGCCGCGTTATTGACCAGTGAAAATGACCTGGTAAGAATCGTACGCGCCCTGGAGGTATATGAAATTACTGGAAAGCCTTTTTCCGTCTGGCATAGCGAACACCGTGAGCAGCGCATTTCCTGGAATGTGACCCAAGTGGCGTTACGATGGGATCGGAGTCTGCTTTATGAACGGATTAACCGCCGGGTGGAGGAAATGATCGCCCTGGGATGGGTGGACGAGACGCGCAGACTTATCGAGGCCGGCTACGAGAAAGATATTGTGAGGCTCAAGGCGCTGGGATACCGGGAAATCGCCGCCTGCCTGCGCGGGGAGAGCACCCTGGAAGAGGCGATGGAGGCGACGCGGCAGCATCACCGTCGTTATGCCAAGCGCCAGCTGACCTGGTTTAACGCTGACAGGCGCATCCACTGGTTGGAATGCACGGAATCATGCAGCGTGGATGTTCTGGCGGGGGAAACTCTGCGTCTTTTTCATGAAGCGGTATGACATCGAAGCGGTGTTCCGGGAAGAATCTGTCTTAAAGGGTCCGACAGAGTCTGACACGATGCGACGCGTTCAATAAGGACAGATGAACCCCCGCTTCGGCTTGCATAACCCATGAGTGATAACGTACTATCAGCAGGCAAGAGCGTGCTCATCACCTTGGGCATGGTATAACAGAAAAATAGAAAAGGCATTTTACCTATGTTTCTTTCAGGCATTTCCGACGAAGCGGGACAGGACATTACAGCGCAAATTCGGGCGCACCGAGAGCTTGGGTGGAAGTACTTGGAGTTACGTGTTGTTAATGGTGTCAATATTACAGGATTAAGCGATCAAGACTTTGATGTGGTCTTTGGCGCTGTAATGGATGCGGGCATGGGTGTATCCTGCTTTTCCAGCGCAATAGCCAATTGGGCGCGGCCCATTACGGGTGACTTCTCGGTGGACGAAGCCGACTTGGCGCGTGCCATCCCGCGCATGCACCGGTTCGGTACGCCTTTTATCCGGGTGATGAGCTATCCCAATGACCCCGACTTCCCACTGGATGAAGCCGCCTGGCGCAGGGAGTCCATCCGGCGCATGAAACTTCTGGCCCGCATGGCCGAGGACGGCGGGGTCGTTTTGGTTCATGAAAATTGCAGTGGGTGGGGAGGGCTCTCAGCCGAAAACAGCAACATACTTTTGGGAGAAGTGGACAGTCCCGCCCTTAAGGTAGTCTATGACACCGGGAATCCGGTGACCTATGGCCAGGATGGTTGGGACTATTACCGGGCAGTGGCCCACGATATTGTATACGTCCATATAAAAGATGCCCGAAAAATTGATGGGAAGGATCACTATTGTTTATGTGGCGATGGTGATGGCTATGTGAAAGAAATTCTTGCCGATTTGTTGTATCGTGGATATGATGGCGGTTTCTCCATTGAGCCCCATCTGGAAGCGATCATACATACGGGCCAGAAGGCGGATAATGCCGATGTCCTGTATCAATCCTATACGAACTATGGACGGCGATTGATGGAGATTATGGCGGAAGTGGCGCCAGCCTGAGTGGGTAGTGCGTCCTTATTACTGCCTTTGCCCGTTCACGATGCACGATGTATGTGCGGCCTATGAAACTATCCCCCGGTACAGGAGTACTCTTTTATGAAGCGTATTGCGGTCTTGACCAGCGGCGGTGATGCGCCTGGTATGAATTCCGCCATTCGTGCCGTTGTGCGTGCCGCGGCGGCGCATGAACTGGAAATCTTTGGCATCCAGCGTGGTTATCAGGGATTAATTGACGGGGCCTTCGAGGCAATGAGCGCCCGTTCCGTCAGCGGCATTATTCATCATGGCGGTACCATTTTACGCACCGCGCGGTGTCCCGAATTCAAGAATGCGGAGGGGCGCGCTAAAGCGGCGGCGCAGTTGAAGCGCATGGATATCGAGGGTCTCGTGGTCATTGGCGGCGATGGTTCCTACCGCGGCGCCAATGACTTGTGGCGGGAGCATGGCACGGCCTGTGTGGGCATCCCCGGCACCATAGACAACGATATAGGCGGCACACAGTATACCATCGGGTTTGATACGGCGCTGAACACGGCCGTGGAGGCCATTGATCGCCTGCGTGATACGGCGGCATCCCACGACCGGATTTTTTTTGTAGAGGTCATGGGACGGCACAGCGGATTCATTGCCATGTACAGTGGTCTGGCTGGAGGCGCCGAGGAGATTCTTGTGCCGGAGAACGTCACCGATATCCCGGTCCTGGTAGAAAACCTGCGCAAGGCGAGCGTGCGGGGCAAGAATTCGATGATTGTCGTGGTGGCCGAAGGCGATGACGCTGGAAGTGCCTTTTCCATTGCCGAAAAGGTTGCGGCGATTTCGGAATTCAAGGATGTGCGGGTATCGGTACTGGGGCATCTGCAGCGGGGAGGAGCGCCCTCTGCATTCGACCGTGTATTAGCGGCGCGGATGGGTGTTTCGGCTGTAGAGGCCTTGCTTGCCGGTGCGGCCAATATGATGATGGTCATGGAAAACAATCTGATTGCCCGACGGCCTATTTCGGACGCATGGGAAACACGGAATTTGTATGATTCTGACCTGTTTCGCGTCTCTTCCCTGTTGAGCGTATAATAGAGTGACTTTTGTGAAAATTGCGGCTTCTGTATAGTAGGGGAATGAGGCGGCTTTTTTGCCTGGTTCGTTGGTGTCCGACGACGTCAGACAGGTCGGTGATACCATACCAACCGATTCTAAGAAGAACTTCGAGAAGAACCAGGTTTGGTGCATCGTACGCGGCTCACCTTCAGGGGCTTTGTTCCTGAAGCAGGAATATCATAATCGTGCGGTTATTAACCCGTTATATCCTTGGGAAGATCTGGCCGCCGGCCTTGCTGGCTGCGATCGTAATCAGTTTCGTCGTGGTGGGTGGGTCGGTGCGTACCGAGATGCGGACCATTTCTGAACGTATTCCTATTAGTCAGATGGCGGTTACGGACATCATACAGATCGGAGTCTACGCGCTGCCGACCATGGTCGGCTACATATTCCCTATTACCTTCCTCATGGGGATAATGTTTGTGTTCAGCCGTCTTGCCCAATACAGCGAGCTGACAGCCATAAAAGCGGCCGGCATTCCCTTGAAACGGGTGGTCCTCCCCGTGGTGGTTCTTGGTGCGTTGCTCAGTGTTGTCGCCTTTATTGTGGCCGATATAGCCCAGCCCTGGGCGTATGGGCGGCTTGTGCGCCTGATTACCATGGAGTTGCCCCTGCGCATGACAGTGGATGCACTGCCCACGGGTGTCATTCACGAAGTGGGTGATTGGCGGGTATATGTGGGAGGGCGTGAAGCGGATGGCCGTCTGCGTGACATTGTTATTCTGCAGCCTCAGGAAGAGGGCGCCAATGCTTTTTACGCGGACAGCGCCCGGCTGTTATCCCGGGACGGCGTGGCCCATCTGGAATTGCAGCACGGCTATTTCATCCCTAATGATCCGAAGCAGCATTTCAGTTTTGAGTCGCTGGTCAACGCTGCACCCATGCCCAAGCCGATGAAGATGCCCGGCAAGAGCGAAGGGCTTACCCTGGCCGAATTGAAAAGGGAGGAACAACGTCTTGCTGCGCTGTTCAAGGAAACGGAGGCCTTGCCGGTAGGCGTGGAATTGCGAAGCATGCGCCTTGAAATAAAAAACCGGCTGGCTTTTCCAATGATGTGCCTGGCGGTAAGCATTGTGGGCGCTCCTTTGGGCGCCCGTACTAAGCGTGCGGGCAAGTCCTATGCGTTTTCCCTGGGCCTTGGTATTATCGGGGTCTATTTCATTCTGCGTAAAGTGGTGGAATTACCCATGCTCCTGCCTTTGACGACTACGGTTGCCTTGGGGCAGACGCCCAACATCTTCCTGTGTTTGATTGGACTGGCGCTTATTTTTCGGGTGGACCGTATATGACCTCGTATGACAGGTATCTTTTAAAGCGACTGATTATCACGCTTTTACAGGTCATACTATCCTTGGTGTTGCTGGTAATCCTTATTGATTTAATCGTCAGCCGTCAAAGTAATATCGTGCGTTATCAAGTGCCGCTTTACGCCGTGGTAAACTATTATATTACCTTCATTCCCACCATTCTTTTTGAATATCAAGCTGCTGCCATTGCCGTGCTGATAGCCGCGCTGATGGTCTTGGGGCGCGCAGCCCAGGACCGGGAGATTATGGCCTTGTTGGCCGGAGGCGTCAGTATGCGTCGTATTGCGCGCGCGCCTGTATTGCTTGCTTTGGGGATGACGCTCCTCGTATTTATAGTCCAGGAAACTTATGGTGTGCGGGCTGTAGATACCCATAACGAGATCAAGAAAAAGTTCTTTTCCAAGATAAGCGGCTATGAGCGTCATGGGGTTAGTTGGACCAACCTGGGAGATGGATGGACCTGCCATGTGCTGAAATTCAACATGCGGGCAAACAGTGGACAGGATGTGTTCATGCACGCCATCCGGGAAAAGAGTATCGAAGAAATTCGGGCGCGGCGTATTTTCTGGGATGAAAAAAAACACTGCTGGCTGTTGGAAGACGGGCGGTGGGCGGTTTTTAATCAAGAGCGACAATGGGAAGCCCTATCCAAACGCATCACCCAAATGGAAGCGCCATTCACAGAATCCCCCGAAGAACTTTTTGCGCTGAACAAGTCGGCTCAAGGGAAGACAGTGACACAACTTTCCGCAGATATCTCCCGCGCGCAACAACTGGGCATTCCGGTGCGGGAACATCTTGTCAACTATCATGTTAAATTCGCCCAACCCGCCTTATGTTTTGTAATTATTTGGTTGGGAATGCCTTTTGCCGTTCGCCTCCGCCACGGGAGCCTTACTTTGGGTTTCGGCATAAGCATAGTGATCGCTGTGAGTTATCTAATCCTCTTTGCTATGTGCATCGGGCTGGGCTATATGGGACAGTGGCCGCCCGTCGTGGCGGCTTGGGCTGCAAATCTTGTCTTTCTGGCAGTTGGTGTGGGACTATTTCGGTCAACTTCCACCTGAACGCGTGGACTTTTCACTTGACATTTTCGGGGGCTTTAAGTTGAATCTGCGAATGCCCCTTGTGCTCCACAAAGAGAATACTTGACACATGGCGCGTTTCATGATAGAATGCGCATTAAGACGCACATTTTTTTTACCTGTAAACCGTCACCTAAACGGAGGTGGGTCCTATGATCAACGATAATATTTTTGATGATGATGCCCCAAAGAATAACAAGAACGGCGGGGCGGGAAATGGCAACGGTGGCTCAGATTTGGGCAATTTGCCGCCATTGAGTGATTTTGATTCGCATGGCGGCAAAGACTCTGAAGGAGATATATTACCGCCTTTAGGCGATTTTGAGTCAGATGAACCAAAACTGCGCGGGGAACCCGGGCAGGCGCCTGTAACTCCCGAACCTGTTCTGGGGGGTACTCCCAAGGATGCCGCTGCTTCAGATTTTACGACAACGCCGCCGCCGGCATTTGACGCGGGTGCAGCGCCCCAGGGTTTCCAGGATTTGGCAGCGGACAGCGATTTTTCTCCGGAAACACCCGATATTGGGCCGGGCCCGGATTCCACACTGGACACGCCTATATTTGACAGTGCCTTTGGCGGTCGTGACTCCGGCTTTGGCGTGGATCAAACAGCGACTGCCACGCAGGCCATGGAATCGCCGATGTTTGAAGACTTTGGCGCGGACATGGAGTTTGGCACACCGACAGGCGCCACGCCGGTGCCGGATTTCAGTCCGGATACCGGGTTTGGTGCTATGAATATGGAAGTGGCCGGTGTGCCTGTCGGTCCTGGCGGTCCTGCGGGACCGTTGCAGACAGCTGCGCCCGGCAAGAAAGGCGTGAGCGCGCTGTGGGTGATATTAACGGGCTTGGTCGCCCTTGGCGTAGGGGTTATTGCCTCGCAGCCTCTTTCGGGATATCTTGGTTTTGTACCGGGCAATCCGCTGCAGAAGGAACTGCAAACCAAGGACTCCACCATTTCTAATCTCAATCGTCAGATAAACACGCTGCAACAATTGCAGGCTACGCCGGAACGCCCCGCCGACATCAGCCCGGAGCGGGTCGCGGAGCTACAAAACGAAATTCTGGTGCGTACGCAGGAACTGGACGCCGTTACCGGTCAGTTGGAATCCACGCGGGCAACCCTGGACACGCAACAAAAAGAACTGGCCACCGTGGAACGTGATCTGCGCGAGCGTACGGACGAAGTGGTTGCTGCGCGTGAGTTTCTCGAGGAGCTCCGCAACGAAACCGCCATTGTTCAGGCGCGTCAGCGTGGCCTGATTGCGGAGGTGGAGCGGCTGACCGGGTATGTGGGCGAACTCGAAGACGCCAATGCAAAACGTATTGCCACGAAACAAGCGCTGGAACACAATATTGACAAGTTACTTATACAGGTAAAGGAAAGCATACCGCTCACGCCGGCAAAACACAGTTACCAAAAACGATTGGGGGCTGTGGAGGCGTTGCGTGAAAAGGCAGCCCAGGCTATGTGGGTGACTCCGGAATTACAGAATGAATTTACAGAGCTGCACCTCAAGGAAAATGAGTTGGCACGCTCCAATGATTATTTCTTTGCCCGTCTCCCTGTCACGGACAGGTACGGCCACAGCGAGAAAACGTGGGCTGAATGCTTGATGCGCGGCAATTGGGGCGTTTATTACCGCACCCTGGATGGGAAGAATATCGGCAGCTATGAGAATATTGGCGATTCCGTGACGCCGAGATGGGGATTCAAGGAAAACCTTCCGGAAGAAGTAAAAAGCTCCATCGAGGCCTATATCATCAATGCGCGGGTACCGGACTTTGAAGGCCAGATTCAAGTAATTGCGGAACGTGAGTTGGAAAATCATGAGGATACGGAGTGGCAACTTATCTACAGCTCGCTCTAAGGCAGGCGCTTCATCTTGAAAAGGTATTCAGGCGTGCCGGGTGGACGGGTATAGGGTAAAGAAAACCTCCCGTGTCGCGTTCGTCGGCGCGGGATTTTTTACAGACTGTCTGTAAAAATACATATTTTAACAGGGCGGAGCGCCCTGACCGACAAGTTTCAACGTGCCGCCGGCGCGGGAGCCCTGGCGGTACAACAGGACGGGAGAAGGATTATGATCCCGAAAATACAGGCGCAGCGTTCCCTGTGGCAGGCAGTTGCAGCCGTATGCGTCACTTTCGTTGTGTTGAGCGGCGGTGGTTTTGCCGGCACGGAACAACAGGCGGATTCCGCGGCAATCAGTAATTTATTCCGGGCATTGGATAGTCCGGACGCGACAGAGCTTCCAATTATCCGTCAATCTGAGGGGGGGTACATTCGGTTTCTGAGCGCACCGCCACAAGGGCGGTTTGTCGCTCCTCCCCTAACGGGAAAAGCGGTACCGGAAGCGGAATCGGCGGCCGGGGAATTCATGTCTTGCCATGCCGGGGCATTCGGGCTCGACATTGAAGGTGTGGAACTGCGCACAAATCGAATTATCACCCAGGAAAATGGTGCCTTCGTGCGTTTAGACCAGTATTTTTTAGGTGTACCTGTATTTGGCGCGCAGGTGATAGTTCACGTTGACGGTAATTTGAATATTATAAATGTAAATGCGAATATCATGCGGGATACCGGGGAACTGGATGACAGGGAGGATTCTCTGGTTCCTGTGCTGACGGATGCGGAAGCCGTCACCCGGGCAATAGCGGAAAACGCCGCGCTTTCCAGATTGGGCTCCGAAGCCTATGCGTGCGCGGACAATCAGCCGCCTGAGCGGGTGATCTTTGTTCCCAAACTTTTTTCCATGCCCGGAAGCACATGCCTGGCGTGGAAAGTGGCCCTTCAGGTAGAGAACCCCAACGCGCCCAATATGACCGCCTTGATTAACGCAACTACCGGTGAGATGGTACTACGTTATGCCAGGCAGGCAACGGCCAGGTATAGGGAAGTGTATGATGCCGATTACGACGAAGCCATTGAGTATGCGACGCTAATCAGAGGGGAGGGCGCCGCGCCCATCGGTAATCCAAATATTGATGAAGCCTACAACTATATCGGGGACTGCTACGACTGGTATATGAATGAGCATGGCCGGGACAGTTATGACAACCAGGGGAGTAAGATCCGGGCTTATGTCAATTATCCGGACCTGAATGCGTACTGGGATACCCAGGTACATGTAATGAAAATTGGCAACCTGTTCCTTTCTGATGATGTCATTGCGCACGAATACACGCACGGTGTTACGGAAGTGGATTCTGATTTAATTTATTTTTCCTATGCCGGTGCGATTACCGAAATGTATTCCGACTTGGGCGGTGAATTTATTGATTTGACCAACGGCCGTGGTAACGATTCTGCTGAAGTGCGGTGGTGGATGGGGGAAGACATGGAATTCAAGATACCTGATACGCGGGGTATCGAAGAGGAAGGAGAAGACGGAAATCAAGAAGGAGAAGGAGAAGGAGAAGATACTGATGGGGAAGAAGAAGAAAGTTTACCGGGTATCCGTTATATGAAAGACCCCACCGTGTTAGGGGAACCGGATCGGTTGGGCAGCCCTTATTTATGGCCTCCTTTTTCTTTGGATGATTTGGGGGGCGTACATTTTAACTGCGGCATAGGCAACAAGTTGATTTATCTTTTGACCGACGGAGACACTTTCAACGGCCTGACTGTGACGGGGATGGGAATTTCAAAAGTGGCTGACCTGTTTTATGCGGCTCGGCCCATGCTTACAAGTGTCGCCGATTATTTTGAGCTTTATTATGCTCTGCGAGCTGCGAGTGTTGCGCTTAATTACCCCGAGGAGGAAAGGCAAAATATTATTACAGCCATGAAAGCGGTCGAGATAGAACCGCCGGATGCTGATCCCAGTTCCCTCCTCGGTCTGCGTGATTTCCGTGCGCTTCCCACTTATGATGCGAGTGACAACGCCGCCATCGTATTGACCTGGAAGAACCCGAATATTGTAACCGGAACCGGCATCACGCCGCTTGTGCAAGTTACGCTGTACCGTAGTGTGGCGGACTTCCCCAAAGGCGCAACAGATGGCCAATTATTGCCCATGGACAGCGCCGATAGTGGTTATGTGGACCTGGACGTGTGGCTTGGCGAAACATACTATTACCTGCTTCAGGCCGAGATCCAATATGACGTTGATCCCGATACTGGTTTACCGCTGGTGTATACGCAGAAACTATATGCAAAGGCACGTGCTGGAGATCCCGGCATGAATGTATATACCGAAGTGTTCGGTCCGGATCTGGATACGGGCGCCAATCCGTTTGATTTGTCTTACACGAAACTTACTTTCCGGCCCGTTTTGGCGCCCCCACCAGGCGGAGATGATCCCTATCTGGCAGCCATGGATTTCTCGGATTATGAGGTCACGGTTACTGGAGATGTCTATGAACTGCCGGTGCGTCGTACAGACGAAGGCGGGGTCTATAACCTGACCAGTACGGATGACGACATCCTGCCCATACCGCTGGGCGACAAGGTGTTTCCCTTCTTTGGCGTACCCTATAGCCAGCTGTATCTCTCCTCAAACGGTTATATTTTCATGATGGATTCCAATACACAGCTTATGTCCGATGATCTGCAGAATACGTTGGATACGCCGACCTTGGCCGCCCATTTTGCCCTGCCCCGCATCTCGCTTCTGTTTACCGATTTGGCGCCTCATATTAGCGGGCAAGTCTGGGCAAAAGACTTGGATGACCGTTTTGTGATTACCTTGGATAATGTGGCGGTAAAGCCCGGTCCCACTGAAACGCTTGTGAATCCGGACCGGGTAACGGCGCAGGTGGAATTGTTTTACAGCGGCCATATCCGGATTACCTATCTGGGCGCCGATGTGTCTTCCGGTATTGTAGGTCTTTCTGATGGACGTGGTGTGCCGGTGGAACCCGCCACCCTTTTTGGCGGTATTCGAGACGGCTATCATTGGGCGGACTTCTCGAACTGGTCCACTATTCCAACCCGGATAAGCATTAATCCCATAGCCACTCAAGTCGTTTTCGCCGGCGATACCATCGCGTTTGACGCCAAAGTGGAAATGCCGCCAGATATGCAGGGTAAACCTGTTTTCTATACATCGTGGTTCTGGAACGGGGCGGATCCGTTGGGCCCGGCGCCCTTTGCGGATAATGGCAATGGTACGGGAAGTTTCTATTGGGAAACGGCTTATGAAGATACGGGCATATACACGGTGCGTATCATTGCCGAACTAGGCGGGCAACGGGTGTTTCAGGATGTGCGGCTTGTGGTGGGCCGGGTCTTCACGGTGGAACCCATGGCACGCAACGTGGAGTTGTCCACCAATGCTGCCGGGGAAGACCCCACCGCCGACCGGGCAATACCTGTTGGCGCTCAACTGATCGCTTCTTACGATTATTATCATCCCTATCAAAACCAGCATCCTCTCCTGTATTCTCCGGGCACCTCGCTGCTCTACTGGTTCTGCAATGGTCAGGTTGCATCGGCCTTTACAAACAGGTTGGTAATACCTCCCGGGATAGTCAGGGCGGATGAGACGTGGTGGTTCCAAGTTACGCCGGTAACCATCGCGGGCATAAAGGGTGAACCGGTGATATCTCCTGTTGTCAGCGTCCTCGGCGTACCCAGAGTGGATGATGTCTATCCGAACAAGGGGTTGACTATTGGCGGCGATAGAATTACCATTCGCGGCAGTGGATTGGCCTATGCGCTGAAGGTTACTTTTGATGGTGTTCCCGGTGTCAATATCCAGGCCTCGGGTTTCAATGAATTGTCTGTGGAAACCCCGGTGCATGCGGCAGGCACGGTAACGGTTGCCGTGGAAACGGTTTCCGGTATCGGGCGCAAAGAGGATGCTTTTACCTATGTTGCCGATGAAGATGACCCAGTAGAGGATCCCCTGTCGGAGAAAGAAAAGAATATTTTTGGATGTGGGCCGCGTGCGGGGGTTCCCGCTTCGCTGCTATACGATTTGGCGCCGGCCGCCGCAGTGTTGTTGTGGCTCATGGGCGCGGGGGTGTTCCGAAGAAAGTCCGCAAAGTAAACCCGGGCATGAATGAAATACAAACGGCCGCGGCGCCCTTCATAATGGGCGTCGCGGTTTTTTACGGGCGCGGGATTGACTCCACTCCCTTCGATGACAGTACAATGTTCTCAAGCGGCATGGAAGCGCTGAAAGGCAGGGGCATCCTGTTTCTGAAACCTGGCCTCTATTCAGAGGAGGACCGGCCCGGTCATGCGTGCGCCTGAAAGCGAGGTTGTTATGCTGAATGCAGATGTCCTTGGAATTACCCAACTACAAAGCGGCGGTTTCCCGGCGGTAGTATTGCGTCATGAAGACCGTGTGCTCTTTATCAGTATCGGCCTGCCCGAGGCCAGTGCCATTCAAATGGCCTTGCTGGAAGAGAAACCACCCCGCCCCATGACACATGACCTGATATGTAATGTGCTGGCGGGATTACGTGCGTGCGTGACCTCGGTTGTTATTTATAAGCTCGAGGAACAGACCTTCTTTGCCTATCTGAATATGGAACAACTTGATGAACAGGGGGAGCTGGAGCAAGCCCTCCGCATTGACGCGCGCCCCAGTGATGCCATAGCTATCGCCCTGCGCTTGGGTTGCCCCATCCAAATCAGCGAAGCGGTAATGGACGAGGCAGGGCACGATGCCTCTCTTTTGCGTCCTTTTCTGGATTCGCAGGCAGAAGAGGAAAGCGAGGAGGGCGACGAACCGGATTTTGATTCGGAGGAGGATGAAGAGACCCCGGAGTGACCCGGAAGCAAGGGGCGTTATTTTCGGGAAACAAAACGACACGCGCGTATCGGCGTCAGGCTGGGCAATACCGGGCCTGTGGTGGAATGTCCCCGGGCGGCCTATTTATCCGGGCTATCACTTAGATGCAGCCTGAAATCACGGCCAGTGATCACCGCGTCGTTAACAAGTTGTGGCGCACCATTTTCGGGAAGTACGATGCGCATGGGGCAAACATTCAGTATATCGCGTTGTATGTCTATGCCCGGCATTACGTAAATCAGTTCCATCCCGCCTTCGGTCAACCGGAATGCGCCGACATGGGTTACGTAGAAGACCTGTTTCCCGTGCTTTAGCGCTTCCCGGCCGTTAAAGGTAATTTCGTCCACCTCTTTGATAAATTTTGGTTTGCCGTGGTGTACCACCCTAACCGTGCCGTTCTCAACCGCGAATCTGGCTCCCTCCCCCCAGGCACTGCAGAACAGGAGGGACTTCGCATTGGCGACCAAATCTATAAATCCGCCGGGGCCTACATAGTTGATGGCTCCCTCTCCCCGTTTTGAAACATTCACGTTGCCGGATTCGTCAATCTGGAGAGCGCCCAGGATGGCCCAGTCCAGCCGCTGATAGACCCGCTCGAAGGCGGTGGCCGAAGAAACGATTTCCCTGGGATTAATAGCGGCGCCAAAAAATATTCCCGGCGCGGCTACCCCGCCGAAAACACCGCTCTCATTGATCATGACAAGCTCATTCATAACGCCACTTTCATACAGGAGGCGCGATACTTCTTCCGGAAGACCGACCCCTATATCCACATGATCGCCTTTGTGCGCATGGTTCACAAAAATAAGCGTCGCGAGCCGTGCAAGCAATGCATCCACTGGTTTGCGCTTGGGCGTAATGCCCAGAAAATTATTAATGACCTGCTGCCGGGCAAGGCCTTCCGCTTCACTCATCCTGCTATGGAGCGTGAAGCAGTCCCAGTGCTTGCGATGCTTGATTGTGGCGGTCTGCTCCACCCCCGGCCAATAGACCACGGCATCCACCTCTTTCGCCGGAATGAAAACCTCGTCATACCCTTCCTCCACCACAAGTCCCACATTTACAATAACCTTACCGCCATTACGGCGGACTGCTTTAACCAGTTCGAGGCTCTCGCAGATTACCGCGCAGTTCTTTATATAAATGTTACCTTTGCGATCCGCGGCCGGCGCATTGAATATGGCCGTATCAAGGAGCGGAAGCGTATATTTGAATCGGCCGTCCCCGAGCACTTCCACATATTGTGTTGCATTAACGGGGACGACAGGGGTGCCACGCCCTGTGCGTGGATCCATAAAGGTGCCCGGGCCTGTTTCGTTAATGATATGGTCTGTGCCTTCTCCCTGTGCCTTGATCAGCAGCGCAAGCGTCCCTTGGGGCATACATTGAAGCTCCATCTTGCCCTGGTCCACCAATTTTAGCTGGGCTTTATAGGTTTCGATATGACCGGCAATTAAACATGTTTGAAGACCATCCTGGGCCAGTTCTTCCATGGTTCCGGGCACTTTCCCGCGTCCGCCCTGACCGCCTACGCAGATGATGGTGAGCTTTCGCGGATGTCCTTCGGCCTTGAACCGGTCCCGCATCGCCCAAAATATCGCGGAACTGCGCTGGTTGCCGCCAATACCTGAAGTGCCTACAACCGCGCCCTCCTTAATCAGGTCTACCGCCTGCCAGGGCGTCATGAATTTCGGATTGTCGGGAACAGGGGAAGGGTAATGGTTGTTGTGCTTGTTCCAGGTTAATACCCAGTGAAGCGTGTGTAATTGAATACCTAATTTAGTAAAGAGATTCATCCGTCTCTCCATCTTTTCGGGGATTATCCACAAGAAAGTACCACCACGCACGGGGAGCCAAGTATACCTGACACGCTTTCCTGAAAGCCAACCTACGCATCTCTTTACAATAAGGATTGCTCCATAAACCCTATTGCCTGCGCGGTATCCGCGATTCGGGTCGGATGTGGAACGTGCGAGAAAACGTGCTGCTTATACCTTCAAGAATCAAGGCTTCCGCCACATAAAAAATGCCTCCCAGGTTTTATGGCCTGAGAGGCGCAACCTGATTTTCCTCGGTTAAAGTTTTACGACTTTTCCGGTACGGAAAGCTTTATAGGCGGCTGCTGTAACCTCGGTGGCACGCAAGCCATCCATCCCGGTAACCGGAGGCTCGCGTCTGTCACGGACGGCATCCACAAAATCACGGATCAGGCCCAAGTCGGGGTTGTCGCCCCAACCGGCCCAGCTGACGCACCTGGCCTTGTCATCAAAAATGGTGATTTTTTGGTTGAAAGCATCCACATTGATAACACCGCCCTCGCAGATGATTTCCAAGGTAACGTCGCCCCAGGTGGGGTAGGATTTAGGGCGGCTCCAGCTGGCCAGATGAGACACCTGAATCCCCCCTTCCATCTCGAGGTTAAGACTGCCCAGGTCGTCCGTTTTCAGCGTTTTCTTGTGTAGTTGATTTCCCAATTCACAATAGACGTGGGTAAATTCCCGTCCGAGCATCCACCGTAGCAGATCGGCCACGTGGACCGTATGGTCCATGGCGGCGCCGCCACCGCTGAGCGCTTCATCAACAAACCAGCCGCCCGGGCACTGGCCGTGATTGGTGCAGGCCACGGCATAGACAGCGCCATAGGCGCCGGAATTAAGCAATGCTTTGGCTTCCGTAATCGGCAGGGCATACCGGCACGGGAAGGCAACACCCAATCCCACGTGCGCTTTTCTGCATGCGGTTATGATGGCCTTTGCATTTTCTACAGATGGGGCCAACGGTTTTTCACAAAGAATCCATTTGCCCGCCCCGGCCGCGGCTTCGGCCATGGCACGGTGCTTCTCGTTTTCCGAAGTGATGATGACCCCTTCCAGGTCTCGGTCGAGAAAGGTGTTCATATCCGCAATAAACGGCGCGTTAAACTTTTTTGCCATTGCCTTGCCCCGCTTGGGATCATCATCCCACACGGCGGCCAGGGCAGCATTGGGAAGCGCGTTCAAGCAGGCGGCGTAACTGTTAGCGTGCATGTGGGCGAAACTCATAATGCCGATGTTGGTCATGATGACGCTCCTTTCCTAGAGGGTTACGGGCTGCCGTTTAACGGCGGATTTCAATGCGGCTTCCGCCATTTCTACGGCGCGCAACGCGTCCTGGGCGGTTACCCTTGGCAACGACTTGCCTTCAATCCAGTCCAAAAAGTCCTGCCATTCCAGTTGATAAGGACTGATCGACACAGGATTCGACGGCACAATCATGGTGGGACCTGTGCTTGTCTGGCGTGGCTGGGCAATGAACGGCGCTTCCGTACTGTCAAATTGGAGCATGCCGGTTTCACCGCAAATCTCTACTTTGACCTTGAATCCGGACGGATGCGCCCAGGTGCCTATAACCGTGGCGATAAGTCCGGACTTCATGCGCATAGTCACCTGGGAATAATCTATCTGGGTGGGCGTCTTGCGCATTAAAGCCTGGCAGAAAATGCGTTCCGGTTCTCCAAATACATAGCGCAGCCAGTCCAGGTCATGAATCATGCAATCTAACGTGACACCGCCACTCTGGGCATAATCACGGAACCAGCTGCCGGTCGCGCCGGGATAGATGCCGCCACGATACAATTTTGCCCAGCCGGGTACCCCGATGGCGCCGCTTTGAATCTGTGCCCTCATGGCCTCGAATTCCTGAAAATAGCGCACCACGTGGCCAACAAATAATTTGATGCGCCCTTTTTTGGCGGCAGCGATGGCCTGGCGGCATTCCGCGCTGGTACGGCCAAAGGGTTTTTCACAAAAGACATGCCGGCCCGCTGCCGCGGCCGCCGTGACAAGCCCTTCGTGCGTGGGGGTGGGAGTGGTGATTACCACGATATCCACCGCTTTGGTCTTGATGGCGGTCAAAGGGTCGCTTGAGGCCCTCGCCTTGAACTCTTTTGCCATGCTTGCCGCCGCGGTGCGCACCGGGTCGGCGCAGACGACAACGTTCAAACCGCAGTTAACGGCCATTTGCGCATGGAGCCTGCCCATGCCGCCGCATCCCAGAATGGCAACATTCATAACGGATCCTCTTCCCGTTTTGGGTGTTGGTAAGTATCTAGTCGCCGTATTCCCCGTGGGATACGGGTGACTGTTCATAAAGGCC
>JAEAMG010001192.1_pt1 | contig 21443 bp, 19 predicted proteins | sample 8958741 | NCBI WGS metagenome assembly JAEAMG01 (sample SAMN16933256, study PRJNA681125) | bioreactor sludge metagenome | isolation source: anaerobic bioreactor treating anionic surfactant - SDBS | place: India: Bengaluru | collected 2019-02-28 | reverse complement strand
GCCAACGCTTACGCGTCTAACGCGGACAAAGCCGCATTGTGGGCATCTGTGGGGTTTTTTTAGTTCAGTGATTACTTTAACGTAGCGTTTCCTTACTGTTGCACCGTAACGTGTTCCTAATCCCCGAGTTGGACCTACTTTCTTTGTCTTTGGCAACTTTTATTTCACCAATTGAGTTTCTTGCGCAATTCCGCGGCTTTGTCCAGAGCAATCTTTGATGCTTCTAAAATCTGTTGCGGTGTGAAAAAGCCGGACATACCCTTCTGGATAGCACAGATGTTACCATCTTCGTTAGTTGCGAAGGTGATGCGCGAGTCCATTACTGATTCTTCTTCTAACCATGGATCAACAAGTAATTTGTTGTTGATTTTGCCTATGGTAACTGTTACTGGGTGGCTCTTCATCGGTAGTGGTGTGTAGCCTTGTTTGATTTTCAGTTCCCCGTCTTTGATTTCATAGTTTGGCATCTTGGTATTCATGAGTGCAGCGATGGCAGCCATTGCGGAAGCATCAATTAGGTTTCCATCATGGTTAAGGACATAGACATCGACGAAGACAACAAAGACTTTCTTGCCGGCTTCAATGCAGAGTTTCTCTGTATCAATAGCGTGTGATTCTCTAATGCCTCTGTCTACAACACGAGCTAATTCGATGCTGTTTTCGTCTGGTGGACCTGGTTCAAAGTTTGGTGATGCAAGCGGGACGAGTTCTGCGTTAACAGTCATGACACCGTCATTTGGTGTATCAGGGAATGGTTCACCTGTTTCAACTTTGACCCCGACAAGGACTTCAGTCTTGCCGAGGTAGACGCGAGCTGAACCTTCTGCTTTTTCGATAACGCCCTGTTCGATTTTTATTTCTCTGTAATCGGTTAGGTTTCGTTCATCGAGGCGTTTGCCTTTTTCCATGAGCTGTTCTATTTGCTTTAGTCTTACTTTAGTTACTAGTGAGGACATTTATTCTTCAACCTCCTTAACAACCATGTACTTAGTCTTTAATGCTTCCTTTTGCATAGTGTAGATTTTTTTGCATCCTTCCATAGCCATGTTTACAGCTTTCTCGAATTCAGCTGGTGCAAGGATGCCATCCATTTGGAGTAGAGTGACAGCATTTAGATTTGGCATGTATGCAACTGGAACATCGGCAGCGCCTAGTTTGTCTTCTGCATCGTAAAGATCAAGAACGACTGTATCATCCACTTTTCCGGCTGCACATGCAACGACTAAGTCGCGCATTGGTACTCCTGCGTCAGCGATGGCTAGTGCTGCGGCGGTGATGCTTGCGCATCTTGTTCCTCCGTCTGCTTGCAAAACTTCTACGAAGACATCTACACCTGTTCGAGGGTAGAGTTCGAGGAAAAGTGCTGGTTCAAGGGATTCTTTTATGACTTTTGAGAGTTCGACTTCTCTTCTCGATGGTGCAGGGGATTTTCTTTCAGGTACAGAGAATGGTGCCATATGGTATCGACAACGTAGAACCATTCTATCGGGTTGTGCTAGGTGTTTGGGGTGCATTTCTCTTGGACCGAAAGCTGCGGCTAGGATCTTGTTTTTGCCATGTTCGATATAGGCTGAGCCGTCAGCGTTTGAGAGTACGCCGACTTGAAGTTTTAGGGGGCGAAGTTCATCCGCTTTTCTTCCATCTCCACGGATGCCTTTTTTATCGATTAATTTTTCGCATTTTTCATTCATTGTTGTGTTTCCTCCAATTTAGCTGGTTTCTTTTCTTTTAGAAATTGAGTAATGCGATCAGTTAGACCGCTTGTGTGGGATTCTTCCTCAATCTTTCTGATAGCCTCAATGGCAACCTCTTCTTCTTGTATGGTTTTGCCAGTGACTAAGATGACACCGTTGAGTCCTAGGATGATTTGGCAGTTGGTTTCCTGTTTAATCATAGATATCATGGAGCCTTTGCGTCCAATGATTCGGGGAATCTTTGTGGGTGTCACTCTGAGTATTTGACCGCGAGTAATTTTTCCCAAACCTGGTTCACCGACCGTTAACTGAGGGTCGTGTGCACGGTCATATGATGCTATTTTGGCAACGATTAAATCGCCTGCGTTTAGGACTGCAGATAACTCGTCGTTTTGAGGCTTAAAGGGTCTGCTCAAGACGTCTGACGCACGAAGGAGTGCAGTGTAGGGTGCTTTAATGTCTACGGTCCAGCCGTTGAAACCTACTTCAACGATTGTACCTATTACTATGTCACCCATTTTTGGCACATAAAAAGCCCTTAGTGCAACGACGTTAACTTTCTTGTTGTCGCTGTCTACGAGTCCAATTCTTGAGGCAAAAATCTTGCTGTTTTCTACAAACGTATTTTCGCCGGGTAAGTAATCGCCTTCAGCGAGTAATTCTCCGGGCGTTACGAGCTGTTTCTTTTCGAAGAATATTGGCATTCTATCACCTATTCCTTTTTCATATTATTTAGATTATTTTTGCTTCTGCACTTCCCTTAGTTACGTCGCCCAGTTTGTTTAGTAGTGAAGCGTAAGAGCCTGCTGGTAATTCGAGTTCACCATACCATGAGCCATCACCACGCCACTCTTCCCTTTTAATTGTACCCAATGTCTTGACAGTTCCATAGGCTCTGGCTGCATATTGATTTGGAATTTTTACTGCGACTTTGACCTGCTCTACTTTTAGAGGCAGTATGGGTCGTAGAAGTTTGACTATGTCTTTTGCTTGTTCTTCGATTGGTTTGTATGGATCTATGGGGTAACGGATTTGTTCCATCGCATTTTCTATACGCATGGGGGGATGAGGCAGGTTAGTTTTTGGGTCGACTGCTTCTCGGGAAATGAAGTCTATTACTTGTCTTCTTTTATCTTCGACCATTTTTCTTCTTTGGTCGGTTGTGAGTTGCAGGGTTCCTTTTTTTAGGATTTCATCAGCTATTTTGAGCGGGTCCGTCGTCTTGAAAGCTTTTTTCATGGATTCTTCTGATACTTTGGTTCCTTTGTTTGCATCAGAAAAAATTATTTCAGCGGCTAAAACCTCAGTTATACCTGCGATTTTGCCGTTGCGGTAATCGAGTGCTTTTTGTGGTTTAACTAGAATTTCAAAATGTTCGTTTTCTCTGGTTAAGCGTGCGACGGTGAACTTTTCGCTCATTAGCTTGTCACTTGCTTGAACCCAGCTCTTTGATGTAGCCTTCCACTGTGTCGTCGTTTAGCATTTCCATTTTCTTTGTTGCTGTGGGTATGATTGCGATTTTGATTCTGGGGGGAAGTTGTCTTGTTTCGAGTGCTTTGACTAGGCATTTCACTGCGAGCTTTATTGTATTATCCATTGACAGGTCTTCTTTGTATTCTTCTTTTAGGATGGTTAGGACTGTTTCTCGTCCTGCGCCTAGCGCAGTGGCTTTATATCCGCGGTAGGTTCCGCTTGGGTGTGTTCCGAAGACACGTGAGCCCGTTTTGTCGACGCCTCCAAAGATTATGGATACTCCGAAGGGTCTTACACCTGCATGTTGTGTATACATTTGTTGGATGTCGCATATGCGTTTGGTGACTACTTCAACATCAATGGGTTCATCGTAAGTTAGTTTGTTGCTTTGAGCGTAAATGCGTGCTTGGTCGATTAGGATTCTTGCATCTGAGCTAAGCCCAACTATGGCTGCTCCAATATGGTCGTCTACCCTGAAGATTTTCCATGAGAAACCTGCTTCTTCAAGGACCTCAATGTTTTCTTCTGAACCCAAGACCAAACCATCTGAGGTTTGGATACCTAATATGGTGGCTCCACGGTTGACTAGTTCCATTGCATATTCGACTTGGAAGAGTCGTCCATCAGGTGAGAAAACGGTTATTGCACGGTCATATGCTCCTGGTGCTGCAAATACAGACATAACGTATTAACCTCACTTTACCTTGTTGACTTTTTCACAGACTCATACAATAACTACACTAAAAACCTTTCCTATAAAAGCAAAAGTCGAAACTTTGCTTGTAGTGGGTGTTTGATTGTCTTTTGGGGATAAAAGGGGTTTATTAACACGTGTAAAGTGTTAATTTTTTACTTGGAATAATTCGTCTTAGTTTAATAATTATCAAAAATTGGCAGATTTACTGAATTCGATTTCAGGCTACGCTTATTATTGCTGATTGTTGCAAAAGTTGTTACAATCAATGGTTCTATGTAGAAGGTTTTGTTATTCTATGTTTGTAATCTGCGTTCGGTGTAAAAATTTTATAAAAGGAGCTTTTTCTACTATTCGTTTGATTCTTATATTCAAACCCTGCATAGAATGGTGTTGAGAGTTGAGCTTTGAGTAGAGAACCGGAGTTAACTGTGCTTACAATTGGGCACTCCACAAGAACACTTGAAGAATTCACTAATATGCTCAAGATTTACGCTGTTACTTTAGTTGTGGATGTCCGAACAGTTCCCCACAGCCGCCACAATCCCCAATTCAATAAAGAAGCCCTCCCCGACCATCTTAAACTCTTAAACATCAAATATATCCATCTGCCCGAAATCGGCGGTTTGCGGCACCCCAGTCGAAACAGCATTAACCTTGCCTTGGAAAACGCTAGTTTCCGAGGATACGCCGACTATATGCAAACCAAGGATTTCACTGAGGCGCTGCTGAAGGTGGTGGCGTTGGCGGGGGAAAACCGTCTTGCCTTGATGTGTGCAGAGGCTCTGCCATGGAAATGTCACAGAATACTCATTAGCGATGCATTGGTGACACGACATGTGAAGGTGCTACACATCATAAGCAAAACCGACACTATAACTCATCAGCTTAGCGAGTTGGCGCAGGTGGACGGGTTAAAAGTATCTTATCCGCTTTATACGAAGGAGTCGCCGCAGAGGAAACTGGCGGATTTTGTAACTACCTAATGTTTTACTGCTTTTGTAGTTTTGCTATAAAGAAACCGTTGCATTGGTGTTTATGTGGATAGACACGTTGGCACGCTGTTAAGCCCTTTAGTCCCGGCATTCCGATTTTGGGTTCAATCTCTAATAAATGGAAGTTGGGGTGAGCTTTTAGGAACTGCTCAATCACCCCCTCATTTTCTTCAAGCGTGATGCTACATGTAGAGTAGACAAGTGTACCGCCTACCTTGACTTTATCGGCGCAGTTGTTAATCATCTGCAACTGGATTTCTGACATGTTTTGGATGGATTTTGGGCTGAGTCGCCACTTTGCGGAAGGTTGTTTGGCGAAAACTCCTGAACTTGTGCAAGGGGGATCTAAAACCAGCAAATCTGCTTCTCCTATCAGCGGCACCGAAGCCCGTGCGTCTGCGACCAGAGGGTCAGCGATTTTTGTGCCCATCCGAGCGGTCTCCTTCTGCCACGTCCTCATGCGTTTAGCTGAGAAATCCACGGAGATAATGCTGCCTTGGTTAAACATGAGTTGAGCGATGAGAGTGGTTTTAGCGCCCGGTGCGGCACAGATGTCGAAAACTATGCTGTTCGCGGCTGGGTTTGCGACCTGCGTTGCGAAGCAGCTGGCTTTGTCCTGCACATAAAATAATCCTGATTTGAGGCTTGATGAAGTGTTAAGTGGCGTTTTAAGCTCTAAAACTTTGTAAATGTATTTTAATGGTTCGACTTTTTCGAGTTTTACGCCGTCCGCTGCAAGTTTCTGCACGATTTCCGCTTCAGATGCCGCTAAAGTGTTGATTCTGATGTAGTTTGGAGGCGGGTTGAGGCTACCTTTGAGGAATGCGACGGCTTCTTCTTTGCCGAAGAGTTTGGTGAGGTATTCGACGAACCACGTGGGGTGGAAAGTTTCAAGCGCCATGCGCTCGGTGTCGTTTGCTGCCTCCATAATGGGCGCAAGTTGACGGGTCAACAGAAAACCCAAGAATGGCTCGATTTCGCGCATGATCTGCCAGCCCAGAATTGAGCGACCTAAGCTGGCGATGCTCTCGGCTTCTTTTATGTGGATTTTGCCCCAGTTTTGAGCTACACGGGTCTGGTAAACGTAGAGGCGCAGAAATGCTTGGATGCCCTGATTATACTCGGCGATTTTTTTAGGCGTCACGACATTGTTGATGAGTTTGTCGATGAGGTTTTTGCGCCGCGTGGTCTCAACGACCAGTCTGTATGCGAAGCGCATGGCCTGCGGGTTGCTTATACCCAGCTGTTTAGTTGTACGCACAAGTGCTGAGCGTTCGTTTAGGCGACGTAGTTCCATCCAGCTCAAGGTTTCTATAGCGATTGTCCAAGCTTCCCGTAACAAATTTTTTCACACAACAACCAAATGCAGTGCTGGTAAATAAGGAATTCAAATTAGTCTCCCTGTTACTGCATGTTTGCAACCGCATAATTTCTAAAAAACAAGTGCGGCAGGACACAAAAAATAAGTGTGTAATAACTTCACCGCACACATTAGTTTATGCAACTTTTTTCCTTTTTTATTATCGAGGTAATTACAAGATGAGCCAAGTAATCAAGCGCCGAAGCACCCCTGAAACCCGTGCTGGACAATACATGTGTCCAGATTGCGGAAAGATATTTGATACAAAAAAAGAAGTAGATACACACAAACACACAATTCATGATCCTGATTTACAATAGCAAAAAAAGGACTCTCTGCGAACTTGATTACTAATTTCTCAGTTTAACATCTTCATTTTTAACTTTGTTTTCTTATTGGGCATTTTGTCCTCTTCTGTCAGTAAACATTTTAGTCTCAACACACCATACTGGGACTAAGGTCAAGAGGGATGGCGAGCACACTAGACAAATGGTTCAGTCAACCAGCTAAACCTCAAGTCAAAGAAGAGGTTAGAGCGCAAGCCCCGCCAGAGCCTCAAACAGCAGCCGAAATTGAAGAAGAACCCGCCCCCGAAGTAATTAAACGTAAAAAACGGGAGCGTCAACCATATCCACCCATTGCACCGACTAATCTGCCTCCGTCCTACTTTGTTTCTGCTTCATACGATGGAAAACAAAAGAAAGCAGTAATCAAACTCTATGAGCCCGAGTCTGGGCAGATTTACTTCTGGTACGACAACACCGAGCATAAACCATATTGCTTGACAAGCATCGCTAAAGAGGAGATGGATCTGTTTGGGAGGGTTAAAAGTCATGAGGGGTTCGACAGCTTCGTAACTGAAAAGCGGTTTGATCCTTTAAACAATAGGGTAATAGATGTCACCAAGATCATCTGCAAAGATCCCTTAGCCATCGGTGGCAGACCTGCAGGCACAATACGTGATATCATCCCAGAGGATTTCCCAAAAGTCTTTGGTGCTAGAATGATAGACAGTGACGCTAAAATCTGGGAATCTAAAATTAAGTATTATCAATCCTACATTTACGACAAGCAACTACTGCCGGGCATGATTTATGAGGTAAAAGACAACAATTTGGTTCCAGTAGTTGTAGAATCAGCAACAGAGAACCTATCAAAAATCCGCGCGCTCTTCAAGGACTGCACCGAAGAAGAGCGCGAATACGCTGAGAATTGGGCAAAATTGTTAGAGTATCCAGCACCGCAGTTCCGCAGAGCAGCAATAGACATCGAAGTCTACTCGCCGCTAAGCAATCGTGTACCTGATGCGCGTGAAGGTGCCTGTCCAGTCATCGCTTGCTCTATCTACAGTTCTGACGGCGACAAAAAAGTCTTAATGCTCAAACGTGAAGGCATGACGGAAGGTAATACAGAATTAGTCAAGGGCATAGAGGTTGAATTCTGCGAAACTGAAGAAGAACTTCTGCGTAAAGTCTTCGATGCCCTAAACGATTACGCCTTCATCTTAACATTTAACGGTGACGACTTCGACCTACGCTACCTAGCACACCGCGCCTATAACTTAGGCTTCAGCAAACGCGACTTCCCAATCGAAGTCGGAAAACGCGTCTGCCTCCTGCGCTATGGAATCCATCTTGATCTTTACAAGTTCTTCTTCAACCGTAGCGTGCAAATCTACGCTTACGGAGGCAAATACAAAGATGTAAGCTTAGATGATGTCGGCAACGCACTGATCGGGACACAAAAAATCCATCTTGAAAAGGCGTTTGGCGACCTCAACTACAGTGAACTGGCGGCTTATTGCCTTCGAGACTCAGAAATCACTTACAAACTAACAAGCCACGAAAACGATTCAGCAATGAAACTTATGCTTGTACTTGCCAGAATTGCCAGTATGCCCATGGAAGACGTCAGCCGACAAGGCGTGAGTCGATGGATACGCAACTTTATGCATCGTGAACACCGCAAACGTGGCATGCTCATTCCCAACGCCGAAGAGATCCTTACCAAAAAAGGCAAGACCTCAACAACTGCTGTAATTAAAGGTAAAAAATACAAGGGTGCAATAGTTGTTGAACCTAAACCTGGAGTGCACTTCAACGTCGCCGTCATGGACTTTCCCAGCCTATATCCGTCAATTATTAAAGTCTGGAACCTAGGGTACCAATCCATCGGTTGCAATCATCCCGGCTGCAGAAACCACGTAATCCCTGATACGCAACATTGGGTATGCACCGAAAAACGAGCCCTCGAAAGCTTGCTGATTGGCTCGCTGCGAGATTTACGGGTACGCTGGTATAAAAGCCGTGCCAAAGACAAAACTCTACCGCCTGAACTTCGTAGTTGGTATAGTATAACACAGGGAGCACTGAAAGTCATCTTAAACGCCAGCTACGGAGTATTCGGCGCAGACAGCTTTGACCTATATTGTCCACCAGTAGCTGAAGCAACTGCAGCTATAGGCCGCTACTCCATAACCCAAATACTCAAACATGCCGAAGCAGTTGGTATCAAGGTTCTCTACGGTGATACCGATAGCGTATTTCTCAAAAACCCTTCTAAAGAACAAATTGAAGATGTAATCCACTATACTGAACACGAATTAGGCATGGGCATCGATATGGAAAAAACCTATCGATACGCAGTTTTTAGTTCACGCAAAAAGAACTACCTAGGGGTACTTGAAAATGGAACTGTCGACGTGAAAGGATTAACGGGTAAGAAAAAACATATCCCGCTTTTCATCAAAGATGCCTTTAACAAAATGAAGGAGCGACTTGCAGAGGTCAAGAATCCAGAGGAATTCGAGAAAGCCCGAAAAGATATAGCCACCATTGTGCGCGAACGTTACAACATCCTTAAACGCAGAGAGTGGGCGGACAATAGTGAACTTGCATTTCACGTTGTATTGGGTGACGAGTTATCTCGTTATACTAAAACTACACCTCAGCATGTGAAAGCAGCTTTAATGTTGGAGAAAAACGGAAAAGAAATACGTGCAGGCGACTTAATCAGCTTCGTCAAAGTCATAAGCAAAGACCATGTTAAACCTGTCGAGTTAGCATCCCGCAACGAGATTGACGTTGATAAGTATGTAGCTTACTTGCAGTCAACCTTTGACCAAGTGCTAGATGCATTAGGCTTGAATTTCGATGAAATAATTGGACTAACCAGGCTTGCGAGCTTTCTGGGTGCTTAATCTAAGAAAGTACTTGTACAAGTACACCAAGCAGAGTAAACAACGCTACTATTAGCGAGATTACTATCACTACTGCGCGTTCTGTTAGGGGTCGTTTGTAAGTGATAATTGTAACTAGACTCTTTCTGCTATCTGAACATAATTTTTTCCCGTCAAAAATAACAGAGGCCTTTTTGCGAACAAAGAAGATCGAAAGCAGAATTATTGAGCTGTTGAAAATGAAGGGAAGGATGGAGATTATGAGGTTAATTTTCATATCAGATATGACCGCGAACGCGGCTATTGTCATACCTATGGCAAATGAACCTGTGTTGCCAACAAAGATTTTGCCTAATACATTAAGGAGTGATAGTACTATCCAGAAGAGTAGCGGCCCAAGCATTAAGAGCCAGTTGGGCGAGAAAACCATCAATCCAGCTATTACTATTGCGGGGCATACTGATTCTAACCCATTCAAACCCCCGAGCTGATTGACAGTATTGGTTACGATCATAACAATTAGTGGGATTATGATGTAGAAATAGGAAACACCGAAATCGACCATTCCGAGTAATGGAAGCGTAATAGTTGTTCTGGCACCAATAACCTGAGCATAGTAAATCAATGGCAAAGCTGCAATGAGTGGCATGAAGGCTTTATAGCGCCATTTCAGGTCAATCCAATCGTCCATAATACCCATAAAGCCGCCGAACAAAATACATGAGGCTAAAGTAAAAGCTCCTGAGACTGGTACAGGATTGGAGCTTTGCTGTAAAAAATATACCAAGAAAAGATAAACAGTGGCGAATAGGACGTAGAAAATACCTAAACCAGTGGGGATTAAGGGTCGACCAACTTTGTGTTGGTCGGGGACCTTTGGAAACACTTCATCTCTTCCTTCTAAGCAATTAAGGATTATCCGCGTTGTATGCAGCCCAGTCTATTTCGTAGATCGCTATTATTGGAACTAGTCCGCTGTATGTCTGGGGAAGCGTGTCTATTCCTGAGAAGTGTGCTTCGTTGAAATATGTCGGAGCTGACGCTGTGCTAGTAGCCTGAACAGTAATCCCCATTTGAGTCATTCTAGCAGCATATTGGTTTTCAGCAAAACTCATGAGCTCTGCCACTGTACAGTTCAAACCACGGTTGTTCCATTCCCATCTACCAGTAGTCGCACTGTTTTCGCCGAATGAGGTTTCGTTGGTCCATGCATCGGTGGCGCTGATGAATCCTTGATTTATCAATCTATCTTTGCCTTGCCCGGAGATTCTTGCCATCCAGACCCATTTTCCTTCGTCACCATAACCTGCGGGTATAGCGTAGTATTGGTTGCTTCCTTGACTGGTTTCTCCTACATATAAAACTTCGAAGATAGCGATATACTTAACACGGTCTTGACCATAAGTGGAAAGCATAGCCAGGGATTGGTTTTCTGTACCCATGAATGTAAAGCCTATGTTTTCTATTTGAGTAGAGTTCACAGTCGTATTGTCGGCTAAACTAGTGACGTTTGCAAGATCAGCTAACCAGTTACCATAGTCCCACCACATTACACAAACATCAGTTGATTTAGCGTTATTTTGTAACCAAGTGATTGCATCAAGCCATGTACCTACGTTAGTAGTTAGACCAGCCCCACCAATAGGTAAACTTGAAACGCTGATTGCTGTAGGGACATATGCATTGGAAATTGCTCGAGGGGTACCTCCTGTTTGAGGTGAGAACGCAAAGGCAGATACTAGGAGCATGAATATAACGAAAACTGCCAAAGCACTGTATTCCTTACTAACATGTAGCATTTTACGTTTGGATTTAACCATTACTTTGGATGATGATTCTTTTAGCAGAGTGAAAAAGGGTTTGACTGAGCCCATTATGCCTATGGCTGCAATTATCGCGAAGGCTGGTGCAAAGAGAACAAGAAGACGCACCATTGAAGTTGCGAAGTATAGTGAAGTTGCTGAGAAAAGTAACAGGAAGATGTTTCTGTTGGTTGGATTACGTAAGGTAAAGTATAAACCGATTAGGAAGAAGAGAATAGTTATTCCCATTTCTAAATAGAGATTTCCCCATCCTGAGATTCGCTGTTCAGCCACTGAATCGATTAGGGGCGAAGATGATCTAATGAATGGGTTTAGTACAGTGATGAATTTTCCTGCAATACTACTCAGAGAACCGGTTGCCCATAAAGCCACAAATGCCCCGATTATGACAACTAATGTGGCGACTGTTAAGGTAAGTTTACTTTTCACCGTTATGTTATTTCTCAAAAGTTCAGCCACAATCAACACAAGAAACACGGCGACTACGGGTAGTACAGCGCCCGAAGTCAGGTAGCCAAGTCCGATATAGGGAACTTTTGTTCCTATCATTAGGGCTAAGCCGAAGGTTATGCTGTAATTTATCAACATTCTTTGACTGTATCTTTTGAGGAGGACCAAGACGAAGACAAAAAGAACAGATAAGCCAATCATATAATACGCTGCTCCCCAGCCTGATATGAAATAGGCTAGTGCCAAACCTGAGCCCAGCGAGTATAATAATGATGTTCTAAGTGAGCGATTTGCATCTAATGAGCGCATGAAGAGGAGTATGAATGAGACTAAACCAAGGACACCTGGAACTTCTGTGTCAAAGAAACCTAGGGAGCTTCTCTGCAAAAATGAGGGTGCTAACGCAAGGAATAATGCGGCGAATAAACCGACTGGTCTGCCGCCCATATCTTTACCTACAAAGTAGAGAATCAAACATGAGACTGCCGCTATGAACGCTGGAAGTATAGCGCAGAAAGTCATCAAATCAAATGAGCCAAAAACTGAGGCTATGCTGTAGAGGACTGCTGCCGTCATGGGTAGGGCTGGTAGAGAAGTAGACATATCTAAACCGTTGGGATACCACTTTTGCATATTAATCCAGGGTTCTGGATAGTAGGGCGAAAGTAAACCGTTATCCACCATATGCCTAGTGATGCTCAATTGGTAGTAGGGGTCAAACTCATTCAGGTATGATGTGCCGGCTGCGAGGTTTTCCCATCTGAGTGGTAGTAAGCGAACGGCAAACGCGACGAAGAGAATTAAGAATAATGCGGCATATGCAATTATTGTACCGTGGCTTACTTGTATACCGAAGCCGCTAAAACCTGAGAAGCTTTTGCCAAGTTTTTCCTTGATAGTTTCCCCCAATTAAGCCATCTCCATGTAATTACGATTGTAGTATTTTACACATGGGCGATTTATTTATGGCTTTCCAAAACTAAACAAATACAGCTCTAACATCTAGAAGAGTTTAGTAATTTGCATTATCACCCACGGGCTAAATTTTACGAGCCGTCGGAAGCCAAAAAGTCTCTCAACCCCCGCCAAAATAAAAATTATATTATTCTGGGAAGTTCTCCCCAAAGGCAACCAACTATAACCCATCTTTCTTTTTATGATGAACCCTGTTTTGACCAGGCACTGTATAACTTCCTCATAAGAGTGGCGATAGGATTTTCCCTTCATGGCCTTCAATCGGGCTTTTAAACTTGAACTATTGCCAAAAGACACAACCAAGGAGGCGTGAGGCTTTAAAGAACGCTTGCATTCCGCCAAGGCTTGTTCTAATTCAGGGATGTAATCCAGAACTTCAATCATAAAAACAACATCAAATACGCCATCTTTTATCGGAAGAACTCTAGCATCGGCCAAAATGACATTTACTTCTCGGCTCTTCTGTTTTAGACGTTTGAGTGCGTAAGAATTCACATCGACACTTACAACGGTAGTTTTTTTGTTTGCAGCTATCAAAGAGAAACGGCCAGCTTCCGCACCGACATCCATAACAGTAATATTTTCTTTTGATAAATCCACAGATTTATTGATGAAATCCGTTTCAATCTTGGTTAGATATTTACCCATTCGAGTTTTAGCTGCAAATTCCCAATGCGTCTCAGTGGATAAATTAGAAGACGCTTGAGATGATTCCATCTTATCAACGCTTGATTACGGGCTTTACTTCAACTTCTAGAGGGAGCAGTGATAATTTTCTGCTACATTTCGGACACTTGCCGCCACAGTCCTGGATAATTTCATCTGGCGGTCTGAGTTCAGCTCCCTCATATAATATATGGTTACAGCCATGGCAAACTACGCGTTGAGGCATCCCAAATCACCCGATATTTACATTAGCAGGGATTATTTATTGGTTGCCTAAAACTATAGGCATCAACTGCTTTGTTCTACACTTAAATCTTTTAATGGTCAAGTAATCTCAAATGTGAGACATACGGGTTAGAAAGTTTGCAAAAATACACTTTGATAATCACAGAAAAACCTAATGCTGCAAATCGAATAGCAACAGCATTAGATGAAAAAGGGAAAACACAAAGGTGTCTGAACAATGGAGTACCTTACTTTAGAGCTTACCGAAATGGTGAAATCATAGTTGTTCCGGCAATTGGACACCTCTACACGATAAGCAGTAAGCAAAAAGGCAAACGTAACTACCCGTTATTTGATTATCAGTGGGTTCCAAGGTACCAAGCGGAACGTGGAGCATCACACATTCGAATCTGGTTAAAGGTCATCAATGAATTGGCAAATAACGCTGAAACATTTGTGGATGGCTGTGACTTCGACATTGAAGGCAGCATAATTGGCTACAACATTCTCAAATATGCATGCGGTGAAAAACAACAATTAGCAAAAAGAATGAAGTACTCTACGCTTACAACTGAGGAGCTACAAGAGTCATACAGCAAACTACTTCCAAAGCTGGATTTTTCGCTTATTGAGGCGGGGTTAACTCGCCATGAAGTGGACTGGCTCTATGGCATAAACCTCTCAAGAGCACTCACGCAAGCAGCAAAAGCCAACAGCGGGCAATACTCCACATTGAGCACGGGCAGAGTGCAGGGTCCAACGCTGCGTTTCCTGGAAGAGCGTGAAAAAGAAATCCAATGTTTTGTACCTACACCATACTGGAAAATAACCGCGAAAATAAGTATAAACGGAACAACCATTGATGTTGAATACGAAAAAGCGCTGGAAATTTTGACTGAAGCTACCGCTCTTAGAGATTCATGCAAAACCAAAGAAGGTAAAATTGAATCGATTACAGTAGGAGAATTCGCCCAACCTCCGCCTGCGCCCTTTGACCTGGGCACACTGCAGAGCGAAGCATACAAGCTCTTCCGCTACACACCCATGCGTACATCCACTATTCTACAGCACCTCTACCTTGACGCATTTATTTCTTATCCCAGAACAAGCAGCCAAAAACTACCTCCATCTATAGGCTACGAGACGATACTCAAAAGACTAGGAAAAGTACCAGCGTATTCCAAGCACACGGCAGAACTCCTATCCAAACCGATGCTGAAACCTAAAGAAGGCAAAAAAGATGACCCCGCTCATCCAGCCATCTATCCGACGGGAAATCTACCACAGAAACCCCTAGAGACAGCAGAAAAAAACATCTTCGACCTAATTGTTAAACGATTTTTTTCTGTTTTTGCTGAACCAGCAATCCGGCAAAGCATAAACGTAATCATAAGCCTCAACAGCAACCCCTTCCGCTTCAGTGCGGCACGAACACTAGTGGAAGGCTGGTTTAGGTTCTATAAGCCGTATGTTCAGGTAAAAGATGACCCCTTACCTATCTTAACTGAGGGACAAATCGTAAGGGTTCAACGAACCACTTTGAAGGAACATTTTACCCAGCCACCCTCGCGCTATAACCCCCGGAGTCTTTTGTTGAAGATGGAAAAAGAGGAAATCGGAACAAAATCCACACGTGCCTCAATCATACAGACTCTTCAGGAACGCAAATACCTCAAAGGGGTAGACAACTTTACTGTAAGCGATTTGGGGTTTGAAGTAACTCAAGTTCTGGAGAAATATTGCTCAATTGTTGTATCGCCTGAAATGACACGTGCACTCGAGGAAAAAATGGAGGCTATCCAGCAGGGCAAAGAAACAAAAATAAACGTGCTACAAAACGTCACAAAAAATCTTAAAACAATCGTTGCTGAGCTTAAGGATAAAGAAGCGGAGATAGGTGCGCAGTTGAGCCTTGCGATTCAAAAGGCACAATTGGACCAAAGAATAATTGGTTCATGCACGAATTGTCAAGACGGGAAATTAGTGATTTTACATTCAAGAAAGACGGGTAAACGCTTCGTAGGCTGTAGTAACTATTTTGGAGGCAAATGCAATACTGCTTATCCACTTCCCCAAACCGGTACAGTTAAGCCTTTGACAGGTGCATGTAGAACTTGTGGTTCACCAGTAGTGGCAGTTTATTCAAGCGGTCGCAAGCCTTGGCGTTTATGCCTAAACATTAAATGCCAATCCAAGAGGAGAGCGAGTGTATGAAGTGTAAAACCTGTCACAGGGAAGCACAAGAGAACGGCTATTGCAATCTACATGGAAGAGCTTTCCAGAATTTAGAGGAAAAATTCAAGGTGTGGCATAAAGCAGCCGGTAATACATGGATAGACTATCTAGAACAAATTCAGAAAAATTCATTAACTGGAGAATGGGCTAAAGAAGTAGCAAAGTACCTAATTGAAGAGGATCAGAAATGTCAGGTAAAATAAAGAAAAGCTCTGAAAACTTGTCGTTCTCGCTGAGCCGTTGGTTCCGCAAAATGTCAACTGCCCCCACCACTGCGATAATTACTGTTGTGGGTATATCTTATGCAGTCTTCCTCTTCGGAGGCGGCTTATATACACTAATTAATCAACCTATACCATCATACTATAACGAGAATACCCAACAATTCTATTTTCTCTACCCTGATGTTAGCGAACAATTTGGCGCTGACACAATAATATCAGTAGCGCTCTATGCATTGGGATTTGTTGGTTTGCTTACAATCTACCAGAGTACAAAGAGTGCTAATAAACCTAGACAAGCCTACATGCTACTAGTCGCAGGGATAACATTCCTGTTATTAGCGTGGATATTCTTAGAAAGCGTAATGATAATAAAAGGCGCATAAAAAAATTAAAAACCCTTTTCTACCAAGGGTTCTTTTTCAGCTTCAGTTTGTAAGCTAAGAAGTTAGTGAACAAATGAATCGGTGGAGTAATTACTAGAGCTACAACTGCTACTTCCCAACTTAACCCTATCAACCCCAACAAAACCAATGGAACCGCAAATAAAACTGCACCGACTACAAAATCGATCTGGTCTACCACGGGTAACAATCCCCCAGGCGCAATGTTTAATCTACGTTTGATAAAAGCCCCAGCTAAATCACCCAAGAGACCACCTAACGGGATGAGCAAACTGAAAAGTACAGGGTAATTTTCAAAACCAAAAACAAATCCTTCGGCTAACCCCACAGCAAAACCAACTCCCCAGCCGAAAAAAAAGCCTCTAAAAGTCTTATTGTTACCAAAGATGCGTCTCCCGTCGATAAAGTTTCTCCCAAAATCCATTCGTATCCCGCCTCCAGCCAGTACGGGAGTGCCGTTTGCGCAGTAAGCGGGAAAAATGAATTTCAAGGCTTCAACGATTAGGAGAGTGACATCCATTTGAGTTTCAACCATTTATTAGTGGATTTTTGTATGTCTAATTCCAGATTCTCCTATTTGTATATAGCATACCGCTTCGTTCGCAAGCTCTGGGGCTTTCTCAATTGTAGCTTTGATTGTCTGGGGAACCTCGGCGGGTTTAAGGAATATAATGTTTTCAGCCCAAAATTTCACCACTCTCATCGCTACGGGTCGAACACTTGAAGATTCCTCGCCAATTACACTGCGGACTTGACTCGTCATAATGAGAGGAATTTTTTTTATTTTTACAGTCTGAGCTAAGATAGCAAGTTGCCTGTTCAACTCTCGGTTAACGCCGAAAGCTTTGCCAGAAGTCTCTGCGGTCTTGGCGCTGTATAGCGAAGTGAAGGTATCGATTACGATTAACCCTACGTTGACGAGGTAGTCTTGTATTTGGTCGATTAGCGCGGTTTGCTCTTTAAAGTCCTTAGGCTTAACCAGGACAATACGTTCCGCGACATCATTGAACTTATCGCCTGAAATTTCATATAGCCTCTTTGTGGAAAAAGTGTTGTCGCAGTCAACAAAGAGGACTTTACTGTTTAGGTTGGCACAGTTAACTGCTATTTGCATTGCGAGTGTGGATTTACCAGTTTCAGGTTCACCGTAGATTAAGGTGATAGTTTTGGGTTTTATGCCGCCGCCTATGTTGGTGTCGATACATTCTATACCTGTGGAAATTTGCGACATGGTTTCACTCAAATATTATTAACGTGAAGCTAGTATTGTGTTTTGCACTTAAACGTACTTTAAGGTTGCTTTATGAAAGAAAAAGTTGCGGTGGCAACAGTACAGGGTAAAGCTTACTTTCTAATAGTTAACGCTCTAAGAGAAAAAAACATTCCCTTCATAAGCGTGGTTCCTGGCGAGCCGGTACCTTATAGAGTCAAATTAATAGTTACTACAGAAAAGGAAAAAAATAAAGTAAATTATGATAAGGTCCTTATTTTTTACGGCGAATCAAAACTCGAAAATCTGATCAGCGAAATTAAAGCCACTCTTTTAGGAAAAGAAGCCTTCGAAAAGATCGTAATAGGAATTGACCCAGGGGAAGTCATCGGAGTTGCTGTGTTAGCTGATGGAAAAGTCATTGAAGAAGGCAACTGTTATAGCAGTCATGAAATGGTAAGCAGCATCCTTAAGGTACTAAGAACAGTTAACTTTTCAATTACCGAAGTTGTTGTTAAGATTGGAAACGGTGTACCTGTGTATAGAGAGTTGCTCGAAGAATTAGATGACTCTTTACCACCGAAAGTGGTGCTAGAAGTTGTAGGTGAAGCAGGAACAAACCTGCCTCTGAAGGAACATAGACGTAGCCGAAAGATTAGACATATATCTTCTGCCATACGTATAGCTGGGAGAATTGGGCACGTATATGTAAGGAGTGAAAAAATTGCAGCAAACACTACAAACCAATAAGACTCTAATAGTTGATGGTCCAGCATCTGTCCAGCTATTATCTGGGAAAGCTCAGGTTTTCGGCAAATCACTCATGGAGACACAGCAGATTCTAGTCAGAGAAGGTAAAAGAATGCCATTCTATGCAATTGAAGCAGCTGTATTCAATTTGATGTTGGGTGCAAACGCAGCAATACTAGAAGTTGAAGGCAACACCATTCCAGAGTCATGGAACAAACCCGTTCAAATCTTACTTAACGCGAAAAAGAAACCTGTTGTCATCATGGTTTTAGGCGCTGCAGACGCGGGCAAGAGTAGCTTTTGCACATACGTACTAAACAAGCTAGTAACCAGCGGCTTTAAAGTTGCAGTTTTAGACGGGGACTTGGGACAATCAGATATTGGTCCATCCGCAAGCATCGGGTATGCAATTACCTCCAAGCCCGTCACAGAGCTCTATAATTTGAGACTTCAAAACGGTTATTTCATTGGCATCACCTCACCTGTATCAGCCATTAAAAAAACAATTGAAGGCCTATCCTCCATGCTCAAAGAAGCAAGTGGGCGACAGATAGATTTTGTGTTAATCAACACGGACGGCTTTGTGAGCGGAGGAGACGCAATCAATTACAAAATCAACTTAATTGAAGAATTAAAGCCCGATATTGTGATTGGCGTAAGAGTACAAGCCGAGCTTGACCAATTATTCTCCAACCTGGGAGGACCAGGAGTATTCTTAGTAGAATCATCACCCGCTTTGAGCATGCGTAGCCCAGAGAAACGGAAAAGCCTGCGCGAAATGACCTATGCAAAATACTTGAAAAAATCAAAGCTGCAGTGTTTTCCGCTTAGCCAAATCACAGTAGAACCAAGAAACGGAGTACCCAAAACACAAGAACCTGAAAAAGGACTACTCGTAGGTTTGTATGGTCGAGGCAGCAGGTTCTTGGGCATAGGTGTGCTACGGGCAATCAATATAGGTAGACGCACTTTGAAAGTCCAAACATCAATAACTTCCAAACCGACGCGGCTGGTTTTCGGCAAGGTCCTCTTGAACGAAAAGCTACAGGAAATTTAGAATTAAAACTGATTGCTAAAGAAAGCCCTCACTTCATCTGCTAGTACGCCTGCTTTATCGGGCAGTGTCTTCATACCGAGTGTGACCCAAGCAGGCAGAAAACTTTTACAATAAGCAGTTGCGAAGCGGAAATCTAAGAATATGATTGCACCCTTATCATCAAGCGTACGAATGGGTCTGCCAGCAGCCTGAGATGCCTTCTTCATTGCGGGCAAAATATAGCCGTATTCTCGTCCTCGACTGGGAAAACGGTTCTCATAGTAGTCAATTTGCGCCTTAACTCGCGGTGTTGGCTCAGCGTAAGGCACACCTACAACCACTACCGAATTCATCTGGTTACCAGGGAAATCAACCCCCTCAGATGTTCTACCGCCTTGAACACCTAAAAATACAGCACCACCTTTCTCACCGCAAGCCTTGAAGTCCTGCACTAACTTCTCATTTGCTTTGGAGGTCATACCACTTTTTTCATGGAACAGGGGTTTTAGTAACTGTTTTTCTAAACCTTCAGAGAGCAGAGCATTTAGGACTTGAAAGGATGCAGCAAAAACACCAGTGTTAGTCGGGGTACTGTTTACAACTTCGTTTATGCGCTCAATCATTGTCTGATACATTTTAGGTGTTCTTTTTTCCATTGATGTGGTAACCCCAAAGCAAACTGCTGAAAAAACATGTTCTTTTGGGAAAGGCGAGGGTGCGAGGAAGCGAATTGTACTTTCTGGAAGTTTAGTTATTCGTGCAAACGCCTCTAGCGGTTGAAGTGTTCCCGACATAATCACGTTAGCGTATGTAGATGAGAAGACAGGTTCGGTTATTTTGGCTGGGTCTAGGGCCACAATTTCAAGTTTCGCAGTTTTGTTGTTGTCTTTGCCAAAGTATCGGCTTGCAACATTAATGTATGAGTCATCATCAACCGTGTCTATCCATTTTAGTAAAAACTCACTCGTAGCATTAACGTAAGACCGGGGATTTTTGCCCTCTGCCAATAATGCCTTCTTTATGGCCACACCTGATTCATGCATGTGTTCAAAGAATTCTCGCGGTTTTGGGATATTTCCTTGTTTCTCGATAATTTCGATTATTCGGGTGGGTGAAATTATTTCTTCTTTGTTAATTTGTTCAGTTAATTTCTCAACTTCCAATCTAAAAAACTGCGCGAACTCTTCAATTTCTTTGTAACCGAACTTGTTTGCTTCTTGTTCCGCCGCCTTCATAACAAACAATGAGAGCATACTACTTGAGATGTCAATAGCTGTTTCAGGCAAATTGTGAGCTTCGTCAACGACAAGAATAATTTTAGAGAGGTCGGTTTCAAGATTTTTTAGAAAGGCCGTACGAATTAAGGGATCGAAAACGTAAAGATAGCTTAACGCGATAACTCTAGCATCTGAAACAGCACCTTTAACGAGTTCATAGGGACATAACTCTTTTTTCTTACAGACACGAAGAATTTCAGATGCCATGTAAGGTCTACTGGCGACCTGCTGTTGAAGCTGAAGGTAATCGTATGTCCGATTATCTACGTTGACATAGTAGGGGCATCTGCTTTTGGATTTAAGTAGCTCGCAGACTTCCATGAGAGATTTTGAATCAAAAGCACCTTTTGCAGCGAAAACGTTGAGGCACATCTCATTTCGCCCGCGAATGGAAACGCCTGTAACTGGACGCTGCTTGTAGACAGCTCGCAATTCTTCGATGACACGGTCGTGCTGGCGGTGGGTTCGCGCCACATAGAGGATTTTAAGGTTCTTCTTAATAGCAACGGGTAGACATGCAGAGAGGGCTGAGATTGTTTTTCCTAAGCCGTTGCTACCTTCGATGAGAACTGATCGGTGGTCGTTTACGGCTTGATTGATGGTGGTTATGAAGTCGTCTTGGTGTGGACGCGCACTGGTGTAAGGAAAGTACTCGTTAACTTCAGTGGGTAGTTTGATCATGCTAAACTCCTCGGGCGTCCGTTAGATGGACAATATGTGTTAACTGGACACTTTTGACATATTGGTCGACGTGCTTTACAGTATTTTCTGCCGAGG
>JAEAMG010001183.1_pt1 | contig 21540 bp, 24 predicted proteins | sample 8958741 | NCBI WGS metagenome assembly JAEAMG01 (sample SAMN16933256, study PRJNA681125) | bioreactor sludge metagenome | isolation source: anaerobic bioreactor treating anionic surfactant - SDBS | place: India: Bengaluru | collected 2019-02-28 | reverse complement strand
CGGGATTCGTTTTATGGCTGCATTGGTCAAGCAGGACCAAGAAATCCGATCAGAATAAAAAAGGGCATGCGGAGGCACAACCCCGAAAGCGAAAGCGCTCCCGTCGTTAGCCGGGCGCTTGCCTCCGTTTGGTGGCAATAAAGGCTCAAGATAAATGGACTTAAAGAAATGTGTGAACATGTCGGCGACGTGTGTATGAGCGCGCCAGGTGGAAAATGTGCCGATCATGTCCAGGAGATGCACATTAAAATCATTCATATCCTTATTGATCTGGTCGAACGCGCATGCTTTACTTAAAATTATTGAAGACTTGACGTATCCGCAAACCGAGGCGATAACACCAACAGGAAATAGTCGATGAGTCACCAGCCGACAAAACAGCTAGCGGTAAACAAGGCACGAAGGGCAACGCTTTTTTTTATCACGGCGTTTGCCGAATTGGCATCGATCTATTTTGCTCTCGTATGCCTATCGGCTCCTCACAGTGCCTGGTTATGGGCAGCGGTAGCATTGAGCAGCGGTATGTTTTTCGGCTTGGTCATGTTGCACCAATCTGGCAATCAGGGCATGTATTCAATCTATGGCGCCGTTTTCTGTGCCAGCGTAGCGGCTTGGTTTTGGCTCAAGTCGAATCTGCTGATTACGCCGGTCGACTGGTGCGGAATTGCAATCGCTTTATCCTGTGTCGTGCTCATCACTTGGCCGAAGCGTCGCAAGGTGCGGCCTGAGGTTGATCGGTCAGAAAAATGACAAAAAAATCCAGATAAAACAAATAGACTTTTAAAGGGGGGTAAATTGATAAGCGATCATGCCGGCGTAGTGCTCGGCGTATTGGGCTTCGCCATATTCCCCGCGATCGCCGTCGTAGCAGGCGGTCTGGTGGCATTCGTATACCTCCCCCGAAAAGCAGTGCGCAGTGGCATCCAGCACTTCGCTGCCGGACTTATTTTTTGCGTACTGGCCACCGAATTATTGCCTGATCTGGCCCACAGGCGCATGCCGCTGTGGACCATCGTGGGGTTTTCATTGGGCTTCATCACGATGGTAGCGATTAAGTTCTTTTCTGAAAATGCCAAGATGGAAGGTAAGTCTTCGCCAAAGTTGTCCATGGGTTTGCTTGCCGCGATGGGAATCGATATCGCGCTTGATGGACTGCTTATTGGGCTTGGATTTGCTGCAGGAAAAAAGCAAGGCTTGCTGCTCACCATCGCTATGACGTTGGAAGTATTTTTTCTTGGCCTGGCATGTGCCACGTCGCTAAGCGCAAATTCCGAACCACGCGGGCGGATGATCTGGATTCCCGTGCTGCTCGGCGCTTTGCTTCTTGCCGGTGCGGCCGAGGGGGCGATCGCGTTGACCGTGCTGCCTTCGGCGGCGCTCGACGCACTGCTCGCTTTTGGCGTCGCAGCCTTACTGTACCTGGTGACCGAAGAGCTGCTGGTCGAAGCGCACGAGGCTCCTGGAGCTGGTGAGCAGCCCCCTGTCATGCTCATCGGCTTCATGCAGACAGGGATGTTTTTCATCGGCTTCATCGTATTGCTCATCGTAGGGATGATTCTTTAGCGGCAGTATACCGACAGCGGCGCCATAGATGCCGCGCCGGATAAGTTTTAAACATGGCCGGCGTTGTCAGCCGGTGGCCAACTATTACCCTTAAAAGAAAGTAAAAAATTCGATGACCACAGAAACCAAAGTTCGCCTAGACCTGCCCCTTGTGCTACCCGACGTGCGCGATGCAGGCGACCGTTGCGTGGAACGACTGACGAGATTGTTGACCGGTCGCCCTGGCATTGAACAGGTGCATATCACGGGCGTCGATGCGGGCAAGCCTACCTTGTGTGTCCACTATGACCCCGAGGTAATGACTTTGCAGCGCGTGCGCGACTTCGTGAGCGCGGCCGGAGCACAGTTGACATCCAAGTATGTACATCTTTCGCTGCGCACGAGCGCCGCCCTGCATGCGCGTGCGGCCAGAACCTTGGCTGAGAACCTACGCCGCATGCCTGGCGTGTTCGAGGCCGATGTAGCGCCCTCAGGGGCCGTCAGGGTCGAATATGACCGCACACTCGTTTCAGAAACGGTCTTGCGCGATAAAATCTCAGATCCAGAACTATCCGTTTCTGGATCGAGTGGCGCGCAGCCGGGAGCGAACAGCATACCGCCGGGACAACCCGCGCATGAAGAAAGGGACGGCGGTAGCAGTACGGCTCGCCACAAGGACGGCGTGCAAGCAAACAACCATGCAGACCACAAGCATGCCGACAGCGACTCCAAGGACAGCCATGCGAATAACGATCATGCCCATGGCGGGCCGTCCGGCGAAAATTCGGAACTCATCTTTGCAGGTATTGCCGGCATCATGCTCTTGTCAGGTTGGGCAATAGGCCGTCTGGCATTCGGTCCCGATTGGCTGCCAACAGCCATGTTTATCGCGGCGTATTTTTTTGGCGGTTATTTCACCGTCAAGGAAGCTATCGACAATTTACTTGCACGCCGCTTCGAGATCGACACCTTGATGCTCGTTGCGGCCATCGGCGCCGCCGCTTTGGGAAAATGGGCGGAAGGTTCGCTGTTGCTCTTTTTATTCAGCCTAGGGCATTCGCTGGAGCATTATGCGATGGGACGTGCACGCCGAGCGATTGAAGCCTTAGCAAAATTGGCGCCTGAAACGGCCAGCGTGCGCAGGGATGGCAAAGTGGTTGACGTACCCGTAGCTGAGCTACAACTGGGCGATATCGTTATTGTCCTACCGAACGAACGTCTCGCAGCAGATGGCGTCGTTACGAAAGGCACGACCAGCGTGAACCAGGCACCGGTGACGGGGGAAAGTGTTCCAACCGACAAACAGCCGACAGACAATCCTAAGGAGGCGGTATTGGCCTTTGATAAGGTTGCTGCTGAAAATCGAGTCTTTGCAGGAACCATCAATGGCAGCGGGGCTATTGAAGTGATGGTTGCCAGGCGTGCAGATCAATCGACTATGGCCCGCGTGGTAAAAATGGTCACCGATGCCGAGACACAGCGCTCTCCGACGCAAAACTTTACCGAGCGCTTCGAACGTATTTTTGTACCGGTGGTCCTGGGACTGGTAACCCTGCTCTTGTTCGCCTGGGTCGTTGTTGATGAATCATTCGCCGAAAGTTTCTACCGCGCCATGGCGGTACTGGTCGCGGCAAGTCCTTGCGCGTTGGCGATCTCGGTGCCGAGCGCTGTCTTGAGCGGTGTCGCGCGCGCCGCGCGCGGCGGCGTTCTTGTAAAGGGCGGTGCGCCGCTGGAAAATCTGGGTACCCTGACCTCTATTGCCTTTGATAAAACTGGCACCCTCACCGAAGGTAAACCGAAATTGACGGATGCGATCGCAGCCGCAGGGGCGACCGAAGACGAACTGTTATCGGTGGCGATGGCGATCGAGGAACAGAGCGATCATCCGCTGGCGTCCGCGGTCGTGGCCGGCGCGAAGGAACGGTTGGGCGACAAGCCAGCGACCGTGCAGGCATCCGATATCAAGAGTATTACGGGCCGTGGGGTGCAAGCCATGGTGGACGGCGAATTGGTCCATATTGGCAAGCCGGCGCTTTTTTCGGAGATCGACGGCCAGCCGTTGCCGGCGGACGTCGAAGAGTCGAACAGTAAATTGGTGGTGACTGGACGCACGACGATGATAGTACGCAAAGGGCAGCGCTTTCTTGGCGTATTGGGTGTCATGGACACGCCGCGTCCGGTTGCCAGCGACGTCATGGCGGCGCTGCGCAAACTTGGCATTGAACGGCTGATCATGATTTCCGGCGACAACCAGCAAGTCGCCGACGCGGTCGCCAAAAGTGTCGGCCTGACGGAAGCCCGCGGCGATCTCATGCCTGAGAAAAAAGTCGAGGCCATCAAGGAACTGCGCCAGAAACACGGCAAGGTGGCAATGGTCGGCGATGGTGTGAACGATGCGCCGGCGATGGCCAATGCGACGGTTGGTATTGCCATGGGCGCCGCCGGCTCGGATGTCGCGTTGGAAACGGCCGATGTTGCGCTGATGGCAGACGACCTGGCGCAGTTGCCGTTTGCCGTCGGCCTCTCGCGCAGTACGAGCCGCATCATCAAGCAGAACCTATGGGTCAGCCTTGGCGTCGTCGCAGTCCTGATACCAGCCACCATCTTTGGTTTGAACATCGGAACGGCTGTCATTTTTCATGAAGGATCCACGCTACTGGTCGTCATCAATGCCCTGCGTCTGCTTGCGTATGGCGACGTGAAACTAAAACCCACATCCGCTTGAACAAGGTCAAGGCGCCTTTGGGTACCTGACAGACCGCTACAGTGAACGGAACGAACAGGCGCGAACGCGATTGACAGGCAAATCGAACGCATCTAACGACCGCCGCCGAAGTCGCCATTCGACGGCCCGCGGCGCTGGCGGATTCGCCCCCATGGGGTGCATGTCCTCTGGCACGCCGAAAAAAATGCAAGTTGTCAAGTACCCGGCATGAATATAGAATTATTAATATTGAAAATAGAAATTTGATGATTGACCCGCATCTCCCATTCTCCGCCTGAATGGTGCCGAAATGGCGTCAGGCGTAGGGCGGGCGGCGCCACCACGAAGGAGGCCCGTTCTTGAGCAGCATTCATGAAACTGCGTACCCCCGCTTCAAGCCAGAACTCACGCAACGCGAGCTTGAGGATGTCTATACGCCCAACGAAGGGGAAAGTAAATTCATCCACCGTAAGGGCCGAACGGGCCCCGCCAGGCTTTATCTGGCGCTGCTGCTAAAAACAGTCCAGCGCCTGGGTTACTTTCCGATGCTCCATGAAGTGCCGGTGCCGGTTGTTTCGTTTATCGGCAAGACAATCGGGGTGGGGGTCATTTCTGCACGCGACCTTCTGGAAGAAGAGAAGCGGCATCATTCCCGAGAACGAGGTATCGAGGCGGTCAGACAATACGTTGGGATCAGGCCGATCACGAGCGATACCCACAAGGCCATTCTGAGTGCCGCGACCGAGGCCGCGCAGACCAAGCACGAGCTGGCCGACATCATCAACGTCGTCATCGAAGAGCTGATACGCCAACGGTTCGAGTTGCCTGCTTTCAGCACCCTCAATCGCAAAGCATTGACGGTACGCATCGACGTCAACGACCGCTATTTTAAAACGCTCGTGGATCCTCTGCCGGCTGCCTTAATAGAACGGTTTGACGCGATGCTTGTGCCGACGCCGCAGCAGGCGATGAGTGGTTGGCAGCAGCTCAAACAGGATCCCAAAAAACCGACCAATACGGAAGTGCGACTCTATCTGGAACATCTGCAATGGCTCCAGGGTTGGGCGGCCGAGCTACCTGCAGTGGCGCACATCCCCGTGCTAAAACGCAGCCAATATGTGTATGAGGCCCGTGCGCTGGACGTGGCGGACATGAAGGCGCTCAAACACGATAAACGCTACGCGCTGATGGTGCTACTATTTCACGCCCAGATGAGCAAATCTCTTGACGATGCGGTCGAGATGTTTATCCGCAAACTGCGCAAGATTCATACCGGCGCGGAAGAAAAGTTGCGGCAGTATTATCTGGAGCACCAGAAACGCGCGGAGAAACTGATTATCCAGCTGCGCGACGTCCTGGAGGCCTTCGTGGAGGGCGAAACGGACGAGGACAGGGGGGCACGCATCGCCGCGGCCTTCCACGATGAACCGGGCAACCTCCTGATCGAGTGCGACGAACACATCGCCTACACCGGGAACAACTACTTGCCTTTCATGTTGGCGCCTTATCAAACGCAGCGCCCATTGCTGCTAAATTGCCTCAGCCTGCTTAATCTCGAATCGACATCGGCCGATCGGTCCCTCATCGATGCGATCTGCTTTGTATTGGCGAACCGGCAAAGCCATCGCGAAAGCCTGTCGATCGCCGAAACGAACGTCAGTCTAAAATGGATACGGGAAAAATGGCGCAAGCTGGTCACCGGCCAACGATCCGGTGCGGTCTCGGAAGTGAATCGAAAGTATTTTGAACTGTGCGTGTTGACCGAGGCGATGCAAGAGCTACAGTCGGGAGATTTGTTTGTCGCCAATAGCGATCACTTCAGTGACTACCGGACGCAGCTGATCGATTGGGATTTGTATCAGGCCCAAGTGGAAGAATATGGCGCCATGCTCGGCATGCAGACCGAGCCAAAGGCATTCTCGGCAGCGCTCAAGCAATCGCTCGCGGCGATCGCGGCGAGCGTCGACGCCGGCTTGCCGGAAAACGAGCACGTGGATCTGAACGGCACGGAGTTAATCCTGCGCAAGCACGCGAAGGACGCGAAGCCGGAGGCGTTGGAACGAATCGACAAAATTCTCACCACGCGCCTTCCCGAAAAAAACATCTTAGACATCTTGGTGGAGTCGGAGGGGTGGCTGGATCTGCATAAACAGTTCGGCCATTGTCCGGATTCGATTCCAAAGTCGACGACCCGCGCAAGCGCTTTATCACCACGCTGTTTTGCTATGGATGCAACCTTGGCGCCACCCAGACTGCCCGTTCAGTCAAAGATCTAAGCCGTAAACAGGTGGCTTGGCTCAATTTGCACCACATTACAGAAGAGCGCTTGGAAAAGGCCATCGTCCAGGTCATCAATGCATACAACAAATTCCTGCTACCGAAGTACTGGGGCTCGGGCAAGAGCGCGTCGGCAGACGGAACTAAGTGGAACATGTACGAGCAGAACCTGCTGTCCGAATACCACATCCGTTATGGCGGCTATGGCGGTATTGGGTACTACCACGTCTCAGACATGTATATCGCATTGTTCAGCCATTTCATCCCGTGCGGCGTGTACGAGGCGATTTGCATCCTGGATGGACTGATCAAGAACGAGTCGGACATTCAGCCCGATACCTTGCACGGTGACACCCATGCGCAAAGCGCTCCAGTATTTGGCCTGGCCTATCTGCTGGGGATCAATCTGATGCCCCGCATCCGGAATCTGAAAAGCCTAGTATTTTACAAGCCAGACCGGGGCAAACGTTACGAAAATATTAACGGTCTGTTCAGCGAGTCAATTAACTGGGAGCTGATCGAAACCCATTTGCCGGACATGCTTCGCATCGCGTTGTCAATCAAGGCCGGCAAGATCACGCCGTCGACAATCCTGCGCAGACTTGGCACGTCAAGCCGCAAAAACAAATTATATTTTGCCTTCCGTGAACTAGGCAGGGTTGTGCGAACCGAGTTTCTTTTGAAATATATCGGTGACGTGGAACTACGCAAAACCATCAACGCGGCGACCAACAAGAGCGAGGAGTTCAACCAATTTATCAAGTGGCTGTTTTTTGGCAATCAGGGCATCATCGCGGAAAACGTGCGACATGAACTGGCCACGGAGCTGCGGTACCGCCGCAACAAAGCTTTGTTTCTGCTTGGTTTCTGGCGCGGGTTTCGCGGCGACGAGTTGACGCGCCTGCAAATCGCAGCATGTTCACGTCACGCAAGGTGAAGGGATGACTTGCTTCTTGCCGCCCACCAAAGGTGATCGCCAGTTCAAGGGCGGCAACTTCAAGGTGCCGTTGCTATCGCGCCTGTGCCCAGTCAGCGCTTATGAGGAATGGATCGCTGCGGCGAGATTGACGGCTGGACTGGTGTTTCGTGCCATTGATCGCTGGGGCAACATCAGCGATAACGGACTGAACATCGATAGCCTGGTACCGCTCCTGCGTAATATCCTGCAGGAAGCCGGCGTTGATGCGCATGAGTTGTACAGCGCTCACTCGCTGCGGCGCGACTTTGCCAACTGGGCAACAGCCAATGGATGGGATCTCAAAACGCTGATGGAGCACGTGGGCTGGAAAAACGCCCAATCCGCCATGCGCTACATCGACAGGGAAGATCCCTTTAACCAGCGCCGTATCGAACAAAACCTGTATCCTCTTTATAGCAAGTAATTAAACAGCTGCAGGTGGACCTTTAATTCTGACAAGATTGTAATCCTGGCGTTAGACGATTGTCATCTTTCCAAGGTAGACTGAAGACAGAGACCGACGGCGATCTTCACCATCCGCATAACGTGGACACAGCAGTTGAACTAGTGGAAAAGTGACATGCGATTATTAGTGGTTGAGGACGAGCAAAAGGCGGGCGAATATATTCAGAAAGGTCTGAGTGAGTCTGGTTTTGTTGTTGACTTGGCGAGAACTGGGCCCGACGGACTTCACGCTGCCACGACTGCCCATTACGACCTGATCGTGCTTGACGTCATGCTTCCGGGCTTAGATGGTTGGCAAATCATTGCTGAGTTGCGCAAAACGGTCGATACGCCTGTGCTGTTTCTTACCGCACGGGATGGACTCGATGACCGCATCAAAGGTCTGGAGCTTGGTGCGGATGATTACTTAGTCAAGCCATTCGCTTTTGTTGAGCTGCTTGTTCGTATTCGAACGTTGTTGCGCCGGGGGCCGATCAGAGAAGCTGATATTTTTCAGATTGCCGATCTGGAACTGGACATTCCTAAGCGAAGAGTCATACGGGCCGGTGTTCGGATTGATTTGACTGCGAAAGAATTTGCACTTTTGCATTTGCTATCCAAGCGGGTCGGACAAGTTTTATCCCGGCCGTTGATTGCATCGCAAGTATGGGATATGAATTTCGACAGCGACACAAACGTGGTGGATGTCGCAGTACGCCGTCTACGAGCAAAAATTGACGACCCCTTCGAGGTAAAACTGATCCATACGATTCGGAGTATGGGCTATGTGTTAGAAGATAGACAATGAAGGCCAAGAACTGGTCTCTCACCACGCAGCTGGGGGCGCTCTTCGTCTGCATCTCGGCAATTGTATTTTCGGCCTTAGGCATCTATCTCTATCAAGCTCTCGCGGTGCAGCTCCAAGCACGGGATGATGCAGACCTTGTCGACCGTATTGTGTTCATCAGACATATGCTTGAGGAGACACCGAGTGTAGAGTCGATTCGTGTGGATCCGCACCGTTTTTTAGATGCTGTCGATTTGCATGGCGGCTTTTTGCTCGTTATGCAGGCACAAGACGGTGAAGAATTAACCCGCAATACCCGTGACCGTTCATTCATGCATGCCAGCGGGGCTGTGCCGGTAGAGACGATGCCAGAGCCATCTCACGTACGTGCTGCACTAGGGCATAGCGAACCCAACCTAAGAGTTATTGCTGCGCTGGGTACCGTTGGTTCGACAGGTTCCGTGGTGAAAATCACGCTCGCCCGAAGCGAAGAGAGCCGCGCAGCTGTTCTATCTGCATACAAGTTAAAAGTGCTTGCATCGGGCTTCTTTGGTGCGGTGCTAACAGCCCTACTGGGGTTTCTACTAGTACGTCGCGCGTTGCACAAAGTAAAGCTCATCGCGCAGCAAGCTCAGCAGGTCAGTGCGCACAATTTGGAAGTGCGCTTGCATGCAAAATCAGCACCGAAGGAAATCCAGATACTGGCTGATTCGTTCAATGAGGTGCTTGACCGCCTGCAAAATAGCTTTAATAACCTTTCCCAATTCGCAGATGACCTGGCACATGATTTGCGTACGCCGCTCAACAATCTGATGGTTCAAACAGAAGTTGCTCTGTCTCACCCCAGAGAATCGGAGGAATATCAAAACCTTCTCTCATCTAACTACGAGGAGTTTGGCCGTCTTGCTAGAATGGTGGAAAGCATATTATTTTTGGCGCGGGCTGACCATGACCAAGTTTTGCTAGCAACTGAACAGCTTGATATGGATGTTGAGCTGACGCGAATCGCCGAGTATTTTGAAGGGCCAGCGTCCGACGCCGGGATATCATTCATCGTCATCGCCACTGGTAAAGTGCTTGCTGATGGACTCCTGCTTCGCCGCGCGGTGAGCAACCTTGTATCGAACGCCCTTCGGTACACGCCGAAGGGCGAAACTATCTTGCTCAAGGCGATAGAGGACGACGACGGGGCCGTAGTTTCTGTTTCCAATCCTGGCCCAGGCATCGCGCAAGAACACCTGCCGCGGTTGTTTGACCGGTTCTACCGTTCCGATAAATCGAGGGCCAGTACGTCAGCCTCCGCTGGCTTGGGTCTTTCAATCGTCAAATCCATCATGACGCTTCACCATGGCCGTGCCAGTGTTACGAGTGAGCTTGATGGAGTTACCCAATTCACGCTATTTTTTCCTGACACGACAGTATCGATCGAAACAGTGAAGCGCTGAAAACGCATTTTTGAGGACAGAAATCTTGTGCTCAGCGGTTAACTACGCAAGCTGCAGCTCCCAGTATCCCACATCAATCCACTGATCAAATTTACAGCCAACCCGCTTGAACATAGCCACCTTCTCAAATCCTAGGCGCTCGTGCAAAGCAACGCTAGCTTCATTGGGCTGCGCAATACCACCAATGACCACCTGCAGTTGGCGGTGGCGGAGCTCCTCGATCAGGGTACTGTAAAGCTGTCGGCCGATGCCCTGACCGACACCATCGTGCGCCACGTACACCGTTGACTCGACCGAAAAGCGATAGGCGCTGCGGGCACGCCAGGGCGTTGCGTAAGCGTAGCCGACTATCTCTCCGTCGCGTTCAAAGACGTACCACGGCAACTGCCCACCCACAGAGGCGATGCGCTGGGCCATCTCATCGATGGCGACTATCTCCTCTTCAAACGTGATGGTGGAGCTGCTAACGTAATGGTTGTATATCGTGGCGATCGCAGCAGCATCGGCGGTAGTGGCAAGTCNACGTAATGGTTGTATATCGTGGCGATCGCAGCAGCATCGGCGGTAGTGGCAAGTCGAATCATCAGCGGGATCCAAATAGACGTGAAGTGGCAGCAAGGAGCACGGCAGCAAACTGCGCACGGCCCCCTAAAGTGTCATCCTAGCAATGGTCCATCATATGTGGCCTCACGGCGCATTGCGTTGAGTAGGATCGCGCAGAAAAGCTGGTGAAGGCCCTGTTCCTCCCGAGCGGGCCCGCTCCCGTCCTGCGGCCTCGGCCCACCAGATCAACTGGGAAAAGGTGCGCTCGATATAGGAAACCCAGCGCATGCTGTCGACTTCGGGCGCAAAGCTGCCGTCGGCGGCGAAAACAGTGTGTGCGGCCGGAATATGGATCATGGCCGACACCGGCAAACAGCCCAGCTCGGACAGAAAAGCGCGCATGCCCACCGCCGCCCGCACACCACCCCACTGGCCCGCCGAATAGGTGACGATGGCGCTGGGCTTGAAGGCAAACAGGGAACCGCCAAAGTGGTTCAGTAAATGCATCAGTGCCGGACTCATTGAATGATTGTATTCAGGACTAACCATCACATACCCATCGGCGCCGGCAATCTCACTTGCCAGTTGCTCCAACGGCAGGGGCGCCCGCCCCTGCGCATAGGAAAAGTGTGGCTTGAACACGTCACCCAGGTCGTAATCAAGTGGATCAATGAGCACCACATTGTGACCATCACGGCTGCACTGCGCCGCGCAGGCCTTGGCGACGCGTTCGCCCACGCGCGCTGGCAGGGGCGGTATGCTGGTGCGAATAGAACCGAGAAACACCAGAATTTTCATCTTCATCTTACCCTTTTCAGCCAAAACTTCGGCTATGTCATAGTGCAGTGACGACCCGGGGGAGCGGGCCAACGTGAAAACAGCCTATTTGCTTGGCGTCTCGAGATCCATGGCCGCTTCGGCGAGGGCGTGTACTTCGGCCGGCATGGATTCCTTGCGCTCGCTATAGCGGCTAGTCAGGTAATCCGAGCGATCGCGCACCACCAGGGTGAATTTATACAGCTCCTCCATGACGTCGACCAGGCGGTCGTAGTACGGCGACGGCTTCATTCGGTCGTTGTCGTCGAACTCCTGGTATGCCTTGGCAACGGACGACTGGTTCGGGATGGTCACCATGCGCATCCAGCGGCCCAGCACGCGCAAGCCGTTGACGGCGTTGAACGATTGTGAGCCGCCAGAGACTTGCATTACCGCCAGGGTGCGCCCCTGTGTGGGACGCACGCTACCCATTTCCAGCGGCAGCCAGTCGATCTGTGACTTGAATACACCCGTCACAGCGCCATGGCGCTCCGGGCTGCACCAAACCTGGCCTTCCGACCAGAGCGACAACTCGCGCAGCTCCTGCACCTTGGGATGGTCCGGGCTGACGCTGTCGACCATGGGCAAGCCATGCGGATCGAAGACCCGCGTTTCAGCGCCAAAGTGCTGCAGCAGGCGCTCCGCCTCCAGTGTCAGCAAGCGGCTGAACGAGCGTTCACGTAGCGAGCCGTACAGCAAGAGGATGCGCGGCGGATGCGTTGCCACCGTCGCCGGCACAAGTTTATCAACCGTCGGCGTATCGAGGTGCGCGGCGCTGACGTTGGGCAAGTTATCCGTGAGCTTATGCATGGGGCACCACCCGCTTTCCTTGCGCATCGATGACCGCCTCGCCGTCTTCTTTGGCAAACGCGCCCAGTTGCGGCAAGGGCAGAATGTCAAGCACCAACTCAGATGGGCGGCATAGGCGCACGCCAAGCGGCGTGACCACGAACGGACGATTGATGAGGATGGGATGGGCCAGCATGGCGTCCAACAGTGCCTCGTCGCTGATTTGGGCCTGGTCGAGACCCAGTTCCAGGTACGGCGTACCTTTCTGGCGAATGGCCTCGCGCACGCTCAAGCCAGCACGGGCAATCAAATCGACCAGGATCTCGCGCATTGGCGGTTGCTGCAGGTATTCGATGACCTGCGGCTCAGTGCCAGTATTGCGGATCAACGCCAGGGTGTTGCGCGAAGTGCCACAGGCCGAGTTGTGATAAATAGTGATATCCATGATGAATCCTTTCTTTAATAACTGAGGCGCAGTGCCAGCGCAGCCAGTGTCACCAGCAACACAGGCAAGGTGAGGACAATGCCGACGCGGAAGTAATAACCCCAGGAGATGTGAATCTTCTTACTGTCGAGGACATGCAGCCACAGCAGAGTCGCCAGGCTGCCGATTGGGGTAATTTTCGGTCCCAGGTCACTGCCTATGACATTGGCATAAATCATCGCCTCGCGCACGGCGCCTTGCGCCGAGGTCGGATCGATCGACAAGGCGCCGATTAGCACCGTCGGCATATTGTTCATAATCGAGGACAGAACAGCCGTCAGCACGCCGGTGCCCATGGCCGCTCCCCACACACCATATTGGGCAAAGTAATTGAGTACGCCAGTCAAGTAGCCGGTCAGGCCCGCGTTGCGCAGGCCATATACGACCAGGTACATGCCCAGAGAAAAAACAACGATCTGCCATGGCGCATTGCGGATGACTTCGCGCGTGGGTATCACATGGCCTTTGGCGGCGACAGCCAGCAACAGCGCGGCGCCGACGGCGGCCACGGCACTGATCGGCACGCCCAGGCTCTCCAGCCAGAAAAAGCCGATCAGCAGCAGCGCCAGGACCAGCCAGCCGGCCTTGAAGGTCGCCATGTCGCGGATCGCGGCACCGGGACGTTTGAGCTGGGAGACGTCATAGTCTTGCGGGATGTCCTTGCGGAAAAACCACATCAGTACAAGCAAGGTCGCTATCACTGCCACCGCGTTGACCGGTACCATCACAGCCGCATACTCGGCAAAGCCGATCTTGAAATAGTCGGCAGAAACGATATTGACCAGGTTCGACACCACCAGCGGCAGGCTGGCCGTGTCGGCGATAAAGCCGGCCGCCATCACGAACGCCAAGGTCGCCTTGGCTGAAAACTTCAATTCCAGCAGCATGGCGATCACGATGGGTGTCAAAATCAGCGCGGCGCCATCGTTGGCAAACAGGGCTGCGACGGCGGCGCCCAACAGGACCAGCAAGACAAACAGCTTGCGACCGCTGCCGCCACCCCAGCGTGCCACGTGCAATGCGGCCCATTCGAAGAAACCGGCCTTGTCGAGCAGCAGGCTAATGATGATGACGGCGATAAACGTGCCGGTTGCATTCCATACGATGTGCCAGACGACGGGAATGTCCGACAACTGGATGACGCCAGCCAGCAGCGCGACGCCAGCGCCGATGGCCGCGCTCCAGCCAATACCCAGGCCACGCGGCTGCCAGATAACCAGTACCAGAGTCGCCAAGAAAATCAGGAAAGCAGTCAACATACGAGTGCCTCCTTGGGGGCAGCCGGGGCAAAGACACTGGAAATGTTGTCGACTTCAGCTTTCAGGCGTACAGGGTCATGCCGCAGCTGCTCTAGCGGCAAGGCGAAGAAAGCCTCGATGCGTGCGCGCAAAATGCCATACGTCACCTGGAAAGCAGCGTCCTTTTCTGCATCTGTCCCCGTGACATGGCCAGGATCGTCTACACCCCAGTGGCTACGAAGCACTGGGCCCAGGTAGGCCGGGCACGTCTCGCCAGCGGCGTTGGCACACACGGTGATGACGATATCGGGCACGGAAGGCAGAGCGTCCCAGGACTTGCTGTAATACCCTTGGGTCGATATCTGCTCCTTGGCCAGCAACGCCAGTGCTCCTGGGTGCAGCGCCCCGGCCGGATGACTGCCTGCGCTCAGCGCACGCCAGTCTGCCGGCGCCAGATGATTGAAAGTCGCTTCTGCCAGGATGGAGCGGCAAGAGTTGCCAGTACACAAAAAAAGAACGTTCATGAAATTATCGCAAAAGAGTGAAAAGTAAGGCATGCCCGTGATCTGTGGGCATGCCGAGACGCTCGCCCATCAGACTGCGCTTTGCCCGATGGCTTTGATTTCGTGCTGGATCGCGTTTTTTTCGAGCATGTGCAGCGGCAAACTGACGAAAACGTTCATCCGGGTCATGATCTGCCGGAACACCTTATGGAATACCTCGCGCTTTTCTGCATCAGTGCCAGTAGCTGCAGCCGGGTCTTCGAAACCCCAATGCGCTGAGAGCGGATGACCTGGCCAATATGGGCAGACTTCGCCGGCGGCGTTGTCGCACACAGTAATGATGAAATCCATGTGCGGTGCGTCTGCGGTACCGAATTCATCCCAACTCTTGCTGCGCAGTTTGTCGAGCGGATAGCCGGTCGCTTCAATTTGCTCAATGGCGAATGGGTTGACGCTGCCGCCCGGGTGGCTGCCAGCCGAAAAGCCACGGAAGCGGCCCTTGCCCATGTTGGAGACCAGCGCCTCGGCCATCACGCTACGGGCTGAGTTGCCGGTACAGAGGAACAACACGTTGTACACTTTGTCGATCATGACGACTCCTTTAATCACTGCGTTGGTGGGGGGGCGATTCAATTTGTACGTTTGGATTCATGCGGCATCACAGGCTGCGCCTTGCGCAGTAGTGCACGGCGCGCCGCCGCAGCAGTTTTCGGTCAAAAAGCCGATCAGGGCATTCATGCTGTCGATATGCGCGGCGTAGATGACAAAGCGTCCATCTTGGCGCGGCACGATCAGGTCCGCGTGCACCAGTTCCTTCAAGTGAAATGACAGGGAAGATGGCGGGATGCCCAGCTGTTCGGCAATCTTCGTTGCCGCCATCCCTTGCGGTCCGGTCTGGACAAGCAAGCGAAAGATGGCCAGGCGTGACTCCTGTGCCAGTGCCGCCAACGCAGCGATGACATTTTTAGTTTCCATGTGCACTCCTTTTAATTTCATAATTCCATAATAATCGAATTATGAAATTAATGTAAACCTATTTTTATGCGCGGCTATGATTCACCTTGGTACGGAACTCTTGTCGTCCGGGTCTTCTCCAGACGTGTCGACATACCAATTAGCTGAATCTTCGTACAGAGTGGCAGAGGTATGTGTCTCTCAGCACGTTGGAAACTTTGGTATCGCACGTATCTGGCGACAAACGACTTATCGAGAGGTAATAAGCTGCTCAATCAAATGGCGGTAGCAAAGGCGATTGGCTGATAGCGCTTAAAGCGAATGCTTGGCGGCTGCAACGACGGCATGCCTATCTTCACACTCGACCTACTCTTGATAAACCATTGCTGCGCCTAGCATGTTGCCGCAAGAAAGTCGCGGTTCCACTTCGAACCTACTACCTTAATCAAATTATTAAGGTTTCTGTAATGTAAATGTAATGTTTCCGTCATTCGGGTGTGCGGGTCACCTACGTAGAATAGCTTCATCGGATCCGCAACCTCATTCACCCGCACCTGAAAAATAAGGACATTCCAATGAAATCCCTCAAAGCAAACATCATCGCCGTTTTCGCTGTCATCGCGCTCAGCCCCCTCGCCGCGATGGCACACCAAGGCGAAATGCACTCGAATCCTGCGTTTGGCAGTGCTGCTCCGGCGCCGGCCGCCACGCGCACTATCACGATTTCATCGACTACGAAGTATGTGAATGTCGCCCAGGGCGACGTCGTCAAGTTTGATGTGGATGGTAAGACGTTCACTTGGCAGTTCGATACACTGCGAGCCAATTCGAGCTTTGACTTTTCGGCAATTGCGCCGTCTGGCGTGAATACCCACGGCGTACGTGTGTATGTGGCACCTAACCCGACCTACGCCAACTAACTACATGTACGCCCGCCAGTGTACTGCTGGCTCATGAAGTTACTGAGATTTGCGGGACGACCAGTGCAGATGAAAGATGACCCATTGATCGCCCTGTTTTTCGAGCAAAGCTGTTTCAGTGCCGAATAAGTGCACATTTTTGCCCTGAAATTGTCCTGTGGTCTCTGTTTCCTGCATCACGACGGCCAGGTTTCCGTCAATACGTTCGTTTTGTTTTAGGACTTTGCTTTTAGTGGCCTTAGCAAAGGCGGTATCGGCTGGCAGGTGATGGCCAGCGTATTCATCACGTGAACGCTCAACATGCCCAGATTCGTAGATTTTAATTTCCGGGCTAAGCAAAGTGCTCGCGTGCTCGGAATTGCCGCTGGCGAGTGCCTCGTGAAATGCGGCAACGGTTTCAGTTGGTGTGGCGGCGTATAGGGGAAGACTGAATATGGAAATAGCGAGAAGGGAAGTCAGTTGGCGCACAAGGTCTCCAGTGTTTTTGTTTATATGATGAATTGCATTGGTGCAATTAAATCAGCGGGCGGTGATTGTGGCAAGGTGGAAGTGAAAATACTCTGGCAAACTGAAATTCGCTTGACCTTCCGTTCATTGGAAGGTGTAGCGTGAGGAAGCAATTTCATTTCGGGTGGTTCTGGAAATGTACAAGCAACTCGGTTGACCATCACAGGGAAGATACTGCAGATGAATTTCATGCTCACGCGCATTGTAAGCAACCTGGCCCAGGTAAGGTACAGGATAGCGTACGCCTTGCCCTACCTTTGGAGGCAACGCCACGGAGCTGACAATGGTCATTACTCGTTCCTCGCGCCCCTTGAGCTCCCTTCACACCACTTTCCCCGCCGCTTGCTGAAATCATGCACTGGCGTTCGCCTCACCTCGTGCTGTATCCACCCAATTACCAGTCAATTTTGAAAGAGACTCATGCAACGCTTCCACTTATTGCTTCTGGCAACGGTTAGCTTCTCGCCGGTTGTCTATGCACAGTCCGCTCAGCCCGCTAGTGCCACTGCGGCGGTGACAGATGCTAACGCTACGGTGCCGCCGCTGAAATATGTCTCCGCTTTTGCTGATGTTAAGCCGATTGGGGAGTCCCAAACATCTCCAGATAAGGCCTGGATTCAAGCAAATCAGGATGTGACAGGAGGCTCTCACCATGGAGCTCAAGGGGATATGTCGATGGAAATGGCACCCAGTGCAAAAGGCCCGGAAAACTCCAAGCCGTCTTCGGCCAGCGATCCGCACAAAGGCCATCAAATGAACATGAAAGGCAAATGACATGAAGCGATTATCGTTGCCAGTGCCCAATCGGGTAGCTGCTGTGTTCGGTGTGGTATTTCTTGCCGGATGCGCCAGCTTTTCACCGGATGGTGGCTTAAATGATGTCTCTCAGCTAACGCAAGAGCGAATTGGACAAGTCAAGCCCTTCACGAAAGAGAGCCTGAAAGACGGCCAGCATTCCGCTACTCAGGTGCAGACCTTGCTGTCCGCACCCCTTACGCCAGAGTCTGCGGTCCAGATTGCGCTTCTCAATAATGCAGCGCTGAAGGTCTCCTTCGCCGAATTGGGGGTCTCGGAGGCTGAGTTTGTGCAAGCTGGACGGATGCGCAATCCTAGTTTTAGTTTCGGCCGCGTCAGCGGCGGTGGCGACGCGGAAATCGATCGCAGTGTGATGTTTGACATTGTAGGTTTGCTGACGCTGCCCACGCGTCGACGCATTGAGCAAGGACGCTTTGAACAAGCCAAGTTGCTAACAGCTGCTCAGGCTGTGCAGTTGGCGGCAGAGACACGTCGGGCATATTTTATGGCCGTTGCGGCGGCCCAATCGGCCGCTTTCGCGGGGCAAGTGCGCGGCGCCGCCGAGGCATCATCGCAGCTCGCCGACAGCATGACCAAGGTCGGAAACTGGAGCACACTTGACCAGGCCCGTGAGCGTGCGTTTTACCAAGATGCGTTGACACAGTTGGCGAGGACAAAGCATGAAGCAACAGCGACGCGTGAGCAGCTCATTCGCCTCCTTGGCCTATGGGGTGAGCAACAAAACTTTGTATTGCCAGACAGATTGCCCCCCCTGCCGGAAAAGCCGCGGGAAACGAACAATGCGGAAGCACAGGCCATGTCACAACGCCTCGATATGCTGTCGGCCCGCCGCGAAACCGAAGCGATGGCCGCAGCACTCGGCTTAACAAAGGCAACTGGCTTCATCAACGTCTTTGACGCAGGCTACACCAACAAGAGTACGACAGGCTTGCCACGCGAGAACGGTTACCAGATTTCCCTCGAACTACCGATCTTCGATTGGGGTGGCGCCAAGGTGGCGCGGGCGGAAGCGCTCTATATGCAGTCCGTCCATCGCACCACCGACACTGCCGTACGGGCACGCTCAGAGGTGCGGGAGGCCTACTCCGCATACCGCACTAGCTATGACATCGCCCGTCATTATCGCGACGATGTCGTGCCATTGCGGAAAAAAATATCCGACGAGGTTCTGCTTCGCTACAACGGGATGCTTGCCAGCGTTTTCGAATTACTGGCGGACTCGCGTGAGCAACTGGTGAGCGTGAACACAGCCATCGAAACCCAGCGCGACTTTTGGATAGCAGAAACCAAACTTCAGTCCACCATCAACGGTGGAAGTACGAACGATACAAGGGCCATGCCATGATTTCACGTAGAGACTTTTTCAGAGGTGCAGGTGCTGTAGCGGTAAGCGCCGCTGCCGTGAGCAAGGCTGGTGCCGCGTCATTGCCTGAGGCAATGTTGATGGACAATGCCAAGACGCACATCCCCTCGGCGCCACCCACTGGCCGGCCCTACAATCCGGTCGTGACCCTGAATGGCTGGTCATTGCCATGGCGGATGAAAAACGGTGTAAAAGAATTCCATCTGGTGGCCGAACCCGTGGTGCGTGAACTTGCACCAGGGATGAAAGCCAACCTGTGGGGCTATAACGGCCAATCCCCAGGTCCGACAATTGAAGTGGTCGAGGGTGACCGGGTACGCATCTTCGTGACGAACAAGCTACCTGAGCACACCAGTGTTCATTGGCATGGCCAGCGCTTGCCGAACGGCATGGATGGCGTCACGGGCCTTACGCAACCGGGTATCGCTCCTGGAAAGACTTTCGTCTACGAATTCGAGGCCAAACGGCCAGGTACGTTCATGTATCATCCCCACGCCGACGAGATGGCCCAGATGGCGATGGGGATGATGGGTTTCTGGGTGACCCATCCAAAGGATCCATCGCTCCATGCTGTGGACCGTGATTTCGTTTTCCTGCTCAACGCGTATGACGTGGAGCCGGGAAGCTATACGCCGAAGATCAACACCATGCTGGACTTCAACCTGTGGACATTCAATAGCCGCGTCTTCCCCGGCATTGATTCATTGCCTGTGCGCCAAGGTGACAAGGTACGCATCCGTGTCGGTAACCTGACGATGACGAATCACCCTATTCATATACATGGCCATGAGTTTTTCGTCACCGGTACGGATGGCGGCTGGACACCACCGGCGTCTCGCTGGCCTGAAGTCACCACCGATGTCGCAGTTGGGCAAATGCGCGCCATCGAGTTCGTCGCTACTGATCTGGGTGACTGGGCACTTCACTGCCATAAATCCCACCATACCATGAATGCAATGGGCCATTCGGTACCGACAATGATTGGCGTCAACCACCGTGGCGTTGCTGAAAAAATTAACAAAATCGTCCCTGAATATATGGTGATGGGCGACAAGGGCGGCTCCATGGGAGGCATGGAAATGCCGCTGCCAGATAATACTTTACCGATGATGACGGGTGAAGGACCGTTCGGTGGGGTTGAGATGGGGGGAATGTTTACCGTATTGAAGGTGCGCAAGGACCAGAAGCGCGGCGACTACTCCGATCCTGGCTGGTACAAGCATCCGGCCGGAACCGTGGCATACGAGTGGACGGGTACCCTTCCTGAGCCAGAACGTGCAACTAACGCTGGGGGGCAGTCGATGCCAACGATGAACAAACCCAATATTGAAGTTACGGTTCGTAAACCGACCGGGCATAGCGGTCACTAGTTTTTTTAACTGAAAGGAAACATCATGAAAAACCTGCACAAAGTTGTATTGGCAACCTTGATTGGCCTGTCATCCGTGGCAACGACCTCCGTGGCGCTCGCCCAGCAGCAGAGCGCCTCCGCGACGCAAGACGCGATGAGCGAAGGGGAAATCAAGAAAGTGGATAAGGACGCCGGCAAGCTTACCATCAAACATGGCGAGCTGAAGAACTTGGGCATGCCAGGGATGACCATGATGTTCAAGGTCAAAGAGCCGTCGATGCTCGACAAGGTCAAACAAGGCGACAAGGTACGTTTCGTGGTGGAAAAAGTTAACGGTGCACTCACGGTCACTTCCATCGAAGCAGTAAAGTAAATTTAACAAAGAGAGTTGAACATGAAGACACTGCGGAAAATGATTCTTGCCACATCCATTGTGGCGGCAACGCTGGCTACCCCATTTGCCTTGGCACATGCGAGCTTGAAGAGCTCCAATCCCGAGGCAGGTGCCTCCCTGGCAGTTGCACCAAAGGAGATTGCGCTGACCTTCAACGAGAAGGTGGAAGAAGCCTTTAGCTCAATCACTCTGAGCGATGGCGAAGGCAAAGCCGTTGCTGCAGACAAGGCAAAGGTTGATGCAGTAAATCCGGCCATCTTACGCTTGGAAGTACCGACATTGAATGCTGGCGCCTATACCGTGAGCTGGGCAGTTGCAGGGCACGATGGACACCGTCGCAAAGGCGACTTTAAGTTCACGGTGAAATAAATGGATGCAGTCTCGCTGTTGCAAGTCAGTTCAGCTTTGCTGCTGAACTTCGGCTTTGCCTGGCTCGTCGGATCATGGTTTGCACGTTACTGGATGCGTTCTAGCGGTGTCGATCATGATCATTTCGAACCAGCGCTGCGCAAACTTGACTTGATGGCAGCGGCAATCAGCATGGTTGGTAGTGCATCGGCACTATTGAGCGCGACGGCGGTCATGGGAGGTGTAGGGCTACGCGAAGCGTGCCCGATGTTTTGGATGATGGTGTCTACAACCGACTACGGACATGCAGGCTGCGCCATTGTTGTGGCGATGCTTGTTCTCTTTTTTGTTCGATTA
>JAEAMG010001185.1_pt1 | contig 21574 bp, 17 predicted proteins | sample 8958741 | NCBI WGS metagenome assembly JAEAMG01 (sample SAMN16933256, study PRJNA681125) | bioreactor sludge metagenome | isolation source: anaerobic bioreactor treating anionic surfactant - SDBS | place: India: Bengaluru | collected 2019-02-28 | reverse complement strand
AGCTGCTTCAAACTTGGTAAAGCTTGGGCATCCCATTTCACTGTATCAATATGATCCTGTCGTGTTGCGACAGCCACCTGATATAGCGCCTGTTCAGCAGCATCAAAATGTTCTCTGGCATGTCTCCAGCCCAGTTCGCAATATTCTGCTGCCGCCCAAACCAGCATCACTTCTGCATGGGCTAATTGCTCAGGAGCTTTTTCCAATGCCCCGCTTTGTTTGAAATATTCCACCTGCCACCATAAGTCCCGGCGCATGACTTGTGAAACAGTTAAAATAGGCGTAGTTAAACTGAGCGGCTGTTTCTGGGCTAATTTTTCTGCAATCTGACGCCCTTGAGCTAGAGCTTCCCTTCCAGCAGTCGTTAGACTCCGCTCTGAAAACTCATTTTTCGCATAACTTAACCAGATCTGTGCTTTAGAGGCCTGATAACGTGTTTGAGCATCACTGACTTGCTGATAAGGCTGTAACTGCTGGCTTAACACCTCGGCTTCAACAGCAGAGGACTGCAGGGTCTGCGCCTGAACAGAATGGCATACTGGATATAAACAGGCGCTGAGCAGAAGCATTGATTTTAATCGCATGAATTATTGCTCCTGCACCGGTTCTAAAGAAGAATTTACCCCAGGATTACGGCGTCCAAACAGGTCCTCATCAAACTTGAATCTAAATCTTAAATAGGCCCCTTGACCGCTGGAACTGGTATTGGCTAATTCATCATCCTGATAACCGAGGAAATTATATCCTGCAGAAACCCAGAGATTGGTTGCCAGCAGATAACCCACTTCTGCACCCAGCAAATAACGTGTCCCTGCCCCATGGTTTGCCCAAAGTGAACCGGCTTGTACACTCATATCCCAGCGTTCATTCAAATCATAAATGACCCGACCACTGAGTAACTGGGTTAAAGCCGAACTTGTAACTTTGTCTTCATCCAAGGTGGACCATTTTGCTGCATACTGACCGGACAAGGTCAGCTGGCGATAAGGATGATAGTTTAAATGCGTAGATGACACATAGGATTCACGCTTAAATGCCGCTTCTAGGTCAGTTGCATTATCCTCATAGTAATATTCAATTTTTGACAGGACATCCAGTTGATTGTGCTCATCATCACGCCATGCCAAACCGAGTTGGAAACGGTTTCGCAGATGATCACCGCGCTCGGCGTCTTTATTATCGACAAAATTAACCGTATTTTTGGTCAAAATCGTGGCATCATCTGACAACTTACGGGCAAAACCAATGCTATTGATCATCGTATCGGAACTGTCGGAACGACGTGCCTCTAAACGCGTCATAGCTTTCCAATTGTCGTGAACCAAATATTCCAGACCCAGACTTGCTGCTGTTGAGTCATTATCGCTATTTTCAATATTTTTAGACAGGCTTTGAATTCGTTCAAAACTGCTACTGATATATACACGCGGCTTAATCTGCCAGCGGTTGCGTAAACCCATAGCCGCTTCCGCCTCACGGTTGCTCATGCCATCTGCCACACGGTATTCACTAAATGCGGAAGCATCTTTCATATACTGACTGGAAATACCCAATACCGTGCTGTTGGTTTCTTCCGTAGTATTCATGGAATACAAACCATCAATCGCAGAAATCACTTCATGACGGGCATAGACTTCAGTATTTGGCAGGACTTTAACTGCCCCGCCTACAGACAGAACCTGTTTATCGGAATTGGAGAGATCCTGTTCATACTCGACAAAGGCTGATGCCCCTTTCCACGGCAAGTTACCGGTAAATTTGATACGCCCGGTAGTACCATTATATGGGCCCTGATTTTCTGTTGCCGAAGTTGCAGCTGTACTGGTTTCGTCATAATGACGTAAACCTAATTCCACGGCGAGAATTTTAAAGAAATTACGTTCCAGACTGGCAGACACACCGGTACGTACCCCATTATTGTTTTGGTCTTCAGTACGAATCGCTTCCATACGAGCCAAACCAAGCTTCGCAATCGGTGCTGAAACTTTTACGCCACTTTCTTTACGTCCTGCACTAATGGTCGCTGCATCGTTTTGAAATCCGTCTTCTGCTTGCTGGTGATACGCTCGCACATGGGCAAAACTGGGTGCGTATTCAAATTCTACCCGGGCAGCCGTGCCTTCATCCTTCTCGCCAGCTACACCGCTATTGATCTGGGTCACTTGATCTGCTGTAGAATTCGTATTCTTAGACTGTGCCACTTCGGCAATCACTTTGGCATACTGGCCCAGTTTCACCACAGTATTTAAACTGGCAATTTGTTCTTCTTGCAGGGGATCATTACTTTGAACAAATGAGCCGCCAATTTTGAGCTGGGGCTTCATCGCATAACTAAAGCTAAGACCACCGACTTGATATTCCTCACCAATTTCATCAGCCTCAACCGTAATACGAATAAAGTTTGGATTGAGGTCTTTATCTACACTCGGGACTGCTTGTTTTAAATAAATGCTGTTGCTATAGGTATCGACTTCATAATCAGAAAAACGAGTGAGGGTTTGTTTTGCAATAATCAGGCCCGGGTTATTGCGGTCACGGGTCAGCACTTCAACTTTTTCACTGTTTTCTAAAATCAGATCATTTGAAATTGAACCGAGACTATATGGACCAGAAATACCCAGAGCACGATTTTCAGTTACCACTTGACGCGATTTGGTTTCAGCGACAAAAGCTGAAGATTGGAACTGATCACCTTCATGCCCCACTTTAAGCCCTGTCAATGAACGGTTATATTGCCCTAAAGCTAAACCTTCATCTTTCTCTGTACGGGTCACATAGTCACCATACATCGCATACGAACGCCCTTTGTCTAAACGGACATACAATTTGCTGGTCGATTGTGCTTCAAAGCCTTTTGCCGCAGCATCGCCATAAACCGGATAATATTCATCAGGTTGAATATCTCGGAACAGGCGTTGTTTGGAACTTTTATTTGAATCATAGGCAAGGGTTAAAAGATAATCACCTTTAACTTTACCTTTAAGGAACATCGCAGCACGACCATTCAACGAGGTGTCGTTACCCCACTCGGCAATTTCATTCAACTCGTCTTCAAAGCCGTCATTACGATTAACACTATGCAGCTGTTTGCTATCAAAATTATTGAAGTTAATCGAGCCTTCAATTAAACCGACTGCAATCAGAGGACGTAAATCTGCCTCAAACTGGATATCTATTTCTTGTTTAAGTAAACCGCTACTGACGCGCAGTTTTCCACGTCCAGCAGTATTCGGTGCAATGATCGGTATAATCATCTCGCCGCCATCAATGAAGGTTTGAATCCCTGGCTCATTTGGATTCAAATCTTGCAGATCAATCATACCGATGTCACTGTCTAAGGTCAGTGCGGTACGTGTAGCGACTTTTATTCCTTGTCTGTCTTGTAGCTGTACTACCAGTTGCATAACATCACGGCCATTTGCCATCACGGATGCTTGAGGTTTTTGTAACTTGATGTCATGAATGTCATCTGGAACAATCACTTGAATCTGCTGGCTTTCCCGGATATTACCCGCAAAATCCAATTGCTCCACACGGATGCTATTTTTCCCCGTGCTTAATGCTACACCTACATATTCAACCCCTTGCTTACGCTGCTCATCCAGGATGACCAATTTACCGCGCTGCTTTTCTTTCACAATGACATCATTGACTAAAACACGTTGTGTCGCACCCGCTGCACCCTGGACTTGAATAGTCGTTTGGGCAAAAGGAAGAACCTGTCCTTCCTTAAGATTTAATATTTCCAGGCTATTGTGATCATTACGCTTTAAATATTCTTCAAGATTCACCAAAACAGGAGGTTTAACTGGATCTATGCGTAATTGCGGTTGCTTTGCTTGAGCAGACTCACCACGATTGAGCAGGCAATTTTGATCATTCTCACTGGCCAAACAGCCTTGGGAATTTCCTGAACGTGTACTGGTTTCTAAATAGCTCGGTGCATCAATCGACAGTTGCTTGTTAATCGCCTTTTCAAGATTTAAATTACTGCTATTAATTTTTTCTTGACGCTGTTTCACCACATCCGTTAATGGTGCAGAACATGCACCGGCTTGATCCGCCATTGCGAAATCAGCACGATGTAATTCACCACGCTTTACATCGACAAAACGGCTAGAAGGGTCACCGGCATTGCGGTTAGACTGGGTGATCAATTCAGCACCTGCCGGCAAAGTGGTGCGATCTAATTTCAGTACATGGGTCTTTGCGGATACGCCATAGAAATCATATTTGCCTTCACGGTCAGTAATCACATAACTGCCATCTTCCATGTACAGCCGTACACCCGGCACACCTAATTCACCTTTGTCCTGGATTCCGTTGCGGTTACAGTCAGTATAAACCTTACCCACCACAAACGCGTCAGCACTGAATACACCTGGGCGAACTTTCACTTTGGCCTGTGCTTCATTGGAACTTAGACCATAACGATCGACGGCACGTGCCCGGTTAATCCCATCACTATTTAAAGCATTCGGTCCAACCAGAACACGGTATTCAATTTTAGCATTCGCATTTACGGCAAGATCACCTAGCCCCAAAGTTAAATACGGACCTTTTCCGCCTTCAGGATCAGCCACGGGCTTGCCATCAATCCGCATGCTATTTGGCACATAACTAAAACCACGCGGTAAGGTATCTTGCAATTTGACATCATGTGCCAGCTGATCACCCTTATTACTCACGGTAATGCTGTAATTGGTGAAATCACCCAGCTCTACCGAACTGTCCCGAGCGGTTTTTTTGACCATTAATAGCGATTGATCCAGTAGCGGATCAATCGGAATATCAATATTCAGCGCTGGGCTGGCGGCGGTTAAAGTAAACAGGCCACCATAAGACCATGCCGGATGCACAGCCTTGCCATTAAATGAATCTACCGGATAAAGTGCCTGGTTGCTGGCAAAACTATACTTTCGGCTTGGAATCGTGGTGGTATCCACCATCAGTTTATAGCTGCCCGGCTTGACATGTGGATAAACAAATTGACCAGTCGACGAGGTAACCTGGCGTACAGGAAACGGCTTTAGTTCACCAGTCACCCGATCATGTTCAAATACAACATTATCTGCAACAGGCTGACCGAATTCATCTGTCAAAGTGACGGTTGCACCCTCGACCGCCTGGCCTGTTTTTGCATCAAAGACAACTCCGTAGGGATCAATCAGTACTTCTGTGGTGATCTCAGTTGAGATGTCTTCAATATTTTGGCTCACCTTGCCCTGACCATCCATACAGTCGGTCAGGTGAATACTGACCTGATCGCGCTTGAGCGTCTGTAAAATCTGATCGGACAGGTTTTTTTCAGCCTTTTCCTCAGTGTCCACGGTAAACTGAAATATGCCGGTATTTTCACCACTTTCTACTGCATTGACATAAACAATATCACCCGTCAGTTTGGAGACCAGTTGAATACGAACCTGATCTGAAACAGAGCGGTTGGCATTACAGATGGCGGCATCTGCTTTGACATAAATCGGCTCGTTCACCGTCCCGGTTTCAACGACTTTCTCGAAATTACTGGTTGTACTTTCAATGACCAACTTGCCTGCAACTTTTGTTTCCACCCGATTAGACAGGGTTTTTTTACTGCCTGTCGCAGAACGGTGTAGCACATACGCTTCATTGCGCAAAGTGGTATAGCTCAGGATTGGATTGGTTTTGACCGTCAAGCGGACTGTGCTTTTTTGCTGAGGCTCAAATGGTTTTTTATAAGCAACGACAGCATAGCCAATTTTATTCTTGTCACTTGGCAAATAACGCGTATATTCCCCTTCTGCAATTCGATGTAGAACTTCAACCTCCTGATTTTTCTCAAGAACCTGAATGTCTTCAAAAACGGTATTGGCTGGAATAGGATCCTCAACAATCACTAGGGACTGTAATTGTCCATCAACCTTTACCTCTGTCGGAGTCACTGCAAGATCAGCGGTATTGGAAATGATCAAGCTATAGTTCAGGGTCTGTGCTTGCTGACTGGCATTCAGCAAGCTTTGGTCCACTTGTTTTTCTATTTTTAATTTTGGCTCAATAATTTGTACAGGATCTTTAACGGTTTTTTGTAGTTGTGGCTCTTCACGAATTTGTGCGACTAAAGGGAGTTCGAGCTTGGTCTGATCAGGTGTCTGTAATGACGTATCTGCAACCACCCACACATGGACGGTCTGATTGGGTTGTAATTGTAATCCATTTTCAATCAGTGTATCTGAAATATCAAATACCCCATCTTGATTGGCATCGAGGTAAATTTTAAAATTTGATAAGTAATTAGTTTGTGTGAGTTTAAAATCAAACCATGCATTTGTATTACTGGTATTGGTCAACTGGTTTAACCAAATCACTTTCGAACCGGCTTCTACCTGTTGAAGTTGATCTGGAAATAACTCGAAACCATAGAACTTGGCAATTTCAACATTTACCGCATTGGATTGAGTCGTTTGCAGCAATTGTCCACCATTCAAATCGCTGACTTGGTAACTTGCATAAGCAATGTTCTGGATGATCTGGCCAGCAACCGGCATTACCGCATGACTTTGCTGTGCAAAGAACAAAGCTGAAGCAAGCGCAGACAAAGATAACGTCTCCACTTTTTTATTCATTGCTTTTTTCATTGACCCAGCCCCAAAATAAAAATAAATAATACAAATAATTAAAGACATATCTGTATACCCCTTTCGAAAAAGAGGCATACAGGTTTAAAAAAGATTATTGAGTGGCTTTATCAACTGTAACAGCGAATTTCAATGTTGCATAAGCACCTGGAATTAAAGTGCCAACGTTGTAACTTACATTACCGCTGGTTTCGGTTGGTGCAGTACCTTGAGTTGATGGATCACGTGCAACTGAACCCGCTTTGTATGTTGTGTATGCAGGTACAGCATCATTGATCATAACCGCAGTTGCATCAGCATTACCCTGATTCGTTGCCGTCACTTTATAGAATACGCATTGGCCTGGTTTGGCGTTTTGCAGATTGCCAGTGTACTCAGAATCAGTAGGTGTTACCGTACAGTCTGCAGCAACCTGTAATTTTTCCAAACGAACTGAACCCAGGTTAATGACTGTGCGATCTGTAATCGACAGGATGCTGTTTGAACCTAAAGTAGCACCAGTTTCAGGATTAATTTGCACTGTAGATGTATAAGATTGACCTGCTGTTGCTGTTGCAGCTGCTTCAACTTTTACATAAACAGTAACTGACTCACCTTGCTGCAAGCCGGCTAGCTTAGATGGATCAAATTTTGCATTTTGTAAAATGCTGTTTAAAGTTCCTGTGCCGGTACCGGTTACCAACTCATTAGTATCAAGTATGCCGTTACCATTTACGTCTACATAAACAGTGACCGTTTCACCTGCTGACGGTGTTGGTAAAGCAAAATCTAGTGTTTTGCTACCATCAGCTTCAGTGACGTTACCAATGTTGGTTAAAGTATGACTGTAAATAATGCTGCCACCTGGTGCTAACTGGCCTTGGCGGTCTGGCGTGAAGCTTATCGCGCGCTGTTCTGCAATCGTCAGGTTAAATCCAATCTCGTCGCTAGTGCCAGTCGATGGCGAGCTGATCTTGACTGTAATGGTTGCTGGAATATTGGTTGCTGGCGTGCCGTCTGGTGCAGTAACGACCAGGCAGTAACTACCTGTACTGCCATTGGCAATTGTGCCAGAGTTGGTGACTTTGGTATTTGTACAATTACCTGACGCATCTTTTCCAAACAGTTCTGCTGTCCAGCCAGTTGGAACACCTTCAACTGTAATATTGTAATTGTCCGGCGTACCGCCTGTATTTTTGATCGTAACATCCAGCTGTTTAGATGTACCAGGTACTAAAGCTGTGTCAGGAACACCTGTACTACTCTTCTGCCCATCACCAACATAAACTGGTGAACTTGTTGTGCCTTTGTTATGTATTAAATCCACAGCACTTTTTGTGAATGAATCAACAACCAAAGAAATAGTATCTTTATTGCTGCTGTTGCTAACAGAAGCGCTCGTCATCGTCAGTTTAGTGCCTGCATCAACTGTACCACTGGTTGGCAAAGTAACGCGTACTACAAATTTTAAGCTTCCGCCAGCTGCAATCGGGCCAGTGTTGTTATCTGTTACCGGTGTTTTACCATCAGCTTTCAGAATTTCGATAATGCTGCCGGCCGGCAAAGATGAACCTAACTCAGTTGCAACACTCAGGTTATAACTGTCCGTCGTTGTCCCTGAGTTATGAACATAAATAACATCACCGTCTGTGGTGTTATTACCAAAGACAATCGCCTGACCTTGCACAGCCGCTGCATGGACTTGGTCATCAATGCCTGCAGCACTACCGGTTGGAATATTGTTGTCAATCCAGGAAACAGATGCATCATCGTTAATCGAGTGAGAAGTTGTACCCAGTACGGTGACATTGTTCGGGTTTGATGGAACTAGTGTTGTATCCGTCGTTGTCGGTGGAACTGTTGGGACATTATCCGGTGTTAATGGTGTATTGGTGCCTGATGTATAGCCGTCAGTATCCGCATATGCCGTGTTGGTAATTTTCTCACCATTTTCCGCAGCATTTTTGACCTTAACGGTAAAGGTTAATTTACCCGTCGATCCTGCAGCAAGCTTGCCTGCATTAAAGGTAAAAGCTTCTTTCTTATCACTACGGGTCTTAAAGTAGAAACCGTCAGCATCAGTATTACCAGGATTAAGCGCAGTTGAGCTACCATTATAATAAGCAACCAGCTTAGCATCAGGCACTGTAGATGTATCAAATGTTACATTACTTGGCAGTACGTCATAAATAATGACATCTGAAGTTGCCGCTGCTGTACCTTTGTTTTGGAAAGTCAATGTATAGGTGATATAGCCATTTGCACCAATTGTGCTGACGCTAGCTTCTTTTTTAATTTCAATGACAGCGCCAGTAATAATTGTCGCTTTATCTATATTTGATGCGGTATCTTTGCCAGTATCATATAAAGCTGCTGTTTTTGCTGTTGCAGTCAATGTGAGGCTGTCATACTGACTTGCAGTTGCAGCTAATGGTGTTTTAGCAACCACAACCAGACCGATAGATTCACCGGCAGCTAATTCAATTGCTGTTGTTTCTGTTAAAGCCACATCATTATCAGCTATACCATCCTGATTGCGGTCAACATAAACATTATAACTGGCCCAATCAAAAGTGCCGGTATCATTTGCAATTTTAAGTGTGAATGAGTCTGTGCCATTACCCGTGTTGGTCAAAATATGCGGGAAGCTTACACTACTGTTCGCAGCTGTTTGACGTTCATTAGACTGCACCAGGGTAAAGCTACCTACTTGTGCTACCAGGGTCTTAACCACATTAGATGTGACCACACGTTCAGTATTTGTATTATCGGTATAAGTTGCTGTTGCCACGTTACTGATATTTTGACCCGCTAAAGGCGTAGATGTTGCTGCCATCGCAGAATTGCCAAATAGCGACACCCCACCCACAACAGCTAAAGCAGTCGCGACTTTACTTAATTGAAAATGTTGTTTCATAAAAAAATCAACCATAAGACATTTAAAACGACGTGAAAAAATTATTTAGAAGCGTTGACACGAACTTGAGCCGAGACAGTGATTTTTTGTTTCGCTTTTAACTCATTCACATTCCATTGCAGAACACGATATTCATTTAGTGGAACATTCACTTTTTTGCCATTTTCCACTCGGGTCAGGGGTGCTTTGGCAAAAAATTTGCCATCAATCGAAGCATAGGTATCTTTTGGAACACTTTGGCCGGTATAAGTGACAAAATCAGGAAGCGGTAAATTTAATTTCAAATTTTTCAGGCTATTCGAAGATACATTTGAATATTCGACCTTATATTCAAGCAATGTATTTGGTTTAACTTGATCTGAAGGCTTTAATTCCTTTTTCTTATTCAATTGATCCACTTTATATACTTTCATATCAGCGGTTAAAGCTTCTGTCGCTGCATAGGAAAAGTTGACCAAGGCACCACCTATTAGTAAGAACGATGCTTTTTTAACTGAGTTATAGATCTTCATGCCAAACCCCTAAATGTGCAATTTGCACATTAATTTATCAATGGTGGCAAATTTACCACAAAAAATGTTCATTTTTCACATTTTTATATAAAAATAATGAATACTGGGTCACATTTTATTATTTTTAATAGATTAAATCTTACAAATAGCTTTAAAGCCAAATTGAATAGTTAAGTTAAACTTACAAATATACTGGAGAAATGTTGTAGAGCAATTGAAGAAAATTTATGTTAAAAATAAATAGAATTATAAATTGTACTTAGCTCAAACCCAATCTGACAGTAACCGATTTTTACTGGGCCTATCATTCAAAAAATCTAAAACGATTTAGTATTTTATTTGAGTTAGAGTTTCCATTGAGAATGAATTATCAAAGCAATTTAGACTGAAAAATTGCGATATAAATCAAGCATTATTTATTTTTTCTTAATTTATATGTGTTGAATGCTGGTATCATCTCTTTCTTAAACTATAATTCATAAGTTGAGTTTTTATATAGGATTACATCTATGCCTGATTCCAACCTCCCTAGTTCAGACACTGCACTTTTAAATGTCCTAAAAATTATGGAGCCATTGGTATCTTGGTTATTAAAATCGGGGGTAGGCTATAGCGAATTTTCTCATGCTTTAAAATCTGTGTTTTATCATGAAGCTGAAAAAGAATTAGAATATTTACAACAGAAAAAAACTGACTCGTCCATAAGCTTGTTATCTGGACTCAATCGCAGAGAAGTGAGTACATTTAAGCAAAGGTCTTCTGAGCAAGCTCATCATAACCATTCTCCCCCAAGCCCAAGCGTACCTGCGCGCATTGTGACTTTATGGATTCAAAAAAATTGGCATAAACAAATTGCTTTCAGTGGGCAAGACATCAGTTTTGAAAACTTAGCCAAAGAAGTTTCTCAAGACAAACATCCACGTGCAATGTTACTGGAACTGCAACGTTTAGGTTTAGTAACTGAATTAGCCAATACGGTTATTTTACATACGGAATCTTTTACCCCCAGCAATAGTCTTTATGACAGCCAGGTACTTCTTTCTCAGTCTGCATTCGACCATCTTTGCTGTGGGATAGCCAATATTTTCATCACAAAGAATGAATATCTTGAGCAAAGCTTACGAGCAGATGAATTAACCGAAGAGTCTATTCGTGAGCTTAGAGAGTACGGTACTCAGCTATGGCAGGAATATGCTCAGAAAATGTTAAGTAAAGCCGTAGAATGCTCTCAACAAGATGAAGGAAAGGTAGATGCTTGTCACCGATTTAGCTTGGGAATCTATCAATATGATGAAGACATTGATATCAAAAAAAAATAATATGTATTTCTTATAAATAAAAAATATTAAATTAATATATTGTCATATTGTATAATTATTGTGGTGTAGTCTAACAATCCTAAAGGTATAAAATTTTGAAGTTAAGCAATTTGTCTCTTTACTGTTTTATTCCTTGTGTTCTATTAGGATGTGGCGAGGGTGATTCTTTTTCAGTTGGTGGCGTTTCTTTAGGGGGTACAGGGCTGCCGTCTACAGGTGGTAATCCACCCATACTTAGTTCACCGATGCCAGCAGAGGGAGAAATATTGCCAGATGATAATCCATTCATTTTATGGTCGAGTGGTGCCATAGAGAAAACTTGCGACCAAATTAACCTTAAAATGCAATTAATCAATCTTGAAACAGGCTCTATACTGGAGACTCAGCAAGGCATTCCACTGCATCCCAATCCAGAAGAAAATATTGCTGTCATGATTCAAGTCACCAATAACAATTCGGGAACAACAACAGAATATTTTGAAAATTGTCAGCCTTCTATTCAGATCATAGGACAAGATGGGCAACAACTAGCAACTCATGATAACTTCGAATGTGCAGCCAATGATTTAACACTCGCGCATAAGCCACAAGAGTCAGCGACTTATCAGTACAAGTTTAATTTACCGAATGAACCGACATCCTGGAGTTTAAACTATCATCATATTTATTCTCTGGAACAAAACGCAGCATTTACCGAACGTAAATCTTGTGACATATCCTATCCATTGAATGTGGATATTTGACATCCTCGCCTCTTTAAACTGAGGCGAGTCCTACTTAGACGTTTACGCCCAAACACCAGCACGTTTTTTGCAGGATTTAAATCACGCTGTTATCCTAAAAACGAGGCTATTTCTTCTGCCACTGCCCTAGATGTCCGGGAAACACCGACCAGCGTTGCCGAAGCAGCACCGGTCCATTCTCCATAACCCACCAGCCATAAATTTGGTACCTCAACCGAACGGCCGTTCTGAACCGCGATGGTCTGGTCCGGCTGGATAATTCCGAGGCTGCTAAGATGATTCAGTGCTGCTTTAAATCCGGTACACCAGATCACTACATCCACTTGGGCTGTGCTGCCATCTTCCCAAATCACGCCATGTTCTGTAAATGCCGAAAATGGCCGTTCGCTATGTAGCACACTACGTGCACGTGCATCCTTGACCGAATCGATCATGACAATATCCCCCAGACCACCAATCGGCTGCTCGATCTTTCTGCCCTCCTGCTGGGCTTTCAGGCGCTCGGTCGCCCTTAAGAACAGGACACGGCCATCGACATCATCCGCCAGAAACTGCGGCAGTGTCTGGGTGATCCAAAGCGTTTCGGCCACCTGAGATACTTCCGCCAAGATTTGTGCACCAGAGTTACCGCCACCCACCACCATGACTTTCTTGTTTTTAAATAACTCAGCATTTTTATAATCTGCGGAATGCAGTTGCACGCCCTGAAAATGCTCACGGCCGGCATACTCAGGAATAAACGGGTGACTCCATGTCCCTGTAGCACTCACCACCGCTTTGGCTTTCCAGCATCGTTCACCAGCATAGACCTCTAAATATGTCCCCTGGTTTTCCACGCGATCCACATGCACGGGACGAACTATGGGAAAGTGATAGCGCTGCTCATAGGCGGTCAAATAGTTAATCACTTCATGACGGGTCGGATAGGTCTGTTCGGTCGCCGGCATCATCCAGCCCGACAGGGAGCTCCAGCTATTCGGGGAGAAAAGACGCAAGGACTCCCAGGCATGCTGCCAGGCACCTCCAGGCTGAGGCTGATCATCCAGGATGATAAACGGAATGTTCTTACGCTTTAAGAAATAGGCCGTGGACAAACCGGCCTGTCCACCACCGATGATAATCACATCTGTTTCGATCTGTTTTGTGTCCAAAGCCTTTTCCCCTTGCATTTTTCTGTTGTTCTTGATGCAGCATCCCGCTTTTGCAGCGGGTTTCTGCTGATTTCTCTGATTGACAGGACAAGCCTGAATTCAAGCAAATCTGGCCTTACAAACTGCGCTGATTCACCCGTTTAGAGAGTTCTTCCGCAGATTCCTTACGTTCCGAATAACGGTTGGTCAAATAAGCACTTTGCCCACGGGTCAACAAGGTAAACTTATACAGTTCTTCCATCACATCGACAATGCGATCATACAAGGACGACGGTTTCATGCGTCCCTCTTCATCAAATTCCAAAAAGGCCTTGGGAATGGAAGACTGGTTCGGAATTGTGATCATACGCATCCAGCGCCCCAAAATGCGCATCTGGTTGACGCTATTAAAAGACTGCGAGCCGCCGCTGACCTGCATCAGTGCCAGGGTTTTGCCCTGTGTGGCACGAATGGCTCCAGCTGCCAGCGGAATCCAGTCAATTTGCGCTTTAAAGATCGAACTCATCGAGCCATGCCGTTCCGGGGAACACCAGACCATACCTTCGGACCAGGCCAGCAATTCATGCAGTTCCTTGACTTTAGGATGTTGCAGATCGCCATCTTCAGGCAACGGTAATCCTTTGGGATGAAAGATTTTGACCTCACAGCCAAAGCGTTCCAGAATACGGCCGGCTTCCATCACCGCCAGGCGACTGTACGAGCGCTCGCGGTTTGAGCCATACAGCAATAACATCCGTGGTGGATGGGCCAGCTCTTTGGCCTGCACCTCGGCAAAGGTAGGCGTTGGCAAAAGATCAGATTCAAGATTTGGGAGAGTCATATCAGCCTCTTAAGAATTGGGGTAATATTTTTTCTTGAGCCACAAAGATATGCTGACCAGCGCAATCAGTACTGGCACTTCCACCAAAGGCCCAATAATGGTGGTAAAGGCAATCGGCGAAGCCAAACCAAAAGTGGCAATCGCGACCGCTAGGGCTAACTCAAAGTTATTGCCCGCCGCGGTAAAAGAGATTGCAGTGGTTTTCGGATAGTCATTGCCCATCCATTTACTCATAAAGAAGCTAACAAAGAAGATCAGCACAAAGTAAACTGTCAATGGAATCGCGATGCGTAACACATCCATCGGCAAACTCACCACATCGCCACCTTTCAGGCTAAACATCGCCACAATGGTGAACAGCAAGGCCAGTAAACTGAGCGGGCCAATTTTTGGCAGGAATTTCGTTTGATACCAATCCAGACCTTTGGCTTTGACCAACGACAAGCGGGTCAGGAAGCCCATCAGAAACGGAATGCCCAGATAGATCAAGACGGCATTGGCAATGGTCCAGAAATCCACATGGATCACATGCCCTTCTACCCCAAAGAATGGCGGCAAATAGGTCAGGAAGAACCAGGCATAACTACTAAAGAACAGAATCTGGAAAATACTGTTAAAAGCGACCAGCGCCGCACCATACTGGTTATCCCCACAAGCCAAACCATTCCAGATTAGCACCATGGCAATACAGCGCGCCAAACCAATCAAGATCAGACCGGTCATATATTCCGGATAATCGCTGAGAAAGACGATGGCCAGCACAAACATCAGTACCGGGGCAATCAGCCAGTTCTGGATCAGGGACAAGGCCAGAGTTTTTTTATCCTGAAACACCTGTGGCAGTATCGCATAGTCGACTTTGGCCAATGGAGGATACATCATCAGGATCAGGCCAATCGCAATCGGCAGATTGACCGAGTTGATGCTCATGGCATCCAGTGCTGTCGATGCTTGCGGAAAAAACACCCCAATCGCAACACCCAATGCCATGGCCACAAAGATCCACAGGGTCAGGTTACGATCTAAAAAGGACAATCCGGGTTTAGACATGATCTGCTCGATTAAAGATGGGAAATTTGATTGATTGCAGCAATAAGCTCAGGACGGATCATTTTTTCGATATCCAAGGCAAATAAAGCATCCAGACGTTTATTGATGTGCTCTACCGTAGTCAAAAATGCCTGGAGTTTTTCTTCTTCAGCTAAGTCCAGGTGTGAAGGATCAGACAGGCCCCAATGTGCCTTGATTGCGCCCCCCAGATAAAGTGGGCAAGCTTCCTGTGCAGCTGAATCACAGACGGTAATCACTACTTCAGGCTCATATTGCTCACAGGCATCAATCGTTTTGCTGGATAAACCTTCAGTGGATAAACCCAAATTTTGCAAAGTCTTAATCGTCAAGGGATGCACCTGACCGGAAGGTTTGCTACCAGCACTGTAAGCCACCCAGCCTGCTGGCGCACGGCTGTTAAATAACACTTCAGACAGAATACTGCGGCAACTGTTGCCCGTGCACAAAAACAAAAATTTCATGAAAATTTACTCGCAATGGCTCTGAATCGACAGAGCGGAAGGATTAAATAAAACCGGAACATCACTACGTTTCAGCACCTCCAGAATTTCAAAACACCAGGCTGGTAATTGCGGATTGATGCTGTAATACACCCACTGGCTTTGCCGACGATCATTCAACAAGCCACAAGACCGTAACAAGGCCAGATGACGTGAAATTTTCGGCTGGCTTAACTGCAGTTTATCGGTCAGATCACAGACGCATTGCTCTTTGTTTTTCGCAATCAGCAGGACAATACTGAGACGCGTTTCATCAGATAAACATTTAAAAAACTGAACGTGGTCCATAGCTGCTCCCATTCTATTATTCAAATATATACATATCCATATATATAGTAAATAGTACAAGTTAAAAATTATAAAGGAAAGATTATAATGTGGTTTGAAAGAGGTCAATTTAAAAAATTGTCCGCTTTTCTCGGCTGTGTTATGAATAAAGAAAATTTTAACGATTAGAAAATTTAAGGAATATCGAATGACTGATAAAAATATTTTAGTGCCGATTGACGGTTCTGATCAGGCACTTGCAGCAGTCAGAGAAGCCGCCATTATGGCAAATGCCCTGGACAGCAAGCTGATTGTCATCAGCATTGTTGAAGAAAATCCGTTTGCCAATACCGATTTTTATTACTTTGGTGCAGATGCGACGACCATGAAAGCATTTTTTGATGAAGCGTGTGGTAATGCAACAAAGGCCTTAGCAGATGCACAAAAACTTTCGGTCGATTCAGGTGCACGTGAGGTTGAAACAAAACTCGTTAAAGCTGAAGTGTCTGCACAAACTATTGTTAATGTCGCTGAAGAACTTGCTGCTTCGCTGATTGTGATGGGATCACATGGGCGTAAAGGCATCCAGAAACTAGCTTTAGGTAGTGTGGCTGAAGAAGTATTAAAGTTGTCCCAAGTACCCGTATTAGTCGTTAAGCAATAACTGACCTGATTTCGGTTCACGCCATAAAAAAACCAGTAGTCTGAGCTACTGGTTTTTTTAAAAGAAAATGCATTTAGGGCTTATTTATTTTTCTCGATCAGTTCCGCGACAGCCTGAACTTCCAGAACTTTACCACTGGATACGATTGTATTGTTAATCATTAGACCCGGTGTGCTTAACAGGCCGGTTTCGGCAATCTGCATCATATCGGTAACATATTCAATATCCGCTTGCACACCGGTAGTTTTGACTGCTTCTTCGGTTGCAGCCAACAGTGCTTTACATTTACGGCAACCTGTACCTAAGACTTTAATTTGCATCTCTTATTCTCCACACGTTTTATAAAAACCAGTAACCTAAAGTATTCAGGCTATAGCCAATAATCAAGATTCCCACAAAAATAATACCAACAAACAGGCTCAATAAGCGGGTTTGCACCACTTGCTTTAACAGGATTAGGGATGGCAGGGAAAGTGCGGTGACGGCCATCATAAAGGCCAAAACCGTCCCCAAACCTACACCTTTCGCTACCAAAGCTTCAGCAATCGGCAAGGTGCCAAAGATATCCGCGTACATCGGTATGCCTACGATTGTAGCAATCAGCACAGAATACCAGTGTTCCTGACCAAGCAAGGCGGTAATCCACTGTTCAGGAATCCAGTTATGAATTGCCGCACCAATCCCTACCCCAATCAACACATACATCCAGACCTTGCTAAAAATCTCCACCACCTGTTCCCAGGCAAATGCACGCCGCTCTTTCGCGGTCATACTGAAATCTTCATCTTCTCCCGGAATCGCCTGATGATGGGTCACAAACTCAGCCACATACTTTTCCATTTTCAGGTAGCTAATCAAGGAGCCACCCAATACCGCCAGCACTAAACCCAGCAACACATAGACCATGGCGATTTTCCAGTTAAAAATACTGGCCAATAAAATAATTGAAGCCAGATCGACTAGCGGAGATGAAATCAGAAATGAAAAGGTCACCCCCACAGGCAGTCCGGCACGGGTAAACCCGATAAATAGTGGAATCGAGGAACAGGAACAAAATGGGGTAATGGTGCCGAGCAAGGCCCCCATGATATTGGCTTTGATCCCGGTCATGCGGCCTAAAATCTGCCGGGTACGTTCAGGCGGAAAATAACTCTGGATATACGACAGGGTATAGATCAGAACCGAGAGCAGAATAAAGATTTTGAAGACATCATAGATAAAGAAGTGAATACTGCCACCCAGACGGGTTGCGACCGATAAACCGAAGACATTTTCGACCAGCCAGCGCACACCCTCTGACAACCAGGTCATTTTGAGCAGAGCGTTATTCAACCAAGCAAAGAGGGCAATTATTTGATCCATTTAAATCTCCTGGTCTTGGGGGAATAATAGTGCTTGTGTAAATAGAGACAGTTCTTGAGCACGGATGGGATTCAGTGAATAGTGTATCCAGCGTCCGTTTTTTCTGCCTTTAACCAGACCCGATTCAGTCAAACACTTCATGTGGTGAGATAAGGTTGATTGACTAATCGACAGATTCTTGAGTAATTCACATGCACAACACTCCCCTGCCTGTAACATTTGCAAAATCTGAAGACGGGTCTTATCCGTCAAAACCTGATACAGGGAAACCGCTTGCTGATGATCCAATTCCTTTATCCATCAAGGACCTATTTCACCAGTATGTAAATTATATTGATCATCGTCAATGTATTTTCACAAAAAAAGCCCTAATCAAGTTAGGGCTTTTTGCTATCCAAGACGCTTTATTTCAGCCGATTGCCCTGTTCATCAATAATGAATTCACCGTCTTCTTTGGCAAAGGCTCCTAATTGCGGCAAAGGCAGAATATCCAGCACGACTTCGGAAGGACGGCATAAACGCGTTCCGAACTCGGTGACCACCAACGGACGGTTGATCAGGATTGGATGCTGCAGCATGGCTTCAACCAGTTTCTCATCGCTCCAGCTCGCATCATCCAGATTCAGCTCGGCATAGGGATCGACATTTTTACGCAAGACTTCACGAACCGTTAAACCGGCGTCCCGAATCATATTGACCAGCTGATCTTTAGAGGGTGGCGTAAGCAGATATTCAATCACTTCCGGCTCAATTCCTGCATTGCGAATTAAAGCCAGTGTATTGCGTGAGGTGCCACAGGCCTGGTTATGATAAATTTGCACTTTTGGCATTTGATCCATGAGCTTTACTCTTATCAATGAATCATGCCTTTATATATGAATATACGCATATTCGCAATATGAAATACATTCATTTGTAGCATTCACCTGAGAATGAGTGTCTACAAACATTTGACGACGTTTCCAGGTACGGTCATCTCATATTTAGATATTGGATCTGGCTATAGATTTATTCAAATACGCTACAAAAAACCTTAAAACAATAAGTCAGTATTGACCATGGAACTGGAACAACAATAATCATTAAAACAACTTTCGCAGCTCTGCAACTTTACTTAGACTATTAATTTTTATCTAAACAATTGTTTTAAAAATATTTTATATAAATAATTGGTATATTTTCAGCAAACAACCCTTAATTGTTGCTAAACAATTTCATTTTAGCTGCGTGCGATTCATTTTCGGATCAAATAGACCATTGCGCATGGTTCCCTGATCATCCAGCAGGGTGAATTCAATGCGATCAAATTCGGCAGATTGAGGAGCCTTCTCTAAGGGATAGATACGATTCGCTTGTGCAGGGGTCATCATATCCATCTGTTTTTCAACAACTCTGGATTGATGACCCTGAATCACTTTTAGTCCGGTAAATGAAATGTGGTAGGGTGTAGGGTTATGACAAACTAAAAACCTCTGCCCTGCAGATTGTTGTAAGGAAAAGCGTAACTGTGCAGCAATTTGTTCAATATTCATTTTGGCCAAGTTGGCTGGGCGATAGAAAATTTTCAGCTGGGTATTCATCGCCAGATCTAAACGTGCCTGATTTGCGCTGACTAGCTGACTTTGTTCAGGGGGCTTACCCGCAATTTCATAAAGATTGAGCCAATAGACTGATTCACGATCGGCAGGCATGGCGTCACCATTCTGCACAATGCGTATTGCCTGTATACCCTTAGGATTCATCTTAAATATTGCCGGCAACACTATAAAAGGGGCTTTGGCAAGATCGAGATTGCCCGAGCCATCATCTACCCATGTTTGCACAATAATTGGGTAGTCATTGCTATTGGCCAGTAGCAATGATTGTGCTCCGCTCTGCTCTGCATAAATGACCCGGCTAGAGGCAGGCACAATACCTGCCTGTGCAACAATACTGTGAGCGAATAAGCTTATGTAACATAAGTGTAGAATGGACTTCATTGCATTTTTACCAGCACATGGGCAGTTGCAAGTACGGAGCCCGCCGTCACTGCTCCAGCAGAAGGAAGTTTTTTTAGCACTGCTCGTAATGGAATATTGGTGATCTTGTCTCCAGAAGATTGCGTAAGCTCTGAAAATGCATACCACCCCGCATTATTACCATTCGGGAAATTAACAGGGAGGTAACATGTCTTATCGCCAGTTCCTTCAATGAGCGGATTATCCCAGCTACAAGCAGTAGACAGAAGACCTACGGTGGTAGGGGGGAAACTACTGCCTGTAGAACCTGGCTGTCCGACAAAGTTCATCAGTGTACTACCACCATCTTTGTAGAGGAAAATCCCGACATTTTTAGCTCGAGCTGTATTGGTAGCATAGTCATCCGAAACTAGTGCAGTCACCCCATTATCAGCATTCACCAATCCTAAAGCTTGTGCCTGAGTATAGCTGGCCTGAGAAGCCTGAATGCCAACCGCAAATTGCTCACTATTCACCCCAGCCGTCACACCTCCTGTACATTCAATCTGAATGTTAAAATCTGTAGCCACCTGTCCGCCAGCATCCAGATGAGCCGTCGTAGTCAAAGGTAAAGTAACCGTCTGAGTGTTTGCCGTGGTCGCCCAGCAGGTATTTGCAGCAGGGACAAGGTAGGCTGCATTATACAAGGTATAACCAAAACCGTTATTCACCCCTAAAAAAACCATAACAGTTCCAGAGTCTTGTCCTTCCAAGTCATGAGAAAAAGGTACGGGACCACCACTTAAGGAGCTATCTGCTAATTGAATATACGCTGAGGGTTCCTCACATGAATAATTACCTGAATTCTCCACAGAACCACATACCAAACTAACGCCTGGGCTACCATCAACCTTAAAAAATTCAACTGTTAGATTTGGAATATGTCTTAGACGGATACAATACCAGCCCAAAGGACATTGGGTTGCACTTGTGACAATACCTTCATATGCCCCTATATCATAGCTTACCGGCACACTTTTCCAAGTTCTAGTTAACGTAACACCGGACATGGTCTGACGAATGCCAATTCCATTAAACCCCGTATAGTAAACACCATCCAAACTAGAAACATGCTGACCACCATGTGGTGCATTGCCATTGGTAGCAACCAGGAACTTTACATCATCCATATTAGTTCCAGGCTCACAGCGCCATAAAATTGTGTCAGCAGTCGCATTTCTGACTTTATATTCCATTGGTGAGACAATAATCTCTGCGATTTTATCCCCTGCCTCTTGAACTGGGTTAAGGTGCAAATTTCCTATTGGAATTTTTGCTGCAGCATTATCTCCGGTATCGGTAACCTTATTAACTTCCAGTGTGCCTTCTTCACTACCATCACGATAGTCGACAAATATGCACTGTGCTTGTACGGTAATACTCATGCCCATTAACAGCATTACAAAAACAAGTTTGAGCACAGTGTAAAATTTATCGTCCATGTCATTGATTCTCTACTACGCATTGTATTTGTAATTTAATCAGTGGTTGTTGCAACTGCTGAGAATCTAGACGGTAAGGCAGTGTGCAACGTTGTCCAGCCTCATTTCCCCAATCGAAAGTCAGTGTACCTTGTGGCTGTTCAACGCGTACATAAGCCTGCCCAGCCTGTCCGACCATGCCAATCACTTCACCGGCTTCATTGCGGACATCTGCCC
>JAEAMG010001173.1_pt1 | contig 21666 bp, 23 predicted proteins | sample 8958741 | NCBI WGS metagenome assembly JAEAMG01 (sample SAMN16933256, study PRJNA681125) | bioreactor sludge metagenome | isolation source: anaerobic bioreactor treating anionic surfactant - SDBS | place: India: Bengaluru | collected 2019-02-28 | reverse complement strand
GGGTCGATGCCACTCAGGACATGGACGGCATCCAGGAACAGGTCGACGCCATGCTAGCGACCTCGCCGGTCGAAGGCGCCGAGGAATACGCGATCCACGACTTCGAGGGTTTCGGGAGCTACCGAGTCGGTGAGTACGAGCGCCTGGAGAGGGTGCGCCAGATTGCCTGCTTTATCGAAGAGCATCCCGACATGGGCGCGGCCCTGCTTGCCCACTTCAACGACCTGGACCAGGCACGCAAGGCAGCCGATGAAGCCTACTGCGGTTGCTACGCGTCGCTGGCCGACTATGCGCAAAAGCTGACAGAGCAGACCACCTCAATTCCCGACAGCCTGGCCGGATACATCGACTACAGCGCAATGGCACGCGACCTGGAATACGGCGGCGAGGTACTGGTCATCGAAACGGGATTCGAGCAGGTACACGTGTTCATCGTCTACTAGCGCATAAAGCCACACCGGGCACGGCGATTGGTCTCGCAGGATCTATCGATCTGCTACCCGGCTTGTGTCATCCGATTGCAATACTGCGCAGCCTTCAATTGGGCAATGAGGTTTCATTGCGGAGGCCGGCGTGCCAGACAACGTGCTGTGCGGGCTGATAGCCCGCTCCCCGTTCAAGCAGTTGCGCAACCAGTTCTCGCAGGTTCACCAAGCAGTGCAACTGCTCGTGCCAGTGCTGCGTAGCGCACTGGATGAAGACTGGGCAACCGTAACCAGCACGGAGTTGCACGTGCGCGAATTGAACCAGGAAAGCGAGCGGGTCGCGCGCGACATCTGCCTGCATCTACCGAACTCGCTGTTCATGCCGATCCCGCGCAGCGACATCCTCAGCCTGTTGCACGCCCAATGCGACCTGGCGCAACACGCCAGCGAGATTGCCCGCCTCATTTCATTGACGACCCTCGCTATCCCTGCGGCGCTTCAGGATGAAATACGGATTCATCTGCTTCGAGCCGTCGACGTGGTGAGGCACCTGATGCGCATCATGGGAAAGCTCGACGAACTTCTGGAAAGCCGTTTCCGTGGTCACGAGGCCGTGCTGGTCCAGACGATGATCAGCGAGTTGATCAACGTGGAGCACTCGTCACGGCAGCGTCGTGACGAAGCCACGGTCAAGCTGCTGGGCATGAAGGACCGGCTGCCGGCGGCGGACCTCATCGCACTCGACCGGTTGATCGAGTTGATTGCCGGCTTGTCGGCGCAGGCCAAGCGGGTTGGACTGCGCCTGGAACAGTTGATGGCGAGCTGAAGGATTGCTGAACGTCAGGCGCACCAGGCATTTACAGTCAGGGCGCCATATTCGGCCTTCCAGGCATTGAGCACCCTGTGGTTGCCGCCCTTCGTCTCCACCACCTCCCCCGTATGCGGATTGGTATAGACCTTGACCGTGCGAGCACGGCGGCTACGCGTCTGAATGGCGCCCGCCGGTTGTGGATCCAGGATATCCAGCACCGTCTGCAGGCTGAACCCGTATTCCTTTAGAAGCGCCTTGAGCCTATTTTCAAACTCGATTTCCTGCTTCAACTGACTGTCGGCCTTGAGCTTGTCCAGGGCGGCAAGTTGTTCTGCAAGTTGGGATTCAAGGCGCTTGTATTCTGCGATCTTGCTCATCGTATTCCTCTTTAGAAAACCACAAACAGAATAGGCCCGGCGTCGGGCATGGAAGATCGGACTCGGCCGGACACAATGAAGTAACCCGCAGCGTCGAACGTTATACGCGACGAGCACTTATATTCAGACGAAAAAGTAAAAACGTATTTACCCACATACACGTAATACGTTTGAGCGCAGTTGCGGATTTGGACAAATACGTCTTGGCGGATTTGCGCTTTTACTGAACTTGCCATAGGCGCGCTGGGTTCCAAACGCCGGCAAGGCGCATCGACGCGGCGCCCAGGCCATCCACACGAACCGCAACGGATTGGTTTTACCCTGCGAACGCAGCAACCTGACCGAGCGCGCCGAAATAGGTTTCTTGTGGCTCAGTCGCTTCGCTTAAGACCCAAGCCGGCATGATCGGCACCCCCTAACCGGCACAGGGTAGGCCTCCATCAAACAGGAGCCCTCTCATGCCACTTTCGCATCGTCTCACGACAGCGGACCCGCTGCCACACGCTCGCCGTACGGCAAATCCGCCCTGCCCGTCGCACACATTGGCGTCCGGCACGCCGTCATACCTCACCAATACCGAGGCTGCCGTGTTCCTGCGCCTGTCACCGCGCACACTCGAAAAGCAACGCGTAATTGGCGGGGGGCCGCGGTTTCGCAAGTTTGGTCGTCGCGTCATGTACGCGCTGACGGACCTGCAGGCATGGGCCGATGCCCGCAGCTTCGAAACCACGTTCGATCCCGACTATCTGCAGCGCCACCAGGGAGCGACGCGCCATGGCCGTTGAGACGATTGCCGAAGATGCACGCCCTACCCGAGCCGCCTGCCCGGGACAGGCCACTGTCCCCTTTTCGTGCCCTGCCCGGGGACATGGCGCCGCGCGATGCCCAGGACCTGATGGCGAACCCATTCTTTTCGCTCGGCAAATCGCGCCGCACGGCGCCCATCGACTTTCGCTCGTCGACCGTGACGGTGCGCGTCGAGGGCACGCTCGAGCATGGCATTGCGACGATATGGGATGCCGATGTGCTGATCTGGGCGGCAAGCCAGCTGGTAGAAGCGCGCGATGCGGGCATCAGGACGTCCCGCCTGATCCGGGCCACGCCCTACGAGATCCTGCGCTTCATCGGCCGCGGCACATCGCAGCGCGACTACGTACGCCTGAAGGCGGCGCTGGATCGACTACAGACCACAAGCGTCGCCACCTCGATACGCGAGACGACGGGGCGTCGTCTGCACCGTTTCTCATGGATAAACGAGTGGAAGGAGCTTGCCGCGCACGACGGCAAGCCATTGGGGATCGAGCTTGTCCTGCCGGACTGGTTCTATGCCGGTGTACTGGACCGCGCGCTCGTGCTGACCATCGACCCGGCCTACTTTCGGCTGACAGGAGGCATCGAGCGCTGGCTCTATCGACTGGTGCGCAAGCATGGCGGACATCAGCCGGATGGCTGGCAGTTCGACTTCCGGCACCTGCATCGCAAGTCAGGCAGCGCTGCCCGTTACTCGGACTTTGCCTGCGACCTGCGTGCCCTGGTTGCCCGGCAATCGCTTCCCGGCTATCACCTGAGCACCCTGCGCATTGCCCCTTGCACGGACCTGCTGGCATTCAGGCCCGTGCCGCAAACGGCACGGGGATAGGCCGCGCACAAGCTGTGGAACCTGTCGTGCTATCAGGCGCAAGGAGCCTCGTGCTATCAAGCGCAGCCGTATCGTGCTATCGGGCGTACCTAACACGCTCCAGAGCAGTTAAACCGCGGCGTGCAGCCTCCCTTAACTTAACTAACCGTATAGCTCTAACTTTTTATTGGGGCGGCATGTGGCTCTGGATAACCCGGCGAGATCCTGCAGCGCCGGCAAGGAAAGTCCGATGATCCTCGCGCTGCTCAACCAGAAAGGCGGGGTCGGCAAGACCACGCTGGCGACCCACATTGCCGGTGAACTGGCACTGCGTGGCAAGACGGTGATCCTGCTCGATGCCGATCCCCAAGGTTCCGCACTGGACTGGGTGCAGCGCCGTGCGCAACAGGGGCTCGGCAGGCTGTTCGGTGCCGTGGGGCTGTCACGCGAAACGCTGCACCAGGAGGCGCCGGCGCTTGCGCGCGGGGCCGATCACCTGATCATCGATGGCCCGCCGCGGATCGCCGCCCTGGCGCGGTCGGCGCTCATGGCGGCCGACCGGGTATTGATCCCGGTGCAGCCCAGCCCCTTCGACTTCTGGGCCAGCGCCGAGATGGTCGTTCTCATCCACGAGGCGCAGGTATACAAGCCTTCGCTTCGCGCCGCCTTTGCAATCAATCGGCGCGTCAGCACCACTGTGATCGGTCGCGAGGCGCGCGAATCACTCGCCGAGCAACCGCTTCCGGCACTGCGGGCGGAGGTGCGGCAACGCATCGTGTTTGCCGACAGCGCAGCGGCCGGGCGCCTGGCCTGCGAACTCCTTCCGGAAGGCGTTGCCGCCCGGGAGATCAGTGCACTGGTCGATGAGCTGCTCGGGTGGGCGCCATGAGCGTCAAGCGCGTCGGCATCGGCGCCCGGCCGCTGGCCGATCCGCAGGCCCAGGCATGGATACGCCAGAAGGCGAAACGTGCGCTCGGCAAGGGCGATGTCTATACGGCGCGCCTGACGCTGGACATCACCCCTGCCCTACGCGCCCGTATCAAGATGGCCGCCTTCAGCGAGGGCATCACTGTGGCCGAGATGCTGCGTGACCTGCTCGAAGCGCGCTTCCCGGAGCGCCTGCCATGAGGTGTGGCTTCACAACCCGGGCCGGCATGCCGTTGGTGATCGTCGGCTCGCTGCTGGCCGTGCCCTTGGTGCTTGTGAACCCGCCCGTGCAGGTGATCTACAACGCGTCCACCAGCGTACCCAGCGGCTGGTACCGAGTCGATGCTGGCTCTGCGATACAGGTGGGAGACCTGGTGCTCGTGCGTCTGTCCGGTGCGTGCTGGCTCTGCGATACAGGTGGGAGACCTGGTGCTCGTGCGTCTGTCCGGTGCGTCGGCACAACTGGCCGGCGAGCGCGGCTACCTGCCAGCAGGGGTGCCCCTGCTCAAGCCAGTCTTCGCGACCGCACCGCAACGGGTATGCGTTGTTGGGAAGCACCTGATGGTCGATGGCCAGGCAGCCGCCCATGCCCGGTCGCGAGATCGGCTCGATCGCTTGATGCCCCGATGGCGGGAGTGCCGAGCACTGGTCGGCGACGAGCTTCTGCTGCTCGCGCCGGACAGCGCCGACTCGTTCGACAGCCGGTACTTCGGCCCGGTCAGGACGGAGGCGGTGCTGGGCAAGGCCCAGCCGCTATTCGTGAAATAGCGGCCAGTGCAGGTGCAAAGGGCGAGAGGCAGAAGAGGGCAAGATAAAAGGGGGCGCCACGAAATGGCGTACGAATGCGGTCTGCACAAGGGTTGGCAACGGCACGCCATAGCGTGGATGAAGTGCCTGCCGCGGTCGAAAGGCATGCAAATACTGCTTCGGGAAGGTGCAGCTACGCCGCATTACGCCGGTGTTGGAGTGTATCGATGAGCGACCGGGACAACACACCAGAGGATCGATTCCAGCCCAAGGTGGGCGCCCCCTACCAGCGCAGCCAGTCCTTCGTGACCCGGATCCTGCGCCAGTCGAGCAAGGCGGGCGCTATCCCCCAGCGCGTCGCGCACCAGCCTGGCGCCCGCCTCGGTCGCGGCCATGTAGCGGCTCGATTTTCCGGCGGCCAGGCCAACGGCCGCCGAGTGACGATCAAGACACGGCTCGTGAACCTGAGCCGGGCCGGCCGACGCTCGATCGCCACGCACCTTCGCTACATCGAGCGCGAGGGCGTGGGGCGCGAAGGGGAAGCGGGCCAGGCCTATGGACCTGCGACCGCTCGGGCGGACCTGGAGGCATTCGAGGCGCGCGGCCGGGATGATCGCCACCAGTTTCGCTTCATCGTTTCTCCTGAAGATGCCCAGTCGCTAGGGGACTTGCGTACCTTCACCCGTCACCTGATGGATCGCGTGGCGAGCGACCTGGGTACTCGCCTGGATTGGGTCGCCGTCGACCACTGGAATACCGACAACCCGCACACCCACGTTGTGCTGCGCGGCAAGGACGAAACCGGGCGGGACCTGGTCATTGCCCGCGACTACATTGCCCACGGCATGCGTCATCGCGCCGGCGAACTGGCCACCGAATGGCTGGGTCCGCGCACCGAGCGGGAGATCCTCGCAAGCATTGATCATGAGGTGGAACAGGACCGCTGGACAGGCCTCGATCGCACACTTTCGCGACAAGCACAGGCCGGGCATCTCGGACCGCAGGCGCTTGCCCATCATTCGCGCCGCCAGCAGTTGCTCGGCCGATTGCAGTACCTGCAGCGTCTAGGATTGGCACGCGAGGAGCGCACGGGACACTGGCATCTGTCACCGGATGCCGAACGGACGTTGCGAACACTTGGTGAACGGGGCGACATCCTGCGCACGATGCAGCGTGCCATAGGCGGCCAGCAGCGTGAGTATGAGATCGTGCAAACCGGTTCCGGTCGGACCGTGATCGGGTGCCTGGTGGCCAAGGGACTAGCCGGCGAACTGCATGACCAAGGTTATCTGGTCATCGATGGCATAGACGGCAAGGCCCACCACCTCAGCCTGCCGCCAAGCGCACAGCTGTCGGACTTTCCCCTTGCATCGGTGATCGAGGCAACGGCCTCGGTCGACCCGCGTCCGATGGATGCACGGATTGCGTGGCTTGCAGCCGATGGGCTCTACGCACGCGATCGGCACCGCACCCTTCTGCTCGCGCAAGCTCCAGGCAAGGATCCGGAGCCGCTGCTCGACGCCCACGACAGACGGCTCGAAGCGCTGCGTCGCGCGGGCATCGTCGAGCGCCTCGGCGAAGGCGTATGGCGAGTGCCAGGCGACTTGGCCGAGCAAGGTCAGCGATACGACGCGCGACGCCAAGGCGGCGTTGCAGTAAGCCTGCACTCGGCCCTGCCACTCGAGAGGCAGATCACGACTGTCGGCGCCACCTGGCTGGACACCCGGCTCGTAGGCACGCCACAGGCCTTGGCCAACCATGGTTTCGGTGCTCAGGTGGAAGCTGCCATGCGCCAGCGCACGGACTTTCTACTCGAGCAGGGATTGGCGCGGCGCAGCGGATCGCAGGTATTGTTCGCGCGCGACCTGCTGGCCACGTTGCGAGTCAAGGAACTGGCTGCCGCGGCGCGTGACATCGAGGCACAGACCGGGCTGCGTCATCGCCCACTCATCGATGGCAAGCCCGTCAGCGGGATCTATCGGCGACGCATCGAACTGGCCAGCGGGCGCTATGCCCTGCTCGACGACGGCATGGGTTTCAGTCTCGTACCCTGGAAGCCCATGATCGAGCCAAGGCTTGGGCAAGCGATTACGGCGCAGGTAACGGGCAGCCACGTATCCTGGAAGATCGGCCGTACCCGTGGGCCGGTCATTGGCTGAGGGCGCTTGAGGCGCTGCCTGCGCTTTGTACCTCATCGATCAGCCATCGCTCGAAACGACGGCTCTGTGCCTGCCCTTCCCTGGCAGCGTAGTAGACCAGCCGCAGGTCCCGGTCCACGTCGATCGTCAGCGAGGTGTGGTCGAACACCACCGCGCCGACCTCTGGAACCTGCAGGTACCGAATACCCTGGCAGGGTCCGTGGATATCCTGCTGTCGCCACCAGGAACGAAAGTCCGGATCGACCTTCTCCAAGTCCTTGACCAGCACACCGATATCCGGGTCCAGCGGTGCCCTGACGAAGTCACGGCGAAAGCTCGACAGGATCTGTAGCGCTTGATCACACCAGGGATCGAACAACGAGCGGATCGAGGGCGCGGTGAACAGCAGCCATAGCAGGTTTCGCCGCTCGACCGGAAAGCTCGAGAACCCGAACACACGGTCAGCCGCGGCATTCCAGGCCAATACATCCCAGCGAAGGTTCAGCACATAGGCCGGCCGCAGCGGCAGGTCGGCCATCAGCCGGTGCACCAGGGGCGGCACCACGCACCAGGTCTTGCCGGGCTCGGGTGGCAGTCGCTGATGAGCCAGAAGGAACAGGTGACGGCGTTCGGTAGCATCGAGCTTGAGCGTCCTGGACAGGTTCTCCAGGAAGGTTGCCGAAACGCCGATCTCGCGTCCCTGCTCAAGCCAGGTGTACCAGGACAAACCCACCCCCGCCAGGGCGGCCACCTCTTCGCGCCGAAGCCCCGGCGTGCGGCGTCGCCCGCCTGCCGGGAGCCCGACTTCTTCGGGGGAAATGCGCTCGCGGCGACTACGCAGGAAGTCCGCCAGCTCCGCCCGGTTTCGCTCGAGGCTGCGTGGTGCGCTCATCCAATTACCTCAAGTAATAGTATAAACGGTCAAATTGTAACCCCATTGAAGCGGTACTAAGAATACCTCCTTGTCGTCCCCAAGGCCCGACCCAGAGCGCTGGTCGAGCCAAGGCGACCTGACCGCCAGGAGAGATACGGATGTACCAATCATTGCTTCGCGAACAGCTGGAGTCACTGAAGTCCTCCAACCAATACCGCACCTTCACGACGCTGAGCCGGATCTGCGGGCAATACCCGCTGGCCAGGCTGGACGGCAGCCGACCGGACCCGGTGGTCGTCTGGTGCAGCAACGACTACCTGGGCATGTCACAGCATCCGGTGGTGCGCCGACAGATGCACCAGGCCTTGGAAACCTACGGTGCAGGCTCCGGCGGCTCACGCAACATTGGCGGCTCGCACGAGCTATATGGGCGCCTGGAGAGCAGCCTGGCCGACTGGCATGGCAAGGAAGCGGCGCTGGTCTTCCCCACCGGCTTCGGTTCCAACGACGCGACGCTGCAGTGCCTGCTGCGCCAGATCCCCGACTGCGTCGTGGCCAGCGACGCGCTGAACCATGCATCGATCGTCAACGGCATTCGCGCAACACCAAACGAACGACGGGTGTTCCGTCATAACGATGCCGATCACCTCGCTGAGATCCTGTCGAGCTACCCCCTCGGTCAGCCGAAGCTAGTCGTGTTCGAATCGATCTATTCCATGGACGGTGATATCGCGCCCATCGCGCGCATCGTCGAGGTAGCCAAGCGATACAACGCCCTGACCTACCTGGACGAGGTGCATGCCGTCGGCATGTATGGGCCTCGCGGCGCCGGTGTAGCTGCAGAGCTAGGCCTGGCCGCGCAGATCGACATCATCCAGGGCACCATGGCCAAGGCCATCGGCGTGATCGGCGGCTACATCGCATCGAGCCACGTCATCGTCGACGCGGTTCGGTCCTTCGCGACCGGATTCATCTTCACCACCGCGCTGCCTCCTGCCGTCACCGCAGGATGCCTGGCGAGCGTGGAGCACCTCAAGTCCAGCGAAAACGAGCGCACCCGGCTGCATGCCAATACCGCCCTACTGCGCGAGAGGCTCCAGCAGCAGGACATCCCAGTCATGCCCTGCTCGCAGACCCATGTATTGCCGGTGCTGGTAGGCGAGGCCGAACGCTGCAAGGCGGCGGCACAGCGCCTGCTGCATACCCACGGTGTCTACCTGCAGCCGATCAACTACCCCTCCGTGCCGGTTGGCACCGAACGCTTTCGCATCAACGCTACCCCCAACCACACCTTGGAGCAGATCGAGCACCTGGCCGCCGCCCTTCGCGAAACCTTCGAGCATTTCCACATACCGCTCGCCTCAACCGCCTTTGCAACGGAGGTGGCCTGATGAGCGATGCGTTTTACATCGTGCGAAGCGCAACGACCGCCGACGTGGCGATGCTGATCGAGCTGCGCGCATTCTTGCTCGACGGTACGGACGCCAGCTACTCCAGCCGCACCACGGAGGGACAGGCGCGCTGGCGCGCCGCGTACCGCGGCTGGCTGACCAACCACCTGGGCGCGAACGACAACGTACAGGTACTGGCTGTGGAACACCGCGATTCGGGCCAGGTGATCGGGTGCGCAACCGGCATCATCGATGCGCGGGCGCCAACCGCCGCGAACCCCAACGGCCTTTCGGGATGGGTGCAGTCGGTGGTGGTCGCGCCACAGTGGCGGGCCCAGGGCATCGCACGGCAGCTCATGCGGCAGCTGTTGCGCTGGTTCGACAACCGCGAGGTCGCAACCGTGGTGCTCCAGACCACGCCGGACGCATCACGGCTCTACGCAACGCTCGGTTTCCAGACGAGTACCGAATGCCTGCTGGTTCGCCAGGTACGCCCGTCATGAGTCCCTTGCGCATTCTGATCATAGGGCTCGGCTATGCCGGGCTTCGCCTGCAAACGGCATTCGAACATGCGGCCGCGGCCGCAAGGATCGAGCTGTCGATCGCATACGCAGACCACATGCAAAAACAGACGACGCTCAGGTACTTCGATCGTATCGATGGGGCACTGCAAGACTTCAAGCCTGACCTCGTCGTCGTCAGCGTCAACGACACCAGCCACGCCAGCGTACTTGCACAACTCGCTGGATACCCAGGCTTTGTCGTTTGCGAAAAGCCGCTGGCAACACCACTCGATGACCTGGCGGCGATACGAAGTGCGTTGACCGGGACCCGCGGATTCGCGCTGAACCTCGTGGAGCGCTACTCCGATGCCAGCCGTGTGCTGCGCAGCTGGGTCGCCCGACACGAGTGGCGCTTGGTGCGCGCCAGCTTTCACTGGGGCAAGGACCGGATCAACGACTATCGGCCGACGTGCGGGGTGACCAGCGAAGCCATTCATGCGCTGGACCTGATTCGCTGGATCTGCCCCGCCGCCGGGCCCATGACCATCACAGGCGTACTCGGGGCCCGATCCGACTTTTCGATATCGGGTCCGGCCGTGCTCGACACGCTGCAGGTGACCGCGACGCTTGGCGAGGCCACCGTCAGCGGTTACAGCAGCTTTGTCAATGTCGTCCGGCAGCGCACGGTCGACCTGTCGTTTCTCGACCAGGCCGACCAGTTGATCCACGCAAGGCTGGTCTTCGATACGCCACGTTGGGACCACGATCACCTTCGCATCTGGATGCGCGACACCGACGGTCGTGACCTCGTCGTGCACGAGCGTGTCCTGTCGCCCAGTCAGCCGAACCTGCAGATGCTTCACAAGCTATCGCGGTTCTGCCTGGACCTCGTGCACTGGGTCGCGTGCCAACGCCCTCCTTCGCAGCCATTCGCCGACCTGGCGACCGCCCTCGACCTTCAGCAGCTGCTCAACGCGCTCGAGCGGTGCGCGCAAACCCCTCCACCGGCCCGGTACAACCCGGGTGATACCCGTGCCTTGCTGGCCGAGGACGGCGATGTGGAAAGCCTTGGCTGATCTATAACCAGGAGAAGACTATGTGTGGAATTGCAGGATGGCTGTCCTATAGCCTCGACATGCAGCAGCAACGCGACACCCTGCAGCGCATGACGGACACCATGGCGCGTCGCGGGCCGGATGCCGGGGGCCTGTGGCTCGAGGGTCCCGTCGGGCTGGGGCACCGCCGGCTGTCGATCATCGATCTGGAGGGTGGCCGGCAGCCGATGCTTGCGCGCCAGGACGATGGCCAGCTGGCGGCCGCGATCACCTATAGCGGGGAAATCTACAACTTCCGTGAGCTGCGCGCCGAGCTGCAGCTTAGAGGACATCGGTTCGACAATCGCAGCGACACCGAGGTGGTCCTGCGTGCCTATCTCGAATGGGGCGAAGGTTTCGTCGAGCATCTGAACGGCATGTTCGCCTTTGCACTATGGGACCGGCGCAACGAGCGGCTGCTTCTGGTCCGCGATCGCATGGGCGTCAAGCCGCTGTATTACTACCCAATCGACGACGGCGTGATCTTCGGTTCAGAACCCAAGGCCTTGCTGGCAAACCCGCTAGTTCCGCGCAGGGTCCGTGCCGACGGGCTGCGCGAGATACTGGAGATGGTCAAGACGCCTGGGCATGCGGTGTATGACGGCATGCGCGAGGTGCTGCCGGGCGAAACCGTCCGGGTGGACCGCAAGGGCCTGACTCGTCATCAATACTGGCGCCTGGACGCCCGCGAGCATGCCGACTCCCTCGAGCAAACCATCCGTCATACCCGAGACCTGCTTGAGGATATCGTCGAGCGTCAGATCGTGGCGGACGTGCCGTTGTGCAGTCTGCTTTCTGGAGGCCTTGATTCATCAATCATCACGGCGCTGGCGTCCCACAAGCTACTGGCGGCCGGCAAGGAGAACATCCGTTCGTTCTCGGTCGACTTCGACGACCACGGCAGCGGATTTGCCAGCGATGCGGTCCGCGGCACGCCCGATGCGCCGTTCGTTCGCGATCTTGTCGATCGCATCCGTAGCAGCCATGGCGAAATCATCCTCGACAGCGGCGAACTGGCCGATCCTGCACTGCGCAGCAAGGTCGTGAGCGCACTCGACCTCCCCCCGGCGTACTGGGGTGACATGTGGCCATCGCTCTACCGGCTGTTCGAGGAGGTGCGCAAGCAATCGACCGTTGCGCTGTCAGGCGAAAGCGCCGATGAGGTTTTCGGCGGATACCGATGGTTCCACGACCCTGCAGCCATAGAGGCAGCCACCTTTCCATGGCTGGCATCGGTCACGGGCAAGTATTTCGATGGCAAGACGCTATTCGACGACGGACTCCTCCGCCAGCTGGACATGCCGGCCTTCCTGGCGGACAGCTACAGCCAGGCGATTGCCGAAACCCCGGTGCTACCGGGCGAAAGCCCTGTGGAGCGGCGCATGCGCCAGATGAGCTACCTGAACTTGACCCGCTTCGTGCAGACCCTTCTGGATCGCAAGGACCGCATGAGCATGGCCGTTGGCCTGGAGGTTCGCGTTCCGTTCTGCGACCACCGGCTGGTCGAATACGCCTTCAACATCCCGTGGAGCCTGAAGACGTTCGATGGCCGCGAAAAAAGCATTCTGCGGGCGGCAACCCGGGACCTGCTGCCGCAATCGATCACCGATCGAGTCAAGAGCCCCTACCCCTCGACCCAGGATCCTACCTACGAGCGTGCGCTGCGCGAATCGCTAGCTTCGATCATGCGAAGTCCGGACGCCCCGGTCCGTGCGCTGCTCGATCCCAGGCGCGTAAACGAGACCCTCGAGCGCCCTCTGGGCAGCATTTCGCCCATGTACGACCGCATGGGTATGGAACTCGCCGTGGGACTCAACACCTGGCTGACCGAGCAGGACATCAGTCTCGATCTTTAACCCCATCCGGACGCGGTCTCGATGGGACCGTGCGCGCCTGCTCTTCCATGGAGTGCCTCATGAGCAACCGTTCTTCCCAGCAGCTTCCCATCTACCTGATCGCGCTCGGCGCGTTCGCACTTGGCATGGCGTCCTATGTCACCGCCGGGCTCATTCCGATGATAGAGAGCGACTTCTCGGTTTCGGTGGCGATCGCCGCGCAGCTGGTCACGGCCTTTACCCTCGCCTACGGCCTGGGCTCACCAATATTCGTCGCGCTCACGCCGCCGGATCGCCAGCGAACCGGACTGCTCGTTGCCCTAGCAGTGTTCGTAGTGGCCAACGCGGCCAGTGCCCTGGCCGGCGACTTCAACATGCTGATGCTATGGCGCGCTGTAGCCGGCATCGGCGCCGGCGTCTACCTGGCGATGGGAATCGGGGCTTGCGCCGCACTTTCCGCGGCCGATCGGCGCGGCAAGTCGATAGCAATCATCATGGGCGGGATGGCCAGCGGGGTCGTCCTGGGCGTCCCCCTAAGCCTGATGATCGCCGACCAGATGGGCTGGCAGGCGGCGCTGTGGCTGGTCACGCTGCTTGGGCTGCTAGCCTTCGTTGGCCTGGGCCTTCTGCTTCCGACGCTACCCGTAGCGCCATCCAGTTCTTTGCGCCAGAAACTCGCGATTCTCACTGACGGGCATGTCGTCACCATCCTGCTAGTGTCCCTGCTCGCAGCTATTGCGAGCCTCGGCATGTATACCTTCATCGCACCACTATTGGCCGACCCGAACTACGGCGCGGTTCGATCGGTGACGCCCTATTTGTGGGTATGGGGGATCGGCGGTGTGCTGGGCAGCTTTCTCGTGGGGCCTGTCGTCGACCGCGTACGAGGCCCCGTGCTCGTGCTTGCAATCATGCTGATCCTGGCCGCATCGCTGTTCCTTCTGCCGGCTGCGGCATCCCTCGATGCGTGGCTGGCCATATTACCCATCGTATCGTGGGGTGCCGTTGGCTGGGCGCTTCAGGTGCCGCAGAACAATGAGCTGATCGTTGCAAGACAAGCCCAGGGCGACGGAAACCTGGCCATCGCGCTCAACGAGTCGGCGCTGTACCTGGGCAGCGCCATTGGCGCCGCCGCCGGCGGCTTCATCCTGTTGTTGCAGATGCCGACTTGGTCGCTGGCCGCGTGCGCCGGAACGGTTGCGCTAGCCGGCGCGTTGCTCCAAGTCATCAATATCCGGCGTCAGCCGGGGTGGATACCCCAGGCCGAACCCCATCACTGACTGACGTGGGAGGTACAGACGTGGAGCTTCGTCATCTTCGCTGTTTCGTCGTGGTCGCAGAGGAGCTGCATTTTGCGCGCGCCGCGGCACGCCTGCACATCGAGCAATCTCCCCTGTCGCGGATCATCAAGGATCTGGAGTACCGCCTGGGCGTGCAGCTGTTCGAACGAACGACACGTCGTACACGCCTGACCTGGGCCGGCACCGTCCTGCTGGAAGAGGCGCGAAGAATTTTCGCAGTGGTCGAACAGGCCAAGGCCAGTGTCAAGGGCGCCGCGGCTGGCTATCGCGGACAGCTGCGAGTGGCCTTGTCGGATGGCGTTCCACAAGCACGGCTCGCGGCGCTGCTTGCCCAGTGCAGAGAAGAGGATCCCGATGTAGAGATTTGCCTTCGCGAAGTGCCGTCCTCGGTGCAGATCAAGGGCCTGCAGGACGACCTGTTCGATGTCGGCCTGGCGCAGACCGCCCACCGGGCCAAAGGTCTCCTGGCTTTACCCGTTTGGCATGATCCGCTGGTCGTCGTCCTGCCCGCCCGACATCAGTTGCTGGCATATCGGGAGATTCCGCTTGATGAGATCGCGCGACACCCTCTGGTTCTCTGCGAGCCCCAAGTATGCGAGGGCTTCTGGCAGCAGCTTCAACCGGTGCTCAAACCGATCGAATCCAAGATGAACGTGGCGGAACGCGTGCCCACGCTCGATCTGATGATGGCCTTGGTTGCGGCTGGTTACGGCCTCGGGTTCTCGAGCCGTGCAAGAATCGTCGAGCTGAACAACCCCGACGTGGTTATCCGTCCCCTGGCCGACAACTTGACGATGCTGACCACTTTCCTTGTACGACGCGACGTCGAGCCGTCCGAGCAACTGGACCGATTCGTCAAACGGGTCATGCATGCCGAGCTTGACGTTGTGGCATCTCCCGTCACCGACGCGATGACCCTGTCCGCCGCGGAGGCCCGACCATAGAACGGGCAACAGCAAAAGGCTCGAAACAGTGCTATCATTTGACGTATCCGAATACATCAAATGACGGATTCACCATGAGCGCCGTAGCGAAGCAGCCAATTAAACGATCCGCCAGCGCCCCGGCGAAGCCGGGTTTCTGGAAAATGGCCCATGAGCTATCGACACTCACTGAGCATGAGCGTCTTGCGCAAATCCGTGCAGGTTTCGAACCCAACTGGCTCGTCGCGACCAAGTCGGCGTTCCGGCTGACGATACCGATGATTGCCGTCATCGCGAACGTATCGGTTTCGACCGTGGAGCGCAGACTCAAAAGTCATGAAGCGTTGGACCCGATCGCATCTGAACGAATTGATCGCCTTGCTCAAGTGGCTGTCCTGGCCGAGGACGTTTTCGAGGACACCGATGCGGCCAGCAGCTGGATGGCAACAGCGAACGATTCACTTGGTGGACAAACGCCTCTGTCGCTGTGCGAGACGGAGCTTGGCGCTCGCCAGGTGCGTCGCGTGCTGAATGCGATCGAATGGGGCGGCGTGGTCTGATGAAGGCATGGCGGATTGCCAAGGCCAAGCGCGCCGCAGATCTTTCGGGTATGGGTGCAGCCATTGAGGGCGGACGCTGGAATGACGCCGAGGTGCCGGCTGTCTACCTAGGCCTCTCACCCGCGATCTGCTGCCTGGAAACCTTCGTTCATCAGGCCAGGCGGCCGGTTTTCCCCATGAAAATCACCGAACTCGAGCTGCCCGATGATCCCGCACTTTACCTTGAACCCGACGTGAAAAGTCTTCCGGCAGGATGGTCGTCATTGCCTGCAGATCGGCCGAGCATGGCGTTTGGTACGGCCTGGCTGAGAAGCGGCTCTCACCTGGGCCTGATAGTACCGTCAGCAGTGATGCCACTGGAACGGAACATCGTGCTCAACCCATTACACCCTGCAATGTTGAACGTCACGATCAGCCAAATACTGGACTTCACCTACGACGAACGACTTTTCGTCTTGCGTCCGTGATCTCGCGCACCAGTCTCCAGCCTAGTTGCCAAATGAGCGGTCTCTAACGGCCAGGAGCGGTCATAAGCATCTACAAAACCAGGCGATTCAGACTTCCAGAATAGCAGCTCGTTGGGGCTTGCCTTGATAGCCGATGCGCGATGAAGATCACCGCAACGCTCTAATCCGTCCACTACAGTGGCCTGCCGTAAGCCAACAGATCCATTTCTGGACGTACTACGAGAAGGACTCTCATGTCAGGCAAACCCGCCGCTCGCCTGAGCGACCCAACCTCCTGCCCGATTCCCGGACATGGCACACCGGCCATCGAGTCCGGCTCCCCGGATGTGCTGTTCAACAACCGTCCCGCTGCGCGTCTAGGAGACGTTGCTGGCTGCGGCCAAACCATATCCGGCGCTTTCTCCTCCACCGTATTTATCAACGGCAAGAATGCCGCGATGCTGGACAGCACGTTGAGCCATGGCGGAGTCGTAATCGGCGGATCGGGAGATGTGTTGATCGGCGATGCGGTTATCACGGCGCCCTTCACCGCTCCGTCATTTCTGGCGACCGACAAGTGGATCGGCTTCCAGATTCCGGCAACCGAGCGTTACACCGGCTGGAGATGCGTAGCCCACTTCGATGACGGATCTAGCCTTGATGGCGCCTTCGGAATCGACAACCGAGTGGTCTTTAGCAATCCCTCGGGATCAATCTGTACCCGTATTGAGATTCCCGTACCAGAGGTTGGCGAGCAGCCCAGCGTAACGGACAAGCTGCTCGCCATCATTATGGGGATTAGCCAAGAATGACCGGGAGCATTGAGGTGCTTGGCCAATACCAGACGCAGAGCAGACATACCCTGCCCCGCTCGCCACTCGACGAGGCTCTCGCAAGCTTGGAAGGCGCGGCGACAAGGTTTTCGCTTGATGTCATCAGCGACGCACAGACACGCGCCAGCTACGCCGCCAATATCAAGCGGATGTCCGCCCAAGTACGGGCGGACGTGGCAGCCGGCAGGATAAGCAGCCAGGTAGGGGTCGAGTTCTGCCACGAGATGCGCAACAAGATTATGGTGGAGCACCGGAAGATTACTTCGGTTACTGGGCTCGCCAAGGCACAGCAGTACAAAAAAACGCCATTAAGCCTCCCTCGACTGTTCGAAAAGTACGCCACCAGCAAGTTCGGTAAACCCTACGAGACGCTCACGATCGAGCAGAAGAGGCAGATTCACTATGAAGTGATTGAATCTTCCGGCCGCGACAACGCCAAGTTCACAAAGGGCTCGGATCGCCTCCGCATCATGGGCAAGGTAGGCGTTTTGGTCACTGCGGCATTTGCTACCTACGAGATTCTCAATGCCGACAACAAGGTAAAGGAGACTGCACGCCAAGGCATGATCATCGGCGGCGGCGCTGGTGGCGGGTTTCTCGCAGGCCTTAGCGTCTCGCTCGTCTGCGGCCCAGGCGCTCCTTTCTGTGCCATTGCCATGGTGCTGGCAGGCAGTGCGGCTGGCGGGATTGCAGGCAGCCTGGCTGCCGACGCCCTGGATGACGAACTCGAGGAGTTCTCTAAGTGGGAAGTGTTTTGACTCACGACGACCGCGTTCGGTTATGGTCGGCGCTGTCGGACGCCTTCGTCGACAACGATATCGACTATCCAGCAATAGCGCGACAGCTGGCAGGATACGACCGTACGGCGGTAAAGGCAGCCTTCTTCGAGGAGGTAGCGCCGGTCTGCCACTCTAACCTGCAGGCGCCCATCCCCCCCATATGGACGGCATTTGACAGTACCTGGCTTGCCGATAACATCGACAGCAACCTGCAGGCTCGTCGGGCTTCCAGGTTACGCCGCATGCGCGACCATGTTCTGGTCGCCTACCTGCGTTTTCGACTTCATGGGGAGTGGAGTCGAATCGAGCGAGAACTGGAAAGGACATGATGTGCAGAGGACTAGCTGAGGTCTGTATGACAGCACTGGTGTGCTGCGCATCGAGCCGCCCCAGGCCGTCTCGCCCCTGAACGCTTTCACCGCTAACCCTAAGAGGTGATCACGAGAGCACTGGCTGCTTCCGGCCAAGAGCAGTCATCGCGTTTCTACGAAATCAGGTGCAATTCCATTTGTTGGCCAATAACCGCAACCAATATTGCGTCAACAGCATCTGCAATTAGAAAGTCAGGCTTTCTAGTGGGCACAAGATGCATCGGGCTCTCCAAAATGAAGACGAAACGAGTCACCTGTGTAGGATTTCGGTTTGACACCTGCGCGATTCATGCGGCCCGCATTGCGCCGCCGCTGCGCATCATTTAATTTAATGGGAATCAGGGTGCAGAAATCACCCCACTCATGCGCGAAATCTATTTCTCGGATGCTGCGAAACAAAAAACACCTTGAATCACTATTGGTTACGGAAAATAGCAATGAACAAATGGAGTTGTGCCCCTCTCATCATTTCAGCTCTTGTGTGCTCCCAGTCAGTTTATGCAGAAATTTATAAATGTAGTAGCTCTAACGGGGTCACCTTTCAAAGCACAGCATGCGATGTCAAGGTGGTTGAAAAGGCAGAGGCCAAAACCCTGACGGACGAAGAATTGCGTGACGTCATTCAGGCTGAATACATAGCAGAACGCAACTCAAGAATTGAAGCAGAAAAAGCCAGAATTATAGAAGATGAGAATAGGACAGATGAAAACGGATTAAATGCTGAAGGCCGGCGCAGAATGGCAGACCGAATTGCCTTGGTGTCTGCATGTATAAAGCATCAGCAAGACTGCACCGTTCAAGATGTCGCAAATGCAATTAAATTCATGAACCTAGGTCAAGTCGAGGCACTCCTTGGAAAAGGAAAATCCAAGATAAGGGTAGTAGAATATTTTGACTACAACTTTAGCCTTAAATCCGGTGTAAATATTAATCACTTTACCTTGGAAATATTCTATCAGCTGCCAACAGCTAGTACTCCAAATGATAAGAGGCCTGTGTATGAAATGAGGGCTCGAGGCCGAAGATAGGCTGGCTCTGTCATTTATGCCTTCCCGCCTTATTGGAAGGCTGATCAGCCACTACGGCACTATTCGCCTTCGGTCGGATGATGCCTATCACTGACGAGCGCTTTTGGCCGAAAGCGAACTGTCGCCAGCAACCGCTTGCGGCCAAAAGCGGCTATGGACAGCACAACCGTAACCTATTAGCGTTGCACAAGTCCTCATAAACCAATTAGCGAACACCACAATCTAACGGATGCCGAATAAAAGGAATTGTAATGATTAACCCCTTTACTCCATCGGATATTGCCAGTCTTCCAGAAGATTTTTTTGGGAGAGATAGAGAGATAGCTTTACTTGCTAGGGCAATCAATCAAGGCTCTGTATGTATTGAGGGGTCATTTGGCATTGGTAAGTCCTCATTCATGTCTCGCACGCTTCTTCATATGGATGGGTTTGCATCGAATGAAAAATGCATCTATGTGATGGCAGTTGGTCACGGTGACATCCATACCGTGGATGATGCGGCATTGTTGATTCTTGAAAAGCTAACAAATATTGATGGTGCGCAAAATAAAATCACGATCGGTATTCCCAATCTAATCACATATGAATCCACTGAGGCGTATAATTTTTTTAAAGAAGGGAGGCATTTGTCAGCATTATCAAAAATTATTGCAGACCAATCCTTTAAATCTCAGATAACTAATGCCGAAAAATTTATCATCGCAATAGATGAATGCGAAAAATGCGCTCCAGCCATAGCTCGCCTAATGCGTACGCTTGGCACTGAGGTTCAATTACAAGGGATTAAAAATCTTAGATTTATGCTTGCTGGCGTCAGTCCTTTTTATCAAGAAATGGCCCAAACCGACAGAGGTGTCACAAGATTCATTTATAGGTCTATTAATCTTGAGCCTCTTGATCAAGATTCAGCTCTGACTCTCTTAGATGATAAATTTAAGATTGTAGCGACATCCGCGGAGAAAGAGGGAGATAACCTAAACATCGATCCTGATGTAATTGACCGAATCGCTGCGATTTCTGGCGGTCATCCACATCTACTGCAATTGCTAGGATCACATGTTGTTGAGCATGAATATCTTGATCCCGACGGATGTATTGATATTAAAGACTTGGCTGACTCGCTAAGAACTATTTGTTATGAGTCACGGGGTCGGGACTACGACTTATTAATACATAGCATGAAAAATGAGTCTGTATTTTCTGACTACAATATACTCATAGAATTGGCTGGTGGAAAATTCCCCAGCAGGATAGATCGAGCTAAAGCAACGGCATTGATTGAGATCGATTCAATTGACTGGCTTTTGGCGAGAAACATAATTAGCGTATATGACGACAATACATACTCCGTTGTGGATGAGTTTCTGAGAATTCGTGTGGTTATGGATCTTCAAGAATCTAAGATTGACGACATCGAATCCGAACTTATAGAGAACGGAGAACTCCTAATGCCAGGAGAGGCGTTTGATCTTCTTTATGAAAATACGGGAAGAGATGACTGACAGACTGCGGCGTTAGACGAGTTTGCAATCCACGTATTAATGGCTGCGCTCGGCCAGAAGTGACCGGCGACTCCCGGTCAATAGCGGCGACTCGCAACGTGACAGTCAACGTCGTAACGCCGCCCTAGCACCCTATCGAAAGAGCAATTTAACGGTGTACAAATGTCAGATTTCAGCTTCAGTAAAATCGTGATTATCGAGTCGCTCGAACACGATGACTTTAAGTCTGGAACGGCGCTCTGTGAATATATAAACGGATTTAAAGAAGACAACCCCGGAAGCCCCACGGCACACTTAGTTGATGTGACTGGCCGCGATGGGTTTCTTTCTGTCATCGCAGCTCTGACAGAAGAAGCGCAGAGGCTTGGCGAGGCGCCGATCCTCCACATAGAGATGCACGGTTTTGAAGATAAGTCAGGACTATCTTTCCCTGACGGTTCGTCCTTAGGATGGGATGAGCTTGCCTTGGCGCTAATTAAGCTGAACAAAGCAACTGAGTTTAATCTCGTGGTCTGTGTGGCAGCGTGCTTTGGCGGACACTTCATTGATGCCGTGAGACCAAATGACCCCAGCCCTTGCTTTGCCCTGATCGGCCCTTCGGATTTGACGGATGGTGCCGAGTTACTTAGTAGCTTCAGGTCTTTGTATCGGACGCTCCTTACCACGCTTAGCGCCAGTGATGCGCTGGCAGCACTACATTCGCATCGATTGAACGTAGGCGCTTTCTATTATGTTAGCGCCGAGCAATGGTTCTTCAGACTTGCGGATGGTTACCTTCGTACGTACTGTACGAAGGTAAGACTAAAAGAGCGCAGAGATAAGATCATCAAGGAGCTTGTCAGCGAAGGAAAAGAAATAAACGCTGCCCAAAAGGCCATGCTTGCGGAGATGGGTCGGACGATGGCCTCTACCTTTTTGGAAAGACGATTCCCGACATTTTTCATGACTGATGAAATCCCGAGCAATCATGCTCGCTTCTCGAGCTCACTAACGGTGGCTAGGGAACGAGTTGCAGACTTCATAGCAAGCCAAAGCTAGCTGAAGAAACAGGGACGTTAGATGTCCGCGTCATCCGCCTTTGGCGTCTGCTAGCGGCTAGTTTTGGCGACACACCCGAGCGACCGCTTCTGGCCCAGACCGTGTAAAAACGCAGCAAGCGATGGTAATCAGCTGCCGGTGGATT
>JAEAMG010001175.1_pt1 | contig 21731 bp, 17 predicted proteins | sample 8958741 | NCBI WGS metagenome assembly JAEAMG01 (sample SAMN16933256, study PRJNA681125) | bioreactor sludge metagenome | isolation source: anaerobic bioreactor treating anionic surfactant - SDBS | place: India: Bengaluru | collected 2019-02-28 | reverse complement strand
CCACCCATCACTTGGGTAACAGGTCCAAAAGCATTGCGCAAAACAACTTTAAATAAAGTTTCCGATCCCGCATTGCGCAACTCATAGTAACGCGTTTCCAACTTTTCGAAAGACTCTCTTCTTATAATAGACGGCCGCGTTATCCAGATAAACCCAGGCTGCACGGAATAATCAAGGCCCAGGGGGCGTAACAGGGCCTGCAGGGCTTCCGCAAGACTGACATTTTTCAAATTGATATACGGTACTCGTCCATCCGTTTTTTGACCATAAGTTTCATCCACACCCACGGCTTGGAGCCCCGCCTGTTGCGTGGCAGCCGGTGCACCCGGACGCGCCCCGGGTGCGGTCGGCGGAGCAGGGAAGGGCGCTGGAGCTCCGGGAGGAACTCCCGGAGGAAACGCGCCCGGAGCGCCAGGTACCCCCGTCTGAACCGCTTGAACTGGTTGCACCCTGGGGGGCGGTTCCACAACGCGATTATCAATTACGACGTTGACGTCCCAACTATCCGCAATGAAATCCACAATTTCACTGATATGGATATCTTCAAATTCAATACTCACCGGCGATTCCAAAGTTTGCTCTATTGCGCTTTTTTCAGCAGTCTCATCTCGAACCTCCTCGATTTCAGGGACTTGAAAACGGAAAGGTTTTATTCCCCTAGCATCAGCCCCTTGTGGTAAAAGTTTAGATTCTTCTATAAAATTATGAATCTTAGCTCGGTCTTCATCCAATCCTTTCCCAGATTCCTGGATAGCCTGCTGATGCGCACCGATGGTCGCCTTGTGCAATCCTTCCTTGGCTTCTGCGTTATCCGGATCGATCAAGAGCACGTTGCTGTAGATTTCCACCGCCGTATTATAACGTTCGGCTTCCAAATACCGTGCGGCATGCCCCATAAGTTCCACTACCCTATCATGCCGAATTTTATCAGCGTCAGATTCCATTTCACCCTTGCTGGCGCGCAGTGCTGCGGGTTCCACTGTCTGAAATTCCGCAGGTGTTGTCGTATCCATGCCGGCCATTGACTGCTGCAACCTGGCATTCGTCTTTTCCTGAAAACTGCGCGCGGATTCCAATGAAGGGTCCAATGCCAATGCCCGATTGAACTCCGTCAACGCCTCCCTGTACAAATCTTTTTTATACAGTTCAATACCGCGTCTCAAGTATTCCTCCGCCTCACTGCCGCCAAGTTCAGACGCGGATACATCCGTGGCTGATTCACTATCCCCGTCTGGTATGGCATTTTCCGGGGGAACGGGAATCACACGTTCCTCAAGGATAGGAGGCGGAATTTCCGCCGCAGCCTCGGGAATAAAACTCTCTGCCTGAGGCGAAGGTGGCGTCTCCCACGCCGCTTCTTCACTTGAAACAGGCAGAGGACTCTCTTCGATCGGAGGCGGCGGGATTACCGATGCGGCATCTTCCACTGGGACGGGCTCTATAATTTCCCCGGGCGGAGACGGCACATTCTCCTGTACCGCCTCCTTTAGAGCCTCTGGAATGGAGCTATCCTCCAGCGGCGGCGGCAACAGGTCCTCCGACGGCGCCTCTTCAGGCGCAGCGGGCACCTCCGTTTGCTGCGCTTCCGGAATCGCCGGCTGCTCAGCAGCATCGGTCGCATCCTGCGCCATTACCGGAAGCGTGCACAGGCAAAGCCCGAATATAACTCCCAGCAATACCATGGTATGTTTCATTGTTCTAATCATGACTGTCCTGTCCTCCCGCTGTTTGCGGCATATTTTCTTTACGGTCATGCCATTGATGCTTTCTTCGCTGTTAACGTCCTTGTTTCTTGAGTGTAAACTGCCGTTCATATCTTTCCGAATACACCACGGCGGTCTGAGTCTCCACATCTATACTTACCAACTCAAATTCCTCAAACTGTTCACGTTCTGAATACCAATCGGTGGTGCGAATGGTCTTCAATCGTGCACGGGGCTCCCCAGCGGCCACTTGTATATCCAGCAGCTGAATATTTAAAGCCTCAGCGCTTCCTTCTTCCCCGCCCTTCTGTTGCGTCGAACCGGAATAATACCAAAACGGATTGCGCTCATGCAGAGAAGTATACACCCCGGGCAAACCGCTGGTTGGCGGCAGGGGCAAATCCCCGGGAAGTCCCAAGGCCTGTCTCTCTTCCGCAGACTGCGGCAAATCAGTCAGCGGTACCGGTATAAAAGGCCACTGTTCCGGTTCCGGAGGATACATCACTCCATACACACGGTAGGCCAGAACCGCTACCATGACAAGGAGTACCATGCGTTCCTTGTTGTACCAGAACCATATTCCTAATTTTCGTAACTTATCCACCATATTGTAAGGTAGTCCTCACTACTTATTTACGGCATGTAGAGCACAACACGTTTAAACCAGCGCCAGAAACTACTTAACGCACCCTGCGGCGCGGCATCGGCGCCTCTGGAACGCGCTTTGGTGCTTGTTTCGCCTGGTTTATCCGCAGCAGCACTGGGTGGCGCAACAGGTTCTTTCATATCCGGCGGCTGCCGGTAGTTCGCCTGAGTCAACAACAACTGTATATCAAGATGGGGTTCCGCACCATAAGCAATGTAAGGATTATTCACTTTAAGAGAATCCACGGAAAAATAACGAGGTTCCTGGTCCCATTTTTCCAGCATCTTCACCATGTCCTTTGCCGGCATCGTAATATGTAATCCCAAAGTCTGCAAGCCGAGCATTCCCCCGAACTTTTCCGGGAAACGTCTTGGCCATACCACAATTTCCCGGATGCTGGAGACATTTGCCTCCAGAAGCGTGGTAACCAGTTTCACGCCAAAATTGAGTTGGCGCAAATTCCTCTCCACCTCATCCCACGAAATATTTCTTCCGGCCCAATCTTCTTCACTTGCCACATTTAATTGCATCCGAATATTCTGCGGGACTAGATTATAATTGCGCAGGCGTTCATAGACCTTGGCATAGAGGTCATTAATCTGCCTGTTGGATTCCTCAGTGTACCAGAACTTCAACATACGGGCTTCCGGTGGTACGGCGTCAATCTGATACCAGTCGCCAAAGTTAAAATAAAGGCCTCGTTCCTCCCGGGCATTTTTCCAAGGCTGAACCTCGTTTTGCCAGGCATCAATCAAGAGTTCGGGCTTATATCCCTGAAAGTTCTCTTGAAGTTGGTTCATGGTTTCTTCCAATGAGGCGCGAAGCCGTTCTTCTTCTTTATAGCCGTCAAAAATTTCCTTGAAATGAAACTGCCAAAAGGCGAACAAGACGCCAAAAACGACGCAAAGAATTAAAAATCCAACAATTTGCCCTTTATACTTCACACTGCGCCCCCCTGTGTTTCCTGTTGCCCGATGGGAATGGGACGGTCCTGGGTTCTCCGGAACCGCACTTCCACCATGAACGTGAAAAGGGCAGGCGCGCCGGGCTGAAGGGCATCGCTCTTTGACGCCGCACTCATAGCGGTAGTCGCATCATAAAGCACATTCCAATCAACCCGATGTACACTGGCTTCGCTGAACTCCACCTGCTCAGCACTGAGAAACCAGCTGTTAGGCAGCTGCCTGGAGGCTAGTCGCAGTCCATCAAGAAATTCATAAATTACCTTATCGGATTCGGCAAGGCCGTGAATAATCATGCCGTTGGGCGAAGGAATGGATTCCTTGTTCTCCTCGGGCTTTTCCTTTTTCTCACCGCGCCCACCTGCGACAACCCGTCCTGCGGCGCTTGTGGTCGCTTGGATACCTGTAAAGCCCGTAGTCGTCTGTATGCGTCCGGAAGTTCCGGGAATTAAGTTCCTGCCCGCGCCACCGCCTCTACCCGTTTGAGCAACCCCCTCCTTATCACCTTCTTCGGGAAACCGGGTCGTTTCTATGGATGAAAACCACATTTTACCCAAAGTCGGTCGCGCTTCATTTACCAAGGCCATCTCATCCAGCCAGAAGCGCCGTTGTCTACGTGCCTGGTCCAGCGTCCGCACATGACCTTGCAGTGTCTGTAGATGCTGCTTCCGAAAATCAAGTTGCCGTTTTAAGTCGGATTGGGGCGGACTCCCCCCCGGACGTATACGCTGGACCAATTCGGGATCATACATCCTTATCCCCCGTTTCAGTTCCTCGATACGAGATTTTACCAGCTTATTTTGATTGGCCGCAGCCGGTACAATGGAGGCAAAAATCAAGATTAAGGCGCAAATGGACAATGCCCAGTACAGAGCTTGTTCCTTACGCCGCGCCGCCTCCAGAACCCTGGGCGGAATAAGATTAATATCCAGGGGAACCGTTTCCAGGCAACGCAACGCCATTCCAAGAACGACACATGCCTGTTCCGGACATTGCTGTATGGATTGTGCCGCCCGACCAATTTCTACATTTAGAACCGGCTGTACAATCTTAACATCCATATTCATCTGGCTGTGCAGATACGGGACAATGTTCTTAAGACGCGCACCGCCACCCGTTAAGATCAGCCGATTCACCTGCCCGCCTCCGGGCAAGGATCTGAAATAGGAGAAGGAACGGATAATTTCGCTTGCGAGCCTCTGCAAAACACGCCCCACAATTTCACCCGCCTTACCATCCTGCCTGGGATTGCCCGTGGGCGCGAAACAACGCTCACGCTTGATGCGCTCCGCCGAAACGAAATCCATATTGAACGCTTCCGCCAAAGCCCGCGTGATATCATTACCCCCAATATTCAGCGGTCTGGTAAATCGGAACTGATTGCCCCGTTCAATAACGATATCGGTGGTTGCGGCTCCAAGATCAATCATGGCGACACAGTCACCATGTTCTCCGAAATCATGATGATGCTTCAGCCAGTTATAAGCGGCCAGCGGCAAGACATCCACCACGGAAATTTCCTTTTTGAAAGGCTTGAGTATTTCCAGGTGCTTTTCCACCACATCCACCTTGATGGCGGCCATCATTACATCAAACCCACCCTGTTCCGTCTGTCCCAATATCTGATAATCCATGGCAATTTGATCAAGACCGAACGGAATCTGTTGCTGAATCTCATAGCGAACAATCTGGTTGACCTTATATTCGGGCACCGGCGGCAACGTGCGACAACGGGTAAACACGGACTGCCCTGGTACACCGAGAATCACTTTGCGACGACGTACCTTTGCCTCTTTCAAGAGTTCCCGCAACGCGGCAACGCGGAATTCATTGCGCTGGGACTCCTCCAGGGTGGGATCACTATTGAACTCCCGCTGAATATATTTGGTTATTGCATAGCCGGCCTTTGTCTTGGACAACTCACACAAGCGCACAGCGCTTGCGCCTATATCCAAGACAAGTCTCTTTTTTTGACCGGACCACAGGTTGACCATAACCCTGCCTTTGCCTTTTACTCACAGGAGGGGAAGTTTATATTCCACCGCCACCCCTGTCGCATAGGGATATCATTCTTTCGGAATAACACATACCAGAGTAAACTCTTGACAAATATTGTAGTAAATATTAATTAAGATGTCAAGTATTAATTTCAGACCTGCGTTTGACTATAGCATGAGAAGGAAATAGGTTACTTAATAATGCCCTAATAAAAACGGGGGGCGTCCTTGCGTAAGATAGTTTTTGGGGAGCCTCTGGCCTGCAAGAATAGGATATTTCCGGGGAGGTGCGTGTACCCCTTCACAGCACATTTCCTTTTGCCCCTGTCAACAATTATCCCAGCCACATCCTGAAGTATCCCTTTCATGAAAACGCGTATCCCTCCATACTTTTCTGGGGCTTTTTGCAGTCATAACAGCCACATACCAAGAATGCAGTAAAGATCCACAAATAACTTGAGAATAATTTGTTAAATAAGGAATTATACCTTCGCGGTTACCAGGCATCCGCTTGGCCGGTCATTTTCACGGCGTAACCCATGCCTTGTGCCCAGCAGGTATGAAGCCTCTGCGCTTGTAGCGTTGTGTTCTGCGAAATCCTCTCCTTATTGGAGTGGTACTACCTCTATGAGAATACTCTTGAGTCTCTTATATGGGACATTTTGACATATCTGGGAATAGTATTTCTCAGCAACGATGAAATGAGTCATACCTTCATGGCATTATGGCAGCGTGAATCTCCGGAAGTATAAATACCGGACGATATTTCTATCGCAAGAATCCGTTTGGCCAAAAGGGTTATACTACTTGGGGAAAGATTCACCCAAAATTTCTTGGGGATGACGATTCGACACCTTGGTCTACAGTTTGCCTCTTTTGGGCACGAAGTTCCCTGGAATCTCAATGTCAGATGCCCACTTATTACAACCCAGGGCGCACTTGATTCCAGTTTGTCCAAGCATACAGAATAGATTGCAGCGCCATGTCGGCGTTTTAAAGGGATAGGATTGTATGACTGCATTCCTGTTAATATTTTTGTGCCAGGGGGTATTGGGCCAACACGGATTTATTGCCTACATAATAGGGCCTACTCCGGCAGAGTATCGGCTCACTGTAGTAAATGTTGAAACAGGCCGAATGTTCCCGATCGGTCAGGGAGACTCTGATGCCTATCCTCAATGGGCTCCGGACGGTCGGCGGATTGCCTATCAAAGCAAACAACCTGATGGAACGGGAATCCGGATAGCCTATCCCTTCGAGGAACGTGATGAAGGACTGAAACATCGTTCAATCTGGAATCATAAACCCCAATGGTCTCCTTGCGGAAAGATGCTGGCCTACAGTTCCGGTGATGCCACATCGCCCCTGGAGTGCATTACCGTCCTTGACATTGAAACCGGTGTAGAGACGATTTGGGGAGGCGAGCAAAGGGGCTTCCTCGCTCCGGTGTGGCTGCCGAGTTTGGACCTGATGAAAGCGCTCGATCCTGAAACTCAGGATTCTCCCGAAATCCACGGGCTGGAGGCACTGAAGACAGAAGCGGCGTCCGTCGGCATGATTAGCGCTACAGGCATAACGGGAACTCCCCCCCGCCTTCACATGGACCTGTTTCTCCTGACGCCTTCGAGCACGGCACCGCTGCTGTCGTTGTTAAGTCCCGATAGTGAACGTTATGTCAAATATAATGTAAGATCGGATCATAAGGCCCGTCAAATCAGTTATGAATCGAACGAAGGCGGTGACCGAGAGTTGTTTGTGCTGAACCGCCGGGGAATCATCAACATCAGCAATCATCCGGCTGCGGACTGGAACCCGGTATGGTCTCCGGATGATACCTGGCTGGTTTTTGAGTCTTTCCGCGGAGGTCACCAGGGCGTTTACCGTGTTTTGGTAAGTACGGGAAATGTCATGCCCGTTGCGGTGGGAGACAATTACGAATGCTGGGCACCGGACTGGTCGCCGGATAATGAATGGCTGGTATTTGTGTCCAACATGCAAGGTATCCCCCAACTGTTTCTCATCCGTCCGGACGGCAGCGAAATGAAACAATTGACATTTGGTGAATCCCCGGCGTTATCACCCGTATGGCAGCCCTCCGTTCGAAATTCTCAGGAGTGATTCCAATGAAACGCACATCAATCCCCCTGTTAATTTTATTTTATATCCTTGTAATCGCCGGAAAAAGCAACGCCCGCAACGCGGATGGCACGCTGGGACTGCTCCGCACCCCGAACAATGGAACCCCCGTGATACTCACGGCAGGCAATACATTTGAGGTGGTATTGGAAGGGGAGGCGAAACTCACCCTATCGGGGAACGCCGGTACGCTAGGGCTTGATGTCGCATGGTCCTCCCTTCCCGGCGGCCTGAAACGCGGACAGTGCGCAGCGCGCATGTCCCTCACGCCGGGCTTCTATACCATCCATGCTGAAACCGCAACGGGTATAGACACCAACAACCGGTCCGTTTACGTGTTGGACAAATTCCCGGAAAGCTATCAAATAGCCCACATCACAGACCTCCATATTGGCGGTTCCAGTACGCCAGACACCAAAACGGATCTCCTTCAATCCGTAATCGAGACCCTTAACACCTCGGATGCGGCCTTTGCCCTTATCACGGGAGACTTAACGGAAAACGGCGACCCGGCGGAATTTCAGCACGTTCTGGAACTATTGGATACGTGCCGCATGCCCACTTATGTTGTTGCAGGCAACCATGACCGTAAAGACAACAATTATCAGAAATTCTTCGGTCCATTACCCTACGCATTCCTGTTTGGCGAGGATGGCTATCTTGCCTTTGATACCAAGGACTTTCTTATTGCCGATGAGATGCGGGAACAGAACGGCCTGTTGCATTTCTACCGACGTCAGTTGAGAGCGGCACGGTGGAGTATTGGATTCACCCACCGCTACGATATTGCCATGGGAATAAGAACGCAGTTATGCCTTTTTGTGGACGATCCGCTTGATTATCTTTTTTACGGCCACTATCATCGCGATCCTGGAGAGAAAGATGGCATTCCCTGGGGCAATACCCGTCATATTCTGACCCCTGCGGCGGTGGACGGAATGATGCGTTTTGTGGAAATAGGCCCTTCGAATGTCAAGGTTTTGGAAACGACAGCCCCGACTGCAATGGAAACTGAAGGCGAAACTTATTGATAACGCGACGCCACGTCGCGCTCCAAGCTGGAATAGTTACGCCGGTACATGGATTGCAGGGCCGCTTCCCCGTTCATGCCCGCACCGAGTGCCCGAAGAAATCCCAGCATTTTACTGTGGCCAAATCGGCTCCAGAGCAGGTCAACTGTGGCATAGGCCTGTAGATAGGCGTTTTTAAGGGCCGGCGGATTAAGCGCCGTCATCATATTGCCCTCCATTTGAGCCAGGGAAAGGGACGCCCCGGAGGCGTAGAGTTCCTGTAATCGCATCGCCTCGGCATCACACAGTGACTTGGACAAGGTCTCTGCCAGGCCTTCATTCAGCCACCATGGTATGTTTTGGCCCGTAACGGTGCGCACAACCACATGCACATATTCATGGACCAACCGGCGCTCCAGTTCTTCCCGTTCCAGCCAGTTTCCATTGGGATCCGTGATTGGAGTCCTGATTTTTCCGTCATAAACGGCACCGATATGGGCATCGAGCTGGGTTGCTTCGGCGAATTGTTCCGCCGTGTAAAGCACGACCTGGATGGGCGGCGGCGGAAACACGCCCCCCAGCGTCCGCCCAATATCTATATAAGCGCGGTCAAGAATGGAAGCGACATCCGCCCGTATAGCGGGCAGCGCGTTTTGGGGATAACTGATTCGGAAATGCCGGGACTTCCACTTGTAGAAATCATACTCTACAGATTCTTCCCGGAATGCCTTGTCATACCTGTCCTGTAAGGCCTTTCGCTGGGGGTCCATTTCCAATACATAATCCCATTGGGCGCGGGCTGATGAGAGGTCATTATCCATGTAATAGGCCTGTCCAAGCATTTCATGGGCGTTCAGCTCGCCCGGTTTGATCTGTATAGCCGCCTCCAGTTGGACAATACCGGCATTGACATCTCCCAAGTTCAAATAATACGAGCCCAATTGGGTGCGCAGCGAGACATTTTCAGAATCAATCTCCAGGGCACGCAGAAGGCTGGGGAGAGCGGACCGAAAGTCTTTTTTCAGGGCGAATTCATTGGCCTGCCCCTGATAGGCATTACAAAGGTTGCGTTTCACAACCGCACTGTCCGGCGCCGACAGATACGCCTGTTCAAGTAACTGAATGGCGGCGGCAAAATCTCGGGCGTTGTAAGCCTCCACACCCTTATTATTGTACTCGAAGGAAGACTCCGGTTGCGCCTGGACCGGAATGCCGCCCAGTACAAGAACCCCCATCCCCGCCCATAAAAATACTACTTGCCGACAAAACATCACTCTATGTTTCATATAACAGCAACAGCCTCTATCTCTACCTGCATATCCAATGGAAGCCGACCTGCCTGCACGCAGCTTCGTGCCGGTGGGTCCGCCGGGAAATATGTTTTGTAAACGTCATTGAATCTGCTGAAGTTGACCATATCAGCCAAGAAGACGGTGGTTTTTACCACGCTTTCCAGCGTCAGGCCCGCCTCCTCCAGGATGGTCTTCAGATTTTCAAGGGCCAAACGGGTCTCCTCCTCGATGGTTCCTCGCACTAAACCACTGCCGTCCCTTGCCAGGGCCCCTTGCCCGGATATAAAGAGGAACCCACCAGCACGTACAGCATGAGAATAAGGCCCCACAGCAGGCGGCGCGCCGGAAACAATCAGGCATTTTTTTGCCATAGCATCCTCCTTATCGTTTCGATTGATACAAGAGCCACGTTCCGTATCACACACTCCGCAGGTGATTGTATCATATCCGGTGAAAGCAGTTCATAGGGTACATTTGACAAGGGTACGTTTGACTTGATGGTTTTTTCCCAGCCTTGGATTACGACAAGGCCCCAGTAACGGCAATAACCGTCCTCTCCGATGTCTTCCGGCGCTTCTCTATCAGTTGTCTTCGCACGTCCAAGTCAAACGTTAGGTGGAGGGTCAACGTAAAGAGTTATTGAAATAGACGGTCAAAAACCAAGTATTGCAACCAATCTCTTTTATTGTTTAGCTGTTGCCAGGGTAAGCTGAGTCACATTCTGCTGGGTGAAGAAACCATCAAAATCGCCATATCGTTTGATGTATTCATTCACCAACAGGGTATACCTGGAAGGCGCGGAGAAAGACTGTTTGATTCCCATGGTCTCGCTACCGACAAGTTCAGAAAGAAACGCCAGGCCATCCTCACGTAGTGCGGCATCCACCGCCTCGATAGCATCCGTTAAAAAGGCCATGTGATGGACACGAGGGCCATAGTTTTTAACAAACATTTCGGTAGGTCCAATAGCCTCGCCGGCAGCGTCTTCAGCAATGCCCGAGGTAAACACCTGGGCAAACCGAGCCCCGCGAAATCGGGCAACATTTGTAATTGAGTTGAGATCGGGAACATAAATAGCAAAATCAAAGTTATAATCGGACAATTCCATAAACTCAAGTATGGCATCGTCCCGGTGCGCCGCTTTTACCCGGGTCGCCACATGGTCGAGGGTCCCAATGTTTTTCTTCCACGGGATTATAAAATCATCAAGTTCCAGACACAACGGACGATCACCCTTTCCCCTGTATTCCCCCGGCTTATCTTGCCATTGTACAAAGCCGATGGAATTACCGGTATACACCGAAGGGGATGTTTGAAGAAAGCGATAGGGTCCTCGATCTATCGGTGTGTCCATCATGAACGGAATGCCACGCTCACGCTGTATACGCCAATAACGCTCCATGTCATTGCAGACAAATACGAGCGTCTCCAATCGCGTATTCGGCATGTGAGAAGACTTTGGAAAACAGTTTCGCGATTGAAAGGGGTTGTCGCCTTTCAGCCGACATTGAACCAGGATGTCCGCGGAATCGCGACATTTCAAAACGTACGTGCGCAGTTCATCCGCCTCGAACGCGTCCGTCAATTCATATCCCGTAAAGCGAACCAATTCCGTCACGGCAGCCCGTTGGTTTTCCGGCTCCGTGCAAATCACAATAAACGCCAAATCCCCCGTCAATCCTGTCAATCCAAGGGACTCACGGGTTTCCAATACCCGGGTCATACGCCGACGTAAAACCCCGTCCTTGTCCCGCTGCACCTGTTCCGCCTGTGCCTGCGACACTTCCATAACCCGACTCCTTAATCCGGTTGCGATTGCGGGAAGGCACGGGATAGCCGAACATTCCCGTCAAGTCCATAGATGGCCAGGGACAAACTTTCCATTTCCAAGGTTACCAGTCCGAAAGTCGCCTCAGTCCCCCTGCGGGTTTCCGCGCACAAATGTCCGGGATTTATATGGGGCACATCCTGCATAACCTCTACTACCGGCTGGTGCGTATGACCGCTGAGAAATACGGCGATATTTTTTTCCCAAAAAGGCAATTCTTTTTTGTCGTGCGCATACGCCAAACGCTTGCCCTCGAACACATCCACGCGCATTCTGGGGATGTGAGGATCCCTGTAGGCATCACACCACAACCCGGGAACCCCACTCACAGAATATCCAAGCCGGTCCAGAGCCTCCTTGTCCTCCCAATCGTCACCTAGATGAATCAGATGGGACGCGCGCAACCGATTTACGAGGATATCCACGGCACGCAACATCAGCGGATGGTTTTGGTGCGTATCGCTAAGAACGCCGATAATCATGGGACGGACTGTTCCACAGTCAAGGCATACTGCTGATAGAGTTCTTCGCACCGTGTCTGGTCAAGGGGGATATTGGTCCAGATGACACGAAAGGCCGCGGTAAGCGGCTTTGACTTCTCTATCGTGGATTCGAAAAAGGCGCCAAACCGTCCGTATGGACGGATGCTGTACAGAGGAACCCCCGTAGACAGGTCAGGCGATGTCATGTGCATCACCCAGTACCTCTTTCCCCGAACCGGCATACTGGCACAGACCCACCAAGCCCCTTCAACGACATCATCGTCCAGCACCTTGACTTTCCCCGGCAGAATATAATGGGTTTCCGCCTCATTTTCCGCCACTTCCTGTGCCATACGCACATGCATTCCGGCATGCTGGGGATCACCTCGCAGGATGATAGTGTCCCCCAGGGAAGATAAAACAGACTTAAAATCCACGGCCCTCAGATTTTCCCCGAGGAGCACGGCCCGCAGTGTCCGCGACTCCTCCAGAAAAGGAGTGTCTCCGTCTGCGCCCCAGTGAATGCGTGCCGTTTGCGTGGCACTCTCCGCGTCCGCTGTCAATGCCGTCCATTCCACCCATTGTTGGCACGCCAACAAATTCTCTGCCGAGTCCGGCCTGGACCAGCTGTCCACAGTACGCTCCCCGATCTGTGTCTTATTCCATCCGATAAACAACCCCCTGTGATGGGGATATTTGCCTCCATCCCCTTTGGTAATCGGCAGGCTCCCCTCGAAATCATACAAATGGGTATAGACTTTATAATGGGATTCAGGATCGTTCACGTGAAAGGGCGTAAACATTGTCCGAAGCCAGGTAACGCCTTTTAATTGCACATCCATTCCCTGTTCGAAGGTAAAAGGAGAAATTTCCGCACGAATACCACTGCAATAAAAGGCGACCACAACTGCCACTATTAGCGGGGAAAAACGCATAAGACCTCCTTTTCAAGGCAATTTTACCGTAAGGGATGCCGACACAACAAGCCGGAGGTTCCATATAGACAAAGACATTCAACCGGCGAACACAACTTTCCAGAGACTCCCTGTGCATAATCCATTTCGTAGCGACATGCCTTCATTCCCGGAACATTCACAACCGCTGTCCTTTGTCCCTACAGGCCGCTCTATTCGCTGAAAGTGTTGGCACCGCCATGCTACACGATCGCGCCGCACAAAGATTTTTATCCTAAATGCCACCCATTCGGGCCAGTCGGTTCTCTCGCACAGAGGGCGGAAAACTTGACATGGCGTTTATTATATGCTACCATTCTGTTAGCACTCAATAGTATTGAGTGCTAACACCTCGTGACGCAACGGGAGTGTTCCTTTTTTCTGTTCCATACCCGATAATGAAGGAGATTTGAAATATGGCGAAACAACTGCTTTTTGACCAGGCGGCTCGCCTGGCCTTGTTGAACGGCGTGGATAAACTGTCCAATGCGGTAAAGGCCACTCTCGGCCCTCGCGGCAGAAACGTATTGCTTGCCAAGTCTTTCGGAGCGCCAAAGATCACTAAAGATGGCGTAACGGTCGCCAAGGAAGTGGAAGTTCCGGATCCCTACGAGAACATGGGCGCACGCATGATTCGCCAGGCAGCCAGCAAAACCAACGACCTGGCGGGCGATGGCACCACAACGGCGACAGTGCTCGCCCAGGAACTGGTGCGCGAAGGCATGCGCCAAGTAACTGCCGGCGCGAACCCGATGCACCTGAAACGGGGCATGGAACAGGGGTTGGCCGCCGCGCTCGAAGCACTAGCCCACGCGGCCAAAAAGATAAAAAATCAAGATGAAATCAGGCAGGTGGCCACCGTATCCGCCAATGGAGACACGAAGATTGGGGATATTATTGCCAACGCCATCGAGAAGGTGGGAGAAGAAGGCGTCATCACCATTGAAGAAGGCAAGAGTTTTGATACGGAAGTCGAAATGGTGGACGGCATGCAGTTTGACCGCGGTTACCTGTCCCCACATTTCGTAACGAACAAGGAAGACATGCGCGTTGAGTTACAGGACGCATATATACTCTGTTATGAAAAGAAAATCAGCAGCATTCGCGAATTGCTCCCTCTGCTGCAGAAGATTGCCCAGGCCGGCAAACCCCTGCTCATCATTGCCGAAGACCTCGAGGGCGAAGCGCTCGCCACACTGGTGGTGAACCGCCTGCGCGGCGTATTGAATGTATCTGCAGTCAAGGCGCCTGCGTTTGGCGACCGCCGCAAGGAAATTCTGCGCGACATCGCGATCCTGACCGGCGGGCAATTCGTAAGCGAGGACCTCGGCATGAAACTCGAGAACCTCGAGTTGAACCAGCTGGGAACCGCCAAGCGCATTGAAAGCACCAAGGACAACACGACCATCGTACAAGGCGGCGGCAAAAAGAAAGAAGTCCAGGGGCGCATAGAACAGATTCGCAATGCCATTGAAACCACCACGTCGGATTATGACAAAGAAAAGCTGCAGGAACGGCTCGCCAAACTGGCAGGCGGGGTGGCTGTCATCAAGGTAGGTGGCGCCAGCGAAGTGGAACTCAAGGAAAAGAAAGACCGCGCGGACGATGCTCTCAATGCGACCCGTGCCGCCATCGAGGAAGGCATTGTCGCCGGCGGCGGTGTGGCCTTGCTGCGTGCAGCCGCTAAGGTCAAGTCACTTGAACTTGTGGGTGATGAGAAAACCGGCGCCGCGCTTCTGGCCAAAGCCATGATGCAACCGCTGGCCTGCATTGCTGAAAATGCGGGCCATGAAGGCGGCGTCATCGTCAATGAAGTCATCGAGGCCAAGGGCAATATAGGCCTGAACGCTGAAACCGGTGTCATGGAAGACCTGGTCAAGACGGGCATCATTGATCCCGCGAAGGTCATCCGCTGCGCCCTACAGAACGCCGTCAGCGCGGCGGGCATGATTATCACCACAGAATGCCTGGTGACGGACGCGCCCAAAAAGGAAGAAAAGAAATAATCCCCACGTTTGAATGAAAACGCGCCAGAGGCAAATGACTCCGGCGCGTTTTTTTATTTTGTTATTCTGGGCGGCTCAATCGTGTTCGAAAATCATCTCCTTGACTTCGATGCCGTCAATGCTGTTAAGTTTATCGCGCATGGCGACACATTTTTCCGGGTTGCCGAACATTTCCAGGAGCAGAATCCCGCCTGTAGAACAAGATTTTTCGTCCACTTCGTGCAGTCCAAGGCGTGTCTTGATATAACAGCCATATTCCGTTAATACTTGTTGTACACGAACGGCATTCTCGCCACGGTTTTGTATGTGTACCCCATAAATCAAATGACTACCCATTCTGTGTCCTTTCCCTAAGTGTGTTGTAACCGGGCGAAACTCCTTGTGTCGCCCTTAGGCAATTTCTCCGACCCGGATATTATACATAAACATCCCTGCCGCCGGCACGCACATCATCCACGAGGGCCTTGGCGCGCTGCCTGCGCGCAGGAGGCATTTCCTGGAGCACCCTGTCCACAAGCGCATCCCCGATTTGCTTGGTAGTCGGAGACGCATAATGTTCCAGGAACTCCGTAAACGTACTCAGGGCGTAGTTCTTAATAAGCCCCGGTTTCGCAAGGTCCATGAAATCCTTGCCGGTGCGTTTCATGCGATAGCAACCCGTGCAAAAGGAGGGAATATATCCCATACCGGTCACATCGGCAACCACCTCATCCAAAGAACGATGGTCGCCCAGTGAAAACTGACTTGTATCAAACTGTTCGTCATCATTATAACCACCGGGATTGGTGCGGCTGCCCGCCGATATTTGAGATACGCCCAAGGCCAGCGTTTCATGGCGCATCTCTGGGGTTTCGCGCGTGGACATGATAATGCCGGTATAGGGAACTGTAAGACGCAGGATGGCCACGAGTTTTCTGAACTCCATGTCCGTAACCGGTGTTGGCGGATGAAACGACAGTTCGGAGCCGACTGCGGGTTCAATGCGGGGAACGCTTATGGTATGCGGGCCGACGCCGAAACGCTCTTCCAGATGGGCGATATGCTGCATAAGGGCCAACATCTCAAAACGCCAATCATAAAGCCCGAACAACACGCCAATGCCGACATCGTCAATGCCGGCGGTCATGGCACGATCCATAGCGGAAATCCGCCAGTCAAAATCCCGCTTTTTCCCCGCCACATGCACCTTCCTGTAAGTGTCCCGGTGGTAGGTTTCCTGAAACAATTGGTACGTGCCTATTTTCTTGCTTTTAAGTTCTTTGAATTCTTCCAGGGTCAACGGGGCGATATTCACATTTACGCGCCGTACCTCCCCCCACTCCGTTTTCGTATCATAAATGGTGTCAATACACTTGAAAATATAGTTCAAGCCCTCGTTTGGATACGATTCGCCCGCAACCAGTAAAATCCTCTTGTGCCCCTGGTCAAGGATGATGCGTGTTTCGTTGGCGACTTCCTCCTGCCGCAAAGCCCGCCGTTTCACTTCCGGGTTTCCCCTGCGGAATGCGCAGTAAGTGCAGTCATTGGCGCAAAGGTTGGATACATAGAGGGGCGCGAAGAGGACAATGCGCCTCCCATAGATTTCCAGTTTTGCCTTTCGTGCTGTAGAAAAGAGTTCTTCAAGTAATTCATGTGAGGTTACCGCCATCAAGGCCGTGACATCATCTTCTTTCAGTCCTTTGAGTTCCAAGGCCTTGGCCAATATCTCCCGCACACGCACCGAATCTTCTGAGACGGTATCCAGTGCCTCCATAATTCGATCTTCTATAATCGGCACAGTCGTTTTATCAACAGCCATTTCTACATTCCTCCTTGTTCTACATAGATCGTTCTTGAAAGACTTTTCTGTGGAGCGATATACATGAAAACATTACTTAAACCGTTGGCAGCCCCCAGTCTATTCCCGGACGTCTGCGTCATTTGCTGGCGAGGTTAGAGAATCTGGTCCTTGCGCGTCCCCATTCTTCACTGCCAACATGCAACCGCGCATTTTGGAACCAGAAAAAATCCACAGTGGCGGAATGCCGCATGTCGCTGCGTTTATAGATGACAAAAGGATAGTTCTGGCTTTTGGCACGACTGACAGCTTCGTTAAACTCATAAAGGGTAATGCCTAATGCGGCGGCAGATTGGGAACCTCCTCGTCCTCGTGGAATGAAGCAATAAAGGTGCCAGGCGTGCAATCGCCCGCCGCCAGCAACATAATCGGCCAGGAAATCACCTATGGCCCCGATATCATCCAGATTGGTGCGGGAAACCACCGTAGACAGGGTCACAGATCGCCGCCATTCCTTCAATTGATAGAGTCTCTTCCGAATGATACCATAGTGTCCATCGCCGCCACACGATTTCGGCAGACGCCGCACGGTATTATGTTTTTCGGCATCGGCACCGTCCATGGGAATTACATAACGATCAACGGAATCACAATGAACATCCCGGTCCGGCATTAAAACTCCGTTGGTACCGACCTGAACGAAAAACCCGCGTTCCTTGGCCATTTTTGCGGCCACCCCCAGACCATCCGGCCAAAGAAAGGGTTCCCCGCCTCCTAGAACAATGTTTTGTAAACCATGTTCCTGCAGGCGATCGAGTACGTGCACGTAATTGAATCTTGACATGCACTCCATGCGATCTTCGGTAATACAGAAACTGCACGTCATATTACAGCCGCCATGGAGCATTATTACGGCAATGGACACATTATTTTTCATTATCCGGCTTCCAGTAATCGCCCTGGGAGGTGAGCAACACATTCGTGAATCAGAGACAGCGTCTCGGGATCACAGTGTTTCCGCGTGCTGCTCCGGGGCAGGTTCAGGCGGGGCAGGCGTTTTGCCCGGTTCATAGACATCCACAACTTCCACCGGGGTGGAGCGCACGACCAGATCAAACAATTCCTCGACGTCCTTGTTGCGCATGCGGGCACAACCCTTGGACGAATAGAGACCTATCGTATCCTCGGCATTTGTGCCATGGATACCCAGATCCGTCGGCAATCCCTCTCGGGCCGGCACCATCGGCATCCATCGCGAACCCAGTTCATTTTCGGGCGAGTCGGGAGGAATGGAGCCCGCCCCGGGCTTGAACCAGGTTGGATCCTTTTGTTTATTCCCCAGTACGTAACTGCCCAGCGTGGTTTCGTGGCCTGGTTTGCCCAATCCCACAGAATACCTTTTGAACAGGCCACGATTGTCAAAGAGATACAATCTACATGTGGAGCGTTCAATGACGATATAAAAATCCTTGGGCGTATATTTAAGACGTTGTCCCAGATTGAGCTTCGCGGCATCGGTAATATTGTTTGCGCTCATCAACAATCCTTGCGTGGTGTTGAGCTTCATACCGATACTGATGAGCGAATCGCCGCCTTGTACCTCGTAATACCGACTCTCCTCCGATTCCTCCGGTGAAAAAATAAGTTGCACATTGAGCCGCCCCATTTCCTCCACGGCTTCATTCCACACCCCGCTACCCCAAGGGGCGTCATCAACGGCATCCCGATATAGATCACGCGCCTCGAATAGAGCGCCGCCGCGTTCCGCCAAACGCCCCAGCCCCAGCAGGCCGAGTGCCCGCATTTCGGGCGGCGCGTTGTCCCGGACAGTTTCATAAATGGCACGGGCTTCCTCCACCAGATTCAATTCCTCGAGCAGGCGCGCCTTTCGGGAGACGATCACGGGAAACTCGGCGCTACCCTGAAAAGAATCACTGGCGCTGGAAAGCAGCTTCAGCGCTTCCTCCTTGTTGCCGCGTTGCTGCTCGATATCGGCCTGTAGCATGATCGCCTGGGGCGAGAACACCGGGTCCCGTCCTTTAAGCAAAGGTTTCAGTGCTTGTGCCGCCTGATCAATCTGCCCCTTGTCAAAGAGGTCTCGCGCTTCCGCAAGCACCTGCTGCGCATTCTCTAGTGGAGCGCCGCCGCCAAATTTCGGCAATACAAACCGCGCGCGCGAATAAATGTAGGGACCGATCAAAAGCATCATAAACACCAAGAAAACGACGCCTATGATTGACCACAATCCAGGCTCCATTTTCTTTTTCTTGGAAAAATACCGCTTGCGCATACTTAAATCCTCGGCTCAGACAGACGCGTGAGGTCCAAAAGCATTTCCGTGCAGGATTGATAACGCTTGTCCAGATCCCTTCGCAATGCCTTTAAGATGATTCTATCCATTTTGGAAGTGATTTCCGGATTCAATGCGGACGGGGTCGGCCACTTATAAGCAGAACTCAGAATTTGCCGCTGAATTTCCTTGGGGGTACCGCCCGAGCAGGGATGTTTGCCAGTGAACAACTCGAACATGGTAATGCCAAAGGAAAAAATATCCGAACGGGCGTCAAGATTTTTCTTTCGCAATTGCTCGGGAGACATGTAAAGCCGTGTTCCCCCACCCTCCTTGAGGAAACGCATGCGCCAGTTTGACGTCGTTTTGGAAAGACCAAAGTCCACTATCTTTACCTGAGTACCGTCCCGCGAGAAGAGGAAGTTGGCAGGTTTGATATCCCGGTGCACCACTCCGTTTTGATGCAGGAAATCCAATCCTTCGCACAACCGGACGATTAAGTTTATCATTTGCCTCATCTTCAAGGTCCGGTTCTCAATAAAATGCTTAAGATTGAACCCATCAATGTATTCCATCAACAAACAACGTCTTAAGTTGCCTTCATTGTCTTCCTGAATAACGATCTCCTTGTTCATTTTGATTATGGTGGGATGATTCAAAGAGGCCGCTATCAAAATCTCCCGGCCGAGGTAATCCCGCTTGGCCCGTTTTTTGTCCAAGTCATAACGCCGATCCAGCACTTTGATGGCGATGGTGAGATCCCGTGTGGGGTCCAAGGCTTTATACACCGTCCCCATACCGCCGCTACCGATGGGTGCAATGATTTTATAAGGTCCCACGTGGGAGAGTTCGAAATCGAACGTACCCGATCCCTGTTCCTCGTCGCCCCCTTGAAGTTTAGTTTCTTTACTTCGCAGTAAAAAACTCGACAGCCCTAGTTTACGCAATATGCTCATTTAATCATAAATACTCCCTGTTACACCAGCATTATCAAGCATCAGTATCCTCTCAATTTTATTGTATCATGTATGCCTACCAGTATTCTAATGTTACCGCCCCCGCTCTCCCGTCATGCCTGGTCCTGAGGGGACTTTCACTTCCTTGAGCAAATCATTTAGCACGGCTTCCGCTGTAACGCGCCGCAACCGGCTTTCAGGATTAACCAGCAACCGGTGAAGCAGTACGGGGCTGGCGAGGAGTTTAATGTCATCCGGCAGGACGTACCCGCGACCGGCCACGGCCGCATAAGCCTGGGCAGCACGGAACAGCATCATAGCGGCCCTGGGACTGGCGCCCAAGGTAAGATGTACGGAATCGCGGGTTCGCGCGACAATCCGGAGCAAGTACTCGCGCACTTTTTCGTGCACATATACCTCGCGCACGGCCGCCTGCATTTTGACCAAGGTTGCCGCATCCGTAACGGGTACGACGCTTTCAATCGGATGGGACAAGCGGGTCTTTTCGAGGAGGCTTGCCTCGGCATACATACTCGGGTACCCCAGGGACAGGCGCATCATGAAGCGGTCCAGCTGCGCTTCCGGCAGGGGAAAGGTGCCCTCATGTTCCACCGGGTTCTGGGTGGCGAAAACAATGAAAGGCTGTTCCAGTTTGTAGGTGTGTCCGTCAATGCTGACCTGGCCTTCCGCCATGGCCTCGAGCAACGCCGCCTGGGTCCTCGGGGTGGCGCGGTTAATTTCATCCGCCACGAGGACTTGCGCGAATACCGGGCCAGGACGGAAAGTAAATTCCTGTGTTTTTGGATTGAATATCGAGACGCCCGTAATATCCGAGGGCAGCAGATCGGGCGTGCACTGAATGCGGTTAAACACGCAGCCGCTGCACAGGGCAAGTGTGCGGGCCAGCATGGTTTTGGCCACGCCGGGAACATCCTCGAGCAGTACATGGCCCCCGGCGAGCACGGCAGCGAGGGCGGTCTTGACTACCTGGCTTTTGTCCAGTATCACGGCGTCCATGCCCGCCAGCAATGCTTTTACCGTCTGTCGAAAATCACCCATGTCGTGTTTGTTTCCTTTGACTGATTACCACCCCCGGGTGCGCATGGCATCCATGGATTCCCGGTCGGTGGCATGGGGCGGTGTATAGGAAAGAGCGGCTATCTCTTCGCGCTGATCCTCACTCAACTGTAGATCCGTGCAGGCCAGGGTATCGTGAAACTGATCCAGATTGCGCGCCCCGATAATGGAGGCGGTAACGGCAGGATGCGCCATGACCCATGCCACAGCCAGCGCGGCAGGCGATACATGATGCGCCCTGGCGTAATTTACAAAACGTTCCGCAATTTCGGCATAGGCGGGATTGCTATACCGCTGCCGGTACATTTCCGTTTCGGTAAGCCGTCCCGTTTCGCCACGCAGATACTTGCCCGTCAACAGGCCGGCACCGATTACATTATAGGGGAACACGGCCAATCCCTCATGGGCGGCCAGGGGCAATAATTCAACTTCGGCCTGCCTTTTTACCAGGCTGTACATAGGTTGGATACACACGGGGACGGTGAGGTTGTGCAGCGCGGCCAGCCCAACCGCCTTTTCCACCTGCCAGGCGGCGAAATTGGAGATACCCAGATACAACACCTTGCCCTGCTCGATGAGGGTGTTGACCGCCCGCAAAGACTCCTCCAAAGATGTG
>JAEAMG010001170.1_pt1 | contig 21795 bp, 18 predicted proteins | sample 8958741 | NCBI WGS metagenome assembly JAEAMG01 (sample SAMN16933256, study PRJNA681125) | bioreactor sludge metagenome | isolation source: anaerobic bioreactor treating anionic surfactant - SDBS | place: India: Bengaluru | collected 2019-02-28 | reverse complement strand
TATCTCCCCCAAGAGTTCACATCGACGGGGAGGTTTGGCACCTCGATGTCGGCTCGTCACATCCTGGGGCTGAAGCAGGTCCCAAGGGTTCGTCTGTTCGCCGATTAAAGTGGCACGCGAGCTGGGTTTAAAACGTCGTGAGACAGTTTGGTCCCTATCCTATGCGGGCGCAGGAGATTTGATGGAAGTTGTCCCTAGTACGAGAGGACCGGGATGAACGAACCTATGGTGTTCCGGTTGTCACGCCAGTGGCACCGCCGGGTAGCTATGTTCGGCCGGGATAAGCGCTGAAAGCATCTAAGCGCGAAGCCCCTCTAAAGATAAGATCTCCCTGGCAGCAATGCCCTAAAGAGTCCTGGAAGACTACCAGGTTGATAGGCAGGAGGTGTAAGCATGGCGACATGTTCAGCTGACCTGTACTAATCACTCGTGAGGCTTGGTCTCTTGAACTCATAAGATCAACTTTGATCCCCGCCCAACAAGTTCGTAATGCGGTCTCTTGTTCACCCTTGCATTCCTGTCAAAGATTTTTTTGACGGGCTACCGTCAATACCGGTTTTGCCGGCGGCTATAGCGACAGGGTCCCACCCGTTCCCATCCCGAACACGGAAGTTAAGCCTGTCAGCGCCCATGGTACTGCGGGGGCAACCTCGTGGGAGAGTAGGACGTCGCCGGCATAAAGTTTCAGCGGGCATCACGCGATAACGTGTGATGCCCGCTCTTGTTTTATAACCGCTGCCCGGCCAACCCAGAGGGGTGTGTTGCTGGAATATCGCGCGGTGGCGTTGAATGCTTCCGGCACGAGCGAGGCGAGTAACATTGCTTCCGCGGTCGTTTAATTAGAAATTACGAATTATGAATTGAAGAAAGGGATTGCCGAGGCACGGTCGGATATGCGGAAAAAGTGCTTGCATCTACGCGTATTCTGTGTGATAATCGTTCCAGAATAATCTTATTCAGGGCGTTGGGCCAAGTAGGTCTTTGATATCTTGCTAATAGGAGCGCATACCATGAAAACTTGGGGAATCGTGATAGCGGTGGTGTGTGGACTTTCGGCGCTGGCGGCCGGGTTGGAACAGGAACTTTACACGGCGTCGGAGCAGCATATTGTACGGGTGAACAACTTGGGTGATGTGGCACCGGAGGTGCAGGTGGATACGGGGAATGCAGTGCTGCGTTCCCTGGCGGTGCAGGAGGATTGGGTGTATTGGTCGGTGCTGGGGCAGGACGTGATTTACCGGTCTGCCCTTGACGGCGCGCAGACGGAGGTGGCGGTAAGCGGGACCGGGGAAGCCCTGGGCCTGGACGTGGACCCGAATACGGGAATGCTGTACTGGTTTGACGCGGACGGTATTTACCGGGCGACACCGGGCGGGGGTGCCATTGAAACGGTGGTGAACAGCGCGCTCATCGGCGCCATGGCGCTGGATGCCGACGGGGGCGCGCTCTACTGGATGGAAGGGGACGCAGGCACGCTAAAAAAAGCGGGACTGGATGGCGCTTCCGTTGGGGACATTACGCCGGCGGGATTGCCCGCCGAGGGCACGCCGGGCTATTTCCCCTGTGCCCTGGCTGTGGGGCCGGACGGCCTGTATTTTTATAGCGCAAGTCATCATGACCAGGAGAGCCGGATTTATGAAACAGACGGGCAGGGCAGTTATTTCGCGGAGGTGCTCGCCTTCACCGATCCCCTCACCTTTGTCGCGTCCCTGTCTTTCAACGAAGAAGAAGACATGCTGTATGTCTGTTGCTTTGAAGGGGCGCTCACTTCCTGGCCGCTTGTTGTCTACCGCTATCAAGTGGGCCAGGCCTATAAAGAGGCGGTGTTATCCGCTTTGGAACAGCAGGCGGATTCCCTGCCTGTCGAGGACCAAGTGCCGGTTCTGGGACGGCGTAATTTCGAGCTCCGACAGGAAGACGGACAGCCGGCGCTCTGGTTTGCCGACGGCGCGGGCATCAACCGAAAGGCGCTGTCCGCACTGAAACTCCTTTCCACGGTGACAAACAGGCCGGTACCGGATATGAAAGTGGTGTATGACACCAATGCCTCGACAGGCCTTGTCTTCTGGTCGGAACTGGACCTCTACGGCGGACCTTCCGATCTCTACAGCGTGAATACCCGGGGCGCCAATCGTCAGACAATTTCCAGTGATACGGCGGGGATTTACGGAATTGCCGTGGATGTGGAAAATAATCAGGTGTACTGGACTACCATGTTGAACCCGCGCATCCGCCGTTCAACGCTCGATGGTGGTTCCGCGAGCACCTTCACGACATTGCCTTCCTGGTTTGGGAATCCGACCGGTCTGGCACTCGACAAGGTCGCCGGAAATCTTTATTTTGTCACCATCAGCGGGTCTACGGGCAAAATCGGCGTATGTAATCTCAATACTGGCGCCGCGAGCCTTGTCGTTGATCTTGCGTTCATGCCCTTTGGGATATCCCACGACAGCACGACCGACCGGCTCTATGTTACCGATGAGAATATGCGGGTGTACAGTTGTGGGAGCGATGGATCAGGGTTGGCCTTAATTCCGGATCTTCGTGGCGGCAATCTGCATGTGGATTCACAAGAGGGCAGGGTGTATGCAGCGCGCAACAATACTTTACGACGCGTCGCGCTGGATGGCACGGGACTGGAGGAACTCGGCGGGCTGCCGGCGTATCACGGCGTTATCGCCCTACATAAATTCGAGTATAGCTTGACTATTGTGGGGCCTCAGGATGTGCAGACCGGCAAGGCGGTCACGCTTCGTATCGGTACGCTTCCCCAGTTGACCGGCCAGATCACCTATGCCTGGTATAAGGATGGCACAATCATTAACGGCGCCAATGCGCCGGAATACAGTATAAGCGCCGTTACCCATGACGATGCGGGTGAATATCAAGTACAGATTACGGATGAGAGCAAACGCCTCTACCTCAGCGAACCCTTTGTGCTGATCGTGAAAGACGCCATGCCCGCGGGCGGCGTGTTGGCGCTCGGAGTAGTGCTTGTCAGTGTGTTGTTGTTTGGTGCGAGACGGCTTAAAGAATTAAGAATTAGTAATTAAGAATTAAGAGGTCAAGGGCGCGAATGAATAAGCTTTTCAGTTGTCCTGCCCACTGAAAAACTTTGTTGGACTAAACGCGAGCAAGAAGACAGAGCAAAATACCATTGTTTGCATCATAACGGCCTATGTGCCGGACCGGGACTTGTGGACGCAGGACTATAAGACAAGGAAAACAACATGAAATGCGTGTTATGCAGACATGGGGATACGCGCCCCGGCAAAGTAACCGTGACGCTCCAACGCGCTAACGCCGTCATCATTATCAAGGACGTGCCTGCCGACGTATGCGATAATTGCGGCGAATACTACCTTTCTGAAAGCACCATCCGTTCCGTACTGCGCACCGCCGAGGAAAGCGTCAAGAAAGGGGTTGAAGTTGAGATTGTGCGTTTTGCGGCATGATGTGGCGATACTAATTACGAATTGATTTCAAGATAAAGGGAAGGCAGTGCGTATCAGGCATTGGGGTCACGCGGAGTGCGCTGCTGTGTCCCAAGCCAGGTTTTCGGTGGCTATATTGAATAGGTCCTTGCGGTCGTAGCGTTCGAGTGCGCCGATAATTTCGAGACCGATAATGGCGCCCTGTTCATCCAAATCCAGATTAACGCCCTCTTCAATTTCCCGCGTGTGGTCTACCGCCTTTTCCTGGATACGAATATACAGCGCGTCCACTTCGTTGTCATATTCTATTTTCATGGCACTGCGCTCCTATAGATTTCTTTCCATAACCGTGATAACAATGCGTGTATCTGCTTCATCCTTGCAGGTGACTTTCAGACGCCTGGCGCCGATGTTTTTTAAATAGTTCACACGCCCATTAATGGATGGGGCTACCTCGTCCGGATGCGCCACCGCCTGCATAATTTCGGTCTGCACAATTTTTCTTTCTTTCATTCGGCGTTTGGCATGTCTGCTGATATTGAATTTCATCCGAACGAAACCTTTGTTTCACTATCGTATCTTCTTGCTCGCATTTTAACATAGCAGCCTGTATTTCGGATAGAATATTGGCCAACAGGCAAGGTTAGCAGCGCAGGGCAGTTTTCAGCGGGAAAACCGATTCGATATCCGGAGAGTCAAAGAGTGGGATAGAAGGGTATTTTCCGGACTATAAACCCAACGATAAGGAGATGGACTATGTTGAAGAGAAAGCCTTTATTCTTATGTCTGGCCGCGTTGTTCTATGTATCGCAGATGGGGGCCTTTGCGGGTCTAAAGGAGTATGTGGCCCGTCCGGATGACAGTTACGACTATGAGATAGTCAAGGAAACCGTGGAGGACGGTATGCACGTGGTGACGGTGCGGTTGACTTCCCAGACGTGGCAGGGGATTGTATGGGAGCACTGGCTTACGATTGTGCGTCCGGAGAACTGTTCCCATCAGGATAAAGGATTGTTATTTATCAGCGGCGGAGATAATGACAGGCCTGCCCCTTCCGTAACCTCGGGTACCAATCAGGCGGTGCTGATGGTCGCCCGGGCCACGGGCGCCACGGCCGTTATTCTGAACCAGGTGCCCAACCAACCGCTCATTGACGGCTATCGCGAGGATGCCCTGATCTCCTATACCTATCAGAAGTTTATGGAAGGGGCCGGTGATGACTGGCCGCTGCTGTTTCCCATGGCGAAAAGCGCTGTGCGTGCCATGGACGCGGTGCAGGCTGTAACCAAAGAGAAGTTCGGCACGCCGGTCGAAAAATTCCTGGTCACGGGCGGATCGAAACGGGGCTGGACCACCTGGCTGTCTGCCGTAGTGGACAAACGTATCGAACGCATTGCGCCCATGATCATTGACATGTTGAATACGCGCGAACAAATGAAACATCAAAAGCGCAGTTACGGGACCTATTCCCAAAGCATTGACGACTACACGGAGCGCCAGTTGCAGGACCGCATGCTGGCGGGCGAAGGCGATGCGCTGCTGGCCCAGGTGGACCCCTATTCCTGGCGCCAGGAATTGACCCTGCCGAAACTAATTGTGCTGGGCACGAATGATCCGTACTGGACGGTGGACGCCGCCAATCTATACTACGACGGCCTGCAGGGGCGCAAATACCTTTATTACCAGGCGAATACCGAACATGACGTTAGTCTTGAAGGGGTGGCCACCGTGGTGCAGTTCTTTTGGGAGATGCTGGACGGCACCCCGTTTCCGGAATTGAAGTGGGACGTGGAAGGCGATTCGCGCTTGACGGTGCGCTGGGAGAAACCGGGAGGGGATGCCCTCCTTTGGGAAGCCGTTTCGCCCAACCGCGATTTCCGCGAGGTACAATGGAACAGTCGCGCCCTCGAGGGAGACGGCAAGGTGGAAGTGGAACTCAAAGCGCCGGAACAAGGCTGGCGCGCCGCCTATGTGGAAGTCAAGTGGCCCGGTAGTGAAGGGCTGCCCTTTGGTTTAACCTCGCGCATGGTGGTGACGCCGGAAAATATATTTCCCGAAAGCACAATGACTGCCACAACGAAATAATTACGAATTACAAATGTAACTGTCCGGGAGGGTCTCCCGCAGAGATGCTTCAAACCGAAAAGAGGCATAAATATGAGTGAAAACAGGGACTGACTCCAGCGCACAAGGACGACTGGGCGTTGAACAATACGATCTGATTGCGCTGGGTGTCCCTGCTTTCGCTGCCTGTGCAGCGATTATTTAAGCTTCTTCGTTGTTTCGATTGCGGTAGTTGTCAGGGGGGAAAATTCGCTTGTTTACCAGATCATATATCCATCCAGTCCGAAGAAATAGCCGCCGCTTGCGGGGTCTTTGTCCGTGTTTACAAAACGCAGCGTGTGTTTTCCGGTCTTGAGGGGCGGCAGCGTGAAACGGACCTCTTTGCCTGTAATGTTGAGGCTGTACAGGTTGATGGGTTTCCCTACGGGCTTGCCGTCCAGTTCGGCCTGAAAAATCCCGTAATCGTGGGAACAGGTCAACAGCAGCAGAAGTTCATCGGCACCCTCTTCCGCCACGTCCACGTTTACTTCGAGAGATTGACCGGGTTCCGCGGGCGTCCACCACAGTTGGCCCTTGCCTGTACCGATCCCCTCCTGGAGGGTGATATCACCTGCCGAGGCGCTTGCCGCTTTCAGGTTGGATTCCGCTTCCACCAGTTTAGACCAGTCCTCATACAGGCGGGTCTTGCCTTCCGGAAGTTCGGGGAAAGGCTTGTGCGGTTCCGTCTGGTACCAGAAGGCCACCGATGAAAAATCATCAGCCCGTTCTTCGAAACCGGAGCGTACGGCGCCGTCTTCCTTGAAGGTCACGCCCATGTGCTCGATTTCGAGGCGCAGCGATTCTTTGAAGATAACGGGATCTGTGATATGCCACCGGTAACACGTGGTGCGGGACAAGGGTTCATAGCCTTCCATGAGCGGTGCGCCATAATAGGGAGTAGACATTTCGCGCAGGCCCCAGGCGTCGCAGAAATAATCTTCCGACCCGGTGCCTCGCAGGCTGGGCTCGGCTTCCCCGTCAATGAACCAGAAGTCGTCACCTTCACCCCACCAGCTCGCCGTATGTTGGCGCACGCTGAGGACCGTGCCTACGTAATGGCCGGTTCCTGCAAGGTCCGCGATCAGATATCGTTTCCCGGACACGGCGGGAAATTCCTGGCGGTACATGGCGTGGAAATAGGCGGTGTCCGCCGGCAGTTCTTCCAGTTGTTGCCAGTCCACATAATAATAGAAGGCGCCTACTATGCCGGAGCCCTCATTGGTGACCGTAATCCTGGCGGAGACCCGGAAGGGCATGGGCCAGTAACAGTTGCGGGCGCGGCCCTCGGAGGTGACAGTTACCGGCAGGGATTGAAAGGGATGGTCTACGCCGTGGCCCATGGCGAAGAAGTCGCCCAGGGGCGCCTCGACCGAGGGGGATGCCTCGCCGTCCCAGTACATGCGTAGCACGAGCAGCCGAGAATACCCTTTGTCCTGGGCCGCGACCGTGTTCCAGATGTGGTTGATGACGCCCGGACCTTCCAGTTCCGCGACGGTGAGTGTTTCTCCCGGCGGGATGGGGCGCGCGTCGGCGTTGCCGGCCTGCCAGTCCTGGTCGCACGAGGAAGAACGCATAGAGCGGCCTTGTTTCAATCGGGACAGGTTTTCGAGCGGATTGCCATTCGCTTCAGGCGGTGACAGGAACCACCCCGAAGACAATAACAGCGCGAGGACGAACGTGATTGTGGTTTTGTGTTGCACCATGTGAACGCTCCTTGTGGTTGAAGGTTTAGTATAGCGAAAATGTTTCCCGGATGTCTGTCGCGCATGCGCAGTCCTGATTATAATGATTCTTGGTGACCCAACGCATGGTTTTTCTGAAATGTGGTAGACTTTACGGTATGAGCCGGAAGCGAAAAATAGTACTGACGGTTGTTTGCTTCACTGTTGTGGTCGGTGTGGCTACGGGCTGTTTCATTTGGCTATGGTCTCCCTTTAGCGGACCGACTGGCAATCCAGAAGCGATGCGTTCCTTTGATGCGTTCAGGCAGCGCCTGGATACGTTGGCGGGTGCTTCTGATCTCCTGAAACTTCACGTTCTGGGAGAGGTTTCCTACGAGGGGGCGTCCTGGCCGGTATTTATGATGTCCCGGGAGCCCGGCGGACAGGTCCGCATGCGGGCACTGTTGACCGGCGGGATACACGGCAATGAAGCGGCCGGAACAGAGTGCCTGATGCAGTTTGCGGAGGCCTTGTCGCGGGACGCCACGATATATCCGGGCGTTGCTTTTGATATTGTGCCTGTGGTTAATCCTTGGGGCTGGGTACACGGGCGGAGGCGGAACGGGGACGGTTGCGATCTGAACCGGGAATTCAACACCTTCAAGGCGCGGGAAGCCCTTCTGATGCGGGAAGTGTTCCGGCAAAAGAACTATGATGTGATGGTGGATTTGCATGAAGACAGTCATGTAAACGGGTTTTACCTGTACCGTCTTGCCAACCCTGACGGAGAACTATGTCATGCCATGATTGAACAGGTGCGGATGGCGGGCCTCCCGGTTCATGACGGCCGGGTGATGAAGATCTTTCGGGCCCGTGATGGTATCATTAATTGCGCTCTATGGTCTTTGCGGCTTGCCCGGGTTACCCGCCAGCTCAGCATGAGCAACTATTTCCGGCTGGAGGGCTGCCCCCAGACGTTTCTCTTCGAATCGCCGCGGCGACTGGAAATGAAATCGCGGGTGGCGGCACACAGCCTGGCCTTGGAAGCGCTGCTGGAAAATGCAACGGCCAGATAGCCCCAGGCAGACTTGTCTGTTCTGAAGACAAGACCGGTATTATTTGAGTGAACACTACAAAGAGGTTTTCTTATGAAACTTAAAGGAAGAGGAGTCAATGGCAGCATTTACCAAACGTACCTATGAAAGATTCGGTCATTTCTGGGATGATGCCCGGTTTTTGCGGAACAACCGTGCGGCGGTGCAGGCGGCCATGAGCGGCCGGATCCTGTCGCCTGCCTTCCGCGAGAGGATCATCCTCGCTGTTACCGCTGTCAATCAGTGCCGGTATTGCTCTTACGTGCATACCCGGGCGGCCTTGAAATCGGGCGTATCGCGGGAGGAAGTGGACGGTCTGTTTGCCGGGATGTTTGACGCCGAGCCTGAAGAGGAACGAGTTGCACTGCTCTACGCGCAGCACTGGGCGGAAACACGCGGTTGTCCAGACCCGGAGGCGACGGCGCGACTTAAGGAAAGCTATTCCCCGGAAATCATCGAGGCTATTCATGCCGTTATGCGCATGATCAACTTCAATAATCTGTGCGGTAATACTTTCGACCGGTTGCTACATTTCGTTACGCTTGGTCTGTTTGGCGGTGGGGAAAAATGACACCCCGGTTTCGATACTATGAACGGAAACCCTTCGATGATGAAAAGTGCACCCGGTGCGGGGAATGCCTGTCCCGGTGCCCCGTCATGACCTTGCCGCTCGGGCAGGCTAAACAAGAGATAGAGGCACTGATTCGTTACGGGCAACAGCCCGAAGCGCTGAACAAGTCCACGGAAAAGGTGTTGCGCGTTTGTACCTCATGTTTCGCCTGCAATCTCCTCTGCCCGGAAGACTGCCGCCCGACGAACCTGTTTCTCGATATCTGGTATCAGGAGTACAAACGGCACGGGCTTCCGGAACGGGCGCGTTATTTTATGCCCCACAGTCGCCCCAACTTCCGCACCGTCCTGACGGACCGCTTCACGGAAGAGGAACAGGCATCTCTTCGCGCCTGGGCATCCATGGCGCCGGTGGAATCGTTTTTTTATCCCGGCTGTAATCTGCTCACCAGGCCCTCTCTGGTGAAGTCGGGACTTTTCACGGACCTGCCCGTTCGTGGTGGTTTCGAATATTGTTGCGGCGAAATGTATTTCCGAATGGGCTTGTATGACCAGGTGGAACAGGTCGCCACGAGGTGCACTCGCTATTTCAGGGCGCTTGGCGCCAAGACCGTCTACCTGTCCTGTACGGCGGGCCTGAACATGTTTACCCGTGTACTGCCCCAGTACGGCGCCGACTTTTCGGGCATTTCCTTTGTCCCTTTTCTGAGATATCTTTACGAGCGGCTGGTGTCGGGGGATCTGCCTGTCGTAAAACGCTTTGACGGGCGGACCATTACGCTTCAGGATTCCTGCCACGCCAAAATCTACGAAGAAGGCTTTGATGCCTGGCCCAGGAAGATCCTGACCCTGCTGGGATTCCGGGTGGTGGAAGCGCCGAAACATGGGCCCGATGCATTATGCTGCGGTATTGGCAGCGGCTTTTCCCATGGCTCGAGTTATGCGAAGACCGCACTCCTTGCGGGGCAGCGTGCCTGCCTCCGAAATCTGAAAGGGGCTCCTGCGGATTTTATCGCCGTTTATTGTGCCGGTTGTTTGGAAATGCTGGCTTTATCGGAATCGGGCGGGAAAATATGGCATATACTAGAGTTGGTTCAGGAAGCTACAGGTGAACATCCTGAGGGAAAACACCGGGATGCGTCCTTTAAACTGGCAATGGGGGTACTGCGTAATCAAGGCGGCGGTACCGGACGTTTTTCCCCGCAGAACATTGAGTGAACCATGACGGCAAAACCATTTCGATTTACCAAGTCCTTTGTTAAGGAATGTTGTGATTATTGCGGGCGCTGTTTCGCGGAATGTCCCGTCTTGCACCTGCCGCTTGCCGAAGCGCAGCGGGAAATCCGCACCCTGGTGGAAACCGGCCGCGCCGCCGTTCTGGACCGCTGTACCGGATGCATGGCCTGTAACACTATCTGTCCCCACGATGCCGACCCTCACACGCTGATTGTAAACGCGTGGGGTGAACGATGCCGCCGGGAGGGCGTTCCGGAAACGGCCCGGCTGGTGCTTCCCTATCAGGAGCGGAATTTGCACAGGGTGGGATGGGAGGCTATGCCGGAGGACGAACAACGCCTGGTGCGGCAATGGGAACTGAACTGGCGCTATCGGCCTGATTGCGACACCATGATGTTTGCCGGATGTAACATGCTCCTGCTGCCCTTCCTGCTGGATTCGCCCCTGTATGACGATATCCCGATATTCGGCTCGCTCGACCTGTGCTGTGGTGAGCCTTTTTACCGCATGGGCTGTTGGGAGGCTGCCCGGGCTGCGGCGCAAAACGTACAGCGTGAATTTGCGCGCATGAGACTGAAAAGAATTATCGTACCCTGCCTGGCCTGCTACCACTTGTTTAGCTTTGTCTACCCGCGCATTCTGGATGTATCCCTCGAGGTGAAGGTTGTTTCCATTGAGGAATGGTTATGCGAAAGGATTCAAAAGGGTATCCTGCCGGTTTCACCGCTCAACAAGACCGTGGTGCTCCACGACAACTGCTGGCCCAAAGCCTCCGGCGAAGTCCTTTTTGACCAGGTTCGTACACTGCTCGGCCTGCTGGGTGTCACCGTCATGGAACCGCGACATGCCCGTGAAAACTCTCTGTGCTGTGGCATGTGTGCCGGCGCGGCCCGGTTCCACCTGCGCGACATCGTCCACACAGCGGAACACTTGTTACGGGAATTGGAGGAAAGTCCGGCGGAATGGGCGGTGGAATATTGTGGTGGTTGCACCTGGCTGCTCAGTCTTATCAACCAGGCCTTGCTGTCAAGATACCACAAGCCCCGCTATCATGTGTTGGAACTGGTCCAGATGGCTGCGGGCGATACGCCCAAACATCCCACAGACCAGCGCATGCGCCATGTAATGATGGCAATTGCTCCCAGATTACTGGGCCGATACATTCAAGGAGGACATTTCATGCCTGAAGGGCCGGGAAGTTTCTATATATAACCCGATGTTCCCCTTTCTAAAATCCGGTTCCTGCAATCTTCAGTTATACAATCCGATTATGCTGAAGGAAACTTGTGCCCCTATTGTTTCCTGCATTGGTGGCGGATAGGATGTTCCCGGAATGTCCAGACAAGAACAGGACAGCTGGAATGAAATACGACAAAGGAGAGCAACATGTACTTGACGCACGAAAAAGGGTGAAATCAAACTTCAAACCCCGTCAAAAAAGGAAATAGAATCTATTAAGAAAGCATCGGACAAGACGTTCACAAAAAACCGGAGAATAACCATTTGCCTGTATGATCATGGTTTTCTGAACATACAGAAGAAAGCCATGGGAATGGGCATACCTTACCAGACCCTTATGTCCGGTATTATCCATCGCGACATTGAAGGCAATGTCAAAATCCACCCTGGATAATGAAGGGGTACAAGAGGGCAACAGGGACTGTCTTAAATCATAGATAATCCACCGTCTTTGTCGGTGGTTGTGGATTTGTAGTTCCGGCTATGAATGTTCCTGAAGTGTGTTCAGGATTGACGATCCAGCGGCTGTACCTCTTCTTCAAAATACCGGTAAAACTCCTTTGGAAGTTCATGATAGTCCACTCCCAAAACCTGGTCATGGAAATCAAGGGAGTTGTGCGTATTCCAGAACAGGACCGTTTTACTCCGCAGGCAGCCGGTTTTGAGTGTCGCGAGCAGCGCGGCGAAGGTCTTGCCCGTGTAGGTTCCCTCCAGATGGAGGCTGGAGGTTGTTTGCATTAGGTGGACGGCTTCCATCGCTTCAGGCGTATACAGCCCATAGGCTTCGCCATAAAAATCATGGATGAATAAAAAATCCTCCCGGGGGAAAGGCATCTGTGGAAAGGCAGGATCAGCCTTATGCAACAGGGTGCAACATGCGCGGAACAGGCGCGCCGCTTTTCGCATCGAACTGAACTGTGCCTCTGTTACACGCACTGCGGCCACTTTGGTGCGTAGTCCCGCCGCCTTCAGTCCCAGCAGCAGGCCGACTACAGTGCCCATGGTGCCCGAGGCCGCATAGATAAAGTCGGGCTCCGGCATTTCATCGCGGTCTATCTGTTCTTTAAGTTCAAAGGCGGCGTTGACAAAGCCGACCATCCCCAGGGCCGAGGTGCCGCCGGGCGCTATCAGATAAGGGAATTGTCCTGTCCGCCGTTTGTGAAGGCCCAACTGCTGGAGCGTGTCCAAGGCGGTCCGGAGCATGCCCGGGCTCTGATGCAGTTCAATGCCCGCGCGGAGCGACATGAGCAGATTTGCACGGACACTATAGGCATTGGGTTGGGGGATGAGCATGGAGATAGATCGTAGCCCCATCTGACGGGCATAGAGCCCGGTGGCCAAGGCATGATTGGAGCCTGCCCCACCAAAGGTCAGCACCTCCTTGTATCCCTGTTGCGCCGCGCGCGCCAGAAGAAACTCGAGTTTGCGTACCTTGTTGCCCCCGTAGGGAGGCCCGCTCAGGTCATCCCGTTTTACGTACAGGCGCACATCCGAAACGCCCAGAACCTGTTCCAGAGACTGTAACCGCTCCACGGGCGTGGGCAGGGAGCCGAGGCTGACATGCGATATGGCCTGTTGAATCCCCGGGTAATGGGTGAACAAAGGGCGATCTGTTGACGCAATTGACATGAGTGTATTCCCGTGCCTGTGTTTCCCTGTACCGATTTTCCAAGAGTATAGCAGAAGCGCTTCCGTTTATCAGATACCGGGTGTATTCCGCTATACTGGATTGAATGGCAACAAAAGGAGTCTCCTATCATGAGAACTTTACTATGGTTGGGATGCGCGGCGGCTATTGTAACGAGCGTGAACGCCCATGCGGCGCGAGCCTTTCAACCGCTTGATATTCGACAGGTACAGGCCGGCGGTGAAATCGGACGGCGTATAGATGTTACCGTGAACAACAATCTGTTGGCGGCGGACCTCGACAAGGACTTTCTGCAGCCTTTCCGCGACCGTAACGCCGGGAGCGGGTATGTGGGACTCGGCAAGACGGTGGACGCGCTTTCTCGTTTTGCCGCCTATAGTGAAACTACCCGGGCAAGCGAGGCCAAGGACAAGGTAATCCGCGAAATCATCGCCTTGCAGGAACCGGACGGCTATCTTGGTTTCTTTAAGGAAGAGGCGCGGCTCCGTTCACTCTGGGATATTCACGAGATGTCTTATCTTATTTATGGCCTCATCACGGAATATGAATATTTCAACAATGAAAAAGCGCTTGAGGCGGCCGTAAAAGGGGCCGATTATATTGTCAATGGATGGCAGGCCCGTCCCGAAGAGACGACGGCAGGATGGGATATCACCGTTTATATGGGGGCTACCGGCATTGAACCGACCCTGCTGCGCTTGTACGGCATCACAAAAAATGCCCGTTATCTTGACTTCTGCAAGCATTTCCGAAAACTTGCGGAATGGGACGGCCTGATCGTGTCGGGACGCTGGGGGCCGATCCAGGGGCATATTTATGCGTATCTTTCCCGGTGCCTGGCGCAATTGATGCTGTACGATATCGAGCCGGAGGAGCGCCTTTGGACCAATTCAAGCAAGGCGCTGGAGTATATGCTGCAGGGAGAAGGGCTGACCATTATCGGTGCCTGCGGCCAGCATGAATGCTGGCATAACACCCAGGAAGGCGCGGCCAACCTGGGCGAGACCTGCGCCACGGCCTACGCCATCCGCTGGTGGGACGACCTGCTGCGCCGCGAAGGCAAAGCCCAGTATGGCGACCTCATGGAACGGGCCCTATACAATGCTTTATTTGCCGCCCAGTCGCCGGACGGGCGCCGTATCCGATACTACACTCCCTTCGAAGGACCCCGCGTTTATCACGAGGGCGATACCTATTGCTGCCCTTGCAATTACCGGCGCATCATCTCTGAACTACCCCGTATGATTTACTACCAGACGGGCGACGGCGCCGCAGTCAACTTATATACACCGTCAACGGCAATGATACCCCTGCCGAACGGCAACCTGGTGGAACTGAAACAGGAAACCGGCTATCCGCAAGACGGTCATGTCCAACTCACGGTCAACCCTTCCTCCGCGGAGCAATTTGTTCTACAGTTGCGCATGCCGCGCTGGGCGGCAACGCCGGAGATTTCCATTAACGGCGCGTCCCATGAGTTCGAACACGCACCGGGCACTTTCCTGAAGATTCAAGGGGAGTGGCAACCCGGAGATGTCGTGGATGTACGTTTCCCCATGTCACTCAGGTTGGTCAAAGGCCGGGTAGCGCAGGCAGGCCGGGCTGCGGTTATGTATGGGCCCCTGGTCTTTACGCTCAACCGGGCACATAACTCCGCGTTGAAAGATGCAGACCTTCGCATGCTCACCATTGATCCTGCCACCTTAAGCGGCCCGGTCCCCGGTGATTCCGTACATCCCGACGGTCTCGCCTGCTCTGTCAAAGCCTGGCGCACCACAACCTGGTATCCTCATGCCGGGTATGACTATGAGTTGAAACTGACCGAGTTCCCCGATCCCGGCGGAGAGATGACCTATTTCCACGTGCCCGACCCCAACGATCCCCTACTTGTGGACGATGCATGGTAGGCGCGAGCCCATTCCGTCTTCTTTTTTACAAATACCTTCCGTATCCTTTATCTACACGGGTTATCGGTATATATCCCGGCGATGTCCCAAGGCGGCCACCAACACAAGAAGCACTTTCAGGAGCCTGGCCATACGATGAAGCGGTTAATTTTCTATGCGGTACAGGTGTGTTTTTGTCCTGAGGAAGAGAGCCTTTCCGTCCACTGCTGGTGAAGCGAGACAGCCATCGTCCAGTTCGTTGACTGCCAGTTTTTCGTAGGTACGTCCCGCCCGGAGTACCATGGTGCGTCCCTGAACACTGCAAAAGTAGAGGCGGCCGTCTACATAGACGGGCGAGGCCATGAAATTTCCGCCGATGCGCTCGCTCCAAACTTGCGTGCCTGTTGCCGCCTCCATGCAGGTGACAATACCGTCGTTGCTGACAATGTAGAGCAGGCCATCGAGAAAAATTGGCGAAGGCTCTTCGGGAACCAGGCGTCCGTCTAATTTCCATTCGACATGGGTGTCCGTTATGTCTCCCTGACCGTCCGGGCGTACGGCCCACAACGCTTTTGTTTCGCCCCTTCCGGTGGTGAGAAAAACAAGCCCCTCCCCAAACAGGGGGCTCATGGACGGGGAGTAAGCATCATTATGGGTTTTCCATACTTCCCTGCCCGTTCGTGCCTCATAGGCATAGGCGGCATAGGAACCGGGACTGATGAGGAGGGGAATTTCGTTCACGGACACAATACAGGGGGTGGTAAATGCCTTTCTAAAATCGCCTTCCCGCTTCGGTTGTCCCTGTTCATCGAGGTCTTTCCACTCGGTGGTGCGGTTAGTTTTCCAGACGGTTTCACCGGTATTCTTGTTTAAGGCGATTACATATTGAACATCAGCGCCATCAAAGGTCAGCACAAGCAGGTTCTCGAAAAGAATCGGCGAGGAACCGGGTCCCCGGTAGTGGCGGCAGGGCAGGTCTGTGCGTGTCCAGAGCGTCTTGTTCGTTGTCGTATCCAGGCAGGCCGTGCCATAACTGCCGAAGTGCACATATACCCGGCCGGGTTCTATCACCGGGGAAGGCGAGGCGTATGAGTTGACGTTGTTCCCCAGAGCTTCCGGATTGTCCGCATGAAACAGTTTTTCGTTGACAACGATGGCGCCTGTTTCCTTGTCCATGCGGCTCACAAAGAAATCGTGTCCGTCTGTTGTCGCCGTGGTAAGCCAGAGTTGATCATCCAAAATGACCGGCGTGGACCATCCCTGCAACGGAATTTCTGTCTTCCATGCGATATGTTCCGTCTCGCTCCACTGCAAGGGGACTCCTCGTTCCGTTCCGGGCGGCACCACAATGCCATTGCCCTGAGGGCCCCGAAATTGAGGCCAGCCGTCCTGAGAATCTTGCGCGCCGGAAGCCGCCGCGAAAACGACGCCGGCGCAAAGGAGAAGAACCGGCAACATCCTGGGCGTCGTCGGACCACTTCGGTAGGTGACAGGAAGGGGCAGGCCTTCCATTAAAGCCTCGAAGAAAGGATTTCTCCTGTTTTCCCTATGATAAGGCGGCTGGAAAATCATTGTGACATTCCTGATATAAGGTTGGTTTGCTTGTGCTTGTAAAAGCGGGAAGGCGAGGTTAAAAAGTCATCTGTTTTCCGTAACATCCTTCACATCCGTCCCAACAATAGGTGCAGAGGCTTTCCTTGGGCAATCCGATGGCTTTTACAAGATCCTCCAGATTCTGGTACCTAAGGGAGGTGAGATAGAGTCGTTGGCGGATACGGTCTACCATGGCCGCATACTTATCCGAGGCGTGGTCTGCGTATTCCTCGAGGGCATTGTCGGTTCCGCCCTCCAATTCGCGCAGTGTGCGGCGTCCCGCCAGGTCCTGTTCGGTCTTGGTCCGTGAAAAATTCAGGTATTTGCATTTGTAAATCAGGGGCGGACAGGCGGGTCGCATGTGCACTTCACGGGCCCCGGCCTCATACAGGCGTCGGATCGTATCGGCCAGCTGGGTCCCTCGCACAATGGAGTCGTCACAGAACAATAATCTTTTGTTCTGGACAAGGTCCGGCACGGGAATCAACTTCATGTGGGCGACAAGTTTTCTGACTTCGTGGTCGGGCGGCATGAAGCTGCGCGGCCAGGTGGGTGTATATTTTGTAAATGGGCGGGCATAAGGAATTTTGCGGCAGTTGGCGTACCCGATGGCGTGCCCGGTGCCTGAATCGGGAATGCCGCCAACCATGTCCACCTCCACGTCATCGTGGGCTGCAATCCGTGCTCCGCAGCGATAGCGCGCCGCCTCGACATTGATACCTTCATAGCTGGAGGCAGGAAACCCGTAATAAACCCAGAGGAAAGTGCAAATCTGCAATTCATTGCTCGGCGGCTTCCTTTGTTCAATTCCATCGGGTTTCATCAGTACGATTTCTCCCGGGCCCAGGTAGTGTTCCACCTCGTAATAGAGATTCGGAAGGGCGGCCGTTTCAAAGGTGGCCGCGACGGCGTTTTCCTTTCTGCCGATGACGATGGGAGTCCGTCCGTACTTGTCCCTCGCCGCATAGATGCCGTCCTTGGTCAAGAGAAGCAGGGAACAGGAACCCTCGATCCGTTCCTGGGCATTGCAGATGCCGTCTTCAAAGGTGCTGCCCTCGTTGATGAGCGTCGCCACCAGTTCAGTGGGATTGATTCCCAAGCTGCTCATCTCGGAAAAGTGGGTGATTCGCCGGCGGAACGCGTCGCGGGACAGGTCGTCGAGGTTGTTGACGAGCCCCACTGTGACTATGGCATAGGTGCCCAGATGCGAACAGATAATGAGCGGTTGGGATTCGTTGTCGCTGATTACGCCGATGCCGCTGTTCCCGTGCATTTCCCTGATGTCCTGCTCAAATTTGGATCGGAACTGGGCATTGGAGATGTCATGGATGTGCCGGTGAAATTCCTTGTCGTCAATAACCGCCAATCCGCCACGGCAGGTCCCTAAATGAGAATGATAGTCGGTGCCGTAAAACAGATCGTGGACGCAGTCTTCATTAGACACCACAGCGAATAGTCCGCCCATGAAAAACTCCTCTCGCAGGATCGTTTTTAAAGGAAATTGAGTCCCTGAAACTAGCTGTATACTACCTGAACCCCCCTATCCGGAACAAGAACCGCCGCACTGCGGGCTGTACGTAAAAGGACTTGGCAACATGCCTGTTCCGGATGGATTCCGGCATGGTTCTCACCTTATTCGGGATGCCGGTCGTCAAGTCCGCCTATCATTAAACCCATGGATTTCGATTAGCATGTGAGAGCGCGGCGTTTTGTCCGCTCCTACAGCGTGATGCTTCCGGCTCCCGCTGCGGGGGCGGAAATGTAGACTTCGCCTTGTATGCCCGTTTCCGCGGCATACTGCTGCATCAAGGTGTCGCAAAATAATTTCACACGGTCGCGCCGCACCAGGTTCACGGTACATCCGCCAAAACCCGCGCCGGTCATGCGCGCCCCGTAACAATCCGGTTGCGATCTGGCGATGCGGGTCAGGAGGTCGAGTTCACGGCTTGTGACTTCATAGTCCACGCGCAGGCTTTGATCGGAGGCATTCATGAGCGCGCCGAGCCGAACTGCATCACCGGTGCGCATGGCCTCGCGCGCCGCCAGGGTGCGGTCATTTTCCGTGATGACGTGACGGGCGCGCCGGAAAGGCAGGTCTTCCAGATATTCTTGTACGGCAAGCAGGTCGGTCACGTTGTAGTCACGCAGTTTCATTCCCTTGTTGCTGCCGGCAGTCTGGAGCGCTTTTACGGCCTGGCCACATTCCCGCACGCGCTCGTTGTACTTGGAGGATGTCAGGCCGCGCGGGCAGGCCGTGTTGGCAATGACAAACAAGGCGTTGTCAAAGGCCACGGGCACCCGCTCATAGGCATAACTGCGGCAATCCAGGAATAGCGCGTGGTTTTCCCGTCCGCACCTAGAAATGAACTGATCCATGATGCCGGTACTAAGGCCCAGGAAATGATTTTCCACGCGTTGGCCGAGGCGCGCCGCTTCGGCGTCTTCGAGTTTGAAACCGCCGGCTTGTTCAAAAAACACCAGTGCGGCCATCTCGAGCGCGGCGGAACTGCTCAACCCGCACCCGACCGGTACGTCCCCCATGATCAGCATGTCTGCTCCGGACACCGGCTTGTCCAGTTTGTATAATTCGTCCGCCACGCCCACAATGTAGTCGGTCCAGGGTTCTTGTGCATTGCGGCCTCGGGCGGCCAGGTCCGCTTCAGCGTTTCGGTCCAGATTCTCCGCTCGAAGCCGAAGGATGCCGTCGCTTCTCGGCCTTCCTACGATTGCCGTGTCATGTTCGATGGCCATGGGCAGCACAAACCCGTCGTTGTAATCCGTATGCTCGCCGATGATGTTGACGCGGCCGGGTGCGCGCGCGGCCAATACGGGCTTGTTTGCAAAGCGGCTCTGAAAAGCCTTGACTGCTTCTTTGATTTCGGTGCTCATGATGGGGGTATCCGGTTTCGGTTTAGAAAGAGGTGAAATTTGTCCTTATACGGAAGCGCCGCCATCACAGGAAATTATTGCGCCTGTAGTATAGCTGGCGGCATCGGAGGCAAGGTATAGCACCAGTCCCACCAATTCATCAGGCTGGGCATGGCGACCGAGAGGGGTTCTTTCGACATAGTATTGGTGTATCTCGGGGCTCTCGATGAGTACCGAGGAAAAGCGCGTTTCCGTCAGTCCGGGACAAATGCAGTTACACCGGATGTTGGAACCGCCCAGTTCCCGGGCGATGACCTTCGTCATCATAATCACCGATGCCTTGGTCATGGAGTAGATGCCCATCATGGGCGAGGGACTTACTCCTTCGATGGAGGCGATGTTGATGATGGAACCGCCGCCCTGGTCCACCATCATCCTTGCCGCCTGCTGTGCCGTCATGAAATATCCCTTGACGTTGACTTCAAAAGTCTTGTCAAAAGCCGATTCTTCCGCCATAATAAAAGGCCCGAAGTAAGGGTTGGTGGCGGCATTGTTGACGAGGATATCCAGTCGTCCGAAAGTTTCTTTTATCCTGGCGAACAGGGCGTCCACCTCAGGTGCTCTACCCGTGTGGCAGGCAATCCCCGCGGCTTTGCCGCCGGAAGCCTGAATCGCGGCGACCGTTTCTTCAATGGCGGGTTGTTTTCGAGATGCAATAATTACAGAGGCGCCTTGGGCGGCAAGACCTTTTGCGATGGCTTCGCCAATTCCGCGGCTGCCTCCGGTCACCAGCGCAACCTTATTTTCAAGCGTAAAGGGCATCATGGGGTTTCTTTCCTATATTTTCCCTCTTTTTCCCGTGCCTTTATGGTCATCCAGGCGTCCATGGCCTCTTCAGGCGTTGTCGCGCGGTCCACGCTGAAGACATGCTCATGGCGGCGCATCATCTTCTCATAGGCGCGCTGTAACGCGGTGGCCATGGTGAAACGCCCCTCCGTCTCGGCGGCCGCCATGCAGGCCAGCAGGGTAAACAGGCAATCGCCGAATTCCTCCTCCGCATGACGGTTATCTCCGGAGAGGAGAGCGTCACAGAGTTCCTCCGTTTCACCCTTCGCGAAACCGGCGAAATCCAAGGCGCCATGAGCCCGGTCCCAGGGACAACCTTCGGGCGAACGCAGGAAACGGGCCAGTTCCACCAGCGCTTTGAAGGAACGGCCTTCCGTATCGGGAGTCTGACTGGGTTCCTCGGAAAAATTCATGTACAATACTTTCTTCTTCTCTTACATAAGCGGCATAGTTGAAAAAGGGGTTCTCCCTTGCCTTCGAATTATATCTGCGGGAAATGCCTGAGTCCTATATTCTTTGAAACAGGCTGGTCAGTTCAACTTTCAATCGGAAAAAAATGCTTGCCAAGGTCTGTCAGGGAGCGGTAACCAGTTGTCGGATGGCTGCAAGCCGCTTTTCGCCAATGCCAGGAACCCGGTCCAGGTCATTTACGTTGGCAAAGGGCTGGCGTTCACGTTCCGCGATAATCGCCGCCGACAAGGCGGCGCCAATGCCCGGCAACTGCTGCAATTGCGCCTCGGTTGCCTGGTTGACGTTGATCAGTGCGCTGCCGGATTGTCCCGTTGGCGGGGCCGGGGACGCCGTATTGGTCGGTTCGCCATGCGGCGTTTGTGTGCCGAAGAAGGGGACGGCTTCTCCGGTGAAACGCGGGGGATGCTTCAAATAGGGCGCCGGATTCAGCAAGTGGGGCACGGCGCCGCGCCGGGCGCTGAGCTGGCTTCCCTCGACCAATTGAACCGGCTTTTCCGGTATCGTGAGCGTGGTTTCATCAATCAGTGTGGCCGTCAAGGAAATTTCGGACAGGTCAGCCTCGTGAGTGGCGCCGCCAGCGAGCGCAATCAAATCAGCAACACGTTTAGTATCAGGCAGCATATACAGACCGGGTTTTTCCACCGCCCCCATAATTGCGACGCCGATTGTTTCTGATACGGGCGTCACATCTATTTCCGGTATGGTCTTTTCACTTGCCCTTGTGTTCGGCTGGGAGGTGTCTACCGAGGGAACGGTCGGGACGGTTGCCGGGGGCTGGACCGGGAAGGCCGGTGTTGAGGGCGGTACCGCGGAGGATACCCGCGTATTCTTGTCCGGGGATTTCAACGGCGCCGGGGTGGACGAATTCCCCAGTATGATAAACGGGTCATCCGTTCGCGCTTGTGAGCGTCCGTGAATGTACAAGGTTACGGACCCTGTTACTACAGCCACAATTATTCCAAGGAGTAACCATTGTTCCTTTGCCGTCAAAAATCGGTTCGGAGCGAACATCGTGTTTCCTTCTCCAACTCTTCCTGAAAATGCTTCCACTATAAACGCTTCAATGAGATACTTTCAAGTGAATCGGGATTCCCTAAATCCGCGCGTAAGGAATGGTGGGAACGTAGAAGCGGCATCCTGCCGCTT
>JAEAMG010001169.1_pt1 | contig 21806 bp, 16 predicted proteins | sample 8958741 | NCBI WGS metagenome assembly JAEAMG01 (sample SAMN16933256, study PRJNA681125) | bioreactor sludge metagenome | isolation source: anaerobic bioreactor treating anionic surfactant - SDBS | place: India: Bengaluru | collected 2019-02-28 | reverse complement strand
CGGGGCTATTCATCTGTCTGCATCTGTAAAGATAATTCATTGACGGCTCCTTATTAGCCTAGCGTTCGTTCTGTCCACTGTCCGCGGTCCAGTATCACCAGGCGGCGCTTCACGTAATCGGCACCCATCTCCATTTCTATCAGATGAAAGTGTCGGTCTTCCCGGGCGATTCTGCCGCTCGGAGATGCACCGCCGCCCGCCGTCAGTGTATAGCGTACGCCATCCAACACGGCCGTGGCGTAGCCGTGAATATGGGCCATGAACACTTCGTCCACGTGGTGGCGGCACAACAGTTGATGAAAGGCATCGGCGCCCCGCTTGAATCCCCGTCGCCGGGTATCTCCCACAAAAGTCGCCTCAAAAAACGCAGGCGGAATATGGGTAAACACGAATTTGTGGTCATAGTCCGGCGCCAGCTGTTTTTCCAAAAATTCAAGATTCCTTTCGGTCACGCCCTTGGATACACAGTTGTTGAATCCCACGAAAAGGCATCCATCATGGGCAAAAGAAAACTTGTCATCCCCGTAAAGGGCTTTGAAGGCGGTATAATCGCGGCGCGGTCCCCGTTCATGGTTCCCGGGAACGCAGAATAAGGGAACGGGATTCAGGTGTTCTTCCAGTAACCGGACATGGTTCTTCAGCAATTCCGAAGCCTTGCCGCCGCGCACGATATCCCCCGTATGAAACGCGAGGACCGGGTCCAGATCACGGGCCTTCTTATAGAGTTCGCCTGCCACGGCGGTGTTGTTGCGCGTATCTCCCAATACAATAAAGCGCCAGGGACGGGACCGGGGGAGGGCCGGAAGGGTCCGCTGCAACAACTGAAAATGATACTCCCGGCAGGTCTCCAGTTTCTTCATACCGAAATGGTTTTCCACGATATGTTTTAATTTTAGAAGCAGAAGCAGAATGATGGCACCGGCGAGGCACGCCAATGCACTAAAGATATCCACCCGCCAGGCCATGCCGCCCAACAGTAACAGGCCCAGGAGCAGGACTAATCGTTTCTTTTTAAACATACCTTTTCCCAATTAAGAACCGCAAGGATACACAACAGGCCCAGAAGTAACACGGAAACAAAAATCCACCATGGCACGAGACGAAACATAGCCAGTCGAACCAGAAACAACACGGCAAGTATCACACCGATGCCGGACAGAATGCGCCCCGTCATGCCCGTGAAGAGGGCAGTCAATGTGAACACACCCGCCGCCACGCCCATCATCCAACTTACCGGGTAGGGCAGCAATAGCAGTGCCCACCAATTGGAGTGCAGTAACGGCGCCTCACCTCCAAAACCACCCAGCGCGCTGACAATGAGCAATATGGCAAAACTCAACGCCATTAGGATAGACGCCGCATAGGCAAGCCATCGTCGTGGCGTTTCACCGAGGTAGGCGCCGAGGGCAAGAAGGATACTTCCGGGGGCAATAAGAAACACGCCCTCCATGGGATCGAGCCCGCCAAGGACCATGGCAAAAAAGCCCAATATTACCACTATTTTTGCGGCGAGTATGCTTTTATTCATTTGTAACCTTGTTTTCCGAGTAGCGATACAAATTGTTTCATTGTCACTGCCTTTCACGCGCAGGGCCCTGTTCTCGACGATAAATGGCGAACGGCATACAGCAGCATCCGATGGGTACCGGAAAGGTACAGGCATTCTTGTTGCGTATCGAAAGTGACAGCGGCCTGTATCATAACGGCAGCTATCAGCGGCACTCAAAATTTATCCGGGACAATCCGCGATGAGCCTCAGGATATCACCGAGGCAATGAAAAGAAACGACCGCGTCGGTCTCTGTCCGAGCGGTCGGATCCGACCGATCCGTCCGATTGAAGGGAGTAAACATTTTTCCAGGAATGGGTAAAACCATGTCCCAATGCTTTGGCTGGATGTCTCACCCCTGTTCGCCCCGTTCAAGGCGTTCCGCTTCATGGACCCTCTGGCCCAGGTACTCTCGGATATCCTCGGGCCACGCCGCAGTCAGGGCGTCAAAACGCCCCCGGTCTCTTGCATACAACGCGCGGGAAGCCTCTTCAAATCCCGGCTGATTACCCGCCATAGTCCACATGAATTTTGCTGCGGCATCCCGGGCCTGACGAGCCCGGTCTTTGCCCGCACTACGCTTTCGCGCTTCATCCACCAGTCGGCGAATGGCTGCGGAGGCGCCGGACGGTTGTTGGCCGAGCCACTCCCAGTGACGCGGCAGCAAGGACACCTCGCGGCTGACTACACCCAAGTTTGGACGGCCAGGACCAGGCTTTCTGTCAGGGAGAGGACTGGGAGGGGAAAAGTGGGGATGTACCGCAAGATTTGATAGTACTTCATCTGACGTGCCCCGCAAATTGAAATCAATCTGTATACCGGTTTGGTCCTCAAAGATGAGAATGGGGCGATCTTCCCCCGCATCAAGACAGCGCTTCGCACCCAGAAGCATAGTGCTGACATCTCCCGACGAGATACGGGAGGTCCCCGCAAAGGCTGTATAGGTTTTCGTTTCCATAACAGAGTATCCTTAATTTTGTATTCAGGTAAGCACAGAAAAAAGAAATTGCTTTTTTAGTTTCCCTGCCAACAGAAGAACTTGGTCGGACTAAAATATAAGCAAGAAGACAGAGCAAAACAGCGTCTGACTACCAAACGATCCATGACCGCTGCATATAGGTTGTTTATCAGCCTCTGCTATTTGGTAGTCCATATTTTTCGGACACAAAAATGAAGGCCTAAGGTAAAGCCGTTTAGTCCAACCGGCCAATTATACCCGGATAAAATTCATAAAGCAAATATTACCCGGGTAATATTTAGGGGCTGGCTTGCCTGACCTGAAAATTGGTTCGAGAATTTCAAGTCGTGTCACGATTTTAAACCGTAAAATGGCAATACCCTATCCCGCCCTATCAATGCGTTCCACGACCAGCACGGTATCTTCGTGTTCACTGCGCGTAACACCAATGTATACATGGGTACTGCCAAGTACCGCCAAGTGGCCGCAGCGCTGGTATGCCTCCGGGAACAATACCGCCTCAAAAACACCCCAGGCGTCCTCCAGTGTCAGGAATTTCATCACACCGCGCCCGTTGTGCAAGGGCAGGCGTCGTTCGGCGATGATGGTGCCGATGGCGGTAACCTCACGTCCCTCGTAGCGGGGCAAATCACGACTGGCAATCAGAGGTTTTTCCCAACACGCAAGCGCATGGTAACGCAGCAGGCATGAGGATAACGGTTGACCCAAACGGTTGCGCTCAAAATCGGCGCGTAGTCGAGGCACGATATCCGGCAGCACGGGCAGATTTATCGGCGTGGATTCCGCTACAAACAGGTGCACGGCGTCTCTTTCCTGCGCGTTCCGCAACCGCCACAACTGCATGGGCCGCGTCAGCGGCGGCCTGCCCGGCGCAGCAGGCAGCGTGTCCAGCGTGCCCGCCTGGCACAAGGACTCGCCATCGGCGGTACTGATATGTACGCGCTCCAGCAGGTCATCCATGTCCCGGAATGGCCCGGCGTCGCGCGCTTCCACGAGGGCACGGGCGGTCTTTTCGGACAGGTCGGTGATTTGCGCGAAACCGGCGCGCACGGCGTTCCCCTCCTGCGCGTAATTTAGTACGCTGCGGTTCACGTCCGGCGGCAGTACGGACACGCCTTGCCGCCGCGCCTCGCTCACATAAACCGGCGGCGCGTAGAACCCGCCGCCATTGGCGAGCACCGCCGTGAAAAATTCAGCCGGGTAATGGGCCTTAAGCCAGGCGCATTGGTAGGCGAGTTCGCCGTAGGTGGCCGCGTGGGCCTTGCAGTAGGCATAGGAGGCGAAATTGGCGATGAGTTCCCATATCTCCCGGGCGCTGTCCTCCGGCACGTCCTGCGCGGCGGCGCCTTCGAGGAACCGCTTCATGCTGCGGGCCATTTCGCGGGGGCCGCGTTTCTTGCTCATGATGCGGCGTAGCGTATCGGCCTCGTCCAGGGTCATGCCCGCTACGGCGTGGGCCACCTTGAGCACATCCTCCTGGTAAATCATTACGCCGTAGGTATCAGCCAGTGCCTGCTCCATGGACGGGTGAGGGTAGGTGACCGGCTCGCGGCCGTGGCGGCGGTCTATAAAATGCTGTTTCATGCCGCTGCCCGATGCGCCTGGCCGTACCAGCGCCACCGCCTGGATAACCGTATTACAGGTATCGGCCTGTAACTTGCGCAGCAGGCCGCGCATGGCGGGCGACTCGACCTGGAAACAGCCGATGGTATCGCCCGTACGAAGCAGCGCCGCTGTGGCGGGGTCCGGATCGGGAATGGCCTCGATGTCAAAGTCCGGGTCGCGCCCGGCGCGGATGGCGGCAACCGTGTCGTGAATGGCGCTCAAGGCGCGGTGGCCCAGCAGGTCCATCTTGACCAGGCCGAGTCGCTCGATGGGATCCTTGTCGAACTGGGTGATGATAATGCCCCGGGCGGCCCGTTCCAGCGGTACGTAGCGCGTGAGCGGTTCGGGCGCGACGACCAGACCGCAGGCATGCGTCGCCAAATGGCGCGGCAGCCCCGCGACAGCCTCACTGATGTCAATGACACTCTTGAGCGGTTCCTCGTCCAGGCGCAGACGGCTGCATTCCGGCAGTGATTGAAGCAGCAGGCGCAGGTCTTCCGCTCCGTAATGGGGGAGTACGCGCGTGATTGGCCCGATTTCCCGCTCCGTAAACCCGAGGGCCTTGGCCGTCTCGCGTACCGCCGCCCGCGCCTGGAACGTATTTATCGTGCAGATCATGGCGACCCGGTCGGTACCGTAGCGCTCATAGACATAGTCGAGCACCTGGTCGCGGCCGCGCCAGCACAGGTCGAGGTCAATGTCGGGGCAGTCCCGGCGGGAACGGTTTAAAAAGCGCTCGAAGTACAGATTATGGCGGAATGGGTCCGCCCGGGTAATGCCCAACGCATAAGCGATAAGGCTGTTCGCCGCCGACCCGCGTCCCACCGCCGGAATGTCCCGGCTTTTCGCGAAGCGGACGATGTCGGACACGATCAGGAAATAGGGAGCGAAACCCAGTTCGGAAATCACGCCAAGTTCATGATGGGCGCGGTCGAGGATATTCGGCGTCAGGGGACGATAGCAGCGGCGCAATCCCTCGAACGCCTGTTTCCACAGCCAGGAAAACGCCGTCTCCCCGTCGGGCAGTGGGAACTCCGGAAACAGCGGCTTGCCCAGGGAAAGTTCCAGATTGCATTCCTCCTCGATCCAGGCGAGGGTGTCCAGCGTTTCCGGCCAAAGTCCGTAAGCCCGCTCGATGTGCTCCGGCGGGCAGAACCACGCCTCCGGCGATACTACAGCCGCGTCCGGCAGAGACGCCTCCACCGTATTCTCCCGAATTGCCGCCAGGATCCGGTGCAGGCGGTAGTCTTCCCGATCCAGAAAATAAACCGGCCGCGATGCCACCGGCTTGATACCCAGCTGTTTCGCTGTACGCAGCAGCGCCTCCGCGCGCCGACGGGACGCAACGCCGCCGTAATGTACAATAGCCGCCAGCGGCGCGAAGCCTTTCGCGACCATCCGGCGCAGCGCAGCCATGTCGTCACTGATGAGAAAGAGATGCTCCGGCCCAAAATCAAAGGGCCAGTCCTCCAGACGCGCGGCGTCCGCCGTGCCCAGCCGCACTGCCGTAATCAGCGCGCAAAGATGGGCGTATCCTTCACGGTCTCGCGCCAGCACCAGCCACGGCCCCAACCGCACGCCAAGAATGGGCTTTATCCCCGCGTCCCGCGCGGCTGTATAAAAGGGGAGGGCGCCATAGAGCCCGTCTGTGTCCGTTAAAGTCAGGGTGCGCATGTCGTATTCCACGGCACGCGCCACCAGTTGCCGGGGCCATGCCGTGCCCGCGAGCATGGAATAACAGCTATGTATTTCAAGCGGTAAGGTCATATATACAGTATACTGAAAATATTTTCAGTAATCAAGGGAAAGATAGAGACTTCCTGGACGGTACGGATAAGACAAGTAATTCGTGCCATCCCTGAAGTTCCTTCCGTCTATGAAGCGCCTGCCCGTGAAGTTTAATGCTGCGCCGCAAAATGTCCTATAGAGGTCGTGTAGCGCGCGAATTATTATGCTGTTGAACCCTTAAGAATTGCAGCGGCGCAGTTTCCGGCTACATTACAACAGTGGGGGCGTGTTCCGGCGAATCGGAGGGGTGGATTGCATAACGGTATAAAAGGTATTATGCATTCATAATTTTCAAGAAAAGGATTACTGGAATGGATGGTGCAGGCCTTAATACCCGGCGGCACATAGGAATGCGCCTGCTGATTTTCATGGAGTGGCTGCTTGTTTTATGGCTGCTTCTTGAATCTGTCGAAGCGGGGCGGGCTTTTATAGCAGAGCGTGCCTATCGTGAATATTCCAATGCCCAGAATCTGAAAGTCTACCGCATGGTACCCGCAGAAGAACTTGCCCTTCCAGAGAACCAGTTCATTGCGCGGCAACGGCATGAAGTATCCCTCGTCCCGCCTGCGGAGACATTGGACTCTGGCCATGCCAATGCGCCTGAAAATGCTCTTGAAATAGTGGTCCGGGGAGAAATGCGGGCCGTATTTGATCAACAGGGGGGGCTGCTGGAATCCTTTGGGGAACCCCTGATCGAACAGGACATGCTCCGTTATCTACGTGGTCTTCCGGCCAATGAAGTCTGGAACACACTCATTCAGGCGATTCGTAAAGGCACGAACACCCTACAGACACAATGCACCCTAACCCTCGGAACGCCGGTCCATTATGCCGTTTCTCTTGAAAAAATGGCCGAAGTGGGGGAGAGGCGATTTGTGATCACCGCGAAGGATATAAACAAACAAATGCCGCTGGAAGCGCTTCACTATGCCGAAGTGCCCGGCCCGGAATCGCCCTGGGAAATTATGTTTTACCGGTATAAAAAGAATTGGAGCGAGCCGGACAATACGATTTTACAGACCAACGAATTCGGGTTTAGAGACCATGCCATCACGGTTCCCAAGCCGGCGGGAGTTTACCGTATTGTGTGTATCGGCGGATCAACCACCGAGGAAGGAAATACGACGGACTCCACGTATCCGAAAATCGTGGAGCGGAAATTGGCGCAACGTTTTGGAAAGGGAACTATCGAGGTTATCAACGCCGGCACCTGTGGAACCAATACGTACAACATGAGGCGGCGCTTCGCCGATTTTCTCGCCCTGCAGCCTGACCTCATCCTGTTCTATGGCGGCGTCAATGACACCACCCACCTTCACTCCCAGTTCTGGCTGGAATCCGTTCCCCGGTGGAAAAAATGGGCCCGCTGTTCCTTTCTCTTAAAACGGTATTTCGGGTTTTATCTTTTGCCGGAGACCTCTGTACTCAGGAACTATATGCGAGACACGACCTATCGCAACCTGCTTGCCATGCGGTATGCCGCCCGAAAAGAAGGCGTGGATATGGCCTGGTGCAGTTTCGCCTATCCGACGCTGCGATGGCATGATATCCGGGCCAAAAACTACTATGATGTAAACATGCGGGATGTGTGGCACGGGCAAGGGCTCATAAACTTCAAAACCTACTGCCGCATCACGGATCTATTCAATGAGACGGGGAAGGATATTGCGGAGAAAGAGGGTATCCCCTGGTTTCCTGTGGCGGAACATTTTCATGCCGGTCCCGACCATTTCTTTGATATCTGCCACATGACTCCCCTGGGGCTGGAACTGAAAACCAATATCTTTACGGGGTTGATTAGCGATTACCTGGAACAGCAGGGACGGCTTCCCGACACTTGAGACCAATCGGTCTTGTTTTCAAACCCGTTACAGTCGGTATTCGAGCATTTTCAAAAGACACAGGGGCAAGACGACCGGAGCGTCCCAGTGTCCGAAGAATGCACACGGCGCCAAGGGCGTTTGCGGCAGCTGCCCGGAGCAGGGATGCTCCCGCCGCTCTCCCGATCGTGCCAGACTGCATGCCGAAACGTCATGTTAAACCCCGGCGAAACAGGGAAGTACGGCGCAGTCGAGTGAACCCCAGGTACAAGCCCTGATGCAGAGCAGAAACCTGCTTTTAGGGAATGGGTGTCCAAAACTCAAAAGTTGCTTGACAATTGGCCATGCCTTTGTTACTATAAGGCCCCCTTTTGTTTTCTAAATGTCTTTTCGGGGACATCGTCGCGTGCCAAGGGACGAGTCACCTTGCACTGCGGTGGCGGCGGGCAACCTGACCGCGGCCCTGTTGAATAGTCGAAGGGAGATGCCTGTGCTTGAGCGTTTCACGCCTCCTGCACAGGCATCTTCTCATTCAGGCGTTATAGCGGCTTGATACCAGCCTGCTTCCGTCAAAACATATTGCACAGGCCGGTCATGGATGTCAAGAGGAAGATGATGCGCTATCTGCATCTCAAAGGCAAGTCCCACAGATATTCCTCTGAAATCCGCAAGGAAACGATCATAATATCCTCCCCCGTATCCCAGGCGAAAGCCTGTGCGGGTGAACACAATCCCCGGTACCAGGCACACACCTTCATCCGACGGACAAACCCAATCTACCCTGTCGGCCCGGGGCTCAAACAATCCGAAATGACCCCTTTCTAAATCCCGAAGGTCATGAAGCCGTGACCATCGCAGATCCTTCCCCGCAGCAGTAGTAACGGGGATGAAAACCCGCTTATCAGCGGCGAGGGCGTGGTCAATAATCGCGTGGGTATCCACTTCGTTGTCCTTGGCTGAAACATACGTCCACAGGACATCCGCTTCGCCATACAAACGGCTTTGAATAAGGCCGGCACGAATGGCCTCACTCATACACTCCCATTCCGGCTGACTGAGAACACAGCGCCGATGCTTGTATTCACACCGCATTTCCTTTTTCAACTCTTCCAAAGAAGGCATGCAAAGACTCCCCGGGTATGAACCACATGGCGGACAACAAGTAAACCACTTCACAAGTATAGAACAGGCTAATCAGGGGATGCCACCCCCGGCGATGGCACGGGATGGATTATTCGAGATCAGTATTACGGGTGCGCACGGAAATACTCAATGCGAGCAGGGCGCAGGCGCTATAATACAAGGGGTAGCAGAAAAAAGCGTTGATTGCGGAGGGATTGATGAATTTCCATCGGGCGACAAAGATGTCCGAAATAAGGAAGATAAGAGCCCCACACATCAGCAGTGTTTTGCCGCGGGGAAAGCGTATGCCGCTGGTCAGGCACACCATAACGAAAAGAACGCTCATATTGGATAATACCAGCCAGTATTGATTGGACGGCACATGAGGAAGGAGCCAATGGCCAAGGCCAATCCAAGTGGCGACGGCCACCAGAGGAAGCCCGGAAATAAATCTTCGCCATTCGATTCCCTGCACCAGAAAGGCGGCAATGAAGGCGAAGTGCGCACCTAGAAACGCCAGAGTGCCGTTCATAAAATCATGGGGTCCCGCTAAATCGCCCACACAACACAGGACAAGCCCCAACAACATGAAGCGGCCGAACTCATGCTTCCAGGCACGGCCCGCAACGCCAGCTAGGACGAACAATAGGGACGCGATTGCGATGAGCGTGTAGGTCCATTCCGCGGGCCGGGTCACCACCATGATAACCGCCGTAATGATACTTAACACGGCCACTACCACCGCTTCAGGGTGTACGGCATGGATAGACATTTTGATACCCGTCACGTCAAACTCCGGCAGCAGGCGCTGCGGCGGGCTCAATGGGTGGAGGGGCGGATTCTATTGCCGGCGTGGCCGGCGCTTCAACCGGCACCACAGGCGCGGATTCCGTGGGTGGTTCTGGCGCCGTTGCTACGGCGGCGGGTTTCCCCAAGGCGATATTGCCCTTGCGCAGATAGTCCATGGCCTTGAAAAAAATACGGGCCGACTCCTGGGGCGCATGGAAACCCTGGGAATTTTCGGCTTCCACGAAGTCAATGAGAAAGGTGGCTGCACGCTGGCAGTTAAGGGCTTCGTTCAGTCGCGCTTCATCCACGCCGGCGGCACGGGCTTCGAGGATGGCATCTATAAAGTCCATCAAGCCGTCGAGCGCCATGTCAAGCATTTCCTCGGACCGTTCCTGGATGCGTTCGGCCCGGGCGAGTAATTCCGTCTCAGTCGCGCGATGACAGCCCTGACAGGCATTGTTGATGTTGAGCAAGGGGCTGCGCACATGGTGGTCGCTGATTTTCAAGGCGCCCTTGCGCATGTAGGGCATGTGGCAGTCGGCGCAGGCCACGCCGGCAGCGGCATGGGTGCCCTGACTCCAGGTTTCAAATTCGGGGTGCTGCGCCTTCAACATGGGCGCCCCTGTGTCGGCCTGCTTCCAGTCCGTAAATCCGATTTCATCGTAATAGGCCATGATATCATCGCCCCGGGTCCCCTTGTGCCAGGGAAAGGTAAGCCGGCGACTTTCATCAGGGGCGAAGTAGTACTCCACATGACACTGGGCGCATACGAAGGTCCGCATTTCCTGGCGCGTCGCCATGCTATCCACATCATACTCTGGAACGCCCTCTGCAGCTTTAAAGGCGCGAATACCGGCTTTAAAAGCCGGGCGTGTGATACGTAACTGCATGGTTTCGGGGTCGTGGCAGTCAATACAGGTAACGGGGTGCTCGACCAGTTTTCGTGCCTCCTGGTACACCATGGTATTGACCTTTTCAAAGCCGGCCTGAATATCCCCTTCCCCCAGTTGTTTATAGGTGGTGTACATGGAGGCATGGCAATTCATGCAGTTGCCGTACTGTTGCTTCTTATGGCGCTGGGTAAAGGTTTGGTCTTCAAGCATATAGGCGTGGCCCCGTTTTTCGCGGTAATCAATGGCAAAGGCATAGCCCGCCCACATGCGTTTTAAGCGCGGGTTCATTTCGATCTTGCTGCGCGACGTCACCGTGCGCGGGTCCGCATCCTCGGGCGTGTGCGGCAACGCATCGCTGCCGCCGAAACGGGTGCGCGCCATGTCCACCGTGCGCTTGTACTGATCATATTGCATGGGAAAGTTCATGCCCCAAACCGCAGGATCCACCGTATCATCCGTGACCTCCACCACGCGCATAAAGGGGTTCCGTGCCTCCTGCTGGCGTTGAAAAATGTTAACCAGCAGCGCGGCGCCCCCGAAGGCGCCTGCGGCGGCAATGATGCCCGCTATAACCATGATTGCGATAATTGAACGCCAGGACCGCGCCGGGGCGTTATTTGTTGAATCCCAGGGTGATTTCATTTTCGTTTCATCCTCGTTCGTTATTTAAGGTGACCCACCGTATCATGGCAGCGTATGCACTCCAGAGCGCCTGGACCATGTCCAAAACTGTCTATGACCTGGACCATATCGGCATGGCAATACCGACATGCGCCCTCAGTGACCTCACGATTGGACGGTCTGATTTGTATATTGTCCGGAAAATGTCCGGTGGTGAAGGCAAGGGAATGATGAAACCCGTTCATGGCCTTGACCCAATACTTCCCGACAAAAGTATGGGGGGTATGGCAATCATTGCAGACGGCCACATCCTTGTGGCTGGACTTAATCCAGGCATCCAGGTATTCCTGCATGACATGGCAATTCGCGCAGGTTTCCGGGGCGTTTCCCATATAGGAAATACCCCTGGCATAAAGGAAGGTATACCCGCCGATGCCCAGACCCAACCCGGATGCCGCTCCCATGAACAGGGCTATCCCCAGCGGGATACCCATGCGACTGCCCGGGGGGAAAAGGGTCATTTGAAACATGCCTCCCTGAATTTGACTTTAAGTTCTTTTGGGCGGGTTTTTTGTTTGATAAGGTGTCTTTACAGTCACCCATGGACTGTCTGGACGGGATGGACACTCCCTCCAGGCATAACAGGATATTCTCTTGTTACTATTCGTAAAAGAAAAACAGCGTGAACACCATGTTATATGCACATGGCGTCCACGCTTGAGGATTAACAAGAGGACATATTTTTTATTTGCGGCGGCGCAGGCCGGCAACGCCCGCCATGGCGCAAGCGCCTGCAAGCACAACCAACCCAAGGGTACCACCCACAGGGATTACAAACTCAAGCACAACGAGCGTATAGGAAGCGGTGTGTTGCGTTATGGCTTTGGCATCCACATCCACCACTACCGAGTATACGCCGCTGTCGGCGACCTGGGCATTTGTGATGCTCACTGCGCTGCCGGTCTCGTCCGCAAGGATGCCGCCATCCTTGGACCACTGGTAGCCAACGGCAGTTCCCATGCCGGGGTTAACGGCCACGGAAATGGTAACGTTGCCGCCGAGCGGGATTTTACCCGTGGGATTGGCAGTGATTGACAATACTGCGGGAGGCTCTTGTAATGGATCAAGGGCAGCCTCGACGTATTCCGCAGGGCTGTATTCCAGACCATTTACAAAATAATTGTATTCCACCCAGTTGGAATTGCCGCTGTCATCGGCATCCCCATCCTTGCCCAGATAGGCAATACCGTCGGTGATGGCGCCAATGCCGCCCTCAGGAGGCGTCAAACCGATATCGGCCAATAGCAGGAGCAGCTGGTCTAACGCCGCGTTTGTTTGAAGATCATCCAAGGTGCAGAAGCCAGCCAGCACAGAACTCAGTGCGCTTACCAGATAGGGCGCAGCAGCTTGCACGACACCGCGAAGGTCTTTGTCGCTCTTCATTTCCGCAACGGCAAGGGCATCCACAATCAAATTCTTGACCGCCACAAAATTGGCCTGATACGTGGCTACCACTGCGGCATCGTTAGCATTGTATTTGGCGGCTAGAATACCCAGCTCATAAGCGCCATCCAGCATGCCGTTCGGCGTCACGGGAATTTCCGCTTCCAAATCAATTGGCCCATTAATGTCCATGGTGAGGCACTGCACCAAATTGGCAAACTCCATCACCTCAGGTACTACGCCGCCGACCGGGATCAATGAGCAATAAACGATGTCCGTATACGCGCAGAAATCCACTTGTCCCGCAATGGGAGCAAAATTCACCGGACCGCCCAGCACAAAAATATTGAACAGCGGCAGTGGGGCAAAGGTCCAGTTAACAGGGTTGCCATATTCGTCCTGAGTTGCCGGGCACGACGCGAGGTCGGGCACCGGGATATGCTCGGCAAAAGCAATACTCGACATGGCTACGATTACCAGCCCGATCAACAAACTTTTCTTCTTCATGATAGTTACGTCCTCCTGGTTGTCCTTGAATACCTGTTGTTAAGAACTTAAGACCTGTTAAACACGACTACATTGACGCCTCACGTCCACGACTTGCATCCGGTTGTATGCCGAATGCCCAACCCAGACAAGGCTACACGCTACACTCCTTCAACTTTCATCACACTACATCTGCATAAATGATACACGAAAACAGGGTGTATGTCAAGCTCTTTTTAGACTATAACGGGATTGAATCCGGATTTTACGGCTTTTCCTGAAACCGAACGCTGCCGTTCGCAATACGGGTAGAGTCTTTCCCGATCCGGACCCTGAACTTGATGTCCCTGCATTTTTTACTCATTGAAAATCAGTAACATAAGGTGCAGCATTTTCGCCTGCAAGCACTTGTTCCGGACCGCCTGCATCTCTTTGCAGGGTCCTGGGTATCGTATTTCCTCCTATATCAGGAGGGGGCAGGTTACCCACAAGCGGTGTCAGGTTAAAAGTAGATTATAGCGTCATGAGGTTCGCCTTAGAATCCTGAAGGGATTCCGACACCAAAGTCCGTGAGGCAATAACCAATTTCTCACCCCTTACTTGTGGGTAATGACAAGGGCAGAGATAGGGAGCAGGGGCGGCGATGCAAAGGTTACTGCCCCGGCCGGCGCAGACCCACCGCCGGCATCAGCCTTTATCTGACCCATTGGATACCTGTAGAATCCATGTTACCTATCCGGCCTGAAATTCCTATATATTATAATGAGTGCGGGTGCACTATCGAAGGAAGCAGCCCCGAATACCCACCCCGGCTGAAAGCCATGGATACCCATCACTCCCTCAGTGCTTCCATAACAAAGGAAGTAATATTCTCCCCAAACGTAACACGGCAACGGGGATTGTGCCCGCATGCCTCCGCATACACCTTCCGGGCCGTGTCCTGGTCAATCTCGTATCGTTGCGCATTGAAGGGATTTCCAATCAAGACCGGTATGGAGGTCATTCCGGCCAGATCAGGCAAATCATAATGACGCAATATTTCAGGAATGAATGTATCCGGCGGCCACGCGCATACAGGTTCAGTTACCAGCATTTCAATATCCGCCGGCATTTCATCGCAGAATACACCGACAGCGTCTACCGCCAGCACCGCCACATGCAATGCGACAACGGCGCCCAGACCATGTCCGCCAACGATGATCCGCTCCACGCCCGGTTGTCCGCGCAACCAGGCATAGGCGCCCAGGCCGTCACGAATCCGCATGGCCATAACGCTGTCCCCCAGCGCCGCTGACACATAGGCGATCCAGCGGTCGCGTCCGCCCCAGCCGGCCAGGTCGTAAGGCAACTCCGCCGGTGTGGTATCGCCCCAGCCACGCAGGTCCACGGAAAGCAGTTGTCGGGTTTCCGCGCGCTCCCCCAGAAATCCCGCCCATTGTGCGGCGCGCCCCTGTTTTCGCAGATCGTTCCAGCGGCCCCGGTCATCGAAATACAACACAGCCCCGCTGCGTTGCTCCTCGTCAACGGGGTAGAGCCAGGTCGTGGGCAACACAATGCCCGGCTCCGGCTTTAGTGACACCTCACGCACCCAGTGCTGCCAGGACCGTACGGGTTCCCCCATGTCCGCCTCCGGAACCGCGGCAGATTCCCCGAGTCCGATTCCCCGGCGTATACCGTGCAGGTCCGGTAACGGCCGGGTCTCACGAAGTTGTAATGCTATATCCCGATTCTCCGAAAAGATATTCCGTTCCTGCCGGGGAGAGCAGGCAAGCAAGGCGGCGTCGAGCAGTTCCAATCCGGCTTCCTCGATTGGCTGCAGGGACCGATCCGGTGCATCGAGGAGCCACCGGTTCATCCATTCGACAAAACGAAGCGCCATTTGCGGGGTGTAGGCATGCCCGGAATCATCCAGAAAGAAGGCAAAATGGTCCGCCTTGTCGGCGGCCTCAAAATTGGCAGCGACTTTGTCGGCGATACGTTGCGACATGGTTTTCGTGAAAACTTCATCTTCCCCCCCCGCCATCAGCATCACGGCGGCGGGCAGGGCGGCGACCAGGAGATCTATGTCATCAAAGGTATGGAACCGGTTGAAGGGAAGCACCTCCGGGCATTCGGGATACGCGTCGAGCACAGGATGCACCGCCTTGGGCGTGGCGCTGCAGGATGGCCCGGAAACAGTGATGCGCTCGTCGAGCAGGGTCATGAACATGGTGGTGACGCCGCCGCCGCTGACGCCTGTGGCGGCCACGCCCCGGCTGAGGTCAACATCGTTCCGGGACGCGAGATAATCTATGGCGCGCAGGCCGTCTACGACAAAATAGCGGTTGCCGGATACGCCGGTGGCATAACAACGCACCCCGTCGGTGAAGTGGTCGTTGCCCGCCTGTTTTTCCCCCGCCATGCCCGGCGGGTCATAGAGGAGCGCCACATAACCGCAGCGGGCAAATATCTGGGCGGGCTTCTGGTAACTTTCGCCGGTCTTGGTGCTGTGGCCTACGGACACCACGACAGCGGGCCAGGGCGGCGGGTAGGCAGCCGGATCGGGCAGGTATACTGACGCATTGACGTCCATTCCCGGTAGGGACTCAAACAACACGTTTTCCACTATATAACCAGCTCGTTCATGACGGGACACAGAACGGACGTTCAGGGGGCCGCCCGATGCACCGGAGGGAAGATCGCCCAGCGCGGCGCGCACCTGTTCCCGAACCTGCTCCCGCCACGGCTGCCAGTCGCCGGATTGAAAGGCCTGTTCGCGGCGGGCGGCCGTTTCGTCCAAGGCGCGGCAACTCTCGCGCACCACGTGGTTTGTAAGCATGGTGCGCAGGTCCAGAGATGCGGCGGCCGGACCGAGTGCAAAGGATTCTGCGTGGGTGGTCCATTCCCCTTCCGCAGTGGCGGCAGAGGTGATAAGCAAGGCCAGAAGCAGCCACATAAGCGTTTCCTTTCCGGTGGTGAATTCTAAACCCGGGACGCCCCCTGGAATCAGGGACTAAAAGGACGTAAAGGACGCAAAGGACAGAAAGAACCCGGTGAGGCTTTGTTGTTTAATACAGGGTCACATTCAGGCCGGTGCCCAACGGCGCTTTTTCTTCGGGTTTGAGGCCCGAAGCGTTACGGTAGATGCAAAGTGTGGACGGGGTAATGATCAGGATGTCGCGGACACCGTCACCGTCCATGTCGCCGGTAAGTACGCTGAGTTCCACGCCTGCCGCCGCGTCAAGGGCTGCTTGGGGAACACTAAAGGTTGCCAATCGCTCCCCGGTGGCGCTGTAGAGGGCACGGTTTCCCGCCACGACCAGTTCGTCCACCCCATCGCCGGTCCAATCCACCAGTTTATGATGCCGACTGTATGGGGTAACGATCTCTCCCAACTTGTTTCCGTCACGATCCAGCATCCAAATCGGGCTATCCCCTTCCGGCTGGTGGTCTATGTCCACAGCAATCTGGCGGCCGGGCAATTCCCTGGACACCACACCGATGTTAATGGATTCATAGTGATGCCCCGTAACCTCCCACACCGATTTGCCATTCCCATCCGCCACAACCAGGGCATTGGCGCCGCAGAAGGTCATGGCGATGCGCCAATCTTCAGGCTTCGCGCCCCGCTCCAATATTCGAGCGCAATCCAGGTGCCCCCGCGTCAGGTCTATCTTATCCGAGGCATATACCCAACGCACTGAACCATCGGCATTCAACAGGGCATATCCCGCGAGGATTTCATCCCGTCCGTCAGCATCCAAATCCACGGGATACGGCTGATGTGCCGTGCGATAACCGCCGGGCATGGAAACGTTCCATAACAATTCCCCTGCCTGATTATACGCCCAAATCTGCTCATACCGGTTCTTTACGATAACATCCGTCGGCCGGCCCTTGCCGTACAGGTCGCAAAACACCAGGCAGTCCGAGGCCTCCTTCGGGATGGGAATACGCCGTTTCTCCACGCCGGTTTTTCCGTCCAGTTCCACAATCGCCTGCTCGTCGCAGAGGACCACCTCCGCCTGTCCATCGCCGTCCCAGTCATGGATTTGACACGCCACATCATGGTGCCAGGTCTTGCGTCCCTTGCCGGGATCACCCCAGCGCCACAGGACCGAGCCGTCCAGAAGCTGCGCAGCCACGGCGCTGGTGTAATGCACATCGCCCTCGTTGAAGTTTTCCGCCGAAACGATTTCCGGAACACCATCGCCGTCAAGGTCTGCGGCAACCAGCCATTGTCCCCCGTACTCCGGTTCCAGCACGACTGTTTTCCATGGCGCAGTCTCGGGCATATCCGGCTTGACCCGGTCCACGTCGCGGACCGAAAAAGGCTGTGCAGCCAACAGAAGCACAAGCGTTAAAGCAGCCAACATCTTTTTTTCCTTTTGGTAGTCTCTATGGCGCCGGAGTCAATTCATAACAAACGGCTTCTTCGGCGTTTCTCACAAACAGTTTTCCTTTGCCGATGACAGGATGATTCCAGGTCTTGCCGTTGAGGGCCTTGAAACGGCTTATTTCCGTATATCCCTCAGGCACGGCAGAGACAAGCACGACCTCGCCCGCTTCGCTCAACACGAGCAGCGCGTCCATGTCGGCCACCAGCAGCAATTGGCCGCTAAACCGTTCCCCAGCCCACATACGTTTGCCCGTACCCGGGTCAAGACAGGCGACGCGTTCACCGTCGAATCCATAATAATATCCTTTATGCAGTGCGCCGTCGTTAAAGTAGGGCCTGAATTGGCGCGTGGTCCACATTTCCGTGGTTGTCCACCGGCCTTCCGTATGCTCAACCCGAAGCCGCCGTGAACCGGAGGTGCCCGTGGCACCCCACAGGACGCTGTCACCATTGATGACGACCGGCTGTGTGCAGCGCGAGTTTATCTGAATATCCCACGCATTGTCCCACAGGCGGGTACCTTGGACCGGGTCCAGCGCTTCGATGCCGAAATCGCTCGTCATCAGGATCTGTTCCACACCGCCGATGACACCCAGATGGGGAGAAGCATAGCCGGAAGCGCCATGCCCGGATTTCCAGGCGATCTCGCCCGTGGCACAGTGATACGCGATCACGTTCCGGCCCTCGCCGCCGCCAGTGAAAACGATGACCAGGGATCCGACGACAAGCGGCGAAGAAGCAAAGCCGTATGCAGGTACGCTTCTCTCGGCGTCTTCCATCAAGTTGCGCTTCCATAGAGTGGCGCCCGTGGCCGCATCGAGACACTGCAGTGCTCCGGTAACTCCCTGCGTGTAGAGGCGACCCTCCGCATAGGTGGGCGTCGCGCGGGGACCCAGACCCATGCCGTCTTCGAACTTGGCGTGAAGGCTGCTCAGCCAGACAGGGTCCCCCGTATCCGCACGGTAACAGGTGACCAGTTCCTCTTCTCCGCGCTGCTCCTGGGTAAATAGATACCCGCCCACGAGGATGAAACCCGACCAGGCGGAACCTATGTCCCGGCGCCAAACCTCCCGGGGCGGGGTACTCCAATCCGTTGAAAAGCGCACGCCTTCCACGCGACCATCACGGTTCGCCCCGCGAAAGGCCGGCCAGTCTCCCGGCCCCGGTTCTTGTGGCACTTGTGCGGTCTCTTGGGTGGTAACCCGCGTCAGTGTGCCGGCATGTTCCGTTGTTGACGCCTTCCACCGCCAGGAAACGACCGGAAAAAGATTTCCACCAATGCTGTCCACCCGTAAGGCGCTGAAAACACCCGTCCAGACGGCCAGCCCCAACACAAGCACCCAGCGTCCCCGTGACCAGCGCAGCCCGCGTGTAATCAGTACCAGCGGCAATATGCCATAAATCAGGAACGGCAGCGCCGAAGCCAACAGCATGGCGCCCAGGGAGACCGTCCGTTGCCCCAGAGTGATGGTGGCCGCCGCCGCGATGAAAAGCGCCCCCCCGAGGAACCGGTCCTTCCAGGGAACACGGCTCGCAGCAAACCACCAGATCAACAACAGCAACAACGCGAGGGCCGGAGCGACGCCCAAAGCGATGGCGCTATGAATATTGGTTGTGCCGTACCGAAACAACAGCCCGTTGACGGCGGCATACACTACCGTAATAATAGTCACCGGCCAAACACGCACGGCAGGATAGTCCTTGCGGGACCCGCCCCTTGCACCCAAGGCGGTGGTATCAGGTTGATTTGAAGATTCTTCCATGTTGAGAATTCCTGAATGCGGCCATAGTAAAACAGCGCCTGCTGCGTGCATACGGTATCATACGAGAAGCGGGGTGTCAACTGAAATATTCATGGGAAGTCCCCAGGCATAATGGGTTCCCTGTTTCCGAAGTACATCAAATAATTTGAACAGCACCCATTACCCTGTTACCATGTAGATTGTCTGATTTTCATATCCTTTCAAAAGGCGAAACATGCTTGACATCGTATTGAAAAATCCCTGGGTGCGCGCGGTGGGTGCGCTGCTGGTTCTATTAGTTGTGATAGGACTGGTATACCTGCTACTCCCAATCCTTTCCGCCCTGTTTATATCCTTTCTCGTGGCGTATATTCTGAGCCCGGTGGTGGACTGGTGCCAAGGCCGGCATATTCCCCGCATGGTCACCATTTGCGTGCTTCTTTCCGCGCTGCTGATTGGCGCGATTGTCCTGCCATTCTATCTGGCGGTCAATGTGCTTCAGGAGTCGGACCGGCTGATACTACACGCCAGTGAAGCCATTACCGACGAGCGGCTTGACATGCTGCTTGGGTATCTGCCGCTTCGCGAGCTGGTGGTATATATGGACTGGGTTCCCGAGGGTACGAAGGAATTTAACGAACAGGCTGTTTTTCTGGAGCATGTCGTTGAAAATATTCGCGAACAAATCCGCCATCTTCTGGGCAATTACGGGGAACAGATTGCCGAAACAGGCAAGGAGGCAACCCACTCCCTGGCCCAGATTTTAACCTCCATTGGCAATTGGACATTGTCCACGCTTTCCTTTTTTGTCAATTTGTCCCTGTTCGCCTTTGTTGCCGCTTACCTGTTGCGCGACTATGACGCGCTCATCTCCGGCATCCGCGATCTGGTGCCGCCTCGCTATCGGCCGCGCGTGGACGACATCATGCACAAGATAGACCTGCAAATGCGTTCGTTCCTGCGCGGACAAATTACCATCTGCACCGCCCTGGCCGTGTTGTATGGTATCGGCCTGCATTGGGCCGGCACCCCTTTTGCCGTTCCCATTGCGGTGCTCGGCGGTGCGGCCAGTATCGTGCCCTATGTGGGCCCGTTTCTGACCTTGACGCCCGCCGTGGTCATGACAGTACTCTCTTACGGCCTAGGCATCAATTTGATTTATGTACTTTTGGTTTTCATGATCGTCCAGGTAATTGAATCCTATTTTCTGACGCCACGCGTACTGGGTTCTCACATCGGGCTGAACCCTGTATGGGTGATTGTGGCCTTAATGGTATTCAGCACCGCCTTTGGCTTTATCGGGGTCGTGATCGCCGTTCCCACCGCTGCGGTTCTTAAAGTGCTGGTGCTGGAAGGGCACACCCGCTACCGGTGTTCCCGTTTCTATACCGAATCGGTGCCGGTTTCTTCGTCGGCAGGGGGAAACTGCGACTCCTCCTCCTCGTCCGGGCCCTCCTCCCCTTCGGGCACGTCCGGCATCAACGCCTCATAAAACAGCTCCCGTCGTACAATCCTCCCGTAAACCGTATCTCCTATGCCGAAGAACACGTACAGCGCCGCCAGCGGAAACAGTACCAATGAAACGCTTTTGACGATGGCGTAGTGCACGATCACCATGGCGAAGGCGCATATCGCAAGGGTGAGAAACGCATTGCGCGGCCGGAACAGAAACGATTTGAAACGATTTTTGGGGTACCGGACGGGACTGACCATCAACAATGCCAGAAACACCGCGGCCGGTCCCAGGGCGACATAGGCCCAGCCGCCCAGCGCGTGCCGGTCAAGGGGTTCCTCAAAATAGATGAGAAACAGCATGAACGAGGCCAGCGCCCCGGCGGCCCCGGGCGAAGGCAATCCGATAAAAGAATCCCGGCGTGCCGCGTGATACACATTGAAGCGGGCGAGCCGCAGCGCAGCGCAGATGACATACACAATAGCCATGTAGGAACCGGACATCCCCAGGATGGATTCCGTACGCGGCGAAACGGGCAGGTGAGCCCCTGCCGGCAAGTAGGCTATAAACACCAATACCGCCGGCGCCACGCCAAAAGACACCATGTCGCACAGGCTGTCCAGTTCCTTGCCGAAATCGGATTCACTGCGCGTCAACCGCGCGACATACCCGTCGAGCATGTCAAACACAATCGCCATAAGGATGCAGGTGGCCGCCCATTGGAATTCGAGCCCGATACTCGCAAGTATGCTACTGGTTCCCATGTACAGGTTCATGGTGGTCATCACGCTTGCCAGCACGTTGATGTGCACGCGCCGGGACTTTCCGGCCTTTTTATTTATTTTGGGAAGGAGTTTCATGGGAACCTCGCCAGCACCGTTACACCGGCTTTTGTTTTATCCCTCAATGCCACAGACGCCTGTGTCTGCGGCGGGAGATAGACCTCCACGCGCGACCCGAATTTGATCATGCCGAATTTTTCCCCGCGGCACAGACGCATGCCCGGTTCAGCGCGACATACAATGCGGCGCGCCACCGCACCTGAAATTTGCCTGACGGTAATGGGCCCATATTCGGTATCCAGCCAGAGGGCATTTGATTCATTTACCTGGCTCGATTCGGGTTTCATCGCGTTTCTG
>JAEAMG010001159.1_pt1 | contig 22003 bp, 15 predicted proteins | sample 8958741 | NCBI WGS metagenome assembly JAEAMG01 (sample SAMN16933256, study PRJNA681125) | bioreactor sludge metagenome | isolation source: anaerobic bioreactor treating anionic surfactant - SDBS | place: India: Bengaluru | collected 2019-02-28 | reverse complement strand
AATCAACTTCAACCAAGATCGGCAAATTCCCGCAAGAATATGCCCAGTGTTATACGACAGAGCAGGGGCTTCCTTCCAACGATGTTCTATCCGTGTGTTTTGACGCCCAGGGACGAATCTTTGCTCAAACCCAAAAAGGTTGGGCCATCTGGAGTGATGGCAAGTGGTCAAAATGCAATGCGCCGGCGGCGAATGCACTCGTTGACAACGTTGATTCTTCAAAAGATGCCTCATTTCCCGAACTTGTAAACCAAGTTGCAAAAGGCCCAAAAGATCGGCTTGTCATTGCTACCAACAAAGGGCTCTTGGAACGAAAAGACGCATGTTTTCAGCCACTGGTTGTCGAGGATGGTCGTGGATGCCGCTGGGGCTGCTCGGATGTTCGCGGTGTCGTTTTTGATTCCAAGGGGCAACTCTGGTTTAGCACGCCTGCTGGTATTGCTTGTCAAACAATACAGGGCTGGAAGTTTTTCACAGGTCAGCAGGGGCTGCCTTATAGCGATTTCACCCGTATGTGTGCCGGACCGGATGGAGTTGTTTGGTTCGGCACTCATCTCGGGGCAATTCGGTTCGACGGATCCAATTGGGCCTATCGTCAAGGACGTCGATGGCTGCCCAACGATGATGTTCGCGACATCGTCGTGGATGCAAAGGGCAACGCTTGGTTTGCGACGGCCGTAGGTGTTGGGCGTATCGAGCAAAGAATGATTACCTTGGCTGAAAAAGCGTCCTTCTATGAAGACGAAATGGATCGCTGCATCCGGCGCACTCCGTATGGTTATGTTTCCGAAGTAGAACTTGCCCGGCCCGGTGATAAAAGCCGTATATTCCGCCACGATAGCGACAACGATGGATTGTGGACAAGCATGTACGGTGCCGGGGAATGTTTTGCTTACGGCGCCAAGCATGATCTGAAAGCAAAGAATCACGCCAAACAAGCTTTCGAGGCGTTGCGTTTCTTGCAGAAAGTGACCCAGGGTTGTGAGCATAGCCCGCCGATAGGTTATGTGGCGAGAACGATTTTACCAACGGATGGGCCTGATCCCAATGTTGGTCTTCTTGAAAGAGATCGAATCCAGCAACGGAAAGAAGATCCGTTATGGAAAGTATATGAACCGCGTTGGCCGAAAAGTGCGGACGGCAAATGGTACTGGAAAAGTGACACCAGCTCGGATGAGCTGGATGGGCACTATTTCTTTTATCCGTTGTACTACGATCTGGTTGCCGATACGGAAGAAGAAAAATCGCGAGTACGTGAGGTTGTACGCGATCTTACCGACCATCTGATTAATCACGATTATTGTTTGATCGATCACGACGGCAAGCCCACGCGCTGGGCTATCTATGGTCCCAAACAGCTTAATCACGATCCAAATTGGTGGGCGGATCGGGGATTGAAGTCGCTGAGCATCCTGGCCTATTTGGCCGTGGCTGAGCATATCACAGGCGATCCGAAATATGGCAAGCACTTGATGAAGCTTATCAACGAACATTCGTATGACGCCAACATAATGACGCCCAAAACCCAGCGGGGTATCGGTTCGGGCAACCAGTCGGATGATGAAATGGCATTCATGTCGTTCTACAGCTTAATGAAGTATGCAAAGAACGACAAACTGCGGCAACAAGTTTTGGTTTCCTTTTACAACGCCTGGGTTCTCGAAGAACCGGAGATGAATCCTTTCTTCCATTTTGCCTATGCGGCCTTTGGGTTGAAAGCATCGGCCCCCAAAATATCTCTTGGTCCATGGGATGAGCCGATCGGAAATCCCACGGCGCCATTCGCGCCCTGGAACGGCTGGCTCGAAGATTCTCTAACGACGCTGAAAGGCTTCCCTCTGGATCGGCTCAATTGGGCGTCGAAAAACAGCCACCGGCTAGACATCGTACAACTACCGCGGCAACAGTCGTTAGCGACGATCCGCACGGGCTATCGCGTCAACGGTAAAGTGATCCCCGTCGAAAACCGCCACTTCAACCATTGGAATACGGATCCCTGGCAACTAGACTATGATGGCGATGGGCGACAATTAGCCAACGGAACCGTGTTTCTGCTGCCGTACTACATGGGCCTTTACCACGGACTATTCAGTGAAGTCGAATAAGGTCGTGCCAAATTGCCGTGAGATTGCCGTTGCTCAATCTTTTTCAATGTCCGGCGTTTCGATGTCGGCCTGAGAATGAAGGTGTTTTGAAGAGCCGGGCGTGGAGACAACTTTGTAGATGCACCAACCGAGGAGCATGGTCACTCCGCCCACGGACACCGTCATGATGATCCAACCGCCGAAGGTCATGAGCTTCTCTCCGATTGCTTGCGTTCCGCCGCTTCCCAGCGTTTGATGGATTGGGTTACCAGTAGGAAGAAAAGTACGGAAACGACCAGGATAAATCCAACCGAAGCTTGGGCCACCGGGCTTGCCCAAAGTTGCTGAAGCCGCGTCAATTGGTTGGGATCCAACGGCGCGAAAAATTCTCGGTAGCACCAGAAGGCGAAGATCAAAATCAAATACAGGGGCGAAACGTATTTGATGATGAATTTCACGAAGCTGGGGATGTAAATTTCCGCGCCGCGTCGAAGTTCCTCGAAACCGCGCTCAACGCCCAACACCCAGCCGAATAAAATTGCTTGGAATGTGGCCAGCACGTAAATGGCAAACGTGCCGATCCAAAAATCGATGGTATCGAGAGCGAGCAGATCTTTCGAGAAATAAACGACGAATGCCGCACCCACGGCCGTAATGAACCCCAGCAACGTGACTGATGCTTTGCGCTTCAGTCCCAAGCCCTCTTCCAGCAGCGCGATGGCCGGCTGAAGCATCGAAAGAGAACTGGTTAGAGCCGCTAAAAAAAGCAGGAAAAAGAAAAGGAAACCGATGATTTGTCCGGCCGCCATTTGGTTGAAAACGTTGGGCAACGTAATGAAGCCCAATCCAAAGGTCGAGGTGGGATTATCCAGCACGCTATAGCCCAAAAAGACAAAAGCGGCGGGTATGATAATCATCCCGCCAAGAGCCACTTCGCAAAATTCGTTGCCCGCGGCCGACGTTAAACTTGAGAGTGCAATATCGTCGTCTTTACGCAAATAGCTGGCATACGTGACGACGATGCCAAAGCCGACCGAAAGCGAAAAGAAGATCTGACCCGCCGCTTCGAGCCACATGTTGGGATTGCTGAGCGATTCCCAAAACGTGACGCGAGCCGTGGTGGGATTCCACATGAAGCCGAGGCCGTTCAGCACGTTTTGGTCCGGCTTGGCCGCATCGGGCGTGCCCAGCGTTAGGACGCGAGCCAGCACGATCAACGCGCAAACGATCAACGCCGGCATGGCCCAAGAGCAACACCATTCGATGCCCTTGCTCAGCCCTCGATAGATCAGCACGAAATTGAGAATGAAGCAAATGACCAAAAAGAACATGGCCGAGCCGAGCATGCCTTCGCCAGGGTTGGAGATCGCCTCGCCGTTGCCGTTCATTCCCACGAAGTTCGCAAAAAAGGCACTATATTTAGCCGGCGACGAGCCGAAATCCATCGCACCGGCCAGATAGCGGATCGCGTAGGCCAAGCACCAGCCCTCGATATACACGTAATACATGTAGATCATCACGGGAATGACGATAGCCAAGACGCCGAAGTAGGGGGCGAGTCTGTTTTTCCAGATCGAGCGGTAGATGCCAGGTGTTGAGTTGAAACCCTGCGTACCGCCGTAGCGGCCCATGGCCCATTCGACCCAGCAGAACGGCAAACCCAAGAGCAACAGGGCCGTGAAGTAGGGGATCATGAACGCCCCGCCGTCGTACTTGGCCGCCAAGCCTGGGAATCGCAGGAAGTTGCCGAGCCCCACGGCGCTGCCCGTCACCGCCAGGATGACGCCCATCCGCGAGCCCCACGCTTCCTTGCTGCCGTTCTCTCCGTTCATGCCAGTTCCTCTTCAGCGAGCTCCACTGCTTTGCTTCTACCGTTGGCCAGCAAAACATACCAGCGGCGGGCGGTGTCTAATGTGATGATGATCGTCAACGTCAGCATGATGGAGGCCAGAACGCAGGCCAACTTCAACAAGAACCGTTGCGTCGGGTCGGACTCCGGTTTTTGCCACCACATCAGAATGCTTTGCACGCCGGCGGTGAAGGTGGTCGTCATAGCGAACACGAAGGGGATGCCGGTGCAAAGGGCATATTTCCGCTTGGGGGCGTGTTGCAGCAGATACGTCGTGCCGACGGCCAAGGCAATCGTGGCGAGCAATTGGTTGGCGATGCCGAGCATGCGCCAAAGCGTGTCGAGGTTGCCGATATAGAGCAAACCGCCCCATAGGCCGCAAACCACGATACTCATCGTGACGTTCAAGGCCCAGTTGGGATGATTTCCGAGTTCGTACTTCGGATTGAACTGCGACAGAGTTTCTTGAAAGACGAACCGGGCCACGCGCGTGCCGGTTTCGAGCAACGTCATGATAAACAACGCCTCGAACATGATGATGAAGTGATACCAATAGGCCATCAATTCCTTCATCATCGGCAGGCTGGAAAACACCTTGGCCATGCCCACGGCCAGCGTCACCGCGCCGCCGGTGCGTCCGACGAGCTTTTCTTCGACGCCCGCTTCCAACGCAGGCAGTTCCTTGGGCGATAGATCCCAGTTGTGTTGCTGCTTGGCGTTCACGACCATCGCGTCGTACTTGGCCACTTCGGCAGGCGTGGATTCGGGCGTGTTGATGCGGAAATAGTCGCCAGGCTCCAAGGCACAGGCGGCCACCAAGGCCGTAAGGGCCACGAAACCTTCGAGAATCATCGCCCCGTAACCGATCGGCAGCATGTTCGATTCTTTGCTAATCATTTTCGGTGTGGTGCCGGAAGCGATCAGAGCATGGAACCCGGAAAGCGCGCCGCACATGATCACGATGCACACGAAAGGCCATACGGTGCCCGAGACCACAGGCCCGCCGCCCGCGAGAAACGGCGTAACGGCCGGCATTTTCAGGTCGGGCTGGGCCACGAAGATGCCCACGGCCAAAACGATGATGACGCCGATTTTCATGTACGAGCTAAGATAATCGCGCGGACACATCAATACCCAAACCGGCAAGATCGAGGCAATCGCCGCGTAGGCCGGCAGCATGATCGACAACGATTTTTCGCTGAAGATCAGGTAGTGGCCCAGGGCCGAATCGGCAAATGGTTTGCCCAGAAAAACGCCTAGCATGACGATCGTCACACCGACGATCGAGGCCTCGGCAATTTTGCCGGGGCGAATCTTGTACATCCAAGCGCCCGTCAACAATGCGGCGGGAATCGTGGTGATGATCGTGAACATGCCCCAGGGGCTATGCCCCAACGCCTTGACGACCACAATGGCCACGCTCGCCAGCACCGCAATGACGATGAACAGCGTGGCCACGGCCGTCGTGGCGCCGGCCACGGGACCAATGGTGTTTCGGGCAATTTTCGGCAGCGTCAGGCCGTTGTTGCGAACCGAGGCCACGAGGACCACGAAGTCGTGTACGCCACCTGCCAGACATGCCCCGATGATGATCCACGAAAAACCGGGAAAGTATCCCCACTGCGACGCCAACACCGGGCCAATCAGTGGGCCGGGGCCGGCAATGGCCGCAAAGTGGTGGCCAAATAACACAAGCCCTTTGGTCGGATGATAATCGACGCCGTCGCGAAGCCGATGCGCCGGCGTGATATGGTTGTCGTTGAGCATGGCCACTTTCGTAGCCAAAAAAGCCCCATAAAAACGATAGGAAACCAAAAACGCCGCCAAAGCGGTGACGACAAGCCAAATTGAATTCATTTTAGGGGGAATCCTGCAAATGTTGCTATCATTACTATCATATTACTTTAGGGGGAATTCAGCAACCAGACTTTCCCCAATGGACGCCCACGGTGAAGGCGCTATAATGTTGCTGGTAGCTAGGTAGAAACTATATTGGGTGCCACGGCCACGCTTGGCCTGGGTATATGGAAAACATGAATAAAACACTCTATGTCTGCTTGCACTGGCAGCTTAGGGCTGTGTGGGAAAACTAAAGGAGTCTTTCGTGCCTGAAAAAGTCATCATTATCGGTAGCGGACCCGCTGGTTGGGCCTCGGCGATTTATACGGCCCGGGCTGCTTTGAAGCCCGTCTTGTTCGAGGGGGCTATTACCGAGGAAAATCGTCTGGCAGGCACGCTGCCCTTGGGGCAGTTGGCCCTCACGACCGAGATCGAGAACTATCCCGGTTATCCCGCCGGTGACTTGACGGCCTTTCTCGAAAGTGCCCTGCCCGAGGACAAACGCCGTTTCATGGCCCCGCACAACCGCGAGGGCGTCAGCGGGCCGGAACTGATGGAGCTGATGCGCCAGCAGGCCCAAAACTTCGGCACCCGAACCATCACGGAAGATATCGTCGATGTGGATTTTTCGGCTCGGCCTTTCCGGCTCACTGCTTCCGACGGCAATGTCTACGAGTCGCATACAGTGATCGTGGCCACGGGCGCGAAGGCCAATTACCTTGGTCTGCCTTCGGAAGAGCAGTATAAAAACCGCGGCGTCAGTGCGTGTGCCGTGTGCGACGGCGCGTTGCCGCGGTTCCGCAACAAGCCGCTGGCCGTATTCGGCGGCGGCGATTCGGCCGTCGAAGAGGCCGACTATCTCACCAAGTTTGCGAGCAAGGTGTATTTGGTGCATCGCCGCAACGAGCTTCGCGCGTCGAAGATCATGGCCGAACGCGCCATGAACCATCCGAAAATCGAGATACTATGGAGCCGAACGCTGCTCGAAGTTTTAGGCAACGACAAGGACGGCGTAACCGGCGTCCGGCTTGCCAGCACGGCGGGCGAGCCGGAGTTGGTTAAAGACGTGACCGGCGTATTCATGGCGATTGGCCACACGCCGAACACGGCCTTCCTGAAAGGCCGGCTTGAGCTGACCGAAAAGAAATACATCAAATGGACGACGCCTGCGCGGACCTACACGAGCGTGGACGGCGTTTTTGCGGCCGGCGACGTGGCGGACGACTATTACCGCCAAGCCATCACCGCCGCCGGCAGCGGCTGCATGGCCGCGCTGGATGCCGAACGCTGGCTCGCCGCCAAGGGGCTGTGAGGAATGTAGCAGGGATGAAGGTGGGGCATCCCATTTGTCATTCCATTGACGTGAGTGTGAATCACAGCTATACTTCCAACAGGGGAGTGGGTTGCGGCTTTGTTTTCCTTCGTTTCTGGAATCTATGCTGGAAGTATACGATGAAAACGATCAACGTGGACAACATTCCGGAACCGATTGTTCGTGCAATGGAAACGGTGGTTGAGACATTGCGGCAACAATTTCACGATACGGAAAAGCCGCGTCATCCGATTGAATTGCCTGTTTGGTCGGGCAAAGTCATCGGGAATCTGAGCCGAACCGAGGTCTATCAAGATGTCGGATGACCTCGCATTGGTTGACACTAACATCTTGGTATACGCACTATACCAGGAATCTGAGCATCACGAGCCTTGTCGGCAATTGCTCGACCAAGCACAGACTGGGCGGATTAGTCTTTGCACAGGGGCACAAAATCTCTCCGAGTTCTATGCCATCGTAACCGATCCTCGCCGCACAACCATTCCACACGAGCCAGCCGAGGCGATGGGTGTTATTGGATGCATATTGGAAATGCCGGGGATGACGCTCTTGCCAACGCCGAGCGATGTCGTCCAACGATGGATGGCATTAGTTCAACGGAATCCCATGAAACGTGGTGCGATTTTCGATCTTCAGTTAATTGCCACCATGCTTGGCAACGGCGTGCGAAAAATTTATACGTTCAATCGCTCAGATTTTGATCTGTTCGAAGAAATTGAAGTTCTCGTACCCTGACACGGCTTTCCCTCCGTTGCCTTTCTTCTCTCTCGGTTTCTCTCGGGCACTATTCCTCATCTCCGAGAGAACCGCCAGCCTCTTCTGCAGCAGACTCCACGGTATGTTCGACAAAATCAAAATCCTCATCAGACATATTGATACTTTCTCGATATTGAAGTGCCTCGGGTTCAGCATGGTACTCCACTTCGCCATGTTGCGACTCCACGACCGTTCGTATCGAGTCGAAATTCACACGGAAAAACTCCTTTCGGAAATTGACCTTGTTCACCCGTTGTTTGTGCAACTCCCGATGTAACGCATTTTCGAGTGCAGGGGCATCGTCGCATGAAATCATCATGTGAACGTCAAACGGAAACGGCACGGAGGCATCGCCAAGCTCGCGAACCCTGTCTTGCGGTTCAAGCCTTCGTGTCATGCCGATTTTATACATACCCTCACCAAAGGAACCAATGTTGGAAAGTACATAGACGTGTCCCGCCTTTGTCAACTGAGCCTGTGAAATTGCCCGTTGTGATTTCTCCTCTGCTTCCTTCAGTCGGGATTTGAGAAGCTCAACCTCGGCGCTATGTTCGTCATGGGTTTCTTTGAGGGCTTTTTCAAGAGCAGCTTGAATGGCTGCCTTTTCGCGTTCTGCATCTTTGATTTGCTTATCCATCTCTCGGGCCAATTTTTCCTCGTCCCGAATTTGTGCCTTGATGCGGGCCTGCTCCTGTCGAGCAAATTCATCTTTCACGGCTTGCTCGAAATCCTTTTGTAGGTTTTGGACAAGTTCCGACTCTTGTGTCTCGGGCACATCGAAACCAATAGACCGGCAAGCCCCAATTATATTTAACAGCCGTTGCTTGCAAGTGGAGAAGTTGTTTGTGTTCAACTTGTCACCGATCCACGAAACGTTTTCTTTCAGATATCGTCCAGCCAGCTCATTGGCCTTGCCGTTGATTTCATCCTGTCGTTGGGCAAGAATGGCGTGGTCGCGTTCCATTTTCTTCAATTGAACAGACAGATTAAAGCAATCCTGCTTCAATCCGCCGTTTTCTCGCACAAGATCGTCGTATTTTATCTTCTGGGCCTCGAAAGCTTTAGTTGTCTCATTGAATTGGGATTGTTTTTCGATGAGTTCTCTTGCTCGTTGACCAAGATCAACCGATTCAGCCTCCAATCGGGTATTCCATTTCCTGGCTCTTCGCTGCTCAGCTAACAAGAGATTGACATAGCCAAAATAACCTATTAAAAGTGCTGATGCAGAGGCCACTGCACCGGCGAGAAATACTACGAGATATGTCATGAAACACTCCTGATGAATCAACTACCGTACTCGATATGATAATGGCCCTCTTTGCCACATTTCTGGCATGCAAAAGACTTGAAGAAAAGCTCTTTTCGACCTTTGCCACATACACCACAATTCGGGCAAAGGCCTGCCACTTCTGTATCAAGTCGAGTGCGGAAATAGAGGCGATAGCTTCTGTCTTCCGACTGCCGATCCAATATGCCCAGCTCTTCCCATAATTCCAAGATATCAACTGCTTCTTCCTGAACCACGCCTAGTTCTGTGTCAATGTGACGTTGGAGCATCCCGGGATAATGTTCGAGATGGTTCCAAAGTCGGTGGGCAATCTGCTCACGTTTTCGGGCGGATTCGATCGAATCCAAGAAATTCTTTTCGGATTTCACGAGAACCCGTGAGGAATTGATGAACTCAAAAAGTGATTCAATTACGGCGTGTTCAAATAGAGGTGGGGCATATTTCAAGATCGTCGCAAATGCCAATGGATCAGGTAACTCCGGTGTTATGCCTCTCTTCTTCCGAAAACTGATGGCTGGGATAATGTACGTGAACGACTCCACGCAAACAGAAAAAACCTTGGGAAAATCGCCGTTCTTCACCATCTCGTGAATGGTTTGCTCTGAATCAGCAAGGGTGTCATGGTGAGCTTCTAGTTCTGCGATTTTCACGATAGATAATCCTCACAACAGTTAATCACAATCACCCCCCTGTTTGGCTATCTTTTCGAGAGGCAATGTGTTGTTCAGAGCTATGCAATAGCATTATCTAACGCACCAGCCTATCTTACCCCTTCTAGTGTGGGGCAACAAGTCAGCCAAGCAACACATCAAGACCATCGTGTGAGGTAGTAAAAAAACTCTGGAATGCTTTGGGGGTTACTTACAGATGAACCTAGCCGCCCCCTTGATGCACTTACCCTAACCGTGCTAATATCAAGGGATTTTACACAGTGCCCGGTTTTCGGTTACATGAAAAGCGCCGGTGTGTTACTTCTTTAGAGCCTTATAGCCCTTTCGCCAGAGAAAAGAGAAAACTGTCTCGTGCCACGTCGCAACGACCTCAAAAAGATATTGCTGATCGGCTCCGGTCCCATCATTATTGGGCAAGCCTGCGAGTTTGACTATTCCGGTACCCAAGCCTGCAAAGCGTTGCGGGAAGAGGGGTATGAAGTCGTATTGGTTAATTCCAATCCGGCCACCATCATGACCGATCCCGAAATGGCCGATCGGACCTACATCGAACCGCTGACTTGGGAAATGGTCGAGAAGGTGATCGCCAAGGAGCGTCCCGACGCCTTGCTGCCCACCTTGGGCGGGCAAACCGGCTTGAATTTGGCGATGGACCTGTTTCATCACGGCGTTCTGGAGAAGTACAAGGTCGAGATGATCGGGGCCACGGCCGCCGTGATTGAAAAGGCCGAATCGCGCGACCAGTTCAAAGTGGCGATGGAGAAGATCGGGCTGGAAGTGTGCCGCGGCGAAACGGTCAACAGTTTGGATGAAGCCCGGCGCGTCGTCCAAGAGATCGGCCTGCCATGCGTCGTGCGGCCAAGCTTCACCTTGGGCGGCACCGGTTCGAGCATCGCCTACAACCGCAACACTTTCGACGATCTGGTGCAGCGCGGGCTCGATCTTTCACCGGTTCATCAAGTGCTATTGGAAGAATCGGTGATCGGCTGGAAAGAGTACGAAATGGAGGTGATGCGCGACAAGGACGACAATTGCGTAGAACTTCGACCCGATGGGCGTCCACACCGGCGACTCGATCACCGTCGCTCCGGCGCAGACGCTCACCGACAAGGAATACCAGCGGATGCGCGACGCCTCGATCGCCGTGATGCGCGAGATCGGCGTCGAAACGGGCGGGTCGAACATTCAATTCGCCATCAATCCGGCCAATGGGCGGATGGTCGTGATCGAAATGAATCCCCGGGTGAGCCGTTCGAGCGCTTTGGCCTCGAAAGCCACGGGATTCCCCATCGCCAAAATCGCCGCCAAGCTGGCCATCGGCTACCGGCTCCATGAATTGCCCAACGACATCACGCGCGAGACGCGAGCCTGTTTCGAGCCGACGATCGACTACGTGGTGACGAAGGTGCCGCGGTTCGCCTTCGAGAAATTCCCCGAGGCCGATCCCGAATTGACCACGCAGATGAAAAGCGTCGGCGAAACGATGGCCATCGGGCGGACGTTCAAGGAATCGTTCCAGAAAGCGCTTCGCGGGTTGGAAGTGGGCAGCTTCGGATTCGGCTGCGACGGCAAGGATTTGTGGGGCACGCCCGACCAGCCTTCGGAAGACGTGATCCACGCGAAACTGATTACGCCCGGCCACGAGCGGGTTTGGCATTTGCGCTATGCCATTAAGAGCGGAATGCCGTTGGAGGAAATCCACGAGATGACGGGCATCGACCCGTGGTTCTTGGAAAACCTGTTCCAGATCGTCGAGATGGAAGACCAATTGCGTGCCGTTGGCGACATACGCCAGTGCGACGACGCTCTGATGCGGCAGGCCAAGCAATATGGGTTTTCCGACCGCCAACTCGCCACACTCTGGAAAACGGCCGAAATGGACGTGCGTGAGGATCGCAAGCGCCGCGGCATTCGGGCCGTTTTCAAGTCGGTCGATACCTGCGCCGCCGAGTTCGAGGCCTACACGCCGTATTTCTATTCGACCTACGAAGATGAAGACGAAACGCCGGCCAAAAAGCCCGGTAAACGGCGGATTATCATTCTCGGCGGCGGGCCAAACCGCATCGGCCAGGGCATCGAGTTCGACTATTGCTGCTGCCATGCCAGTTTCGCATTGCGAGATCTGGGCGTCGAGTCGATCATGGTCAACTCGAACCCCGAAACGGTTTCGACCGACTACGACACCTCGGATATCTTGTTCTTCGAACCGTTGACGACCGAGGACGTGCTGAACATTTGCGACCGCATCCAGCCGGATGGAGTGATCGTGCAGTACGGCGGTCAAACGCCGCTGAATCTCGCCCGAGCGCTCAACAATGCGGGCGTCCCGATCATCGGCACGAGTGTCGATATGATCGAGGCCGCCGAGGATCGCGAGAAGTTCAAAAACATTTTGAACCGACTAGGACTAAAGCAGCCGGCCAGCGGGATCGCGCGGAATATGTCGCAGGCCCGAGAGCAAGTCACCGCGGTCGGCTATCCTTGCTTGGTGCGGCCCAGCTTCGTGTTGGGCGGCCGGGCGATGGAGATTTGTTACGACGGCGCCCAGTTCGAGCGGTTCGTGGCCGAGGCGTTTTTGGTCTCGCAAGGGCAGCCGGTGTTGATCGACCGCTTTTTGGAAGATGCCACGGAAGTCGATGTCGATGCCATTGCCGACGGCCAGCAGGTGATCGTGGCCGGCATCATGGAGCATATCGAAGAGGCGGGCGTTCACTCGGGCGACTCGGCCTGTGCGATCCCGCCGTATAGCTTGCCGCCGGCGGTGGTCGAAGAGATCCGCCAATCGACGATTGCCTTGGCCCAGCGTTTGGAAGTCAAGGGTTTGATGAACATTCAATACGCCGTGAAACGCGAGGATGGGCATCAGAACGTCTACGTGTTGGAAGTGAATCCCCGGGCAAGCCGCACCGTGCCGTTCGTGTCGAAAGCGACGGGAATGCCGTTGGCCAAAGTGGCGGCCAAAGTGATGGCCGGCGTTTCGTTGGCCCAACAGGGATACACGCACGAGCCGGTGCCCTCGCAATTTTCCGTCAAAGAGGCCGTGTTCCCCTTCGCAAAATTCGCGGGCGTGGATATCGTGCTCGGACCGGAAATGAAATCCACCGGCGAGGTGATGGGCGTCAGCGAGCATTTCCCCATCGCGTTCGCAAAAAGCCAACTAGCGGCAAGCACCTTGTTGCCGCGGAGCGGGAAAGTGTTTATCAGCGTTACCAATCGCGCGAAGGAGTACGTGGCGCAGTTGGCCAAACGGCTCGAACAGATGGGTTTCGAGCTTCTAGCCACCAAAGGCACGGCCCAACGCCTGGAAGCGGCCGGCGTTCGCGTGCAGATGCTGAAAAAACTCAAGGAAGGGCACCCCAACGTGCTCGACTATGTGATCGACGGCAACTTGCATCTTGTCATCAATACGCCGAGCGGCAAAGGCGCGCGAACCGACGAAGGCCATATCCGCGCAGCGGCCGTTTCACATGGAATCTCGTGCATCACGACATTGCAAGCGGCCGAGGCCGCCGTCGGCGCGATGGAAGCCCTGCGCAACAAGGAAATGAGCGTCCAGGCGGTGCAAGACCGTTTCCCTAATCACAGCAAAAAATGTACGGCTCTCCATTAATATGCCCTAGGTAGCCAATGAACCGAGGCAGACCAACGGGAAGCCGGAAAATTGGCAAAAAACGCATACATAACAGATTATTGGCAACCTAGACATCAATAATATGCCCGAATCGACTCCTTCGCCGGCTCCTCATCAGCCTTACGTTCCAGACGATGTAACGCTGCCCGAGTTCACTTGGTCGGCCGTGCTGGTGGGAGCGATCTTGGGCATTATTTTCGGGGCGTCGTCGCTCTACCTTGTTCTGAAGGTCGGCATGACCGTCTCGGCCTCGATTCCCGTGGCCGTGCTTTCGATCACGCTGTTCCGCGGTTTTTCCCGGGTATTCGGCGTTCGCAGGGCCAGCATCCTGGAAAACAACATCGTTCAAACCACGGGGTCGGCCGGCGAGTCGATCGCGTTCGGCGTCGGCGTGACCATGCCGGCCGTCATGCTGCTGGGCTTCGAGATGGATGTCGCCCGGGTGATGATCGTCTCGGTGCTCGGCGGATTGCTCGGCATTCTGATGATGATTCCGCTGCGACGCGCGTTTATCGTCAAACAGCATGGCAAGCTGATTTATCCCGAAGGCACCGCCTGTGCCGATGTGTTGATCATCGGCGAAACGGGCGGGGCGACGGCCAAAACCGTCTTCGCGGGGTTCGGTATCGCGTTCGTCTATCAATTCCTGATGCTTGGCGTAAGACTGTGGAAAGACGTGGTGAGCCATCCATTGAGCTGGCTCAAAGGGGCAACGCCTGCCCTGGAAACGAATCCCACGCTGCTCGGTGTCGGCTACATCATCGGCACGAAAACATCGTGCATCATGGTCGCCGGCGGGGCATTGTCGTGGATGGTGATATGTCCTTTGATCGTCTATTTCGGCAAAAGCTGGCCCTCGGTTTTTCAGCCCGGCAAGATCCCGATCTGCGATATGGATGCCGATCAGTTGCGCCAGGCCTACGTGCTTTACATCGGAGCCGGCGCCGTCGCGGCCGGCGGCATCATCAGCATGTTCCGAGCCATGCCCATGATCGTAGCGTCGATTACCGCAGGACTCCGAGATTTGCGAAAAAAAGAAGTGGCCGGTGGCCAGTGGCCAGTGGCCGGCAATGAGGGGTCAGAGGTCAGGGATCAGGGGCCAGGGAAAGTGGCCAGTAACGAGAGGTCAGAGGTCGGTGGTCAGGGTCCAGATGCAGCAAATCATAAATCAGAAATCATAAATCATAAATCCCTAGCCCCTAGCCCCCAGCCCCTAGTCCCTAGTTCCCCCCGCACCGACCGCGATCTGTCGATGCGAATCGTGTTGTTCGGTTCACTGGCAATGGTAGCGGCCATTTGGGTTTTCCTGGGCGTCGATCCCCAGGCAGGCGGCAGTTGGTCGCCGGCGGCGATTTTCAACTGGGTCAATCTGGCGGCCGCCGTGCTAATCGTCCTGTTTGGCTTCTTGTTCGTCACCGTTTCTTCGCGATTGACCGGCGAGATCGGTTCCTCATCGAATCCCATCTCTGGCATGACCATCGCAACGCTCTTGTTGACGTGCTTGATTTTTCTCGCTTTGGGCTGGACTTCCGCGCAGTATCGGCTGGTCGTCATCTCGATTGCCGCGGTCGTTTGCATTGCTTCGAGCAACGGCGGCACCACGTCGCAAGATCTGAAGACAGGCTTTCTCGTCGGCGCGACGCCCAAGTGGCAGCAGCTTAGCATTCTGGTCGGTTCGCTTTCCTCGGCACTGGTGATCGGCGTGATTTTGCTCGCGATGAACTCGTTGGGAACGGTGTATTCGCAAAAAAATCTTCCGCAGCCCAAGCTGCCGTTGGACATGGCGAAACTCAAGGCGACTGCCCTGCAAGAATCCGCCCCAAAAGATGCCAAATCCTATTACGTGTGGCATGCCATCGAAGGCAACCTGGAAGGCGTGACGCCTGGCAAGTACCTGGTAGACGACCAGGGCACTATCCGCTGGCTTGTGGATCCGGGCATAAACGGCAAATTGAGCCGCCGCGACGACGGCGTCGAAGTGCGTAAATATCCGCAACCCCAGGCCCAACTGTTCGCGCTGATTACGCACGGCATCTTGAACCAGAAACTGCCATGGACCTTGGTGCTGATTGGTGTGGCCGTGGCGATGATCGTGGAACTGTGCGGCATTTCTTCGCTGGCGTTTGCCGTGGGCATGTATCTGCCGCTATCGTCCTCCACGCCGATTTTCGTCGGCGGAATGGCCCGTTGGGTTGTCGAAAGATTCGGCCGCGGCAAAGCCGAACGACCGGCCTCCGAGTTGGAATCGGAGATGAGCCCCGGGATGCTTTTTTCGACCGGTTACATCGCCGGCGGCAGCATTGCCGGCGTCATCATTTCCTTCCTCATGTTCAGCGACACGATCCCCGACCTATTGGCCGTCGGCCGAGATTTTCCCTACCAAACCACCGCCGCACTAGCAACCTTCGCGTTGCTAACAGTGCTATTAGTGTTAGTTGGTTGGGGGCGGTTGTTGAGAAGCGAGGGCGAGAAATCCTGAGCAGTATCTCGTTTCCGACAGGACAATCCACCCGCTGGGGTGGACTAATCGTTATTGACCCCGGGTGTCAATATGGATAGATTGCCACATTGGGATGAATTGCGCCTATCACGGCATTTTTGCCTCTTTGGCGGTGTCCTTGTGTAGTCATTGAGGTGGAAATCATCGCTGGGAGCTAGCGGCTCTCGGACGACTAGCGTAGATTTGCGCACATTTCGGGGGCTCTTGGCTCCGCGCCTAGGATTATTTGGTGTTCTTGTTTGTCGGTATTGTTATTGAGTAGTGCTTTTTCGAACGATCCACTGCAGCAAATTTTTGCCTTTTTATAAGCGACTATGGAAGAATTTCTTACACAGGTTTGGGATGTTTTAAGTCTGATCTTTGGCGGTGTCGCCCGGGGAATCGAACGGGGGATCACCAGCCTGTTCGGTTCGAGCAACGCCCGGTATATCAAAAAATTGCAGCCGACGATCGACGCCATCAACGCCTTGGAATCGAAATACCAGGCGATGACCGATGCGGAGTTGCGCGAGCAGACGCCCAAGTTTCGCAAGCGGCTGGCGGCCGGCGAAACGCTTGAAGACCTGCTGGTCGAGGCGTTTGCCGTGTGTCGTGAGGCGGGCCGCCGCGTGTTGGGCATGCGCCACTACGACGTTCAGCTCATGGGCGGCATGATTCTGCATCGCGGCAACATCGCCGAAATGGTCACCGGCGAAGGAAAAACGCTCGTGGCCACGCTGCCCGCGTACTTGAACGCACTAGAAGGCAAAGGCGTCCACGTCGTCACGGTGAACGACTATCTCGCCCGTCGCGACATGGAATGGATGGGCCCCCTTTATATGTCGCTGGGGCTCACCGTTGGCGCGATCCAGAGCAACATGGAAACCGAGGATCGCCAGAAGGCCTACGATTGCGACATTACCTACGGCACGAACAACGAATTCGGCTTCGATTATCTGCGCGACAACATGCGTCCGGCGGCCAAGAACGACAACCGCTACGACAAATGGTATCAGCAATCGCAAGGCCCGTTGCACTTCGCTATCATCGACGAAGTAGACAACATTTTGGTTGACGAAGCGCGAACGCCGCTGATCATCTCCGGCCCCGCGCACGACGATGTAACCCGCTATGCAAAGGCCGACCGCATTGCGCGGCAGTTGAAAAAAGGCCCGCATTTCGAGGTCAACGAGAAAGACCACACGGCCCACCTGACCGACGAAGGCGTGCGTGCGGCCGAGCAATTGGCGGGCGTCGAAAGCTTCTACACGGCAGGGCACATGGAGTGGCCCCATTTGATCGATAACTCCTTGAAGGCCCACCATCTTTACAAACGCGACGTCAACTACGTGGTCAACGGCGAAGAGGTGGTGATCGTCGATGAATTTACCGGCCGCTTGATGCCGGGCCGCAATTGGAGCGACGGCTTGCATCAGGCCGTCGAGGCCAAAGAAGGTGTTCGGATCAAGGAAGAAAACCAGACGCTGGCCACGATCACGCTGCAAAATTTCTTCAAACTTTATAAGAAAATCTGCGGTATGACCGGTACGGCGATGACCGAGGCCGCGGAATTCTGGAAAATCTACAAGCTCGACGTGATCGCGGTGCCCACGAACAAGGTGCTGAAGCGAATCAACCATCCCGACGTGATCTATCGCTCTGAACACGAGAAATACAACGCTATCGCCGACGAAATCGAGCGGATGAACAAATGGGACGTTCTTGTGAATGAGAAGGGCGAGGAATACCTCGGCAAGATCATTCATGAAACCGACGAAGCGGTCGAGTTCCAGCCGAAGGGCAGCAAGGACCGCGAAACGATCGCCAAGAAGAAGATCAAGGAAATCGACCATCGCGGCCGTCCCATTTTGGTCGGTACGGTGTCGATCGAACGCAGCGAATTGATTTCCGGCTTGTTGGAAAAACGCGGCATTACGCACCAGGTTTTGAATGCCAAGCATCACCAGCGCGAGGCCGAGATCGTGGCCCAAGCCGGGCGGCTCAACGCCGTGACCATCGCCACGAACATGGCCGGCCGCGGTACCGACATCATCCTGGGCGGCAATCCCGAAGCAATGGCTTGGGCGAAACTACAGGAAAAATATCCCACCCGGCTTGAAGTGCCGCAGGAAGAGTGGGATACGCTGGTCCGCGAGATTGAGCAACGCGAACAGATGAAGGCCGAAGGCCGCGTCGTGGCCGGCATGGGCGGCCTGCATATCATGGGCACCGAACGCCACGAGGCCCGGCGCATCGACCTCCAGCTTCGCGGCCGTTGCGGCCGACAAGGCGACCCCGGCAGCAGCCGCTTCTACCTTTCGTTGGAAGACGACCTCATGCGGATCTTTGCCGGCGAATGGGTTAAGAACGTGCTGACCCGGCTCGGAATGAAAGAAGGCGAAGCCATCGAAAGCCACATGGTTTCACGCCGCATCGAAGGTGCCCAGAAAAAAGTCGAAGAACGCAACTTCGAAGTGCGTAAAAATCTTCTCGAATACGACGAGGTGATGGATGAGCAGCGGAAGCGAGTTTATAGCTACCGCCAAAACATCCTCAACGGCGCGAACTGCAAACAGTTGATTCTCGACATGATCGACCAGCAGGTCGAACACTATCTAACCCGATTCCTCGACAAGGACTATGGCACCGAAACGTTCGCCGGTTGGGCGGCCAAGCAATTGTCGGTCGAGTTCGAGGCCCGCGATTTCCGCGGCATGACGTTCGCGGAAGCCGAGACCTACGCCCGCGAACAGGCCGAACGCATGGCCGAGGGCCAAGTGTTGGAAGCACTGGAAGAAAATCTGCCCGAGGAAGAAGATCCCGGCGAATGGAATTGGGAGGCCCTGGCCAAAACCGCGAACACCCGATGGCATCTGAGCCTTCGCGACCGCGACCTAAAGCAGCTCGGCCGCGATCAAGTCGGCGATTTCCTGATTGAACGTGCTCGGGCCGCCGTCGAAAAGATCGACCTGAGCGAGGGCGAGCAATTCCTTCGGCCCGATTTCGGCATCCAAACCGCCTGCAACTGGGTGCGACACAAATTCGGCATCGAACTTAGCATCGATACGGTGCGTGATTTGGATCTCCCCTCGTTCAAACGGTTGGTCCAGGAGAAAGCCCGGGCAACGTATGAAGAGAAAGAAGACGCCTATCCGGTAATGGCCGGCTTGTACCACTTCACGACGCGCGACGCCACGGGGCACAAACGCTACGAACGCGAGGAGTTGGCCCAATGGGCGGCCGGTCGATTCGGCGTCGAGTTGAGCATTGAAGACTTGAAGAACAAGCAGCGCGACGAAGTTCGTGCGCTGTTGGTCGAACATAGTCGGCAATTTGCCAAAGGGTTGTCGGCCGCGCTGACCGAAGCCCACGCATGGCTCGGCCGCATCTTTACGCCCGATACGCCCACGGCGACGGCCTTGCGCACGGCCCAGGAAAACGGGCGGCTCGCCGAGCTTTCGGCTTGGTTGAACGAGAAATACCGTTACGAGTTGACGCCCGAAGAGATGATGCGAGGCGACGAGGAGCGGCTCAAACGCCATCTGACCGCCGCCGTCGAGGAAATGTATCGCCCGGAAATGCGGAAAATGGAGCGGGCGTTGGTGTTGCAACTGCTCGACACCGCTTGGAAAGATCATCTGCTTTCGATGGACCACCTGCGCAGCAGCGTCGGTTTGCGCGGCTATGCCCAGGTCGATCCGAAGGTCGAGTACAAACGCGAAGGCATGCGCATTTTCGAGCAGATGTGGGATTCGGTCGGTGAGCGCGTGACCGACCTGATCTTCCGCATGGAACAGCTCGACGAAAGCTTCGTCGGTTCGACCTGGAAGGAATCGGAAGCCATCCATCAAGACGCCCAATCGGCCGGCGAGATTGCCGCCCAGCAGCAAGCGGCCATCGAAGGCACCGAAGTGGACCACAAGCCGCAACCGATCCGCAACCGTCAACAGCACGTCGGCCGCAACGATCCCTGCCCCTGTGGCAGCGGCAAGAAGTTTAAGAATTGTTGCATGAAGAAAAGCTGAGCGCGAGGGACTATTGTGTCCTAGGTAGCGAATGAGCCGAAGCCCGGGCACCGACCCGAAGGGTTGGTCGTCGGGAGGCTGAAAAACTGGTAAAAACGTTGCCTAACGGATCATTATCAACCTAGACATTAAATAAAGATTGGGGGGGAGTGCGTGGTGGCGGAGTTGAACTGCCGCGTCCACGCGGCGTAAGTCGCTGCACCCAAGAGATGTGGTAATGCGGGAACAACCAAATGACCCTTCCACGAGTTTATATTGAAACGTCCATACCAAGCTTCTATTGTGAAACTCGGACAGACGCAGAGGCCGTTGTGCGTCGAAACTGGACGCAACATTGGCGGGACTTTAAGAGCGAGTCCTACGAAGTCTTCACCAGTCCGGCGGTTCTTGATGAATTGAGCACCGGCGATTATCCTACCAAGCAAGACGTCCTATCCTTGGTGGCTGAAATCCCCGTGCTTCCCATTGAGAGCAAAGTTTGGGAAATCGTGGAGGCATATATTCGCCACTCGCTGATGCCGGCGGATCCCGCCGGCGATGCCCTTCATCTGGCGATGGCGTCGTATCACAAGTGCGATTTTCTCTTGACCTGGAATTGTCAACATCTGGCCAATGCCAACAAATTTCAACATATCCGAATTATCAATGGAATGCTGGGACTCCACGTTCCGAGTCTGGTCACTCCGCTTGAACTCCTTGCCGAGGAGCTGTGAAATGAAACCCGATCCCACGATTGCCCGAGTTCGCGAGGCGCGCCACCGCATCTCGGAACAATGCGGCCATGATCCGAAGCGACTCGTTGAATACTACATGAAACTCCAAGAAGAGAAGTATGCTGATCGACTTGTGAGACCGGCAAAGCCGCAACCTGCAACCAAGGGTAAGAAGTTTGGTTGATGGTTCAGAAAGGCAGGCTGCCAAGCAGACTGTTTGTTCGACCCAGTGATTGCCAATACTTCTAGGAGTAGTTTGAAATCAGGCATGCCTTATCGTCAAGCACGGTCATGGACAAGTACGGGATTACTTCAGGAAGTACTGCTTTTATCCGTACCCAGGCAACAAGAAACACATGTGCTTTGTTGATTTACAGTTTGAAGAACTGGGTTACGAGTGGGGTGTGAAGTTGTTCAAGTACTTGGAGCCACAGGTTGTTCTTGGTGTGCATGGCTCATTCGTGCTTGAAGATGAACACATGGGACAAATCGACCGGATTATGACATAGGTACACACTTGTCGTGAAGGAATTCCTCCTGTTGCCGTATCTGCTTAATCTCGTCTATCTGCTCCTGATTTTGCTGAGCCTGCCGTGGCTCGTGTGGCAGTCGCTGCGCAAGGGGAAATATCGTGAGGGATATGGCGCGAAATTGTTCGGGCTTGTGCCGCGAAGAGCCGCTGAGGGCAAAAAAAAGTGTCTTTGGCTCCATGCCGTGAGTGTCGGCGAAGTGAATCTGCTTGCGCCGCTGTTGAAACGCATCCAAGAGACGCGGCCCGACTGGGAATGCGTGATTTCGACGACAACCGTGACCGGGATGGAGCTGGCCCAAAAAAAATACTCGCAACATACGGTGTTTTATTGCCCCTTGGATTTCTCTTGGGCGGTAAAAGCCGCCATGCGCAGAATTCGGCCTGATGTGTTGGTGCTGGCCGAGTTGGAACTGTGGCCGAATCTGATTCACGCAGCCAAACAGCATGGAGCCCGGGTGGCGGTCATCAATGGCCGCTTGGGCGAAAAAAGCTTTCGCGGCTATCGTCGGATTCGTCCCTTGGTTGCGCAGCTTTTGCAACAAATCGATTTGATCGCCGCTCAGGATGAAACGTATGCCGAGCGATTTCACAAGCTGGGGGCAACGCCGGAAACGGTGCATGTCACCGGTTCGATGAAGTATGACGGGGCGCAGACGGAACGAAATAATCCGGCTACGCAACGCTTAGCAGCGCTGGCCGGCTTTACCGAGGACGATGTCGTGCTACTGGCTGGCAGCACCCAAGAGTCGGAAGAGTCGATGGCATTGGAAACGTTTCAGGAGCTGCGCGAACAATGGCCGCAA
>JAEAMG010001160.1_pt1 | contig 22010 bp, 20 predicted proteins | sample 8958741 | NCBI WGS metagenome assembly JAEAMG01 (sample SAMN16933256, study PRJNA681125) | bioreactor sludge metagenome | isolation source: anaerobic bioreactor treating anionic surfactant - SDBS | place: India: Bengaluru | collected 2019-02-28 | reverse complement strand
ACCTATATTAAATATTGATGTAAAGCATAAAGCCATTATTGCTTAAATTTTAGTAACTATAATTAGACATTCTCAATTCTTAGTATTCAAACTGGACTTATAGTTATGGAAGTAAATGACGTTCTCAAAGAATGGGAAGAAACTGAACAGAAAATTCTTAAGCATCTAGGCCCACCAGATTCTGTGCACTTATCAGAGTTAACTCAACGCTCAGGATTAGAAGTTTTTGAGGCTATTTTTTCTGGTGAGCTTCCCTCACCTCCAATTGGAGAAACGCTCGACTATATTCCTGTGCATATGGAATATGGGATTGCAGTCTTTCAAGGCCGGCCACAACGCAAACATTACAATCCATTAGGTAGTGTGCATGGGGGCTGGTTTTGTACTTTACTTGATTCAGCTGTTGCTTGCGCTATTCATACTACACTCCCTGCTGGGAAAGCTTATACCACGCTTGAACTCAAAGTGAATATGGTACGTGCACTAACAGATGCGACCCCTCTTGTACGGGCAGAGGGAAAAATCGTCCATGTCGGACGCCAAACAGCGACTGCTGAAGGACGAATAATAGGCCCTGATGGAAAATTATATGCACATGCGACAACGACATGCCTTATTTTCGATGCTCCTGAAAAAACGTCATAACAAATTTTAAAAACGCAGATTTTTTGATTCAACATCATTATTAAATTTAGAGGTGTAACATGACAGATAAAACTCTTTTTAGTTCCTATCAATTAGGCAACATTGAACTCAACAATCGTATTGTAATGGCTCCACTCACACGCAACCGCGCAGGGAAAGGACTTGTGCCAAGTGAGTTTGCTGCTGATTATTATGCTCAGCGTGCTAGCGCAGGTCTTATTATTACAGAAGCAACCCAAGTTTCTCCACAAGCTCAAGGATATCAAGATACACCTGGGCTATACACGACTGAACAAATTGATGCTTGGCGAAAAGTAACAAATGCCGTACATGCAAAGGGTGGAAAAATCTTTGTTCAATTATGGCATGTTGGGCGAATTTCTCATGTTGATTTGCAACCTAATGGGGCAAGTCCTGTCGCCCCGTCAGCGATTCGGGCAGACACAAAGACTTTTGTAAATAATACATTTACTGAAGTATCTGAACCCCGAGCATTAGAATTATATGAAATTCCCGCCATTATTTCAGATTTCCGCCAAGCGGCAGCAAATGCCATTACTGCTGGATTTGATGGTGTTGAAATTCATGCTGCGAATGGATATTTACTAGAACAATTTATAAAAGATGGTGCCAACCAACGTACTGATATATATGGTGGATCTATCGAAAATCGAGCACGATTATTACTTGAAGTGGTTGAAGCTATAGTCTGTGAAATTGGTGCTCATCGAACAGGTGTCCGTATATCTCCTGTATCTCCTGCTAACGGTATAAGTTGTAGTGATCCTCAACCTCAGTACAATTACATTACTGAACAACTCAATCAACTCGGTATCGTCTATTTGCATGTCGTTGAAGGCGCTACAGGCGGACCACGTAACATAGCACCTTTCGATTACTCTGCTATACGCAACCGTTTTGAGCAGACCTATTTAGCCAATAATGGCTATGATTTAGAACTTGCGAATGCTCACCTTGAATCTGACGAAGCTGACCTATTTGCTTTTGGAAAATTATTTATTAGTAATCCAGACTTAGTTGAACGTTTAAAACACGGCCTTCCATTGGCTGAGTTAAATCCGGCAACATTGTACGGTGGAGGGGCGGAAGGTTATACCGACTATCCCAGCTATATAGGTTAATGCATATAACGACTAACAGTGAATATTGTCTCGATGTAGTTATTCATTATTAATAAATGACTTGTATTGAGGTTTTCTCAGCATTTGTATAAATAATTGATATGATCTTTGGCAAAAAATAAAGGAGGTAAATTACCTCCTTTTGCTAATTCAAAGCCTGTACCGACTGTTGCAACCGTTGCTGAATATCCTCAATAAAAACATTATATTGTTTAAATTAATCGATTTTTAGCCTCTAACTGACTTAGAATTTAAATAAAAATCATCGACTGTATCCAATCCCTCCTCAGAGTTTACTCTTCTGATAGATCTGATTTATTGAAATAAATAAATTAAAATTTAACTCAAACCAAAAGTCTTTCTAATACTTTTATCAACTGGGCCACTCGGCATAAATCGACGCAATTTACTTAATAAAGAGGCTTGCCCAGATGGTGTACGGCGCATTTGCCAATCATTGAGTGCCGCTGTAACAATTGTCTCAGCAACACTATCGGGCTGAGGTGCCTGATCAATCTGTTTTAAGATGGCATGAGTAGCTAAGTTGCGCTCATTGTCATATTCAGGAATTTTTGAACTTGCTACGGGTGCATTCTTATCTAAATTGGTTTTAGTAAATGAAGGCTGAACAATTGATACACGAATTCCAAATTGGCGAAGCTCATGATCTAAAGACTCAGATAGCTAAAGGGCAAGAAGCTGAAATGCTTGCAACCTATCAATTAGCCGTCTTACATGCAGCAGAAGATGTAGAAAATTCTTTAACAACCCTGTCCAAACAACAAGAGCAGTTAATCGCTCTTCAAGATGGAGAAAATGCATTAAAGCATGCACAGAAAATTGCTCTAATTGCCTATAAAAAAGGATTAACAGTCGAATAGAAGTATTACAAGCAGATTCAAATGCTTTGCAATTTTCAGATAGAAAGCTTCAAGCACAAACTGATTCAGCCCTTGCCGCCGTAACAGTTTACAAATCTCTGGGTGGCGGCTGGCAACCTGAAAAATTTTAAGACAACCCTATTGCAATTGTAGGCACATAATTCATAAAACGAGAATCTGTTATGCGAGAACAATCCGTACGCCAGTCTTTAAGTACACACGATTTAAATCATGCCATCTTAAACGCCCCAATTCCCCTTGTAGTGGCATTATAAATATAGTTTGCTTTAGACAGCATTTTTTAAACTGCATTCCTTTATCTTCCGAATACAACTTAACGAAGCCAATTCAATCCAAATTTTAATGTGGGTAGGTTGAGGGCTAAAACTACAGATAAAAAATAAGCCCTTGTAAAAACAAGGGCTTATTTAGACATTTGGCGGAAGCGGTGAGATTCGAACTCACGGAGGACTCACACCCTCGTCGGTTTTCAAGACCGGTGCATTAAACCGCTCTGCCACGCTTCCAATGGCGGCTATAATATAAATAAAATTCCATCTTGGCAAATACTTTTCTATATTTTTCTTACCAACCGCTTAAAATAAAAACAAAATTTGTTAATCTGCTGAATTTTCAGGCTTTTCATAACGAATTTCATTCACATACCAGAGTTTTTCACCCGATGGCGTCAGCACCTTTACTTCATCATCTACCTGCTTGCCCAGTAAAGCCCGTGCCATAGGTGAATCAATGGAAATATGCTGTGGATGATGATCATAAATTTCATCTACACCAACGATGCGCAAGGTTTTTTGCTCACCGTCCTCGTTTTCAATATCCACCCAAGCACCAAAATATACTTTGCCGTCTTGCTCAGGTGAAAAATCAATAATTTTGAGCTCTTCTAAACGCTTGCCCAAGTAACGGACACGACGGTCAATCTTGCGTAAAATTTGCTTGTTGTATTGGTAATCCGCGTTTTCCGATCTATCGCCTAGACTCGCTGCCCAGTTCACTTTCCGGGTAATTTCTGGTCGCTCTTCGTGCCACAAGTGTTGTAATTCTGCGACTAATTTGTCATGTCCAGCACGTGTAATTAAGTTAGATTTCATGATGTTTTTTGAAGTTTTGCTTACAATTTCTTTACAAGAATGAGCTATTCTATCCCGTATTTACACATAACTAAAGTTTATAAAATTAATTCTTCAATAAAATTAATTTGTTATGCTACATTTTTCTAAAAATTTTCGTACAAAATTTGACAAGTATATTTTTCAGCCTTATTATGCGCCCATGTTTTTAGTTTGCTTACTTTTTAATCTATGTAGAAATTCTACATGATTCTCCTTTTAATCCTATGTCATTTTGAATGACGTCATGACTGCCCAACCCTTATTGAATTTATCAAACTTGTAAAAGTCTGAGGCCTGTTTGCCTTTGCTTTTAGGGCATAAATTACTTGTAGCGGAGACAACATGCACAGTAGTTCAACTTCTGGGGCGAGGCTTTGCCTTAAACCTTTAACTTCTTCTCTCTCGTTAAAAATTCTTGCATTTAGCACAGTGTTATTTCCATTCCATAGTATCAATGCAAGTAAGTCATTCCAGTACGATGCTGTGGTCAGCGGTAAACAGCTCACCGTGGTTTCAGTTGAAAACCCAACTACAGTATTTAAAGATGGCTCGCACCAGCATGGTTTTGGTTATGACCTGGCACGTAACTATGCCAACAGCTTGAATGTCAAGTTGGTGTTTAAAACTGTACCTGATAATGCCACAGCACTGAAATGGGTTTCACAAGGTAAAGCCAACTTTGCCATGACCACTGCAAATATCAGTGAAATTGAACAAAAGCGTTTAACCTCTTTTTCAGCAACCTGTGGTGATATAAGCAGCCTGCAACAGAATGGTCTAAATACCAGCCTGAACTGGGTCTTTAAACATGCAAATGATCCACTTGCCCAAACTGCAAGTGGCTTTGTCTGTCAGGGCAAACAGTCTGGTGCAATTCGCCAATTGGCATCGTTCTATAATCAGAATGTGGTACAAGAACATTCATGGGATAGTATCCAACGTGACTTAAATCAGCGTATGCCGATTTATAAAGCCAGCTTTAAAAATACCGCAGCAAAATATGATTTAGATTGGCATTTGCTGGCAGCAATTGGTTATCAGGAATCGTATTTAAAACCGAATTCCGTTTCCCCTACTGGTGTTCGCGGATTGATGATGCTGACCAATAGCACTGCCAAGGCCATGGGGGTCAGTAACCGAACCGATCCGGCACAAAGTATTGAAGGCGGTGCGAAATATTACGACCAGATGTTAAGTCGATTTTCAGATGTCCCTTTGCCTGACCGTAACTGGTATGCGCTGGTTGCCTATAATATGGGACCGGGGGCAGTCGAACAGATTCAAAACCGTATTCAGGCTCAAGATAAAAATCCGAACAACTGGGTTAACTTGTATAGTTATTTAGAGCGTAACAAGGCCAGCAATGGTCGTTACCGTCAAGCGGTACAATATGTAACCCGTATTCGTGCCTATCTAGAACATATTAAAACTTCAGAGTTAGTAAATATTTAATATCTTTTAATATCTTCCAGATAAAAAAAGCTTACCCTAGGGTAAGCTTTTTTGTGCTTAAAATAACTTAAGCGATAGTTCTGAAGCAAAAAGCCCTTAAACTGTTTGCTCAAGCACTTTTTTGAATAAATCTTTTTGCTCTTGGCTTGGCTTGGCTGTTTGTAAAGCCATCAATTGTGACATATCGCCTTGAACCTTGATTTTACCAGTCATGAAGGCTTGCATTGCAGCAGCCATATCAAATTCAAGGAACACTTTACGCAGAGTTTCCCCATCCATGTTCAACGTGGTTTTCGCATTTGAAGATAGACCTTTTTTGATTGCACCACCATCAAGAGACAATTCTGTATTGCCTTGAGCATCAGACACCACCAGGTTGATGGCTAAATTTGCAAGTGCAGGTGGCAAGTTTAAATCACCAGCTTGCGCAGTTAATGTTTCTACAGTTGAAAACCAATCATCAGTTAAAAAGGCAGGCATGATCTTTCCTCAATTTATTTGTGCATTTGTGTCGCCTATCCAGACAACATCTTTGTGAAGCTATTTTGCTTGAAGCTTGTTATAGCATGTAAAATTGTTTTCTGCTTAACGTTTTTTGTACGATGCGTTCAATTTTTAAGTTTTTAATACATTTATTAAATAAATCAGATATATAAAGTTATATAAATTAGACACCAATGCTAAAATTGGTGTCTAAAAATGCGCTTAGTCCGCAACAAAACCTAAATTAACCATATTGATCCGTTTGCTTTGCCCTTCTTCTTCAGTTGAACAGCTGCCCGTAAAATCAATTTCACGTTGTGCATCCAAAGCTTCAAAGTCAAACAGTTCACGGTCGGCCAATTGTGAAGGCGATACATTTTGCATGGCACCAAAAATACTGTGTAAACGTTTTGGATACTGCTTATCCCATTCACGCAGCATGTCATTAATCATGGCGCGCTGTAAATTTTCCTGTGAACCGCACAAGTTACATGGAATAATCGGGAACTGGCGCATTTCTGCATATTTAATGATGTCTTTTTCTTCCACATAAGCCAGTGGACGAATCAAGATATTTTTCTTGTCAGATGACAACAGTTTCGGAGGCATGGCTTTTAAGCTGCCGCCATGAAACAGGTTCAGGAAGAAAGTTGCCATAATGTCATCACGGTGATGACCTAAAGCCACTTTGGTCGCGCCAATTTCTTGCGCAAAGCCATATAATGAACCACGACGTAGACGTGAACACACTGCACAGTAGGTTTTACCTTCAGGCGTCAGTTTTTTAGTAATACTATAAGTGTCTTTTTCCAGAATATAATAAGGAATTTTATTTTCCTCTAAATAACGGGGCAAGACATCTTCAGGGAAACCCGGCTGCTTTTGATCCAGGTTGACTGCAACTACATCAAAGTTGATCGGTGCAATGCGTTTAAATTGCAACAAAATATCCAGCAAGGTATAACTGTCTTTACCCCCAGAAATACAGACCATTACCTTGTCGCCATCTTCGATCATTTTAAAATCACGAATGGCATGACCGACTTGACGGCGAAGCTTTTTCAACAAACGGTAATATGCCGAACTAGTGGGCAGTTCTGGTTTGAAATTAAATCCTTGTTCGGACTCAACTGGCGAGTACATAGACGAGATTTACCCATAAATAAAAATACCGCGCAATTTTATCCGATTCAGTCTGAACACGCACCAAAAGAATGTAATTTCTGCAAATTGTTTATTACTACCCTTTTCATCTAAAACTCTCAGGTTTATTTTGACCTGACGAGTTCAGTTTTTAGCCACAATGCTTGCCATTTGTACTTTTCCACAGTTGTCCACAAAACCTGTGGATAACTTTGTGGATTTTAAAACACTTGACAAGGTGTCAGACCTGTTATTTAAGGCTTCTATTTAAATTGATCATTTTTTGATCAATTTAAATATTAATTAAAATCAATTATTTATATGTGTCAAGTTATCCTGGTTAAAAAAAAATTAATATTTTTTTTGATTACTATCTCAACAAACGGTACTTGATTTTTACAAACTATTGGTAAAATTAATGGAGTAATACTTTCCATCTTGTTTTTTTTTGTTAAACTCCACTTGTACTGTTTGGAACACATGTTTTCTATTTATAAAAATGAAAAATAACTTTGTAAAAATTGGACTTTATTTTTTGGGGTGTGTAGCAGTTCAATCTGTTGCAACGACCAGTCATGCCGGCCAGACCATTTATCAATTAAAAGATTCGAATGGTACGACCTTGCTCACCAATAAGAAAAATCGTTACAACCATCTTAAAGTCGAGAAAAAAACGTATTACCCAGACAGCAATATCCATAGTTATAGTAACTGGGGTTCATCCGAAGCTTCGGTACTGCCGAGTTATAGCCGCAATAAAAATGCTTTCGATTCCATTATTAAACAGGCCGCGTCTCAACATGGCATATCTGAAGGTCTGATTAAAGCAGTCATGCATACTGAATCAGGCTTTAATGTCAATGCGCGCTCACCTGTCGGTGCCCAAGGCCTGATGCAGCTTATGCCTGCGACGGCAAGACGTTTTAATGTTTCAAATGCCTTTGATCCCTATCAAAATATTATGGGTGGAGCAAAATATTTATCCTGGTTAATGAAACGCTTTAACGGCAATACCTCACTGGTTCTGGCTAGTTACAATGCAGGTGAAGGCAATGTCGCCAAATACGGCGGCATTCCACCTTTCAGAGAAACCCAGGACTATGTCAGACGTGTGAGCAGCCGTTTCAGCAACTTATATGCCAATGGCTTGGGGCATAGTTCCAACTCAACAAAATCTAGTTCCGATGGCGGCAAAATTGTTGCCCAGTCCGACAATGATAAATCCGCTTCATCACATGCAGCCCGTCGTTATAGTTCACAACGTCAAATTATCATGGCATCCGATGGCAGTTTCACCGATGCCCCCGGCTCGTATGCCACGGCACATGCGACAGCTTCCGCAAGAATTTCAATTGTTGACAATTAAATTGTTTTAGAAACTGCGCCATTATCGAGTTTTCTTAATTTTTCCTTGAATTTTTAAGACTTACACCTCATATTTAGAAAGATGATTTTTGATTTATAAATCAGATTATTTTTTTATTATAAGAGGATTTTCTCAATGATGCGGATTGGTTTGTTCTTGCTAACCAACCTCGCGGTACTGGTAGTAGCTGGCATTATCTTGTCACTCTTCGGTGTCGGTAGTTACCATGGCGCGGGTGGCTTAAATCTAGGCAACCTACTAGTGATCTGTTTTGTCTTTGGTATGGTTGGCTCTCTCATTTCGTTATTTATGTCGAAATGGATGGCAAAAAAATCTACCGGGACAGAGTTAATTGACCCCAATGCGCCTCGTAACCAGGCTGAAGCATGGTTATTACAAGAAATTGCGCAATTATCGCAACGTGCCGGCATTAACATGCCAGAAGTGGGTATTTTCCCATCTTATCAGTCGAATGCTTTCGCTACAGGCTGGAATAAAAACGATGCATTGGTTGCCGTTTCAACAGGCTTGCTCGAACGCATGAATAAAGACGAACTTCGTGCGGTGCTTGCGCACGAAATTGGTCACGTTGCCAATGGTGATATGGTCACGCTTGCCCTGATTCAAGGTGTAGTCAACGCCTTTGTCATGTTCTTTGCACGTGTGGTCGGTGACTTTATTGACCGTAATGTATTTGGTCGTGAAGATGGCGAAGCACCAGGCCTGGCTTATTTTGCCATTACCATGGTACTGGATATCGTGTTTGGTATTCTGGCCTCAGCCATCGTCATGTGGTTCTCGCGTCACCGTGAATACCGTGCCGATGAAGCGGGTGCACGTTTAGCCGGTAAACAGGCGATGATTTCTGCCTTACTGCGTTTACAGGCAGAATCAGAATTGCCAGATCAAATGCCGAAAGAAATGAAAGCTTTCTCTATTGCAGAAGGCAAAGAACAAGGTTTCAGCTTGGCTGCCTTGTTCCAGACCCACCCTAGTATTGAACAACGTGTAGCTGCATTACAACAGTTAAATTGCCCATAATCTGTTTAGACTGAATCTGTTTAGATAGACGGGATATAAAAAGCCTCCACGATGGAGGCTTTTTTGTGGCTAAATCCGCTAATAGACGGTCATTGAAATCAATTATGCACACCACTCATACACACGATATCGAGAGAAAATCATCAATTGATTGATCTTGCATAACCTTAAATATTCAGTGTTTGCCACCATTGCCATAACCAGCTCAATCCCAGCCACATGGCAATAGCCAATAAAATGATAACAATAACACCCAATAAGTCAGGAAGGTGCAGCCAGACCCAGGCCACGACAGGGTTACGCCAAAATGCAGAAGACTGCTGCTTCTGTTCCAGACGTTCATGCAAAAAGGGATGGGTGACATGTGACTCACTGCGAATCTGATATTCCTCACGAATATGATCATGAACAATGGTTAAGGCTTTGCGACTAGGACGAATAAAAACGTCAAAAATCGTTCCCGCTACAGGGATAAAACCAACCACAGCATCCATCATGGCCAATCTCAGCACTGGAGTCAGCTTGTTTTGCGGTACACCAATTTGCTTGGCCTTATAGATGGCATAACAGGTCAATGCAAAACCGGCAACATCGCCAGCCACAGGAATGGTACTTAAGGCAGCATCTGCCCCGACACCTTGTTTGGTGAATGGAATCCGTACCACCGAATCCATCATATTCGCGAACTTGGCTAAATCGCGTTCCAAACGTACGACTTCCTGTTGGCTCAATTTTTTTTGTTGTTGCTCTGGCATTGCCACATTCCAAAAAAATAATGATCTAAATAATCGAGATTACATCATGTCTTTTCTACATGCTGTGTATCGATATGATTAATGTAGTGAAAGCCGGCTGAAATCAAGCTACCTCAGCCTAATTTGACTGAGACATTTACAAAGATATCTTAACTATTGAACAGTCTTATATAACAAGAAAATCCTTCAATATTCTCTTTTCGCTAAAGGAATATTGAAGGATAGAACTAATCAGATTATGTTTTCGGTTTGGTTTTCAACAGCGTACGAATCAGCACATACATAAAGGGAATAAAAATCAGCACCAAAACGGTGGCAAAAATTACCCCACCCAACACACTCACCCCAATTTCCTGACGGCTGACAGCACCCGCACCAAAGGCAAATACCAGCGGAATTACCCCTGCACCAAAGGCCAGAGAAGTCATCAGAATCGGGCGTAAACGCAGACTGGCCCCTTCCAGTGCAGCCTCAATCACACTGCGGCCTTGCTGCTCGGCAAGTGCGGCAAACTCGACAATTAAAATGGCATTTTTACAGGACAGGCCAATGGTGGTGAGTAAGGCAATCTGGAAATAAATGTCATTTGGAAAACCGGCAAAATAACTGAACAGGATATTGCCGCCAATCCCCAAAGGAATGGCAGTTAATACTGCCGTAGGGATAGACCAGCTTTCGTACAGTGCAGCCAAACACAGAAAAATAAAGCCAATCGACAATATATACAGCAATATAGCCTGATTACTCGAGCGTTTTTCTTCATAGGACAAACCGCTCCACGCCACGTCTATCCCCGGGTGCTGTGCAACTAGCTGTTCAACATCACGCATTGCCACGCCCGAGCTGACATCTTTGGCGGTATCTGCTTCCATTTGCAATGCAGTGTAGCCCATATAACGGTTCACCACATCTGGTCCGCCACTCCAGCTGACCGTGGCAAAATTGCTAAAGGACACCATCTGATTCAAGTCATTGCGCACATACCAATATTGCAGGTCTTCAGGTTTAGAACGGAATTCAGCATCGCCCTGCATCATCACCCGTTTAATCCGGCCGCGATCAATAAAATCATTGATATAGCTGCCACCCCATGCACTCGCCAAGGTACTGTTAATGGCTGCTTGTGACAGACCATTGGCCATCGCCAGTTTCTGGTCAATATTGACCTTCAACCCGGCTTTATCCGGGTTTGAGCGTTTGTCCAGATTTTCAAAACTGCTGTATTGTTTTGCCTGTTGCTGCAATTGCTTAAACTGGCTATCCAGATAGGCACGACCTTGACCATTGATATCACGAATCCAGAAATCCAGCCCGTCAGTCTGGCCTAAACCACTGACCGAAGCCGGCATCGTCACATTAATCTGTGCATTCGGATTCTTTTTAAAATGCTTTAAGGCGCGTTCCCGAATCGCTTGGGCTGAATTTTCTTTGCCAGAACGCTCATCCCAGGGCTTTAAGGCAATAAAACCCTGACCTAAGTTTTGTCCCGTTCCCGCCATATTACGACCATAACGCACCATCACAAGATTTACATTCTGTTTTTCATTTTGCAAAAAATACTGTCTAATCTGCTCACCAATTTCGGAACTTTTCGACATCGGTGCACCATCTGCCAGCTTAAACTGCACATTGAGAATGCCCTGATCTTCACTGGGAATAAAACTGGTCGGCAAGGCCCGATAAAACAAGGCAAAAACACTGATCAGTGCAGCAAACAGCAGCAAACAAATGGCTTTATATCGCAGGGTTAAGGTAGATAATTGAAGATAGCGCCGTTTTAAGCCATCCAGCTTTTGATTAAACCAGACCGCCCATCGGGCAGGCTGCGGATTCGGCTTTAAAATCAGGGCACATAAAGCTGGAGTTAAAATGAGCGCAACAGCCAGAGATAAAGCCATAGCGACAACTAAAGTAATGGAAAACTGGCGGTAAATCACCCCGGTTGAACCACCAAAAAAGGCCATCGGAATAAACACTGCTGTCAGTACCAGCGTAATCCCCACCAATGCCCCACTAATTTCCTGCATGGATTCAAGCGATGCCGCTTGAGCCGTCAGGTTTTTCTCATGCATCAGCCGCTCAATATTTTCCACCACCACAATGGCATCATCGACCAGCAGCCCAATCGCCAAAACCAAGGCAAACAGGGTTAATGTATTGATACTCAAGCCAAGCACATACAATATCGCCATCGTGCCCAGCAGGACCACCGGTACGGTAATTGCTGGAATCAGCGTCGCGCGCCAGTTTTGCAGGAACAGGAACATCACCACAATCACCAGCAGCACGGCCTCCACTAGGGTTTTCACCACTTCCTTAATGGATTCTTTGACAAATGGCGTATTATCACGCGGATAAACCAGCTTATAGCCTTCAGGAAGCTGCTTCGAAATCTGATCCACTTCAGCCTGAATCAGTGCTGAAGTCGCCAGGGCATTGGCACCAGAAGCCAGCGAAATGCCCATCCCGGCAGAAGGAAAGCCGTTGATGGTATTCATGGATTGATAATTTTCTGCCCCCAGTTCAATTCGGGCGACATCTTTTAAATAGATAAAACTGCCATCACGCGCAGATTTGACAATGATATTTTCAAATTCCGGCACCGTTTTTAAACGTGAACCAGAAGTGACTTTGGCATTTAAATACTGGTCTGCTACTGTAGGTAAATCACCCACCGCCCCTGCTGCAACCTGGGTATTTTGCGCTTCAATAGCGGCGCGGATATCACTCGGCATTAAATTGTATTGTTTTAATTTTAAGGGGTTTAGCCAGATGCGCATGGCATATTGCGAACCAAAGACATCAACCTCCCCCACACCATCTATACGTGCCAGATCTTCTTCCAGGTGAGTCTGCATGTAGTCGGATAAGGCAATGCTGTCACTTTTTCCCGAAGCATCATATAGGCCAATGACCATGTGCGTGTCACCCAGTGACTTGAATACATTCACTCCCTGACGTTGCACTTCATCTGGTAAACGGTTCAGCACGCCATTAATTGCATTTTGTACCTGGACTTGTGCAGTATCGGGATCGGTCCCATTTTCAAAACTGATGTTAATGCGACTGCGCCCGGATGAATCACTGCTGGAACTAAAATACAGCAAATGATCAATGCCTTTAATTTGCTGTTCCAGTACCTGGGTGACACTTTCTTCCACCGTTTCTGCTGAAGCACCATTGTAGCTGGCACTGACGCTAATCCGTGGCGGGGCGATGTCCGGAAAGCGCTCTACCGGTAAATTCAGCGTTGCAAAAACCCCAAAAGCCATCAGGATAATGGCTAAAACACCTGCAAAAATCGGTCGATGAATAAAAAATCTAGACAGCATATATCCTGGTCACTTAAGTGCTAAGGGATAAAAAAATTCAACTCGATCATTGAATAACTAAAATGATTGATCTGATCTTGATCATCAATGACAAAACTATAAAAGCCAATCATATTTAACAGAAAAATAAGACTTTGCCTTAAATAAGGAGAAAATGTGAAGGAATTTTCTTTATTAAATTACCACGGCTTTTAAAGCAAGCTTAGGACATATTTTTTACTATTGCATTTCAATATTTTAATTAAGTTAATGTAATTAATTTTTGCTTAAGCAAAACCCAATATGATGGTGCAAATTATTGAATATTTAAGTGCAATGAACTCTTATTCCCCCTTTAAAGGTAAAACCGGTGTTAAGCGTGTATTGAATGCAACCCAGTATTCTCTTGCTGGTTTTAAATCTGCATTTATCCATGAAGCTGCTTTTCGTCAAATCGTCCTGATCAATGTCGTACTCATTCCGAGCAGTTTTTTTCTTGATGTGACCGCGGTTGAACAGGCGCTCATGGTTGCTGTCTGCTTACTGGCTTTGATTGTGGAATTATTGAATTCAGCGATTGAAGCCGTGGTCGATCGTATTTCTTTGGACAAACATCCACTTTCAAAAAATGCCAAAGACATGGGCAGTGCTGCACAGTTTGTAGCCCTTGGCATCATCTTCTTTGTCTGGCTGATTATTTTAATCAAGTAATCATTTTACGGCTTTCATCTTTATCAATTTTCAAAAAGCACCTTTTATCAGGTGCTTTTTTTATATCTCATTCTAAACTTTCTTTAAGATATAAAAAAACCCGGCTTGCGCCGGGTTTTTTGAATCAGTTCAATGCTTAGTGAGCAGAGAATTGGTTCATAGTGTTTTTAGAGTCATCACCAGCTTTAAGGGCATTGTCACCAGCGAAGATTTCTTTGTGGTCGTCACCGATGTCAGAACCCGCCATTGCTTGGTGTTTCACACAAGCGATGGTACCGCGGATTTCTTTACGTTGTACGCCAGCAACATAAGCCAACATACCTTCAGAACCGAAGTAACCTTGAGCAAGCTCGTGAGTAGAAAGAGCAGCTGTGTGGTAAGTCGGAAGTGTGATCAAGTGGTGGAACACACCTGCTTCACGAGAAGCATCTGCCTGGAATGTACGAACTTTTTCGTCAGCTTCAGCAGCTAATTCAGTAGCATCGTACTCAGCGCTCATTAATTTAGCACGGTCGTAAGCAGAAACGTCTTTACCTTCAGCAACCCAACGGTCGTAAGCTTGTTGACGGAAGTTTAAAGTCCAGTTGAACGATGGTGAGTTGTTATAAACAAGTTTCGCATTTGGAACAACTTCTTTAACACGGTTCACCATGTGAGCGATTTCGTCAACGTTTGGAGTTGCAGTTTCGATCCAAAGCAGGTCAGCACCGTTTTGTAGGCTAGTTACACAGTCAAGTACAACGCGGTCGATTTGAGTGCCTTCGCGGAACTGGTACAAACCAGATGCTAAACGTTTAGGACGGTGAAGTTTACCATCACGTTTGATCAGGATTTCGTCTTCTTGCGCTTCTGAAATGTCAATTTCAGTTGTGTCTAAGTAGCTGATGTATTGAGAAGCGATGTCGCCTGGCTCTTTAACCACTGGGATTTTTTGAGTCAAGTCAGCGCCTTCAGAGTCAGTACGTGCAACGATGATACCGTCGTCAAGACCCATTTCTAAGAATGCATAGCGAAGTGCGTGGATTTTCGCGATGAAGTCTTCGTGTGGAACTGTTACTTTACCAGCTTGGTGACCACATTGTTTCGCATCAGAAACCTGGTTTTCGATTTGTAGTGCACAAGCACCCGCTTCGATCATTTTCTTAGCAAGTAAGTAAGTCGCTTCTTCGTTACCGAAACCAGCATCGATGTCCGCAATAATTGGCACAACGTGAGTTTGGAAACCGTCGATTTGAGCAGTGATTTCAGCAGCTTTAGCAGTGTCACCAGCATCTTGAGCTTTTTTAAGTGCGCGGAACAAATCGTTTAATTCTTTCGCATCAGCTTGACGCAAGAATGTATAGATTTCTTCGATCAATGCAGGAACAGAAGTTTTTTCGTGCATAGATTGGTCAGGAAGTGGACCGAATTCTGAACGAAGAGCTGCAACCATCCAGCCAGAAAGGTAGATATAACGGCGTTCAGTCGTACCGAAGTATTTTTTGTTCGCAATCATTTTTTGTTGTGCGATGAAACCGTGCCAGCAACCTAATGATTGAGTATATTTGCTAGAGTCAGCATCATAAGCAGCCATATCACGACGCATAATCGCAGCTGTATATTTAGCAATGTCTAAACCAGTTTTGAAACGGTTTTGCATTTGCATACGTGCAGCGTCTTCAGCACTGATGTCTGCCCAAGTGTTGCCGAATTTCGCTTTTAATTCGCGGATTGCATCAATCGCTGTTTGGTATGTAGTCATGATATTTTCCTGTAATAATATTAGGATTTCATCAAGCGAAGGCTAAAATCACACTCATATTATTTGTTCAGATTTAGAGCGCTTCGTTAAGATGAACACAGATTAGATTGTGTTAAAAAATTAATCCAATATTCTCGATTAATTCCCAGTATTTATTTAAAAAATATGTAGATCAAAGTCTTATTATATTTATGTTTCAAAATCTTAAATTATTGTTTTAATTAACTTTATTTTAATTACTCAAAATCATTTTTTGCTTACAAAGTGTTCACAATGCCGTTTTTTTCTTCATTAGACTTAAGTCGTGCTTTGAAATGAAAAAGCTTGACCAGCTACTTTTTTAGTCATTTATGTAAATTTTTAATCAAAATCATCAAAATATGACTGTATTTTATTTCTTCTATTTTCTTTTTATAGCTCACTCAATAAAGGCCTTTATTTGCTATTAAAATCTGCGAATTTTTCTCTCTGATTCATTTAACTTTACTTCAATAAGCATGGCGTTTACCCTCGTTAATTCATTCATTAATTCATTTTATCTATATAAAATTCCACGATTATCCCGTCTCTTTTTTCATCAATATTCCTACACAAGCCTTGTCGCTTATGGCATAATCGAAATAATTTCATGAGCTTATTTTCGGTATTTCTTGTATGAATCTGGAGCGGGTCGATCTCAATCTATTAATATATCTTGATGTACTGCTTCGCGAAAAAAATGTCACGCGTGCTGCAGAACAATTGGGTGTAACCCAACCTGCCATGAGTAACATTTTGCGTCGTTTACGCAATTTATTTAATGATCCGCTGTTAATTCGTTCTTCTGAAGGAATGACCCCCACAGAACGTGCTTTGGAATTACAGCCGCGTATCCGTGATGCCTTGTCTGATCTTTCAATGATTCTGGAACCGCGTACCGAGTTCCGTCCTTATACATCGAATCGTGTTTTCCGCATTATGACCTCGGACTATGCTGAAGCGACTTTAGTACCACGTTTGGTTAAAGCCTTACGCTCCGAAGCACCCAATGTGGTACTGGACTTTTTAACCCCCAGTGACGTGTCCTACCGTGACATGGAACAAGGCAAAGTCGATCTGGCGATTAACCGTTTCAATGAAATTCCGCAAAGTTTCCACCAGGTTCTGGTCTGGCGAGACAGCTTTTCCTGTCTGCTCAATAGCAAGCATCCTGCTGCGGGAAATTTAAACCTTAAAAGTTATTTAGATGCACAGCATATCTGGGTCTCTAAAACAGGGATGGGTGTTGGCTTTGGCGTGAACCCAGAAAAACAGGCGGGTTTGGGCTGGATTGATCAGGCTTTGGAACGTATTGGTCAAAAGCGTAAAATTTCAGTCTTTACCCGTCACTATCAAATGCCCGGGTTATTGGCTGCCAATGTTGACCTCGTTGCGACTTTGCCAACACGCATTGCACGTTTACAGGCTAAAAACCAGAACCTACTGATGAAAGACCCACCCTTCTACATTCCCGAGTTTGAATTGAAGATGGCATGGTGTCCGTTATTGCATCATCACCCGGCACATCGCTGGTTGCGCCAGCTCATTCTGTATGTTGCACGCCAAATGATTGAAGAAGAAAATCGTGAGTTTTTAATGAATAATTCTCAATTTTCACATTATTAAGCGCAATTTTTCTTAAATTCTTCTTTTTTAAGCTTATACTGTATTTAGTCAGGTAGTTATTTCATTACTACCTGACCTTCTTTTATGTTAAAAATATTCATAATAATGATGATCCACAGGTGGATTTGTGAGCCTCTTTCAAAATATCGTCATCATCATCATCCTCATTGCGGGTGCGGGATTCTTATCGCTCACCGAAATTGCCCTGGCGGGTGCACGTAAAGTTAAACTAAAAATACTGGCTGAATCAGGGGATGAACGTGCTCAGCAAGTATTGGATTTACAGGAAAATTCAGCAGACTTTTTTGCAGCTTCACAAATCGGTTTAAATGCTGTTGCTATTCTTGGCGGTATTTTAGGTGAAGGTGCTTTCCGTCCTTATTTTCTCGAGCTAGTTTCACGTTTCTATACGGGTGCGTGGGCTGAAACGATCGGTTTTGCCTTGTCTTTTACTTTAGTCACGTCATTATTCATTCTGTTTGCAGACTTGATGCCAAAACGTCTGGCCATGATTGCACCGGAAAAAATTGCTGTGTCTGTGATCAACCCGATTCAAATTTTTATTAGCGTATGTCGTCCACTGGCCTGGTTCATTAATGCCATTGCCAATCTGTTATTTCGCCTGTTCAAGGTCAATACCACCCGTGAAGACAACATCACCTTTGATGATATTTCTGCTGTCATGGATGCAGGTGCACAGGCAGGTGTATTACAGAAACAGGAACATCACTTTATTGAAAACGTGTTTGAACTTGAAGAACGTAATGTTCCTTCGAGTATGACAACTCGTGAAAATGTCATCTATTTCACTTTGAAAGAATCTGAAGCCAGTATCCGGCAAAAACTGGCTGAATATCCGTATTCCAAGTTTTTAGTGTGTAGTGAAAACATTGATGATGTGATTGGTTATGTTGATGCTAAAGATATTCTGGTGCGTATTCTGAATAACCAGTCTTTACTGCAACTCAATGAAAGTACCATTCGTAATGTATTGACCATTCCAGATACTTTGACTTTATCTGAATTACTGGACCGTTTCCGTTCCACCAAAGAAAAGTTTGCTGTGGTAATTAACGAATATGCCTTGGTAGTTGGCGTGATTACCTTGTCTGATATTATGATTACCGTCATGGGTGACTGGGTCACGCCAATTGAAGCAGATCAGCAAATTATCAAACGTGACAACAATTCCTGGCTGATTGATGGTAGCACGCCAATTGAGGACCTGAAACATGCCCTTGAAATTGATGAAATGCCGGATGAAGAAAATTATGAAACGCTTGCCGGTTTCATGATGTACCGTCTACGCAAAATTCCACGCCCTGCCGATACAGTGATCTATGGTAACTATAAATTTGAAGTGGTGGATGTTGACCATTTTAAAATTGACCAGCTCCTGGTCACACGACTTCTAAAGGAAGCGGAAAATAATCATCCTGAAGAATCAGAATAATCTGATTCTTCTTTTTTTAAACTTATAATAATAAAAAGGTACGCTGATGAATTTATCTGCTTTGCTGGCCTGTCTCAGTTTTTATTCGGGAATTTATCTGCTCTATTTCTTTTTTGCTCGACAACAAAATTCAGTTTTTTTACTGACAGGAATGGGTTTGCTGCTACTAAGTGTTATTTTAATTCCCTATCCGCATGAACGCAGATGGCGCGGCTTTAATTCTACCTTGACTTGGGGTCAGTATTTTTACTGGCCATTCCTGAGCTGGTGGAGAGTGTTTATTCTTCCAATCAACTGGCTGCTCTCTCTCATTTACCAGGATTAAAAAAGCACCTCATGGATGCTTTTTTAACGAAATACTTAGTACTTGCTGATCAGTTCATCCAGTACCGCCTGATAGTGAATAGTAATGTCATCTTCCAGAATCTTGTAAGCGTTGTCGAACTGTACCATTGGCCAGCCTTCTTTCCAGAACGGGAAAATATTATGCAAGTCGTGAGTCACAGTCGCATCTTCACGGGTAATGGCCTGTGCAATTTGTGATAAAACCTGTGCTGTTTCGGCACCATCAATAGCTAAGTAATCAATGCCGTGCGCTTTTAAAATACGAATACGGTCTTTTTTATAACGAATTTTTTTACTTTGCGCTTCATTTAAATGTAGGGCCAAAGTGACAGCTTCAACAAACTTGCTTTCAAAACTGACATTTAAAGCAACCAAGGCATTTTTATGTGCCTCTTGACGACCAGCTTTACCACCATTATGGATCATCTCATTCGCTTCAGTATTTAGCACATCGCTTTTCATGGACTGTAAAATGTCTAAAATTTCGATATCGCTTAAAGATTCAGGAGATTGATCAGTCATGAACTGTCCTTGGACAAAAATAAGAAAGGGCTATTTTCGCATAATTCCTCACTGAATACAGGAATAAAATTAAGCTCCCGAGTCGATTCATCATTTAGCGGTTTAAAACATGACCCTAAGATTAAGTAAATTGGCGCAATACATCTCAGCCATTATGAATATGCTAAAAACTCATGCCTGCATGTGAAATAAATAGAGCTTAGCCTTGAAATAAGGAATCTGTAATTTTCTGATTTTTCTCTGTTAAATGCTTTCAAATCCTTTATATTAGCTCTAATTTTTATGTTTCTTTAATTCTTATGATCAGTAATAAACAAACGGCAATTTTTTTAAATCAATTGCGGGAACAGTACCCGGCAGCATTTAAAAGAAATTATTTGTTTTACAGCATGATCAAAACTAAAGGAATTTTAGATGAACTGAAGGAGCTAATTCCCTGGGTTCTGGCCGCAATGATTTTTATCTCGCTTTCGATGAGTTTGGGTCATTTCATTGCTAGCCAATTTCCGCAATTCAATGCTTTTCGTGCCCAAGGCATTGCTGTGTTAGCCATTATGTTGTTGTTTATGCTTTATACGCCCGTGGTCATCAAACAGATCAAACATAGCTCTACTTCTTTATATCAGCAACTTCGCCATACTCCGGTTAAACTTGCTGTACTCATTGTGCTACAAGCCATCAATATCGCTTATATTGAAAGTACGGTTTTACAAATTATTCTTTTTTTCTTTGCCTTGAGTTTTGGTTTTGTTCGTTTTTATAAAGAAAATATGTTCCGTGAAAGTACACAAAACGAGCAATATTTTTATCTGCAAGAAACCCGCCGCATTTGTTTTTGGGCCTATAAGCAGGTGTTAAAGATTCAGTTAAAAAGCCTATTCATGAGAAAAAACTCAGCTGCCCTTCATAGACTACAACAACAAGAAAAACAGTTTATCGATTTGCATATACAGCTGATTCGTTATGAAAATGAACTGTGCAAAACACACAAGCATATAGATGTCGAAACCTATCTGGATAGCTTGATGTAGATGACATAACCATTTTAAGAGGAAAAGTTTAGTCAAAGCCCTATTTTATAGCGATAAGCACATGAATTGATTGAAAAGAAAGCAAATACATGGAAAGACACTTGCCAAGTTTTATTTCCTCCACTATTATGGCGCACATGCCCGAGTGGTGAAATCGGTAGACACAGGGGATTTAAAATCCCCCGCCCACAAAGCGTGCCAGTTCGAGTCTGGCCTCGGGCACCATTTTAATATGTATTAAAGTGGTGCGATAAAAGATCCAGCGATAAGCTGGTTTTTTTATGCCTGAATAATTTAATTATCGTAAACCAATAAAAAAGACAAAATAAAAATGAAGCGAAATAAAATGTATTACCTACTGTATATCAGCCTGTTCATATTGATGAACGCAAGTTTGACTCACGCAATAGTAGCGGTTGAAAACTCACAGAGCCAAAAGGTTTATGATTTATTTTCTGGTACCGTTGAGGAAAATCAGGGACAGCTTGTTTTAAATGATTGTACTTTAGCTAAATATTCCTATCCCCTACATTTTAATCACCCGGAAGATGAAAAGCAGATTAGAAGCTTACTGCGACAAGAGCCGTACTTCTGGCTTAATCTCAGAACAAGAGCCTATAGTGAAACCGAGAAATTTCATTTGATAGTAGACGAGATAGCAGAAATTCATATACAGGCAAGTTGCCATCTAAGCGATCTTTTTCCTCCTCCGGCTAAGCCTTAAATATAAAAGGACAAACAGAGAGTGACTTACCACTCTCTATTCGATACCAGCTCTTCCATTTCAATATCCATATAACCGTTATCTTGCACCACCATCATCATGGCTTCAGCAATATAATCGGCTGCCGTATCATCCAAGGAAGAATCCAAATCCTCAAATTGCGGTTTCATCTTATTGATTAGAACCACAGTTTCAGCAGCAAAATGATAAATTTCTACTTCAGATAAATCAGGCTTAGCCACCTTCTTTGCAAACTGTTTTATGGCCTGCTTGACTTCAGCCACAAGAATATCGGGATAATATTCATCATCAAACATCGGGAGAAGTAAATCTTCAAACATACAACACTCAAAAAAGACATGCATTAAAGCGAGCTTGTATAACACAAAGCAACAAAATTACCAAACGCTACAATAAAAAAGGTGATTTCCCCCCATTGCTGTCCCACAATTTTTCACAAGAGGAAGCTCATTTGAGCTTCCTCTTG
>JAEAMG010001154.1_pt1 | contig 22044 bp, 11 predicted proteins | sample 8958741 | NCBI WGS metagenome assembly JAEAMG01 (sample SAMN16933256, study PRJNA681125) | bioreactor sludge metagenome | isolation source: anaerobic bioreactor treating anionic surfactant - SDBS | place: India: Bengaluru | collected 2019-02-28 | reverse complement strand
GGAACAGGTGCGTTACTACGAAGTGTGCATTGTCTCCAGCGCGGCGGAAACTCAGGAACAATCTCCCGAAACCGGGGCGCCACTCACAACGGAGGCGCTGGCGCTGAGCGGCACGTCCGTGTATGATACGCTTCCTGAAGTCGCGCTGCCCGTGATTGAATTCGCCGAGCTTGAACGCCTTCGCATTCGTTACCGTGCGACGGAGTCCCTGTCCGACACGTCGGAACTTTTTGAGGATTTTACCCCGAATGACAGTTGGGCCAGGTTTGGCGGCGAATTGCAGCGGTTTGGAAAGACTTTGCGCGAGCTGGCACTGCCCGACCGGGAGGAACCCGCGCCCACTCCCGTGCCTGATGTCCAGCGTGTGCTGGTGCACCGACCGGCGGAGGGGTTTGAGGCTTCCATCGAGTGGAACGGACCGCCCCTGGACAGGGAACTGCTCTTCTCGCCCCCGCTGAAGGCGTTGTGGCGCATGAACCCCGGCGAACTGACACGGCCTATTGAAATCGTGTTCACGGTAGACTCCAGCGGGCGTATAATCAATGTGTGGAGCCCCATTCTGGACGATTCCGGGGTTATTGAAGAAGTGCAGAAGGAAGTGCTGCAATACCGGTTTTCACCATTGCCCAGCCATCAGGCCGATACCACTGAAACTGAAACCGCCGCGGCATTGCCGGAGCAGTCCGGGGTGCTATTCATCGGCAGGGCGGAGGACGGCCCGTGATAGAAATCACTCTCAACACCGCTGTACTGGTGTACGGTGCGGTTATTCTTGCCGGACTCTTGATGCTTTACATGGTCAGTGAACTGCGGGCACGGCATGTATACCGCGTTCTCGAAAAACAATTTCTGTGGCGGTGCGCCTTTTGCGGGTTCCTGTATTTGGATGAAGATGCCGCAATACTGTCAAAATGCCCACGGTGCGAGAGTTATAATACCATGGATGATGCCCAGGACAGGGCTGTAAGCAAGGCGCGTCATGCAGCGTTGATTCCTGACAGTGGAGTTGCTCCGGAAACGCCGGAGAACGTCCCGAGGCGGAATGCCGCCCGGAGAAAACGTCCCGGTCAGACCCGGCGCGGGCCGAGGCGAAGGCGGTAATCAATCAGAGGGGAGTATGTTTGCCATGCTTGGAAAAGTTACGGCGTCTATAGGCTTGTTCGTGCTCGCTTGCTTTGTGGCGGCCGCGCTAAGCGAACTCCTGGTCCGGTGGTTGGCGCCGCAACAGGAGACGCCCCGTTGGTTCGAGGAAGACGACCGTTACGCCTATCGTCTGAAAAAGAACTATCACCAGGCACTGACGTATCCCGGCGCCGGGTTTGTTATGGACGTGCGGACAAATGCGTTTGGTCTGCGTGATCGGGATTGGGATGCCGGAACGGGAACCCCCTGCACCAACATTCTTTTCCTGGGTGACTCCTTTATCTTTGGTTACGGCATTAATGTGGAAGACCGTTTTGACGCGCATTTGGCGAAATTGCTTGAGGAAAGCGCCAACCGGTATTGTCTGTTCAACGCCGGGGTGCCTGGTTGGGGTACGGTTCAGGAAACCCGTTTTGCCCGTGACCAGTTCAATTTGTTCAAGCCTGATGTGATGGTCCTGGCCTTCTGCGGCAACGACCCCTCCGATGACACGCAGTTCCTGAACGGAGAAATGGTGTTCAAAGAAAAAGGACTGGGTAATTTCCCGGGAAAGGCATGGCTGCGCGCCCATTCCCATCTTTATCGTTTTGTGCTTCACCATACTACGGTATTGCGCCGGACCTTGTTTATCAAAACCCGACAATCCGGAAACGAGACGGTCCACGTGGACACCCAAAGCGCCAGTGTGATGAATGAAAGCGAATGGGAACGCACGCTGAACATCTTGCGCGAATTCCACCACGACTTTCTGGTATACAACCCGTCGGGCAGGATGATTCTGTTGGCAACCAATCCGGAAGACGTCGGGATTCGTGACCGCCTGCGTTCCCTCGACAATGGCGATACGCTGCGCTATCTTGATCTGTACGAGGCTGTAACGAAATTGCCTCCTGATGCACGGGTACTTCCCTACGACCGTCATTGGAGCAAAGAGATGCACCACATTGTGGCAGAGGAATTGCGCAAAGCTATCGAAGGTCTGGAATAGGGAAAGCTAATTTTTAGACAGCCAGGTCGCTTGTTCGCGCAGCGCCGCCAGTTGGGCTTCCTGTTCAACGCTGAACGAGCCCTGCCGATGGGCATAGGTGTCCATCCATACTTTCAGCCGGTTCAGGCTTTCCCGGTCCAGGGTGATGCCTTCATGACCTCCTTCGGCGGTCAGGAAGGCGAGCAGTTTGCTTTGGCGCGCCACACAATCCCCGACCTCCGACCGGTTCTTTTCAAAGGCCAGGGTGCGCAAATCGTTATCGGCATAGCCGATGAGCGTGTCATAGGATTTCCCCGGCGTCAGGTCAAACGCAGCGGCAACAGCCTCGTTATAGCCGGGCTGGTGGCACCGCACGCAGGAAGCATCTAATACCGGCTGGACAAGCGTATCGTAGCGCAACGGCCACGTGCCTTGGGCCTCGGGGGTCAACAGGGAGGGCGCGTGCCGTGCGGCGGCGGGGAAGCGGTGCATAACAGGTGTTGATTCGCGGGATTCATGACAGCCAACGCAGGAGAGAACTTGTCCAGGCTGCACATAAGTCAAGGTGCGCATGGTGCGCACGGCCATGTTGTTATTGTCCAGTGCCTGAAAGAATACCGGGATGCCGGAAGGAACCGCGAAGTGTGCGGAGCCGTCGGGTTCCACAGGGACTGTGCCCAGCACCACCTTGCCCGGGTCTTCGGCGGAAACGCCTAGTGTGGGCTGATTCATGAAGGGCTGTACTTTGGGAATGACCCCGACGACGCGTAGGCGGGTTATCGTGCCCGGGGCAACCTCATTCATCCCCTGATACAGGTCTTGCAGGAGAAAGGCGCCTTGGGCGGCGGTTTCCCCGTTTGCGCTTTCGGGCAATTGAAATGGTTTCGGACGCGGTCGTACCGGAATGGGGGTTTCCGAGGAGATGGCTGGATCGCGATACAGCAGATTCAGGTTGCCGAATGCGTCATAGAGGTAGATGGCCGAGGCATTGGGCGGGTTTCGCTTATCGTCCCCTTTCATATAGGCATGAATCGGCAGGGGCAGGTCGGACCAGGAAACCAGGAAATGCTTTTCCGATAACGGCCACGGCCCGGCATAATAACAGGGGGGGCTGCCTTCGGTTTCGGGAAAACATACCTCCGGCGTGAGGCGTTCAATTGGCGCCTCGTCTTCCGTGCCCCGCGTCCGGTCCAGCAGGACCAGCGACCCGCCGGTGATCGAATGGTGGGCTGTGGCGGTAAAAATGAGTTTACGGGAATCCGGAATGGGCCGCGCCTCGAATATACATTGCGGGCGGTGGGTAAAATTGTCGTAAACCAGCTGGGCTTGGGTGCCGTCGGGGTGGGTGGACCATAAACTCATGAAATCGCCATTAAATCGGTCTATGTAATCCCAGCGCGCGTACAACACTTGCCCGTCATGATTGATGGCAGGGGTCCACTCGAAATTTTCAAACGCGGATATGGCGCAGAGATTGCTGCCGTCGGCTTTTATCCTGTGCAGCGTAAATACAGGTACGGGCCGGTGGGCGTCGCCGCCACAGCGCACGTAACTGTCGGGTTGGATACCGGTGCAGGTCGCCTGCGCACTGTCATAGCCCGCCTGCAGGGCGGTCCCTTTTCGGGTGGACAAAAAGACAATATCGCCGTCCGGCAGGTAACGCGCATCCATATCATTGTAATACCCGTGGGTAATCTGACGTATGTCCGTGCCATCCAGGTCCATTTCATAGAGGTGGTAAAAAGCGTCTTCCGGCAGGTTTGTTCTGATCGTTTTATCTTTGATTTCCGCCACGTGAGGATAGTAACGGCACCAGGCGAACACTACCTTGCTTCCGTCATAGGAGATATCCGGGCGCAGGAAGTTGCCTTCCGGCCAATCCGGCGTAATGCAGCGGACTTGGGGTGCATCCCCCTTGAACCCGGACAAGAGATACAGGCCGCCGCCGCCACGCGAGAACCAGCCGTAATATTGATCGGATATATGAGGGAACATGGTCGGGGCCCGCTTCACAAAAAGAATATCATCGAAATCGAGGAGCGGATTGCGCAAGACTAGTCCGCGAATCGCCCAAAGCAGTTCCATTTGGATGGCTTCTCGGTCCCGGGCTGAAGCATCCCGGGGCAAGGCCTTCGCCCGTACGGCAGCGCTTTCGAACTGTGCCGCCTCCGCAACGATATCGGCCTTCAATTCATGAAGGTCCGCTAGCAGCGCACGGCCTCGTTCTACCAGGGAACCAACACCCATGAAATCCTTGTTGCCCGGACCATGCGCCACGGACCATGGGCTGGTGCTGCTTTGCGCGGCGGGTTTGCCCCGCGCGATGTTGTCATCGGACCCGGATGCGTATATCTCGACTTCATCCAGGTGCAGGTAGTCCGTGCCCGGTAGTTGAATTCGCACAAACCGTGCCGCTTCTTCTGAGAGGGATACCTCCAATGGTCGGCTGTCCGTCTTTCCGAGAAAAGAGGTTCCATTATGCTGATAGGCCTGCCGAAAATCTTTTCCATCCTCAGAGAGCAGAATCAGCAGGCGTGCCGCGCGCGCCTCATAACCACCGTCGCAGCGGTTATAAATCCGTATACGTCCAATGGAGGTAACACCGCCCAAATCCACCTGCCACCACGGCATCGGCTCGCATGCGGTATGAAACCCCCAGGTTCCGGAGATGGCCCCGTCACAACCTCCTGTGGCGTCATTTTCCGGCGTCGCCTCTTGCGGCAGGAAACGCACGGTCTCCTGCCGTGCCCAATCCGCCTCGATGGCTTCCCTTGTAAGTGGGGACGCGAACGAAGACATCGTAACGGTAAGGAGAATAAGAATATGTCTCATTTTGGATGAAAACATGGATATCTTTCCTTCTCACACGGCATACCTATAAAACAATTCAATCTTTAGTAGGCGTACCTTCCAAGGTGCGCCTTAAGACGATACTACAGATTATACGGTATCGTACCTTTTGGCGCACCTTGGAAGGTACGCCTACTAAAAAACAGGGTGTTGCCTTTTCATTGCTTAGATAAGGTGTTTCCAGTACCTGGCAACAAAGGCATGCCCGTGATTCCGGTCCTTTTTGTCCTTTGGGTCCTTTAAGTCCTTTCAAAACGTCGTGCTCCCCCCCAAAAAAACGACCGCCGGCTCGAAGGCTCTCAAACCGGCGGTCAAACATATGCGCGTTAACTATTACTGCCGACGTCTACGCATCGCCAAAGCGCTTCCGAGGCCCGTTAGCGCCAGTGCTGCGGCCAGCCCGGCCAAGCCTGCAACCGGCACGCCGGAACCTACGGCCAGGGTAAACATCGGCGACCAGGCCGTTTCTGCCAGGATATCATCATAAACTTCGCACTGGTATTCCCCGGCATCTTCAAGGGCGACCTCTGCTATGGTGTACACCGCATCGGTAGCATCGGGAATTATCGTAAGCGCTTTGTCCGGAGTGTGACGGTACCACTGGAACGAAAGGGTGCCTTGGGCCCCGGATACAAAAATTTCAAAACTAACCGAATTGCCTTCGGGTATTAAGAAGTAGGTTTGCCCGGCGGTAACTTCCAATCCGGCCGGCGGTTCGCCTTCGCCTTCGACCGGGGGTTCGCCTTCGCCTTCCACCGGTGGTTCGCCTTCGCCTTCGACCGGGGGCTCGCCTTCGCCTTCTATCGGCGGTTCGCCTTCGCCTTCGACCGGTGGTTCGCCTTCGCCTTCGAGCGGCGGTTCACCTTCGCCTTCGCATATCCCGGTATGGATACATTCGCCGGTTATCGGTTCACAGGAATCTTCCGTGCATGGGTCGGCGTCATCGCAATTCTTCGGTGTAAAGACACAGCCTGAGAGCGGGTTGCAGGTGTCAATGGTGCATGGATCGCTGTCATTGCAAAGCCCATTGTCCGCCGTATGGATGCATGCCCCTGTCATGGGGTCGCAGCTGTCCAGCGTACAGGCTACTCCGTCATTGCAGTTCTTTGGCGTAAAGACACAACCTGAGAGCGGGTCGCAGGTGTCAATGGTGCATGGATCGCTATCATTACATAGCGGATTGTCCGGCGTATGGATGCACGCCCCCGTCATGGGGTTGCAGCTGTCTATCGTACAGGCTATCCCGTCATCGCAGTTGCGTAAAGACGCAGCCTGAGAGCGGGTCGCAGGTGTCAATCGTGCACGGGTCGCTATCATTGCAGGATGCATTATCCGGCGTATGGATGCAGTCCCCCGTCATGGGGTTGCAGCTGTCTATCGTACAGGCTATCCCGTCATCGCAGTTCTTTGGCGTAAAGACGCAGCCTGAGAGCGGGTCGCAGGTGTCAATCGTGCACGGGTCGCTGTCATTGCAAAGCCCACTGTCCGGCGTATGGATGCACGCCCCCGTCATGGGGTTGCAGCTGTCAATTGTACACGCCACCCCGTCATCACAGTTCTTCGGCGTAAAGATGCAGCCTGAGAGCGGGTCACAGGTGTCAATCGTGCACGGGTCGCCGTCATTGCATAGCCCATTGTCCGGCGAATGGATGCAGTTCCCTGTCATGGGGTTGCAGCTGTCTAATGTACACGCCACCCCGTCATCGCAGTTCTTCGGGGTAAAGACGCAACCCGTGAGCGGGTTGCAGGTATCCAGGGTGCATGGGTCGCTATCATTGCATACGATTGGCGTATGGACACAGTCACCCACCAGCGGATCGCAGTAATCGTCTGTACATGCGTCATTATCGTCGCACGGATCCAAAATCCAGGTTGCGGTAATGGTGCGGTTCGAGGTAACGTTTGTCCAGGCGCCTGACCAGCCATTAAAGGCATAGTCGCAACGCTTGGGGTCATTGGGCAATGTGGCGTCAGCGCCATGAGTAACAACCTGTGACAATGCTCCGCCCCCCTGATAAATCCCGCCATTCAAATCAAAGGTGACCGTATAGGTATTTAGAGTGTAATTGGCGGTCACGGTGATGCCGCTCAGGTTGGTGACAGTTGAAATGCGCCAAGTGCCGTTGCCCAGGTCGGTGGCGGCGCCACTGGTGGTGGACACGCCGGTCAGGGTATAGCCGGTTCGCACAGCCGGGGTGACTACAATCGAGTGTCCCGTGTATTCGTGGTACACAACAGCAGGTCCGGTAATATAAGAACCATAAGAGACTGGTATATCACGGGGCTTGTGGGTAGCCGTGATAGTCACATCCCCGGTGGGACTGTATACATTATACCAGTCGAAATGATTGGCTACGGGCCAGGCAGCGTTGCCTTTATAGAGTTTCGCATTAGACACCGTTACGCGCGGCGTACAGAGCGGGTCCCCACCGTCCGCGTAATCGGGACAACTGGGCGGCCAGCCCCAGGCGCCGAGATTGTATTGGTCCGTCGTTGCCTGGAAGGCCTCCCAGGGTAAACCGGTTTGTGTCGCGTCGCTCTGCACCCAAAAACTGCGCCCCTGATTATGGTAAATCGTCGTAACGCCGCCATCCATGGCAAAACCGGGAACGGTCAGTCCGGGCGGATCCGACGCGGTCACCAGGTTGATATTGTACAGTATGGCTTTGAAGGTAACCGTGACCGTCATGTTTCCGGTGGGATTCAGGATTTGATACCAGTTGAAATGGTTGGGCGCCGGCCAGGTGGCGTTGCCCTTGTATAAGGTCGCGTTGGTAACCGTGACACGGGGGGTACATCGCGCATCGCCGCCATCGGCAACATTTGCCCCGTATCCCCCCAGGTTGTACAGGTTCGCGGTCCACTCCCATCCGGCGGTCGGGTTTACCCAGAAACTGGCGGCTCCGCCCGGGGGGATATCCGTCACGCCGCCGTCCATGCCTACGGGCGGGTAGGGGGTTAATCCCGGCGGGTCTGATTGTACGATGATCGTGACGGGGTAGGCCCATGACGCACCCGAGGCCAACATTACAAGCGCCAGAAAAAGCAGCCCTGCCAATGCGATGTGTTTACGGTTCATGGTCAAAACTCCTTTTGTGCAGCAGGAAAGAAAGACAGTAGTAACCCTTTATTGTGCCTTGTCCAATGCCTGCATAAGCCTGATAGCATCCTGAACATGGTATATGATACCCACTATCATTATACCTTAAAAAATAGCGGGGGACAAAAGTTGGAATGCTTTGAAATGTCCGAGATAATCACGGGTCAATAACTATCCGAGAACTGCGATGTACGCTGGGCTTTTCTGTCATGAAAAGGCATAAGGGACCAAAAGTACATAAAGAGGCACTCGTAAAGCCACGCAGCGGTTTACTTTATTCTTTTTAGGTCCATTGCGTCCATGATGCTCATGAACCCACCCCAGCATAAAAGCGCCGGCGGCACACACCGCCGGCGCCGTACGTTTTGGAATCGGTTATTTCTTCCGGCGCAGCATAGACGCACCCGCGAGGGCCGTCAACGCGGAGGTCAACGCCAGGCCAAGGATGCCTATAACAGGCACACCGGTACCAACGTCCAGTGTGAACACCGGAGACCAGGCCTCTTCCGCAAGGACACTATCATAGACGGCGCATTGGTATTTCCCGGCATTCTCAAGGGTGATATCCGTCAACGTATACACGCCGTCTGTGGCATCCGGAATTATCACGTACTCGTCATCCGGGGTAATCCTGTACCACTGGTAGGAAAGCGCGCCCTGGGCGCCGGATACCATGACTTCAAAGGTAACCGTAGCGCCCACCGGCGCTTCAAAGTAAGTCGGGTCGGCTGTAACGATCAGACCTTCGCCTTCACCTTCCGCCGGCGGTTCACCTTCACCTTCCGCCGGCGGTTCGCCTTCACCTTCGACCGGCGGTTCGCCTTCGCCTTCGACCGGGGGTTCCCCTTCGCCTTCCACCGGCGGTTCCCCTTCGCCTTCAACAGGCGGTTCGCCCTCTCCTTCTATCGGCGTATCGTCCACCACGGTCACCTGGGCCGTGCATTCGGCAAACAGGCCCCCCACGTCTTCGACACGGAGCGTCACGCTATGAACGCCCACATCGCCCGCGCCATAGGTGATGCTTGCGGCGCCGTTGACCAGCATGGACGCGATGCCGCAGTTATCCGAGCTGCCATTGTCTATATCGCCCGGCACAAGCGTTGGCGCGCTCAAGTAGACCGTTGCGTCCTTGCAGGCGGCGACAGGAGCGATAGTGTCCACCACGTTAACCGTGCGCACAGCCGGCACGGCGTCATTGCCGTTGCCGTCGGTCACGGTATAGGTCACCGTGTAGGACCCTACGGTGTTCAGGAGCACCGTGCTGACGGCATTGACGCTGGAGGTCAGGTCGCCGGCGCAGGTGTCGTTCGCCGTAGCGCCCGCATCCGTATAGCTGGCGCCGCATTCCACGGTAACCGTGGCGTCGCCCAGCATAGCAATCACCGGCAGCGTGGTATCCTGCACGGTCACCGTGCGCGTCACGGGCGTGGCCGCGTTGCCCTGAACATCGGTTACATTATAGGTGACGGTATAGGTATTGGGCACCGCCGTATCCACCGGGTTTACGGTAACGATACTCGGGGTCATATCGCCGTAGCATACGTCGGCCGCCGTGGCGCCCGCGTCCGCGTACAGGTTCGGGCATTCCACTGTAACCGTGGCACTGCCATTTCGTGTAATCACCGGCACGGTGGTATCCACCACATTCACTTGGCGCACTACCGGCACGGCCGCGTTGCCCGCGGCATCGCTTACCGTGTAGGTCACCGTATAGTTGCCAACCACGGCGGTGTCCACCGTATTTGCCAACGCCGGGACCAGCACGCCGTCGCAATTGTCATTGGCGGTGGCGCCGGCGTCGGTGTAGGCGGCGCCGCATTGGACGGTCACGGGACTCACCCCGTTCATCGAAATTACCGGGATGATGTCATCCACAACGGTAACGGTCGCTGGGCATACGGCAAAATTGCCTGCGGCATCCTGAACGCGCAACGTGGCCGTTGTCGAAGGCATGTCGGCGCAGACGAAGGTCCGATTCGCCAAGCCGTCTATCAGGCGCGTGGTAATGGCGCAATTGTCCGTGCTGCCGCCGTCAATGGCCGCCGCAGCGACCGTCGGCGTACTCAGCTGCACGGTGATGTTCTGGCACAGCGCAGTCGGATTAATATTATCCACCACAGTCACGGTTGCCTGGCATGTATTCGTATTGCCCGCGGCATCCCCGACGAGCAGGGTCACCGTGTTGGGTCCGAGGTCGGCACAGGTAAAGGTCTTGTTCGGCGCGCCGTCAATCAGCCTGCTGGTAATGCCGCAGTTATCCGTACTGCCGCCGTCAAGGGCCGCCGCGCCGATGGTCGGGGCGGTCAGGTTCACGGTAATGTCCTGGCACACCGCAACCGGCGCCACATTGTCTACTACATTCACCGTAGCGGTGCAGGTCGCGAAATTACCGGCCGCGTCCTGCACTCGCAGCACCGCCGTCGTCGAGGGAATGTTAGCGCAGGTAAAGGTACGGGTCGGATTGCCGTCAATCAGGTACGTGGTGATCCCGCAGTTGTCCGTACTGCCGCCGTCAATGGCCGAGGCGGGAATGATGGGCGCACTGAGGTTCACCGTAATATTCTGACAGGCAGCCACGGGCGTCACATTATCCACCACGGTTACCGTGGCCTGACAGGTGTCAAAGTTGCCGGCGGCGTCCTCCACGCGCAGGGTCACCGTATTGGGCCCGAGATTCGCGCAGGTGAAGGTCTTGCTGGGCGCACCGTCTATTAGTCGGGTGGTAATCCCGCAGTTGTCGGAACTGCCGCCGTCAATGGCCAAAGCGGCAAGGGTCGGCGAACTCAAATTCACCGTAACATTCTGACAAACGGCGACTGGATCAATGTCATCCACCACGGTCACGGTGGCCGTGCATTCCGCATAATTGCCCATGGTGTCCGTGACACGCAGCGTGGCGGTATTGTTGCCCAGGTTGGCGCAGGTATAGGTCACGCTGGCGCCGCCGTTGATGGTGAGCGAGGCGACGGCCACATTGTCCGTGCTGCCGTCGTCAATGGCGCCGGGACCGATGGTCGGCGCGCTCAGGTTTACCGTGATATTTCTGCACAGGGCTGTGGGCGGCGTATTGTCCACAACAAAGGTGGCGCTCGGGCCGGCTGCCGGGGCGGTGTTGCCCAGCGCATCCGTGGCCGTGCCCGCGGCGATACTGATGCCCAGCGTGCCGGTCCCGGTGATGCCGCTGATGGTTACGGTGCGCGTGGCGCCCGAACCGGACACGCCTATTGTGCCTGCCGCGGTGCCGGTGGCATTCAACGTGATATTTGCGGGGGCGAGGGTGCTCGCGCCAAACCCGCTGCCCGCGTCGGTATAGGTGACGGCATAGGTTACGGGACCGGACTTGGTTAACGTTGTGGAGGGCGCGCCAATCGCCACCGCCGGACCCTCGCGATCGACATTATAGATTTCACCGGAGGTATAACCGACGCTGATAGCCTGATTGGCCACGTCCCGGCCGGAACCGCCGGTGACGCTGTTCAGGCGGAGCGTGCCCGTGCCCGACACATTGGCGGTGACCCGGTACCAGGTCGGCCCGATTCTGGTAACCGCGGCAATGGCGCCTGAGGCGCTGCCTGTGGCCGTGAAGCCGAAATCATTGGCGGCAACGGTGTTCATGGTGTGATTAAAGCGGACTTCCCAGGTAACCTGGGCGGCATTCGTGTAGTTCGGCGGCGCGGTCAACGGGTTGTACCGAATGATAGAGATTACCTGGGGAGAAGGCGGGCCCGAACCGTCCGGCAGCAGTGTGATCCGGTCCACGTCCACATGGGTGCCGTCATCGCCCAACGGGCTTGTGGGCGCGCTATCGGGGAAATCGAAGCGGAACTGCTCAATGGTGGTCGCCGCCATCCACAGCGCATGGGCGTTGAGGTCCACCCAGTATTCAGTCAACTGGGTGTCATGGGGGTTGATGGGGTAGTTATGCTGGTAGCCTCCCGTGAAACCGCCGATGGTGTTGTCATCCCAAAACATGATGGAACCGGTGCACTTGGTTTCATTTTTCGCGATGACCCGCAGCCAACGGTACCCGGTGCGCGGCAGCGTCAGCCGCTGCGAGCCCCACATCGGATCGGTGGCGGCGGCGGTAATGTCGTACCGCAGCAGGCCGCCTGTAACCTGTGAACTCGCGATCTGTCCGTATGGCGACCACCCTTCATAATAGCCCGCTGTGTCGAAGGTCCAGTCCGGGAGCGCGAACGACGCCGCGATCGTGTGGTTGGCATAGACATTCGTGAAGGTGTAGGTGGTCGAGAGGTCATCTATGCGGACGCCGTCAATAAGAACCTGCGACAGCCGGTACCCGGAGTTCGGTGTCATGGTAAAGGCGACACTGCTTCCGGCGTTCACCGGCTGCGCCGTATTGGGCGCAATGGCGCCATTGCCGCCCGTAACACTCGGTGTGACCGTGTAGGACACGAACAGCCGGACATGGTCCAACAGTATCGTCGCGTCCCCCTCGGGTTCGGTAAAAGAGAAGGTCAGCGTGTTCCCCCATGCGGAATTATGTGTGAAATTGACGGTTTCTTCTACGAACGGATTGGTGGTCAGTATCCTGGTCGGACCCCAAAGCGTTTGTGAACCCATTAGCACCGTAAGTTTCATGGGTGCCGTGACACGCAGGTTTCTGTAAAACTTGAGCGTGCAATTCGCCCCGTTACTGAGGCCGCTTATGGTCTGGGAAATGGCGCCGCCGCCTTGGTGTCCGTATACCATGCCGCCTTGGGGAATCGGGCCGTTCGCTGGTTGGTAGAATGGCCCGGACGCATTATTGAGCACATCCCCACCGCCGAGGGTCCAACCCGTGATGGTGCCGGTGTACCCGGGATAGGGCGGTACCGGGTCCGCTTCAAAGCCGCCGTTGACGACGAGGTCCGTTCCCTGCCCGTAGGCCAGGGGCATGAACGCAACTACAAAGAGTAGTCCCAGGAAAGCCCGGAAAAAGTCGCGGAAGCGCCACTCTAGTTTACTTCGTTTACCGTTCATTGTCATAACTCCTTTCCTCTAGCAAGACGCAACCACAGCCCTGCCGGATCCTATACCCTTGTCAAATACCTGCATGGATACGATGGCATCCTGAAAAAACAAAATATACGGTATCATTATACCCCAAAAAACGTTGCTTGACAAAAACGTGAAGGCTTTGAAGTACCCTGGATAATCGCCGATCGGAAAGTATGCGAGAGATGCGATTCACGCAGGGCTCTTTGGCCGGAACGGACGGAAGGGAACAAAAGGACATAAAGTAGCAACCCTAAAGCAATTTAACTGGCCATTTTCTGTCTTTTATGTCCATGATGTCCATAACGTCCATGAACCGACCTCAACAAAAAGCGCCGGCAGTATGTGCCGCCGGCGCTCTGCTTTATGTAACCGGTTATTTCTTTCTGCGCAACATGGATGCGCCCGCCAGCGAGGTCAACACCGCCGCCAGTGCCAGGCCGAACAAGCCCGCTACCGGCACGCCGGGACCGACTTGCAAGGTGAACACCGGCGACCATGCCGTCTCGTCCAACACATCATCATAGACTTCGCACTGATACTCGCCGGCAGCTTCAGGGGCAATATCCGTCAGTGCATACGCACCGTCTGTTGCATCCGGAATTATCACATACTCTTCCTCCGGGGTGAGGCGGTACCACTGGTAGGAGAGTACGCCCTGGGCGCCGGATACCGTGACTTCAAAGGTAACCGAAGCACCCACGGGCATTTCAAAATAGGTCGGGTCCGCCGTAACGATAAGGCCTTCACCTTCACCTTCGACCGGGGGTTCGCCTTCGACAGGAGGTTCCCCTTCGCCTTCGACAGGAGGCTCGCCTTCACCTTCGATCGGGGGTTCGCCTTCGCCTTCGAGAGGAGGCTCGCCTTCGCCTTCTACCGGTGGTTCGCCTTCGACCGGGGGTTCACCTTCGCCTTCAACGGGTGGTTCGCCTTCGCCTTCCACCGGCGGTTCACCTTCACCTTCACCTTCACCTTCAACACATGCTCCGATGTTGTCCACCACGGTCACCGTGACCGGACCGCAGGTGGCCGTATTGCCTGCCCCGTCCCGCACTGTCAGCATAACCGCGTTCGGGCCCAGGTCCGCGCAGGTGAAGGTCCGGCTCGGCGCGCCGTCTATCTGGTACGTCAGGCCGCCGCAGTTATCCGTACTGCCGAGGTTCAGCGCTGAAGCGTTCAGTGTCGGCAGGGACAGGTTTACCGTGACGGCGGTCCGGCAACCCGCCACCGGCGGGATATCGTCCACCACGGTCACAATGGCTGTGCATTCATTGAAATTACCTGCCGCATCCCTGACGCGCAGGGTAACAGTATTCGCGCCCAGGTGCGCGCAGGTGAAGGTGCGGCTCGCTGCGCCGTTGATCAGGCGGGACGTAATACCACAGTTATCCGTGCTGCCGCCATCCACATCGGCGGGTGTAATGGTCGGTGCACTCAGGGGCACGGTGATGTTCTTGCACACCGCCACAGGCGGCACATCGTCCATGACGGTCACTGTCGCGGGACATTCTTCGGGATTGCCGGCCGCGTCTTCAACGCGCAGATTGACCATTGTTGAGGGCATATCCGCGCAGGTAAAGGTTTTGAAGGGCGCATCGTCTATCAACATGGTTGTGATGGCGCAGTTGTCGGTGCTGCCGCCGTCAATGGCCGAGGCGGCCACGGTCGGCGCGCTGAGGTTGACGGTGATGTTCTGGCAGACCGGGAAGGGCGGCTCGTCGTCCACGACCGTTACCGTTGCCGTGCAGGTGTTTTCGTTGCCCGCCGCGTCGGCCACCGTCAGGGTCACCGAAGTGGACGGCATGTCGGCGCAGGTGAAGGTCTTGTTCGCCGCGCCGTCAATGAGCCGGGACGTGATGGCGCAGTTGTCCGTGCTGCCGCCGTCAATGGCCGCCGCGTCGAGGGTTGGCATGCTGAGGTTGACGGTAACGTTCTGGCACGCGGGCACAGGGCTTGTGTCGTCCTCAACCGTCAGCGTGGCCTGGCAGGTGCTCGAATTACCGCTCTCATCGGCTACTGTTACTGTAACGGTATGGTCTCCGATTGCAAGCAAGGTTCCCACCGTCGGATTCTGCGTAATCACGAGATTCCCGACAGGAGTGCAGTTGTCCGTGGCCGCCACGGCAGCGGTAAAGTCGGGCACGGCCCCTTGGCAGGCGCTATCTGCGCTCACTGATTGGTTCGGCCCGCAATTCGTAATGACCGGCGCCGTCGTATCCACTATGGTTACGGTGCGAACTGCCTGTACTGCCGGATTGCCCGCAGTGTCAGTCACATCGTATGTGACCGTGTAATCTCCTTTTATAGCTGTATTTACGTTGCTCACCGCAACAATACTGGCGGTGATGTCGCCGTCTATGTTATCAAAGGCCGTCGCACCGGCATCCGTATACGTATCGCCGCACTCCACCGTAACCGGGTTCGCGCCGAGGATGGTGATGACCGGGGGTACCTTGTCCAGGGTGGGCCACCCGTGATTGATGGCGCCCGAAGCGGCAAAAGACTGTCCCACCGCCGGCTGGCCTACGGCGCCCCACAGCACGTGGGCGCCCGCGCCGACAGACGCGCCGCCGCCGCTGATGATATCATCATGGATGAACGTGCCAGAAGGCGCACTGCGGCCGCCCGCCCAGGCTGTCAGCGGCACGCTGCCCAGCACAAGCATCAGTATCGCGGCACACCAATAGCGTGGGCACGCCGAATCACGCCGGATTAATTGGCGATGCATCATCATGGTATATCTCCTAAAAGTTTGGTCTTCAAATAATACATACCGCGACAGCGCGGTTCAGGGGATTTACGGTTGTCCGATCAGGAACATGCTCACGGAAGAATGGGCCCCGCCCCAGGCGGATGCCTGCACCGCCACATCCACCGTAAAGGTAATGGTATCGCCCGCGTTCATATTCACCACACTGTCCACAATCAAATCTTCCGCCCAATGGCCGGAATTCATCCACGCGTGGCCAATGATGTTACCGTTGTGCCGCATGGATAAATAGGTGGTGGAACCTGCTGTCCCGGTAAGCTGTTGATAATGGACATAATACCTTCCCGCCACCGGGGCAACCAGGGCCGTGCCACTTCCACTGGGAACCGTGGGAATCGATAGCGAATCCTGACGATAGAGCGATTTGGTCCCGCTGAGTTCACCGCCGACCTGGCCGACCCAAAAGGGGAGGTTTTCATGGCGGTGATCCCCTGCGGCCACTTGGGCCGCCCCGGCGCCAATCTTGCTCTCGGCGCCAAGATCACCATACGCCGAAAAACGGTCCGTGGACAAGGTGCCGGCGTTAACCGCCGAAGCGTCATGGGTATGGCCGGCGGCGGCAAAGGCTGCCGGGAGTTGACCACCCAGCGTGGCGGCATTGCCCGCATTAGCGGCATTGCCCGCATTGGTGGCTGAATCCGCCGTGGACGCGTGGTTCGCGTTGGTGGCGCTGTCCGCCGTGTTCGCATGGGTGGCATTGGTCGCGGTGTCGGCGCTGATCGCTGTCGGCGCCGCCTTGGCATAGGGCACGCTGGTCAACGGTATGCGTGGATCATAGACTTCCATGCCGGCGCCTGTATCCACAGCAATTTGCAGCCACAGCGAAGCGTGGTCGATAAACAGCGTGCCGAATGCAGTAGCGCCGCCAAGCGGCACGGCAAACTCGCCATCCGCGATGCTTACCGCAGCGTGATTCTCCGCCCACAGCTGTGTGCCCGCCGAGGCGGCGTCCCAGATGGAAAACGCCATATCATACACACCGTCCGCCACCGCGGGCCCCCCGGCGGTGCGCAGCACGCCCTGGTAGGCAATGATGGATGAATCCGCCATTGCCGGGCCGGTTAACGCGGCCATGGCCGTCAGGATGACAAGCATGCGCAACCCATCAACATGTCTGAATTTCATGTGAAATATCTCCTTGATTCCTTGTGTTCAAGCATGTCAGCCAATCAGCCACATGGTAATTGTAGAATGGGGATGTCCCCACGTCGAACCCGCGTTGCCGTTGATATAAAAAGAAATGGTATCGCCCGCATTCATATTGACGATACGCGACACCACGATGTCTTTCATGTCATTCGCGCCGCCAGGCAGAAACCCGTGCAGGGTATTGCCGCCGTTATGCCTGAGTTCCAGGTAAAAGGCGGCGCCCGTGGCAAATAATTGCTGGAAATGCACGTAATACCGGCCCGCGACCGGCGCCCGCAGGTAATAGCCGTCGTTGGTAATGCCGGAAGAGCCATGGGTGGCTATTGACTTTAGTCCGGTCAATTCCCCGCCGGCGGAACCGACAAAGTAGGGCAGGCCGGTATGCCGGTGGTCACCCGCCGCGACCTGGGCTGCGCCCGCGCCGATCTTGCTTTCCGCGCCCAGGTCGGGATAGGCCGAATAACGGTCCGTGGAAAGGGTGCCGGAAACGAGATTGGCCGCGTCATGGGTGTGGGTGGCTGTGGCAAAGGCCGCAGGAAGCTGCCCGCCCAATTGGGCGGTATTGCCCGCGGTAGTCGCATTGGCCGCATTGGTCGCACTGTCCGCGCTGGTGGCGTGGTTCGCGTTGGTGGCGCTGTCCGCGGTATTAGCATGCGCGGCATTGGCCGCGGTAGCGGCACTGACCGCGTGCTCCACCTTTTTCGCAAAGGGCGCGCTGTTCAGCGGCACGCGCGGTCCGAACACCTCCAGTCCCGCCCCGATATCCGCCGCCACCTGGAGCCACAACGCGCCATGGTCGGCGAAGAGGGCGCCGAAGGGGGTGGAACCGCCCAGCAACACCAGGTAGGCCCCTTCAGACACAGCCACGGCCCCGTTGCTTTCCGTCCACAGCATGGTGCCGCCCGTGACCGCATCCCAGATGGAAAATTCCATGGGATAGGCGCCGTCGCTTACCGCGGCGCCGGAGCTGTCCATGAGAAGGCCTTGGTACAGGATGGAGGATGCGTCCGCGCTGGCCGAGCCGGCCAGCAACATCACGGCCGCTATTACCCCGAGCGTCTGTTTAATGCCCATATATCCGAAACGCATAGGAAACTCTCCTTTCAAGATTTGCATGGTATAAGGTTATCCGACCAGGTGCATACTGATGGTGGTGTGGGGACTGCCCGCGCCGCCCCAGCAGTAATTGGCGGGGCCGGAGGTTATCGCAAACGAGATGGTATCGCCTGCGTTCATCCAGACCAGGCGTTCTATAATGGCATCGTGCATATGATTGCCGGGCACGTAGGCGTAGCACTGCGTACCGCCGTTGAGCAGCAAATGATAGTAAATGGCAGGGGCGCCGGTTTGCGTAAGTTGCCTGAGATGAACGAGATAGAATCCCGCGACCGGGGCGACCAAGGCCGTGCCCGTATTGCCGATGCTGAGCCCGCCGCCCGTGCTTATCGTCTTTGTACCGCTGGTCTCCCCGCCGGCCCATCCCCAGAACCACGGCAGATTGGCGTGGTTGTGGTTGCCCGCCGCCACCTGGGTGCTGCCTGTTCCAATTTTGCTTTCGGCGCTCAAGTCGGCATAGGCCGAATACCGGTCTGTGGAGAGGGTCCCCGAAACAATGGCCGAGGCGTTATGGGTATGGCTGGCGGGCGCATAGAACGCGGGCAGCTGGCCGCCCAGCCGCGCGGCGTCCCCGGCGTTGGTCGCGTTTGTGGCGTTGGTGGCGCTGTCCGCGGTTGCGGCATGGTTCGCGTTGGTGGCGCTGTCCGCCGCGACCGCGTGGGTTGCGTTGGCGGCAGTGTCCGCATCGGCCGCATGGGCCGCGTGCATGGCGTACGGCACGCTTACGAAGGGCATGCGCGGCCCGTAGACTTCGGGGCCGCCGCCCGTATCCACGGTTACTTCCATCCACACGTCGGTATGATCGGCAAATAATGTACCGAAAGCCGTGTTAGCGCCCAGTTGTACCGAGAACATCCCCTCACGCACCGGTATCGCGGCGTGGTTCTCTGTCCACAGGCTGTTGCCGGCCGTTGCCGCGTCCCACAGGGAAAACGTCATGGCGTAATCGCCGTCGCCTATCGGGATATGGGTCGGCTGCCGCAAGGTGCCCTGGTAGGTCACCGTGGAGGAATCCGCCGCGGCAATCAGGGGTAGGACGGCCATGGCCAATAGAATGCCAATTGGTACCACGCTCCTGACTCTTGACATTGGCTTCATAAAAGCATCTCCTCTAGCGTATCTTTTTTTCAGTGCGAAGTTTACTAGGCGAATCGCACTCGACAAGTTTCGTTTCGCGAAAAGCCGACACAGGACTTTTCGCGCTTACGGCCTTGTTTTTTAACCCGGACTTTAGTGAGGTTCCTTAATTTAGTGCTTCTGCCTCAAAAACTGTTACGATTTATTATACCCCATACGACTTGATTTCAATCAAAAAAAATCTTAACCAACAAACATAAATATAGAAATATGCCTGTATTCGGGTGCGGTCCGAGTGCAGTGGAACCAAACGTTATGGAATCCGTCATGAACAGGCCTCTGCAATAGAAGGCGGACTTTATGAGGAGTGTTCTCCGCGCGGAACCCGCCTTCAATATTCGGGCCCAAAAGGAAGGCCGGGAACGCCGCTTCCCAGAGCGGCAAGAACATTGGGTATCTACAGGGAATGGAGGAAAGACGCACCCAAAGGTGTTGGCGATGCCTATTCGACGCCTTCTCGTGTGGTCCATCCCTCTGGGGAGTGACGTTCCCAGGGATTTCTCTGAAGATTCTGTTAGTAAAATAGCTGTAAGCACCCTGAACTACAGGGACCTGTACAAAAAAAGCAGAGTATGATATTATAGGAATCTGAAAGCAGGTTTTACGTTTAAAATCGTTGTGCTGGAAAGCACGCTGACCTAAAAGGAGCGACAATGAAACTTAACTCCAAAATCTACCAATGGTTCGGTACGGTATTGCTGTACGCGGCAGTTTCGGCACTGACCGTCGTGGCTGTGGCCCAAGAGGGTGAGGGCGAGGACTGCGATGACGGAAATCCCTGCACCTATGATACTTATATTCCGGACTTCGGCTGTATCCATTCGGATAACTTTTGCAGTGACGATGACTTCTGCACAGATGACAAATGCGATCCGGCAACAGGGGACTGCCTTCACACGTCCAAGGACTGTGATGATAGTGACCCGTGTACGATAGACAGCTGCAACCCGCTTATCGGCTGTGTGCATGTATCCCTCTGTGACGACGAAAACGCGTGCACAGAAGACACCTGTGACCCGATAACACAGGGATGCTCCTCTACACCCGTGGACTGCGATGATGGGGACCCGGACACGGTGGATACCTGCGATCCGGAAACGGGCTGCGTGCACACGCCGGTTTGTGATGATGATAACGCCTGCACGGAAGGTACCTATAATCCGGACTTATCGGCGTGTGAATATACCCCCATAGACTGTAATGATGCGGATATTTGCACGGTAGACGAGTGCGACCCAGAGGTCGGGTGTACCCATATGCTTATCAGCTGTGATGACTACGACACCTGCACCACCGATATATGCGATACGGCGTCGGGTTGCATACATGCGCCGGTAGTTTGTAACGACGGCAACGCATGCACCGATGACATCTGCAACGCCATAACGGGCTGTGTGTTTACGCCCCGCACCTGTGACGATGAAAACGCGTGCACGGAGGATACATGCGATCCAGCGTCGGGTTGTACGCATGCCCCGATAGTCTGTGATGATGGTAATGCCTGTACGGAAGACACGTGCGATACGGCGACGGGGTGTGTGTTTACCCCGGTGGATTGCGATGATGGGGACCCGAATACGGAAGACGCCTGCGACCCGGCAAGCGGTGACTGTGTGCATACGCCGATTTCGGTTCCCCATCCGGCGGATATCAATGTAAACTGGAAGGTAAACATAAGTGAAGCGATTGGGTATCTCTCCGGATGGCAGCAGGGTAGCAATCCGATTGGATATGCCATACGCGCCGCTTTTATCTGGCAGAACGGCGAAGGCTATTTCTATGATTCGACGGAGTCCGCCCCCCAGTGCTGGCAGATTCTGACAACTACATAAATAAGACCGTTCACGCTGTGAATTTTCAGGAACCGGGACAGCGCGGTCAGGCCTACCTTGCACGGATGCGTGGATCAAGCCAGGCCAGTGCGATATCGGAAACCAGGTTGAGCACCATGACCAGGACAGCATACACCAGTACTGCGCCGCTAATCATGGTATAGTCGCGGTTGAAGGCGGATTCCACGAATTCACGACCGAGCCCGGGAATCAGAAAAATGGTTTCCACAACGAAAGACCCGGTGAGCAATCCCGCGGCTGCGGGACCCAGGAAAGCGACGACCGGTTGGATGCCCGAGCGCAGCCCGTGCCGCAACACGACCCGGCTTTCACGCAGTCCCTTGGCGCGCGCGGTGCGGATGAAATCCTGACTCAGCGTTTCCAACATGCCTCCCCGGGTCATGCGGGCGATATAGGCGGCGTAACCGGCCCCGAGTGTGATGGAAGGCAGAATCTTATGGGCGGGCGTCGTCCAGCCCATGATCGGCAGCCAGTCGTTCCATAAACCGAACACCAGCACCAGCAGCGGTCCAAGCACGAAAGCGGGTATGCAGATTCCAAGCATGGCAAGACTCATGGCGCCGTGGTCGAGCAGCGAATTTTGTCGGAGCGAGGACAGGATACCCGTGCCCAGGCCGAAGACCAGGGAGAAGGCCAGCGCATAGATGCCCAGTTCAATGGAGACGGGAAGCCGCAGAATGAGCCATTCCCGCACGGTACGCGACGGTTTGCGGAAGGAGGGACCGAAATCGAGTCGGGCCAGGCCAGACAGGTAATCCCAATACTGCCGCAACAGCGGGCGATCCATGCGGTAATGGGCTTCGAGTTGGGCCAGTACCTCCGGGGACACCCGTTTTTCGGAGTCGAATGGCCCGCCTGGCGCCAGCCGCACTAAAAAAAAGGTTATGGTGATGATAACAAACAGGGTGGGCACGAATTCACCAAAACGTTTTAATAGAAACACTGCCATGGGCGTTATTTC
>JAEAMG010001156.1_pt1 | contig 22109 bp, 20 predicted proteins | sample 8958741 | NCBI WGS metagenome assembly JAEAMG01 (sample SAMN16933256, study PRJNA681125) | bioreactor sludge metagenome | isolation source: anaerobic bioreactor treating anionic surfactant - SDBS | place: India: Bengaluru | collected 2019-02-28 | reverse complement strand
TGGGGCGTGATCACCACGGTGCAGGTGGTGCCGGCCACCAGCAGTCGACCTGCTGGCTGCTCGTCGATGTGGATGCGCACGGGCACGCGCTGCGCCAGGCGCACCCAGTTGAAGGTAGGATTGACGTCGGCCAGCAGTTCGCGGCCCGTGGCGGCGTCGCGGTCGGTGATGCCGCGCGCGATGCTTTCGATGTGGCCATGCAGGGTGCCGCCGCTCATCAGATTCATTTCCGCCTTGTCGTCCTGCGCCAGCATGCCCAGTTTGGTCTCTTCGAAGTAGCCGACGACGTAGTACGAGGCGCTGTCGATGACGGCCAGCTTGGGGGCGCCAACGGCGGCGAAATCGCCTTTGTGCACGTTCAGGTTGGTCACGTAGCCGCTGACGGGCGCGCGCACGGTGGTGCGCTCCAGGTTCAGTTGCGCCAGCGCGCGCGCGGCCACGGCCGCCTGCACTTGCGACGAGGCCGAGCTGGCGGCGAAGGCGGCGCTTTCGCGGCTTTCCGTCGAGATGATGCTGGCGTCCAGATTGGCGCGCCGCTGCGCTTCCTTGCCGCGGCGGCCCATTTCCGTTTTTTGCGTGGCCAGCACGGCGTCGGCCTGCGCCAGCGCGCTGGCGTAGCGTTCCTTGTCGACGACGAACAGCACATCGCCTTTTTGTACCACCTGGTTGTCGCGCACCAGCACGTCCGTGACAGTGCCGGCCACGTCGGCGCTGATGTTGACGATGTCGGCCTTGATGCGGCCGTCGCGCGTCCACGGCGACTCCATGTAGCGGTCCCAGACGGTCTTGCCGATCCACAGGGCTGCGGCCAGGAGCAGTAGGGTGATGGCGTAGCGGGTCAGTTTGCTTACCATGTCGGCAGCCTTTCCTTGATGGGGTTGAACATTTTTTTTATTTGACGATTATTTGTACAGCGATAGAGCCAGCGCGCCGAAGATGGCGATGAAAATACACAGCCGCGCCAGAGACGGGTGCCACACCATGCGGTACACGCCCAGCCAGCCCAGCACGCGGTCGAGCAGGGTTTGCAGGCCGATGCTGAGGATGAACAGGGGCAGCAGGGTAGGAATCAGAATTCCGAACAGGGCGAATTCACGCGGCATGGTGGTCTCCGGCGCCAGGCGCCATATGGTCGAGCAATGAGGTGTAGATCGAATGCAGGTCGACCAGCGCTGTCTGCAGGCGCGCGCTGCGTTCGGCGCTTGCTTCGACTTCCGTCTGGGCTGCGCGCACCACGGCGCCCGCCTGCAAGGTGGCGGCCAGCGCCGCTTGCAGTGCCGTGTCGCTGCGCGTGCGCAGCCAGCCGGCGATGTGCTCCACGCACTGCTGCAGCACGTGGCGCGTGGCGCCCGGGCGGGCGGTCGCGATCAGTTCGCGCAGTTCGATCACGGAATGGCCGATTTCCAGCAGGGTCAAGGCCTGGCGCACGACGGCGCGCGTGGCCACGCCCGGCGCCGGTCCGGCCGCCGCATTGAGCTGGCTGAGCAGATCGCGCACGCGGTTGTCGAAACGGTGCTTGACTCTTCGCGCCGGCGCCGTGCACGCATGCAGCGCTTCGCGCCACAGGGCGCGGCCGATGTGGTCCTTGTGGCCCATCGTGTGCTCGGGCAGCAGCACGGCAAACACGAGGGCGGCCAGCATCAGGCCGACGATCAGCGCCATGCCCGTGTTCAAAAAGGCCGCGCCATCGACATGCATCACGTTGGTCGGCGCCATCTGCGTGATGAAAGTCGACACGCCCAGGCCCACGCCCAGCTTGGCGGGATTGGTCATCAGATACAGGCCGACGGCGAGGAACGGTGTAAAACTCAGTACCAGCATGGGGAAGCCGTCGCCGTGCACCAGCACGACATACACGCAGACGAGCGACAGCGGCATGGCGATAAAAAAGCCCGTCAGCACTTGCCGGATCATCATGATGGGGCGCGGCGAGGACGAGGCCAGCGCGCAGAACACGGCCGCCATCAGCATCGCCGTGCTGGCGTAGGGCCAGGCGAGGAAGTAGGCGCCCAGCGCCAGCAGGGCCAGGCTGATGGCCGCGCGCGCGCCGCTGGCGATGACCAGCGCGGGCGGCGTCTTCGGCGCATACGCCTGCGGCGTGCTGACATCGAGCGGCGTGTCATGTACGAGGCTGAAATACACTTCGTGAAAGCGGCTCATGTCGCGTGCGAAGCGTTCCAGCAACTCGCACACGGTGTCGAAGTCGATGCGCTGCGCATGCGCGACTGGCGCCGCTTCAATATCTGTGCGCGCCTGCGTCAGCGCCGTTTGCAGGTGCCGTTGCATGGTGTCGAGCGAGTCTTGCGAAGGCGTCGCCTGCAGCGCCTCGGCGACGATGGCGTACAGGGGCGTGCACGCCTGCATGACCCGGGTTTCGCCATCGCGCTGCAGGCGGTCAAACAGGCGGTGGAAGGTATAGAAGGTGGTCAGCGCCGTCATGAAGGTGGCGTTGAAGGCGTGCAGCTTGCGGTTTTGCGCACGCACGTGACCCACTTTGCTGGTCACTTCGAACAGCGCGGCCGAGCGGCCCAGTTCCAGCGCCGCCACGTCGGCGGCAAACTGCAAATGCGTCAGTTCCACCTGCGCCGGCGTGAGCTTTTGCTGCAGCACGTCCTGGCAAAAGGTGAGAAATTTGCCATAGCGCGCCTGCACCGTGCGCATCACCTGCGTGCCCTGGTGACGCGGCAGCAGCACGCTGGAGACGACGGCCGAGCAGATGATGCCCAGGCCCACTTCGGCCACGCGCGTGACGGCCAGCGAGAACACCTGCATCGGTTGCTCGATGGCGGGCAACACGATCATGCAGGCCGTGTAGCCGGCCAGCACGTACACATACGACTGGGCATTGCGGTGCAGGGCCGAGCCGCTCGTGCACAGGCCCACCCACAGGGCCAGGCCGGCGAACAGCAGCACGGGCTGCTGCGGGAACAGACCGATCAGGGTCAGCGCGGCCGCGCATCCCAGCAGGGTGCCGCACAGGCGGTAAAAGCTTTTTTCCAGCACCATGCCGCTGCTGGGCAGGGCCAGGATGATGGTGGTGGTCATCGCCGTGCTGGGCGAATCAAGGCCCAGGCGGTAGGCCAGCCACAGGGCGCAGAACGCGGCGATGAGGGTCTTGCCGACGTAGATCCAGCGTTCGCCTTCCGTCTTGCGCCAGTCTTGCAGCGCCAGCGCCAGCCAGTGGGCCGCCCGGCTCAGGGGGCCATATGTAGGTGTTGTGGCTGGCGTCATCGATAGGCTATCAGTTCTGGTTGTTGAGATTATTCAGGTTGCGCAACTGGCGCACGTACAGCTTGTCGAGCACTTGCAGCTCTTCTTGCGTAAAGCCCTCGTACAGGGCCGAGGTTTCCTGGTACACGTCAGGCAGCGCCGTTTCGATCAGCGTGCGGCCCTTGTCGGTCAGCGAGATCATCACCGAGCGGCGGTCGCCGGGGCGCGTGCCGCGGTGGATCAGGCCGCGCGTTTCCAGGTCGTTGCAGACGCGCGTCAGGTTGGCCGGCTTTTCATGGCACGCCATGCCCAGGGTGCAGGCGTTCGAGGTTTCGTCATCCGTGCCGTACAGCACGGCGAGCACCATGTAGCTGGCATCGACCAGGTCGTGCTTTTTCAGCGCGGCATTGGTCAGGTCCTTCATGCCTTTTTGAATGTGGTACGTCATGCGCAACAGGCGCATCAGTTCCATGGGGAAGCCTGGCATGCGCGTGCGGATGTTTTGCAGCCGCTTGGAGGTGGCGTCAAAAGCGGTCATGTCAATTCCTTCATGTGTGAATAAAGCTCCGATTGTATCTTGTTGAGCCATGGCAATACCAGGATTGCAACACTATATGCCGCCTCCTAACGCATTCATCAAGGAAACGTACAGATCCAGTTCGCGTGCGCCATTTTGCGCCTGCTGTTGTTCTTCCGCCAGCAGTGCCACTTGCGTGTTGAGCATGGCGATGGCGTCGCTCATGCCCGCTGTGTAGGCCTTTTCCGCCAGGTCGCGTGCGCGCTGCGCCGTGGCCAGCGCCTGCACGGTCAGCTGGTGCTGCTTTGCCAGCGATTGGGCACGGGTGACGGCGTTGGCCACGTCCGACATGGCGTTGATGACGGTGGCGTTGTACTGCTCCACCGCGCCGTCGTACACGGCCGTCTGGCTGCCCAGCTGGGCGCGCAGGCGGGCGCCGGCAAAGATGGGCAGGCTCAGCGCGGGCGAGATGCCGCGGATGTCCGAGTTGGCGTCCAGAAAATGGCTGAAACCGAATGCCTGGAAGCCGGCAAAGGCCACCAGGTTGACGTTCGGGTAAAACTCGGCCTTGGCAGCGTCGATGCGCTGCGCCGCCGCTTCGACTCTCCAGCGCTGGGCGGCGATGTCGGGGCGGCGGCCGATCAGGTCGGCCGGCAGGGCGGCGGGAATGGCCAGCGGCTGGTCCAGGCGCAGCACGGGACGCGTGAGCGCCGCACTGGCGCCCGGACCCTTGCCCGCCAGAGCGGCCAGCTGGTTGCGCAGCAGGGCCAGCGACTCGGCCGACTGTTCCAGCTGGCGGCGGCCGGCCGGCAGGGTGGTTTCGATTTGCGCCACGTCGATATCGGTGCCGATGCCGGCCGCCTTGCGCTGGCGCGTGATGTCGAGGATGCGCGCGCGCTGCGCCAGGCTGCGTTCGATCACGTCCTGCACCCGGAACTCATACGACAGCTGGATGTAGGTGCGCACCAGCGCCGTTTCCAGCGCCAGGCGGGCCATCTGCGATTCGGCCGACGCCAGTTGCACGTCGCCCAGGGCGGCGGACAGGGCTGCGCGGTTGCGGCCCCACAGGTCCAGATCGTACGAAGCGGTGACGGTGGCCTGGTTGCGCCAGGCGTAATTGCCGGCCAGCGGCGCCGGCGTGCTGCCGTGCTGCGAATACAGTTCGCGGTTGATGGAGACGGATGCGTCGGCCTGCGGGCGGGTCTTGTCTTCAAATGCGCCGGCCAGCGCCTCGGCCTGGCGCACGCGCGCCTGGGCGCCGCGCAGGGTAGGGCTGTCGGCCAGCGCCTGCTCCATCAAACGGTTCAACTGGGGGTCGTGCAAGTCTTGCCACCATTGCGCGCGCGGCCATTGTATGGCGGCGCTGGCGGCGGCATCCATGGCCTGGCTACCCTGCAGTTTATTGGCGTCGAGCATGGCCGATTGCGGCGCGATATGGCCCATGTCGGCGCAAGCGCTCAAGGCAAGGATCAGGCTGGCGGCAAGCAAACGGCGGTGCAGGGACATGCAGGGACTCCGGGAGAGATCGTGTAGGGGGTGATGCTGACAGCTCGCCGCGGGAGCTTCGGGAGTGGCCCGAGTGCTGCGCCGCAACTGAGTTGTTACTGACTGAAACCGGCTGACTGGTTTCTTATTTCACGACGTGCTTGGTCGTTTGCGCGACATCAAAGTCCGCTTCCGTTTGCGGGATCAGGCCAGCCTTGCGGGCGGCGTAGAACTCGGCCATGACTTGTTCGCGTGTCACTTTGCTGGCGGCGGTGGCCGGCATTTTCGGGTAGTCGACTTCGCTGGTGGCGATTTCGCCGGCATTGCGGGCACGGATGTATTCGGCCGTGACGTCGGCGCGCGTGAGTTGCGCGCTGGTGGCAGGCGCGGCGCTTTGGGCGAAAGCCGAGGTAGCGGTGGTGATGGCAAACAATGCTGCGATGAGTGATTTGGCTTGCATGATAAAACTCCAATATGTGCATGATGGCTGGGTGAATGGGCCGGCTCGCCACGTACCGGTCGGTTCGGCGGCAAGGCGCTGGTGGGCGCCGTGCCGCCGATGAAGCAGTTTCTGGATGAGAAGATGCTTACTTGAATTAACTATAGCAATGAATAGTACATTTGTGAAGTAATTTCTGAAAATAGTTGTGCGACGCCGCAATTCCCCTGAGGAGGTGCCGTGCAGGCGTGCGCCGCTGGCCGGTCCAGGGGAGTAAGCTGGTTTTTTAATCAACGGGAGTCAGCCATGAGCAGCAGCACACTCGATCCGGACAATTTGCCCGTCACTCCCGACCGCGTGCTGGGCAGCGGTCACGGCAAGGGAGCGCTGGGACCGAGCGACAGTTCCGACAGCGGCAGCGACATGCAGGGCGTGCCTGGCCAGGATGCGGAAGAGCTCGACAACGACAGCGATGCGGCCGGCACGGGCGAGCGGGCCGGCGTGGAGCCGCACAACGGGGTAGCCGATGGTGGCGACATCGACGTCGATCATGTGGAAAGCCTGGCGCCAGTGCCGCCGGCAGAGAAGGCTGAGGACGAATTGCCTCCACGAAGTACTGTCTCTCCTGCGCCATCAGCGTAAAATGCAGGCAAGGCGGCGTGCGCGCCGCCACGGCCAGCCGGCCGGCACAGGATAGGATGTCAGAGGATGCAAACGCAGATGTCGCAAGAGAAAGAAAAAGACTTGATGTTGATGTACCGCGAGACGCGGCCACGCGAGTTTTTTGGCGTAAAAAGTAACACCAATCACCTGGCCTGGAGTGCGCTCGTGGTGTTGCTGGCGCTGGCGTTCTGGCTCGTCGTGGCCCTGGCGGCGGCGGAGAACCAGCGTTATGCCCTGGCAACGAAGGCGTGCCAGGATCGCGTCTTCCCTGCCGAAATCGACACGTCTTGCCTGAAGCAGGTCAAGTCGCGCGATCACTGGTGGCAGCATGTGGGCCATGCGCTGGTGCGCATGGGCGCCTGAGCCGGGCGCAAGCTGGCTGAACGACCTGGCGGAACCTGGCGGCGGCGAAGGCCGCTGCGGTGATGGAGCGATAGTGCGGGAGGCATCATGCCACGCGACGACTCGCGCGAGCAGCCGCAATGGCTGCTGGCGCGCCACAGTGCCTTGACGGCGCGCCAGTTGCTGCGCGCCTATGGCTTGCTATGCCTGTTTTCCCTGACGATTGCCGCCGCCTTTGCGCTGCGCGGCATCTGGACCATTCCCGTCTTTTCGTTCGCCGAACTGGGCCTGGTGGCCATCGCCCTGCTGCATTACCTGCGCCATGCGCGCGACTATGAGCACATCGCCCTGCGCGACGGCGAGCTGATCGTCGAACAGGTCAGCGCCGGCCATTGCCGGCGCCACCACTTTTCGCCGTGGCGCACGCGCATCGCTGTGTCGCATGGGCCGCGCCAGTTGATACATATCAACGATACCGGTGCGTGTGGCGCGCAGGTGGACGTGGGCGTGTACGCGACGCCCGAGCGGCGCCGGCAGGTGGCGCAGGAATTGCTGGCCCTGCTGCCACCACCCCTGTCGCCGCCAGCGCCGCCGTGAACGCCTTACACGGCCCGCGACGGACCTTCCCACAGATTGATATGGCCTTCGCGCGCCTGTACGTCGATGGCGGCCAATTCATCGGGCGTGAACGACAGCTGCTGCAGCGCGGCCACGTTTTCGCGGATTTGTGCGCTGCTGCTGGCACCGATCAGGGTCGACGTGACGCGGGGATCGCGCAGCACCCAGGCCAGCGCCATCTGCGCCAGGGTTTGCCCCCGCTGTGCGGCGATCTGGTTCAGCGCACGCACGCGAGCCAGGTTTTCCGCGCTCAGGTGCTGTTGCGTCAGCGAACCGCCGCCGGGGCGGTTGACGCGCGCATCCTGCGGCACGCCGTCCAGGTACTTGTCGCTGAGCAGCCCCTGTGCCAGCGCCGTGAACGTGATGCAGCCCATGCCTTGTTCTTGCAGGGTGTCGAGCAAGCCGTCTTCCTCGATCCAGCGGTTGAGCATGTTGTAGGCCGGCTGGTGGATCAGACACGGCACTTTCCACTCTTTCAGCAGGGCGGCCGCCTCGGCCGTCTTTTGCGGCGAATACGAGGACAGGCCCACGTACAGTGCCTTGCCCTGCTGCACGGCTGTCGCCAGTGCGCCCATGGTTTCTTCCAGCGGCGTGTCGGCATCGTAGCGGTGCGAATAAAAGATATCGACGTAATCGAGGCCCAGACGCTGCAAGCTCTGGTCCAGGCTGGCCAGTACGTATTTGCGCGAACCGCCGCCCTGGCCGTACGGGCCGGGCCACATGTCCCAGCCGGCCTTGGTGGAAATGATCAGTTCATCGCGGTACGGTAAAAAATCGTCGCGCAGCAGCTTGCCGAAATTGCTTTCCGCGCTGCCATACGGCGGGCCATAGTTATTCGCCAGGTCGAAATGCGTGATGCCCAGGTCGAAGGCCGTGCGCAGCATGTCGCGCTGCGAAGCCAGATGGTTGCTGTCGCCAAAGTTGTGCCACAGTCCCAGGGACAGCAGCGGCAGTTTCAACCCGCTGCGCCCGCAGGTGCGGTATGGCATGCTGTCGTAGCGGTTCTCGGCGGCGTGGTAGGTCATGGCATCTCCTTGTCAATGAATCGCCTATTCTGGCGCAAAATCAAGGTGTGCGTACATGCGCCTTGCGCGCGACGGGACGCGCTTTACAATAGGCGTTGAGGAATCTCGCAAGGAGCGGTCATGGAAATCGAATTGAAATTGTCGCTGGCGCAGGAAGATGCCTCGCGCCTGCGCGCGCATCCGTTGCTGGCGCAGTCCGCGCAAGGGCCATTGGTGCTGCAGATGCACGATATCTATGTCGATACGCCCGATTTGCAGCTGTGCCGCCACCAGGCGGGCTTGCGCGTGCGCCAGGTGGACGGGCGCTGGGTGCAAACCCTGAAGGCGGGCGGCACGGTCAGCGGCGGCTTGCACAGCCGCCACGAATGGGAAGGCGAGGTGCCCGGGCCGCAGCCGGACCTCGCCGCGCTCGACGCTGCCATCGGCCGCAAGCAGCCCATCCGTGCGCTGCTGCGCCAGGATGCCATCCGCGACGCCTTGCGGCCCGTGTTTACCACGCGCATCGAGCGCACCGTCTGGCAGTTGCGCACGCCGCAGGGCGACCAGATCGAATGCGTGCTGGACCAGGGTGTCATTGAAAGCGGTGCGGACGGGGCCGATGGTGCCATACGCAGCGTGGCCGTCAGCGAGATCGAGCTGGAGTTGAAGCAAGGGCAGGCCGCCAGCCTGTTCGACGTGGCGCTGGCGCTGCTGCGGGAGGTGCCGCTGCAGCTGGGCCACATGAGCAAGGCGGAACGCGGTTACCGCCTCGCCGCGCCGCAGCCTTTGCGCGCCGTCAAGGCGCAGCCCCTGGCGCTGGACGCGGCGATGTCGGTGGAGCAAGCGTTCCTGGCCATCGCCGGCAATTGCCTGGAACAGGTCAGCGGCAACCAGGATGGCGTGGCGGCGGGCGCGGATGTGGAAAGCGTGCACCAGATGCGCGTGGGACTACGGCGTTTGCGCTCGGCGCTGGGCATGTTCAAGTCCCTGCTGGTGCTGCCGGACGCCTTGAAGAACGAACTCGACTGGCTGGGCGGTGCGCTGGGCGAGGCACGCGACTGGGATGTGCTCGCTGGTAGTACCCTGGCGCAGCTCGATGGCGAGGCGCAAGCGGATGCGGCAGCGCTGGCAACGGCGGCGCACGCGCAGGCACGCCTCAAGCACCTGCAAGCGGCCCAGGCCGTCACCTCGGCGCGCTGCACGGCTTGCATGCTGGGCTTGCAGCGCTGGCTGCAGGCGCGCGCCTGGCGCGACAGCTGTTCCGTGCGCCAGATGCGACGCCTGGAGGCGCCCGTTTTCCCGTTTGCCCATGCTACCGTGCGCAAGGACCAGCGCCGCTTGATGAAACGCGGCAAGCGCCTGCTGCATGCCTCGCCGCAGCAGCGCCATCAGGTGCGCATCGCGGCCAAGAAGACGCGTTACGCGACGGAATTTTTTGCCTCGCTGTTTGCCGCGCGCACCGTGCAACCGTATGTGGGGCGCTTGTCGGCCCTGCAGGATGAACTGGGCTGGCTCAATGACGTGCAGGTGGCCGACCGGCTGCTGCAGCAATTGCCCGATGCCCAGGCCGACCAGGCGGATCAGTTCGCCCAGGACGGGCTGCGGCTGCACGCGGCCTTCATCCGCGGCTATCTGGCGGCGCGCGCGCAGGCGCAGGGCAAGGATGGCCGCATGCACAAGGCCTGGCGACGCTTCAAGGCAGCCCGTTTGCCGGCCTGAGTCTGCCGGAGCGTCAGGCCTGGCCAGGCCTGGCCAGGCCTGGCAGCTCGGCCCGGCTAGGCCAACGGGCGTTGCAGCTGGCGCTCGAGGATGGCCAGCGGCGATTTATGCGGGGCAGCCATGGCGCGCACGGGCAGCAACCAGGTTTGCTCCAGCGCATGTTGTCCCCGCAGGGCCGCGTGCGATACCGCGTCGCTGAAGACGATCCACGTCTGGCCCGGCGCGAACGCATGCGTTTGCTGCTCCACCTGCGCCTGGTAATCCAGATCGGCCTTCATGGCGTCGTGCAGCTGCAGCATGTAGTGATCGTAGGGCGTGCGCCGCGACTTGGTGATGTGCAGCCATTGCAGCAGGGCTGCCAGCACGGGTTGCGGACGCTTCGCGACGGGTAAGAAATGCTGCGCCACCTGCTCGAAGGGCGGGCCCAGTTTCCACACGCGGGGCGCGCCGCGCGGATGGATGTTGGTGAAGACGCGCAGGATGCGCCGGCCTTGCGTGGGTGACGAGGGAAAGCTGTCGACATGCAGGCGCGTATCGTCCTTGCGCCAGGATGTCGCCCGGCCGGCGATTTCCACGGGCCGAAAGCTGCCCTTGCCTTGCTGCAGATGGGGAACATAGCCAGGCAGCAAGCCGGCCAGCAAGCGCTGTGTGTGCCCCGCATAGCGCTGCATCAGCGCGGCCAGCAGGGAGGCATCGCAGGCATCGTCGTGGCCGCGCACGCCGCGCGCCGCTTCCCAGCTGATGTTCTTGGCGCTGCTGGCGCTACCCGCCACGCCTTCGAGCAGGGCCTGCTCTTCCTGTTGCAGGGGAAAGCCCAGAGCGGGCAACAGCAGCACTTGCCCCTCTTCGAGTGCCTGCAGCGCCGCCGCCTGCTGCGCTGCGCTGCCGCTGGCGTCCCAGTGGCGCAGGGGAATGTCGATGAGTTTGCTCATGGCGCAAACGGGAAAGAAATCGGAGCGCTCAGTATGGGCGCCTGTCGCCCGCTGCCATTTGCGCTAGCGCAGCTTCAGCTCACAGTTTGCTGTTCTGGCAGCCGGCACTGACGCATTCGCGCGCGCGGTCTTGCAGGAATTGCGCGCGTTCGATGGTGGTCTGGGTGGCGCAATCGAGGTTGACATAGAAGTCCGATGCTTCGCGTTTGGAACAGTTCTTGTTGCGCTTGCTGATCCACGCCAACTGACCCGATTTCAGCTTTTGCTTGCCGCTGGCATCGAGCTGGGAGCCAAGCTTCTTGTAGTTGGCGTTGAGTTCCTTGTCCGCCTCCTGGTACACCTTGTTCAGACAATACAGGCCGTCGAAGTCGTTGCGCGGCGTGTCGCAGGCCGAGTTGGCGAAGGCGGAACCGGAGGCAAGAACGAGCAGGGCAAGCATGAATTTTTTCATTGTTTTCTTTCAGCAAGGGATGGCGGCGAAGCTGGCCGATGAGCACGGGCGTGCACTTGCGTATTTTATAATATCCTGCATGCGGATCTTGTTCGTTTGACTAGTGCTTGCCGCCCGCATGTACTTTTTGCCTGGACATAAAAAAAGCCTGCGCTCGCAAGCGCAGGCTTCTTTCCAGGGCACGTCACAGCGGCGCAGGCCGCGGGTCCGTGCGTTTTACGTTGTCAGGAACCGCTTATGCGAAGTTCTTGGCAACGAATTCCCAGTTGACCAGGCCCCAGAACGTTTCCACGTACTTGGCGCGCAGGTTGCGGTAGTCGATGTAGTAAGCGTGTTCCCAGACGTCGCAGGTCAGCAGTGGCTTGTCGCCGGTGGTCAAAGGGCAGCCGGCGTTCGAGGTGTTGACGATGTCGACGGAACCGTCGGCTTTTTGCACCAGCCAGGTCCAGCCCGAACCGAAGTTGCCCACGCACGACTTGGTGAACTCTTCCTTGAACTTGTCGAACGACGACCATTTGGCGTTGATCGCGTCAGCCACGGCACCGCTCGGCGCGCCACCGCCGGCCGGCTTCATGCCGTTCCAGTAGAAGGTGTGGTTCCATACTTGCGCTGCATTGTTGAAGATGCCGCCCGACGATTTCTTGATGATGTCTTCCAGCGACAGGTTCTCGAACTCGGTACCCTTGATCAGGTTGTTCAAGTTGGTGACATACGCCTGGTGATGCTTGGCATAGTGGTATTCCAGGGTTTCTTTCGAAATATGCGGCGCCAGAGCGTCCATTTCATACGGCAGTGGTGGCAGAGTATGTTCCATGTGATGTCCCTTTATGGTGAGTGTTCGGAGTCTTCCGGCCCGGGCCGGAGGGTTGAGCCTTGTGTGCTTGAACCAAGCATTCTTGCTGAACGAGCCACTATTGTAAAGCGGATGCGCCATTGCTGCAGATTCCCACACGCGTCGCGGATGCCGTTGGCGTAGTGATTCTCGTTCAGGAAAATAGTGGTATATGCTGAAGCGTCAGCACCTTGAGAAACCGTAGCGAGCAAGCCCGATATCGGGTTGAGTAGCGCAGCTGTACAAAAAGTGCAGCGAGCAACGCCGACCCGAGAGTGGGCTGCGCAGTAGATTTATCATGGTGCAATCCTTAGCGGATGCGGCGCGTAGTCTCACGCACGATCAATTCCAGGGGCGGAATGGCCGCCTGCACGGCTTCGCCATTGATCAGTCCGAGCAGCGCTTCGGTGGCGATACGGCCGATGTCGTACAGCGGCTGGTGGATGGTCGTCAGCGGTGGCGTCGTGTAGGACGAGCCGGGCAAGTCATCGAAACCGACGAGCGAGATATCGTCGGGCACGCGGATGCCCTTGCGGTACAGGCACAGGCGCACGCCGTAGGCGGACAGGTCGTTGGCAGCGAAGACGGCGCTGAATTGCTGCTGCGTATCGAACAAATGGTTCATGGCCAGCATCCCGCTTGCCTCGTGGAAATCGCCTTCCACCATCAGCTTCGGATCGATGGCGATGTCCGCTTCGCGCAGCGCGCGCTGGTAGCCCGTCAGGCGCTCGGCCGCATCCGTGTTGTTGGCGGGGCCGGAGACAAAGGCGATGCGGCGGTGTCCCAGTTCCACCAGGTGGCGCACGGCCAGGTAGGCGCCGTATTCGTTGTCGAGCTTGAAGCCGATGGCGCTTTTCGTCGCCAGCAGGCGGCCCGTCGAGACGATGGGCCGCTGCTGCGAGAAATCGAGCACGCTCTGGTCCGAGATGCGTCCGGACAGCAGGATGATGCCGTCGACCTTCCGCGCCAGCAGCAAACGGATGCGGTCGGCCTCTTCCTGCGCATTCCAGTGCCCGCTGACGATGACGGATGCGTAGCCCGTGTCTTTCAAGCCATCGTCCACGCCGCGCAGGCTTTCATCGAAGAAGGGGCTGGAAATATCCTGCACCACGATGCCGATGGTCATCGAGCGGCCCTTTTTCAGACCCTGCGCCATCTGGTTCGGCGCAAATTTCATGTGCGCAATCGCCGCCAGCACGGCGTCGCGCTTGTCGTCGGAGACCCTGGCCGTGCCGTTCAGAATGCGCGAGACGGTGCTGGGCGAGACGCCGGCCTGGCGGGCCACGTCGAGCAGGGTGGAAGGGGGAGCAGCGTGGGCGCTATCGTTCAAGGTGATTCCTGGGTATCAAGATGGCTGGTTGTCAGTGCTCTGAAAACCTTTTCAGCGAAAGATTACCATAAATGGCCGATAACGACCGCAGGCCGGCGCAGGCCGGCGCAGGTCGGGGTAGGTCGGCTTAGCCCGCAGGGCGTAAGCCGACACAGCGCAGCCAACAATGCGCAGGAACTATGCTTTTGTCGCCAACAATGCGTCGGATTACGCGCTCACGCGCTAATCCGACCTACCTATGAAAACGTTTTCACAAAAAACAACGGCAGCTCAAATGACGAATTTTTGCGCTTTTTCATAGGAGAACACGCACCATGGCGCGCAGCTTGCCACGCTGCTCTCAATAAAAATGACAACTTTTTCGGTTGACTTGATTTTCGTTGCGGTGTTAAATGGATGCATGTTGTGAAAACGTTTTCAAGATAGAAGACGCTCAATAAACGGAGATGAAATAATGAAGTCAAGCATTCTTGGCGCCGCCCCTCTGGCCGCGCTGACCCTGGCCGCCAGCGTGGCCGCCGCCCCCGCCGCGCCGCCGGTGCCGGCGCTGGCCCCGGCGACCATCACTGTCGCCTCCTTCCCCGACCTGGACCGCGCCGTCAAGACGGCCTTGCCGCTGTGGGAAAAGCTGTACCCGCAAGTGAAGGTCAAGCTGGTCAGCCTGCAGATCGACGATCACCATAACTCGATGACGACGGCGCTGGCGGCCGGCGCGCGCCTGCCCGACGTGATGGCCATCGACTTCCGCTATGTCGGCAGCTTCGCCGAATCGAAGGGCATGGAAGACTTGCTGCAGCCGCCTTACGGGGCAGGGCAGTACCGCGCCCAGTTCGTGCCGTTCACCTTCGTCCAGGCGACCAGCTCGCGCGGCACCTTGGGCGCCATGCCGGCCGACCTGGGGCCGGGCACCCTGTTCTACCGCAAGGACTTGATGGACAAGGCGGGCATCAAGGAGGCCGACTTGACGGCCTCGTGGGAGTCCTACATTGCCGCCGGCAAGAAGCTCAAGGCCGCCACCGGCACCTATCTGCTGGCCGGCGCCAGCGACCTGGCCGACATTTATATACGCGCCAATCTGAAGGATGGCGAAGGCATTTACTTTGGCGACAAGGGGCAGGTGCTGGTCGACTCGCCCCGTTTCGTCAAGGCCTTCGAACTGGCCAAGGCGGCGCGCGTGGCGGGCATCGACGCGCGCACCGTGGCCTGGACGGGCGAGTGGGCCGAAGGTTTTAAACGCGACAAGGTGGCCAGCCAGATGATGGGATCGTGGCTCAGCGGCCACCTGGCCAAGTGGCTGGCGCCGGCTTCCGCCGGCCAGTGGCGCGCCGCGAACTTGCCGGCCGGCGCGCTGGCGTCGTATGGCGGCTCTTTTTACGGCATCCCGAAAAAGGCCAGCAACAAGGTTCAAGCCTGGGAATTCATCAAGTTCATGACCGTGAACAAGGATATCCAGCTGCATTCCCTGAAAGAGATCGGTGCCTTCCCGGCCCTCAAGGCGGCGTATGCGGACCCGATGATGGACGAGCCGCAAGCGTATTTCGGCGGCCAGAAGACGCGCCTGCTGGCGCGCGACACGGCGGCGAAGATTCCCGTCATCCGCGTCGACAAGTTCGACGCCGTGGCGCGCGACATCGTCAACATGGAACTGGAAAGCGTGCTGGCGCAAAACAAGGATATCAAGACGGCCCTGGCCGACGCCAAGGCCCTGATCACCCACCGCGCGCGGCGCTAGGAGCAGCATGACTACCTCCATGCCTTGTACCGAGGGCGCGCCCGCCGCTGCTGCAGCGCGGCCTGCCAGAAAGCGCTACAACATGAAGCAGTGGGCGCCGTACATTTTCATCAGCCCCTTCTTCATTTTGTTCGCCGTCTTCAGCCTGTTCCCGTTGCTGTTTTCCATCTATTTGTCGTTCAACCAGTGGGAAGCGGCCAGCGGCGTGGAAGCCATGCAGTGGGTGGGCCTGGACAACTACAAATATGCCTTGAGCGACCCGTGGTTCTTGCGCTCGCTGGGCAATACCATCTGGCTGGCGCTGGCCTCGGGCGTGCCGCAGCACCTGGTGGCCATTCCGCTGGCAGCCTTCATCCACAACAGCTTCAAGCGCTCGCGCAACCTGGTGATCGGCATTTACTTTTTACCGTTCATCACCTCCAGCGTGGCCATCGCCATGGTCTTCAACACCCTGTTCTCGCGCGACTATGGCCAGATCAATGTGCTGCTCCAATGGTGCGCCAGCCTGCCGCTGGTCGGCGGCTTGTTCCCCGCCGAATCGATCGACTGGCTGGGCAGCTCGCTGTTCATCAAGCCGGCCGTCGCCTTCGTGATTTTCTGGCGCTACCTGGGCTGGAACCTGGTGCTGTATCTGTCCGCGCTGCAGGTCATTCCCAAAGACCTGTATGAAGCGGCCACCATCGACGGCGCCTCGAAACGCCAGCAATTCTGGTACATCACCCTGCCGCAGCTGCGCCCCATGATCTACCTGGCCGTGACCTTGACCATCATGGGCAATCTGCAGCTGTTCGAGGAGCCGTTCGTGCTGGTGGCCGAATCGAGCGGCGTGAGCCAGTCGGTGATGACGACGGCCATCTTCGTCTACAAGACGGCGTTTTCCTCGGGCGACTTCGGCACGGCGTCGGCCATCTCCTGGCTGCTGTTCCTCATCATCGCCAGCACCACCTGGGTGAATAACCGCATCTTCAGCCGCAACGAGCGCAGGGAGGCCAAATGAAAACTACCCGCTGGACGGCCTACGCCATAGTGGCCATCGGCGCCCTGATCATGGTCGCGCCGTTTTACTTCATGTTCGTCTTCGCCACGCACACGAGCGCCGAAATCTACAGCCTGCCGCCGCCGCGCTGGTTCGGCACGGCCCTGCTCAACAACATCGAGCTGCTGCAGGAGCGCCTGCCGTTCTGGCGCAATATCGGCATCAGCCTGTACGTGGCCCTGATGACCACCGCGCTGACCCTGTTCTTTTGCTCGCTGGGCGGCTATGCGTTCGCCATGTACGAGTTCCGCTTCAAGCGGCCCTTGTTCACCCTGGTGATGGCGTCGATGATCATCCCGTCGTTCATGAACATGATTCCGACCTTCATGCTGATGGATTTCCTCGGCTGGCTGGACCAGCCGCGCGCCCTGTACGTGCCGGGAGCGGCCGGCGCGCTGGGTATCTTCCTGATGCGCCAGTACATCGGCACGGCCATTCCGAAGGACCTGATCGAGGCGGCGCGCATCGACGGCTGCGGCGAATTTGCCATCTACTGGCGTGTCGTGCTGCCGCTGATCGGCCCCGCCATGGGGACCCTGGGCCTGATCACGTTCATTAATTCGTGGAACAATTTCATCACGCCGCTGGTGGTCATGCGCTCGGTCGAGAACTATACGATCCCGCTGGCCCTGCGCAGCATGCAGGCGCCGAACAACACGGAGTGGGGCGCACTGATGACGGGCGCCGCGATTGCCGTGCTGCCGCTGCTGCTGATGTTTTTTGTCGCCTCGAAGCGCCTGATCGAGGGCCTCACGCAAGGCGCCGTCAAAGGCTAGAACTTTCTTAACCACTCACACTGACATGACCACCATGCATAACGACGACACCGATACCAACTTTCCCGCCACCTTCACCTGGGGCGTGGCCACCAGCGCCTACCAGATCGAGGGCGCCGCCGCCATCGACGGCCGCGGCCCGTCCATCTGGGATACCTTCAGCCATGCCGACGGCAAGATCATCGACGGCAGCAATGGCGACGTGGCCTGCGACCACTATCACCGCTATGCCGAGGACGTGGAGCTGATCGCCAAGCTGGGCGTGAACGCCTACCGCTTTTCCATGTCCTGGTCGCGGGTGCAACCCACGGGTTCCGGCGCCTGGAACGAGGCCGGCTTCGACTTTTATGCGCGCCTGCTCGACGCGCTGGCCGCCAAGGGGCTCGATGCCCATCTGACCCTGTACCACTGGGACTTGCCGCAAGCCTTGCAGGACGAGGGCGGCTGGCTCAATCGCGCCACCTGCTACCACTTCGCTGCCTATGCGGCCGAGGTGGCGCGGCGCTTCGGGCACCAGGTCGCCAGCATCGCCACGCACAACGAACCGTGGTGCACGGCCGTGCTGGGCCATGGCACGGGCCAGTTCGCCCCCGGCATGGCCGACCCGGCCGCCGCCGTGCAAGTGTCGCACCACTTGCTGCTGTCGCACGGGCTGGCCATGCAAGCCATGCGCGCCGTGAATGTGCCGGCGAAACTGGGCATCGTGCTCAATCAATGGACGGCCACGCCGGCCACCGACAGCGCGCAGGACCGCGAGCTGGCCGACCTCGAATATGCGCGCTCGGTGCAGTGGTATATGGATGCCATCTTCAAGGGCCGCTACCCGGCGCTGGCCCTGAAACACCCAGATGCTTCCGCTTTAGCTATCTTTGAAAACGATTTCATGGATATCAGGCAGCCCATCGATTTCCTCGGCGTGAACTACTACACGCGCGCTTTCATGAGCGCCGAGACGCCGCCGCGCAAGCCCGAGTGCAAGCTGGGCGTCAACGACATGGGCTGGGAAACCTATCCGCAAGGCTTGACGGAGCTGCTGGTGGGCCTGCACCGCGAGTACCGGCTGCCGCCTGTCTACATCACGGAAAACGGCATGGCCGTGGCCGACAAGCTGCAGGGTGGAAAAGTGCACGACCAGCCGCGCATCGAGTACGTGCAGCTGCACCTGGACGCCTTGCGCGCCGTGATCGCGCAGGGCATCGACGTGCGCGGTTATTTCTACTGGAGCCTGATGGATAACTTCGAGTGGAACTCGGGCTACGCCAAGCGCTTCGGCATGCTGTACGTCGATTACGCCACGCAGCAGCGCAGCTTCAAGGACAGCGCCCTGTGGTACCGCGATTTTATTACCGCCCAGCGCGCGTCCCATGCCGTAGCCCTGGTCGGGGAGCACTGACATGGCCGCCATTTCCCTGCGCGGCATCCGCAAGACCTACGGCGACGGTCCGGAAATCGTCAAGGGCCTGGACCTCGATATCCATGACGGCGAATTCATGGTCTTCGTCGGGCCGTCCGGCTGCGGCAAGTCGACCCTGCTGCGCATGATCGCGGGACTGGAAGACATCAGCGCGGGTCAGCTGCGCATCGGCGACCTGCTGGCCAACGACGTGGCGCCGGCCGAGCGGGGCATCGCCATGGTCTTCCAGAGCTACGCCTTGTATCCGCACATGACGGCGCGCGACAACATGGGCTTTGCCCTCAAATTGGCGGGTAAACCAGAAGCCGAGGTGCGCGTGGCCGTCGGCAAGGTGGCCGAGATTTTGCAAATCACGCACCTGCTCGACCGCAAACCCAAGGCTTTGTCCGGCGGCGAGCGCCAGCGCGTGGCCATCGGCCGCTCCATCGTGCGCCAGCCCAAGGTGTTTTTGTTTGACGAGCCGCTGTCCAACCTCGACGCCTCGCTGCGCGTGCAGACGCGCATCGAGCTGGCCAAGCTGCACCAGGAACTGGGCACCACCATGATTTACGTCACGCACGACCAGGTCGAGGCGATGACCCTCGGTGACAGGGTTGCCGTCTTCCACGGCGGCCACCTGGAGCAGGTGGGCGCACCTTTGGACCTGTACCGCCATCCGGCCAGCCAGTTCGTTGCCGGCTTCATCGGCGCGCTGCGCATGAACTTTTTGCCGTGCGCCGCCGTGCCGGCACTGGCCAGCCAGCTCGGTGGCGAGGCCGGCATGCTGGTCGGCATACGCCCCGAGCATTTGCGCCTGGTGCCGCGCAATGAGGGCTACGGCGCCACCGTCACGCTGATCGAGCAGCTGGGCGACGCGCAGATCATCCACGCGACGCTTGATGGACGCATCGACGGCGGCCCGCATGCGGTGGCCATCAAGCTGCATGGCGAGGCGCGCCACGCGCTGGCGCAGGGCAGCGCCATCGGCTTCGCGCCGGAAGAAGGCCATGCCTTTCTATTCGACACGGCCGGGCGCGCCGTGGCCACCCATTGACCCGGCACGGAGGCGACATGACTTCAGATTGACACCCAAAAAATGTGCAGCAATAGCCAAAGAGCTATGTGATCATCATTCAACCAGCGGTACAGGAGACAACAATAATGCAACAGCTCAAACGCAATACCATCGCCCTCAGCCTGGCGCATGCGACCTTCGCCCAGTTCATCTTGCTGGGCAGCGGCGCCGCGCTGGCACAGGACACAGCAGCCACTGACGCGGCAAAACCGGCAGCCGAACAGATGGACCGCATCGTCGTCACGGCTACGCGCCGCAACACCTTCGTGCAGGAGACGCCGCTGGCCGTCACCGCCTTCAACCAGGACACCCTGCAAAACAATCAAGTGAAAGATCTGGCCTCGCTGGCGACCATGGTGCCGAGCCTGGTCGTCGAGCAGCATGGCGACTCGGGCGGCGTGCACGTCTACATGCGCGGCGTCGGTTCGGCCAACCACACGGAGCTGGGCGACCCGGCCGTCGCCTTCTATGTCGACGGCGTGTATTCGCCGCGCCCCCAGGGTGCCACGGCGCTGATGTATGACCTGTCGCACGTCGAGGTGGCGCGCGGACCGCAGGGCACCCTGAATGGCCGCAATTCGACGGCGGGCGCCGTCAACCTCGTGTCGGCCGCGCCAAGCACGGCCAAGTTCATGGGCTCGGCCGGCATCACCGTGGGCGACTACCGCCACCTGCAGACGCAGGGCATGCTCAATATCCCGTTTTCCGACGACGTGGCGCTGCGCATCGCCGCCATCAAGGATAGTCACGACGGCACGGTGGAATTCCGCCGCGGCTCGAACGTCATGCCGGGCACGGCCAAGTATGGCGCCGGCGACCAGATGGGCGTGCGCGCCTCGCTGCTGTGGAAGTTCACGCCGCAGCTGCGCGGCACGTTCATCGCCGACTACTTCCTCGACCAGGGTTCCGGCAACGTCTACCTGGCGGCCGAACCGAAGCCGGGCGAGAAGCTGCGCTCGGCCCTGATCGACACACCGGGCACCCTGGACCAGTCTATTTTGACCTACAAGGGCAAGCTCAATTACAAGCCGACCGATGCGCTGGACTTCACTTACCTGGGCAGCTGGAGCCGCTACAAGCGCCAGAACAGCAACGATGCCGATGCGGGCCTGTTCCCCGGCTTCAAATCGGAAAACCGCACCGACTGGGCGCAGTTCGACAGCTATTCGCACGAGCTGCAGGCGCGCTCGGACGACGATGCGCCGTTCCAGTGGGTGGCCGGCCTGTTCCTCTTCAATGAAAAGAACAAGGTGCGCTTCGATATCGACCGCAGCCAGATTTCGCAGGCGGCCGTGCAGCAGGATATCGCCAACGGCGCCGTGATTTTCGTGCAGCCGACCGTGGGCCAGTATGCCTCGTCCATGTCCTTCATCCAGGGCGACCGCCAGTTGAAGTCCAAGGCAGTATTCGGCCAGGTCAGCCAGCAGGTGACCGATACGCTCAAGCTGACGGCCGGCGCGCGCTACACGAAAGACCACAAATTCGATATTGGCGGCAAGAACTGGGCCTGCCCGAACTGGCCCGCGAACACGCCGCTGGGCACTACCGTCCTCACTGCCGACCAGCTGCGCCAGCTGGTCACGCCCGGCACGGGCCTGGCCAACACGCACAATATCGGGCCGGGTGGCGCCATCACGGCGGCCAGCTGCGGCAATACGCCAGGCGACAATACGGCCGACCTGAAATACGGCCAGGCCACCTGGCTGGGCCGCATCGAGTACAAGCTGCGCCCGGACATTTTGCTGTTCGGTTCCGTGACGACGGGCTTCCATTCGCCGGCCATCGGCGACGGCGGCGCCACCACCAAGCCGGAAAAGCTGACCAGCTATGAAATCGGCTTCAAGTCGGACTTGCTGAACCGCGAACTGACCCTGAACCTCGACGCGTTTTTGATGAAGTACAAGGACAAGCTCGAATCGCAGGTGGTCAACAGCGTGCTGGCCAACTTCAATGCGGCCGGCGCCACCGTCAAGGGGCTGGAAGCGGAGTGGGTGTGGCGGCCAACGAAAGTCGACCGCCTGACGGGCAACGCCACCTGGCTCAAAGCCGTGTACGATGATTTCATGTCGTGCGACGTCGACGCGGCACGCGCGAATGGCCAGTCCTGCGGCTCGACGGCGCCACTGGTGAACGTGGGCGGCAGCACCATGAAGCATGCGCCGAAGTTTTCCACCACGGTGCAGTACGAGCATGATTTCAATGTTGCCGGCGGCCAGCTCACGCCGCGCGCCTCGGTGCACTACGAAACCATGTCATACGTGGGAGCGGGGGCCTTCAACGGCGACGTGCCGGGCCATGCGGGTGTCAAGCGCCAGGAAGCCTACACCACGCTGGACCTGAGTTTGCGCTTCCAGCCGGCGAACAAGGCCTACACGGTGGAAGCGTTCGTGCAGAACGCCACGGACAAGGCGGTCAAGCTGGACGTCAATGAAATCTGCACGGACGTGGGCATGCCATGCCAGCCTACGCAGCAGATCTACGGCGCCTTCTACAACGCGCCGCGCACGGTTGGCGCGCGCGTGTCGATGAAGTTCTGATGGCGTAGTGTGAAAGAG
>JAEAMG010001155.1_pt1 | contig 22131 bp, 18 predicted proteins | sample 8958741 | NCBI WGS metagenome assembly JAEAMG01 (sample SAMN16933256, study PRJNA681125) | bioreactor sludge metagenome | isolation source: anaerobic bioreactor treating anionic surfactant - SDBS | place: India: Bengaluru | collected 2019-02-28 | reverse complement strand
CGTGGAAGAGGGCATGGCGCAACCGCTGGCGTTGCTGAACCTGGATGAAAACACGCCGTTGCCGAATGTCTCCGGCGAGGAGGGCGAATCATGAAGGACCAGGAAATGACCCCCAAAAACAACGGCGCCGTGCCTGCCTATGCCGCGGCGGGTGTTTTGGTTATGCTTGTCCTTGCCGCCATTCTGCTCGTTAGCGGCGTTTACTCGCTGGACGAGGCGGAACAGGCCATCGTGGTGCAGTTCGGACGTCCTGTCGGCGGCCCTGTTATCACCCCCGGGCTTCATTTTAAAATGCCCTTCATCCAGGACGTGCGCCGTTTCGATAAACGGCTGCTCTCCTGGGATGGTGATCCTGAGCAGATTCCCACGCGGGGGGAGCAATTCATTTCCGTGGACACTACGGCGCGGTGGCGTATTGCGGACCCGTTGACCTTTTTGCAGCGCGTTCGTGATGAGCAGGGCGCCATCAACCGGTTGAACGATGTGCTGGATTCCGTCTTGCGCGACCATATTTCCGCAACGGATCTGACCGAAATTGTCCGGTCTCACGACTGGGCGGTTACGGAGGCGGATCTGAAACGGGCCCTGGCCGCTGAAGACGAGGAGGACGAACTGCTTAAAAAGGTGCGTGTCGGTCGCGAACAGCTGGTTGCCGCGGTGCTTGCTTCCGCTCAGGCGCAAATGTCTGAATACGGCATTGAACTCGTGGATATCCGCATCAAGCGCATTGATTATGTGCAGGAGGTGCAGCAGCGCGTTTTTGACAGGATGATTGCCGAACGCCAGCGTATCGCCGAGGAATTCCGGTCGGAAGGCGGCGGCCGGGCCGCGGAGATTCAAGGCGAAACTGATCGTGAACTGGCCGAAATCATCTCGGAAGCGAAGCGTACGGCCGAAATTACCAAGGGCGAGGCCGATGCTGAAGCCGCCCGCATCTATAATGAAGCCTTCGGGGCGGATCCGGAATTTTACACGTTTTTCCGGACTTTGGAAAGTTACCCGGAATCGCTGGGCAAAGAAGTGACCATGATGATCAGTTCCGATTCCGAGTATTTCCGGTTGCTGCGCGACTCCGGGTTTTCTGAAAACGAGACATATAGCGCAAAATAGCACCATGACAGAAAGTCATTGTTCAAAAGCAACTGTCGGGCAGGGTCTCACACAAACAGAATAAGCTTTTTCAGTTGCCCTATCAACTGAAAAAGCTTATTCTTTTGGTGTGCCTGTCATGGATTAGGGAACAGGAAAGCCAGAAAGGAATTCACATGGGACAAGATAACTGCCTTATAATTATGGATGATATACCCTTTTCACTTGACGAAAAGGAGTTGCTTGAGAGGCTTCACCTTGATGACACCTGTGTTTTCGTGGAGGATATCCGAAGGATCGCGCGGGAGGCTGAGGAATTGGCGCGTCCCAAGGGGCTCTATAAACTGGTTGCCGTGGAACACACAAGCAATACCACAGTAACCCTGGACGGGATTACCTTTACAAGCCGCGTGCTCCGTGTCAACCTGGAAGGCAGATACCGCGCGTTTCCCTATCTGGCTACCTGCGGCAGTGAACTGGATTCCTGGTCGCGTTCCCTGGAGGATCCGCTTCAAGCGTACGCAGCCGATGCCATTAAGGAAATGGCGCTGGCTCAAGCGTTGCAGATATTGGGAGATTCCCTGGTTTCCACCTATCAACCCGGCGGGCATGCCACGATGAATCCGGGCTCGCTTCCGGACTGGCCGATCAACGAGCAGTTGTCTTTATTCGCCCTGTTTGGAGGGGCGGCGGACGCCATAGGCGTGACGCTGAACGACAGTTTTTTGATGTCTCCCATCAAATCGATATCGGGCGTATGGTTTCAGGCTGACAAAGGCTTTGTAAACTGCCAACTCTGTCCGCGTGAATCCTGTCCCAACCGCAGGGCCCCTCATGACCCGCATTTATTTGATCAACGGTTTCGGCAACCATAAAGGTGGCGCCACTGCCTAGCAGAGTACATTGCTACCTGCATCTGACGATACGCTACCTGTGGGCTACGGGGTTCTTGAGACTCGGCCGCCGCGCCAATAGGGTGTTTTGTCTGGTTCGCGGCTGTCACGGCTGGCCGTGCGGCAGTTCTGGGCGTCGCGAAACGCCCCTCCGCGAAATACCTTGGTGACGCCTGTGGCAGGACCGGTCGGGTTGGTCATGGCGCCGCCGTTATAGAAGGTGGAGGAATACCAGTCCTGGCACCATTCCCAAACATTGCCCGACATGTCATAGGCCCCCACCGGGCTCGGACTGTCAAGGGTGGGCACATTGCCGTTCGGGCTGATGTTCACACCGTCAAACCAGCTTACCGGAGAGGTATACGGAAGTTCTATAAGGCCCAGCGGGTTTACGTAGGGGCCGTAGGGATGATTACCATAGTTGCAGCGGGCCTCGCTCAGGGTGTCATTGGTGTACCCGTATATCCAGTGCCTGCTGCCATCCCAGGCCGCGGCCCGTTCCCATTCCGCTTCCGTCGGCAGCCGGTAGCCGCCGGATTGGGGCGGCGAGGTGGTCAGTGGCCAGTTCGCCGAGTCCATATCATAGCACGGCGTCAATCCCTGCCATTCGCTCAACCAGTTGCAGAACGCCGCATGGCCAAACCAGGAAGTGCGAACCATAGGATGGGCGTCCATTGAATAAAGCGTGCCTTCGGGAAGGCCGGTCTTTGTTTTAGAGATGAATGTTCCTTCTACAAACTGGATGTTGCCTTTCGGTTCCCAATCCGGCAACACCATCGCGATAAGAATCTGCAGATTGCCGCCGCCGTAGATATTGCCCGTTCCCGTCCAGGGAAAGCCGTTATAGGTTTTCAGATACCCCTTCGCCAGCGCCCAGTTGAGCACATCGCAGAACTGCTTGTTGGTCGTCTGGTACTTGGCAATTTCATAAGCGTCGAGGGTGACCGGGTGCACGGGCAGTTCGCTGTAGGAGCCATAGAAGGCATCATCCCCGATATCCGTCCGGCCCATATCAAAGGTTCCCGCTGAGACAGGCAGCATATTCGGTTCCAGAAAAATGTCGTCACTCGCCACGGCCGATTCGCCACCACTATTCCTTACCTTAAAGTATACCGTTCGCGGGCCTACGCCCGGGGAAAGCGAAAAAGCGGGAGCGACCGCGTAAGGCTGCCACACGGCCCCTGTAAAGGCTTCAGATTCAGAGGCCAGATATTCCGCTGGATTTCCCGTGCAGCTGTTGTCCAGCGTTACCAGAACCTCTCCCGTCGCATCCGCGCCGGCGTTAATGGAAAATGACGCGATGATAAGCCCTGTGGCGAAAGCGGTCGTCACGGTCCGGTCCGCCGTTACTGGCGTCGTTGTGTACGAGCCGGTTTTCGGGCCTTCCTCGCTGTCCACCACGCTCTCGATATACCATCCGGCCGCCGGGCTTATGGTGATATTGCTTGTGCCGCCATGAGTTACCACGGCCGGATCGGCGGCGCAAAGCCCGTTGCCTTCCACAACACAGGTAATTTCGTAAGTGTTAATGGCGAAATTCGCTGTGACAGTAAGGTTGCCGGTAACACAGGTGTCCTGCCGGATTGCCGTCACTACCCCGTCGCTCCATTCGACAAAATGATACCCCTCCTCCGGGGCCGCCGTAACCGTATCACCGTCCTCCCCGTGATTCAGAGTTTGTACTGTAGTACCGATGATGGAACCGTGTTCCCCCGCCATATACTGTAATGTATGCACTATATTTTCATCGTCGGCTGTTACGCGGATGCTGGCGTTCGGGATTACCTCCTCGGGATAATCGGCACGGATGTCCCAGACAATATGCCGGTTTGTTCCCGAGGCGACATTCGCGATATCGCCGGAATAATGACGGACGGGATAAGGATACCCATCCTCACCGCTGTTTTTTGAAAGGGACAATACAATATCGCACGGGGCGTTTGCGGTCAAATCATAATAAATATCCACCTTGGTGCCAAGCGTGCCGTTCGGATTTTGGTGCATGCTAACGTTGGTCACAGCCGGCGCCTGACTATGGGCAGGTGCACAGACCAAGGCCAAAACGAGGCAAAGAAGAAGGAACAGGAAGTTTTTCTTCGAACCCGCTAAGGCCCGGGAATCACGACGGCGGCACAGAAGCAGCAGCCCCGCCGCCGGCAACATCAGGGCCAAGGGCAGCCAATACAACGGCATCCCCTGCGGATTGGCGATAATTTCCAAGACGGCGCCCTCTGCCAAAGCACCCGTATTCCCCGCCAGGTCTTCACCGGACAGTTCGACGGTTGCCATCCCCAACACGTCACCCCGCTTTATCACATACTGATAGGTATAGTTATTGTTTACATCTTCGCCGACATACTCGGTCATGCTGCCATTTACCAATACCTTCGGGGCACCCTTCAATTTTTCCGAGACGGCAAATTTCAGCACCACCATCGTGCCCGCCCAGGCCTCAGGCGGCAGGACCACCACTCCAGAAAATATCGGGGCCGTTCCCTTGCCCGGAAAGGAGGCCGCGTTTACAGCGGGGTTGATAATATTGCCCACCGTGTCCTGCACGCCCGACGCCGTAAACGTGAGCAAGGCGCCGTCGCGCATTTCACCCGCTGCCCAGTCGAGTATAAACACTGCCGGGCCACCCGTCACTCCTGAAGGCGATGCATCCAGGGTTCCCGCGCCCTCTCCCGATACCACGTAATTCGCCGGTGTTGTCGCACCCGGTACACGGAGGGCCTCGGTAAACGATACCGCCACACTGTTGTCCGCAACGGTTTCCGCCGATTGCAGCATGGGAGATACGGTTTCCAGCAGTGTCGGCGGTGTCTCGCCGCTTCCGGTAACCGCGGCAGCGTTAAACGACAAAGACACAAAGGCCATCAAGGCCAGACACATGCCTTGTTTCAGTGCAATCTTGTTTCCAAATGTTCCCATAAAGGAGGAACTTCGCATAATTTCTTTCTCCTCAGGTAACGTCGGCTGCGTGCATGCCATAGCACGCTAAAATGTCAACAGCCTATTAAGCGCCTGATGTGGCAAGGACGCCCCGAAGTATAGGCTGAAGTATCAGACCGATCTGTCCGATCTGTCCGATCCGTCCGATCTGACGGATCCGAGATTTCAAATTTGTCATTACTTGTCAGCGAAATAACCGTAAGCACCTGAATCAAAGCCCATGGGTATTGCCGCCGCCGAAACGGGAATTGTTTTGTTCACAAGCCACCCATTCGGTGACCGGGTAATTCGTCCGGTACAGGACAAATTCGACATGTCCGTCCATATACAATACATTGGCGCCACCCGGGACATGATTAAAATTGGCTACCCCTTCGCCGAATCCCCGGTTACTGGTGGTGGTGCCATCAAAACTCTGGGCAAAGGCATCCCACAAGACCGGGACCGTGCTTTCCGCGAAGCATTCTTCATCGTCGGAATTAACGTCCGTAATCAGAAAACGATAAATCCCCTCTCTCAGGGCGTAAAGTACTGATTGGCCATTGCTACCTGTAGCAGTGATCTGGGAATACCGCCCGTACTGGTCGCTTAGAGACGTCGGCCAGAAGACATTGTCGGGAATAACGACATCCTCACAGAAATCCACCACATCCCGTTCATCTCCGAAATTCATTTTAAGGTCTTCGATATACCACCGCCACCCGGCGCAATCACTGTCCGCCAGGGTTATAAATCCCAGGTAAATGTAGGAATAGGAAACGCTCAACAGGTCATCCCGTTGTATGGGCGTAAGAGAAAGGTCTTGTTGAATGGTAAGCAGTTCATCCTCCACCCGCCTTGAATCCGCCGGACAGGCCAGCACGCGCACGTCAGCCAGGTATTCCGGGAACAGGCTTGCGTAGGAAACCATGAAAGAACGCACCCGGGAGGCCTTGGGCGGGAAATACCCGTTGTGTTCATCCGTGTACATGGCCATGGCGACCCCCAGCTGCTTCAGGTTGCTCGCACAACTTTTACGGCGCGCAGCCTCACGCGCGCGCGTCAGCGCAGGCAACAGGATGGCGGCCAGGATGCCGATAATGGCAATAACGACCAACAACTCAATTAAGGTGAATCCAGCGTTGTCCCGGGGCCGGAGGAGGGAAAGCCGGGACTTAGTCCTGCGTCCCGGATAGGGAAGTTCAAGCATACAGGGCAACCAGGATGCCCATACCGGAAAGTACAAGGAGCAATCCGAGCGACGCAAATCCGGAATCATCCCGGGACTGTCCGAAGGAAATGCGCGAGCCCGCTTTACGCCTCAAATATCTCCCGACAACATAAATAACGCCCGCCAGCGCCCCGAATAACACATACGAGGCAAGCATAAAGGGAAGCGTCATCCGGTTGTGGTTGGGCGTGGCGCCGCCCACCATAATCACGGCCACTTTTGGGAGCATCTTGCCCAAAGCGGCGGTTATTCCCAGAAATATGCCTATTACGGCAGAGGGATTCTGGCGCGCCAACAGCATCACACCTTCCACGACCAGGGCCGCCAGCACAAAACCAAGCACGTCGGCGCCCGCCGGCGGATGATAAGCGTTGGCCAGTCCCCCGCCGATGGCGCTGATTACCAGGCCGCTGCCCCTGTAGCCACTCAAGGCGCGCCCTGCCATCAACGCGGGAAACCAGAACAACACGATGTGTCCAGGCATTTTCATATGCGAAGCATCGGATAGCAGAACGGCCGCGGCAAACACCAATATCCCGAGTAGGGTACCGACGAGAGACCGGGTAATTGTGGAACTCTTTTCCGGAATGAGTGCGGCCTCGGCGGTTGGCGATGCCGGTCCGGCTGAAAACACATCCTTATTTTTCATGACACATGCTCCTTGCGCGCTCGGCCATATTGCCGGTCGCGGGGTCCTTATACTTTAAGGGCTTCCCAAACACCAGGCGCTATAGGCCTGACGTACAGGGTAACCCGCCCGTCCCGCAACGCGGGTCGCACCTTGTTGTTCGTCTCAATATCGCCTTCATGCACTTCCGTACCGTCTTCCATCAACACACGCTCAACGCCCGCCTCCAGCACGGCAGCCAGGGGCACCTGGTCCGTCAAATCCCGGATGGCGCCGATTTGGACGAAGCGCCCGTCATTGCCGGAAGCCCGCAGGCACACCCCTGCGAGAGCGCCGATCATTCCGGAAGGCGTACCTGCAAGACTTTTCAACAGGATATCGCGGCTTGCCGCCGTATCCACCGCCGATGAGACCTTGACGACTTCGACCTGGCACTGCCGGCCGAAAGCAAGTCCGCTGGCCTGGTCCTGTGTGGCGACACACAGCCCCGGGTCGCTTCCTTCGGGACACTGGGGCGGCACAAATTCGGCAACACGTTCAAAAATAGACAGACGTTCCGATTCCGGCGCCTCCAGCATGATGACATTCGAACTGTTGTTAGCGGTAAAGGGAATTCGTCTATCATATAACAACTGATGGCGCGAAATGCCCGCGATTGGATAGTCGCTGCTTAACCATGCTGCCACGTCGCGCGCCAGGTGACCGGTCCCCCGCGTCCCCGGCATATCGGTATCATCCAGTCCGACGTAAAGCATGGCTGTCCTTTGTCATGGTTAAACGCGGAAAATCACCCCCACATGAGAATAGACATCCATGTGCCTCCTATCTCCTTTCCAAGGGTGGGGGGTATCGCCGTTTCCCGCGATGCCTGGCGGACGAGTTCCCTGGGTACTTGTCGCTTCCCTGTAGGACACACGTCTCGGAGAAAACATTTTATCAAGTATACCGTTTCCTTTCGATAAACCTCAAACACGACATGCTTTTCAGTAACAGGTTCATCCCTGGCGCCCTATGCATTTCCAGGGTCAGGGAGTCTGCGCAACCCGGAAGCCTCGCATATAAGGCGTTTTATCCGGTCCGCGCTTGTCCCGCTTTGCGGAACGGCAGACATCAAAGAGGTCCTCAAAAGACCCGCCGCGCAAGACCCGTTCCGTGCCCATGGCAGGCCCTGTCGGATTGGTCTGCGCATCCGCCGTATAGGCGTCATACCAGTCGTGGCACCACTCCCAGACATTGCCCGACATGTCATAGACGCCGGCCGGACTCGCGCCGTCCACCGTCTGTACTTCACCGTTGGGACTGATATTGACGCCGTCAAACCAGCCCACAGGCGAGGTGAACGGCTTTACCGCAAGTCCCAGCGGATTCACCAGCGCGTCCAGGTAGAAGTTACACTGGGTATTTTCCAATACATCACTGGAGCATCCGTAAGTCCAGTGCTTTACGCCGTCCCAGGCCGCCGCGCGTTCCCATTCGGCTTCTGTGGGCAGGCGATAGCCGCCCGAAGCCGGCGGAACCGTGATTAAATCCCAGTTTTCCGTAGTCATGTCATAACAGGGCGTCAGCCCCTCTATCTCACTCAGCCAGTTGCAGTAGGCGACCGCACCATACCAGGATACCGTTACCATAGGGTGGGGGCCCATGGAATAACTTGTGGTGTCGGGCAGTCCAGTGCGGCTTCTTGGATAGAAGGCCCCGTCAATGTACTGGATGTTGCATTCAACGCGATCCATATTCACCAGGATATAGGGTTCGCCCAGGGTCGCATAAATGCTGCCCGTGCCCGGCCATAGATCGCCGGCAAAATCTCGCAGGTAGCCTTGACCCAACGCCCAGGTAAGCACATCGCAGTATTGCTGATTGGTTATCTCGTATTTGCCGATACTGTACCCATCCAAATACACCGCATGTACCGGCAGCTCGTCGGTTGGCTCCGGTTCGCCCTCCGACGGCCAAATCACGCTCCACGCATAGGGACGCCCCATGTCGAAGGAACCGGCGGGTGTGGATACCATTTCAGGGATATTGAACTCGCCTTCGCCTTCATCTGGCGGAAGTAATTCCCAGCAAAGGGGCGGCGCTTCCGCTGAATTGTAGACATAGGCTTCACCACGTTGCCACAGGTAGGCCGCCCGGATGGCATAGTTCATGGGATTGTCACCCTGTTGCCATCCGGCAAGATAGGCAACCGCCTCGCTCATTACAATAGAAAAGTCTTCATCCAGGTCCGCCGGGTGGGGAGCATCGGCTATGAGCTTGTCCGCAGTCAATGCGTAGACTCCGGCACTGAATACGGGCACTACAGCGCAACTCAAAACAAACGCGAACACAAGACTCGCCTTTTGTAATTTCTGGTGCATACTATCATCCTCCATGGTATTGGTTATGTACCTACGAACATATCGGAAGTATATACCATTTTTTTTACGAATTCAAAAGTCAGTCAGACCCTTGGCTATCATGAAGTGAGTGCTTGTCTGCAGAACCGAGCAAACGGGGCTACAACGTCCAGACTCGGACCTGAGCACCTTTTTCGATCCGCGCGACAGACGGTGGGACCACCATGAACCCGAAGGCTTCCGCCAGGGCGGTACTATGGGCGGAACCGTGATAAATGGCCGGTTGAATTGTGCCGTCCTGGGCAAGAAGAACCGGAACCCAGGACTCGCGTTCCGCCTTTTTGCGCTGATACATTTCCTCCAAGGGCCACCAAGACCAAGGCGGCCGGAACGTGTGTCCCATGAGTGCGAACAAAAAAGGCTTTACCAGGGTTTCGCACTGCATAAAGGTCGAGACCGGATTTCCGGGCAGGCCGAAACAGTACACGGACGAACCCACACCGAAGGTCGTCGGCTTTCCGGGTTTTACAGCGATGGCATCAAAGAGAATCTCGATGCCGTTTTGCGCCATAACCTGCGGCACAAAATCATAATCTCCCTCGGAAACACCCCCGGAAAACACGACCACGTCATTCTCGGCCAGGGCGCGTTTAAATGCGGCATCCAGTTCCTTTTCCACATCGGGCACGATACCATAGTAGGTGACTTCGGCGCAGGCCTCCTCCAACTGGGCACGGATTTGTCCGCTGTTGGTGTTTCTAATTTGTGAAATACCGGGTGTAGTATCAGGCTCAACAAGTTCATTACCGGTGGCAATGATACCCACCCTGGGCCGGCACGCCACTTCGGGCAGCGTACAGCCGACCGCGCACAAGACGGCAATGTGACGCGGGTCCAGGCGGGTTCCCTTCCGCAACACCACCTCTCCCGCCCGCACATCTTCGCCACGAAAACAGATGTTTATTTCCGTCGCCGTTTTGAGGAACCGTATGCGTCCGTCCTGTTCCTCTTCGGTATGCTCCACCATGATCACGCAATCAGCCCCTTCCGGCAGTTTTGCGCCGGTCATGATCTTGGCGCATTCGCCGCTGCCTACCTTTTTTCGGGGCGGCACACCCGCCTGTATGGTCTCAATCACGCGGAACGGACCGGGCAACTCTTCGCGGCGGCAGGCGTAGCCGTCCATGGCGGACTTGTCGAAGGGGGGCATATCCACATCAGAGACAATGTCCCGGGCAAGCACCCTGCCGCAAGCGGCAGCCAGCGACACGGTTTCACTACCCAGAGGTCTCGCCTTGCCCAGGATGAGTTTCATCGCTTCGTCAAAGGAAAGCATCACATATATACCTTATCAAAAATTTTCTATCATCAAAAACAAGAAGTATCGTATGTTGTTCACACGTTAGCGTGCGGGACATATATAAGATCTCAAGAGCACGCTAAAGCGTGAACAACATACCTTTTTGTCACTATTTATTTGGGAAGATAAAGCCTTATGGATGGGTTTCCCGCGCGGCGTGTTCGGGTACTTTCCCGTCCAGCCGCCAGCCGTTCGCCACCAGGGAAATCCGCTCAAAATCGAACTGAAACTGTTTGCCGTCCGAATAGATGACGGCATCGGCCCGGGATAAAACATGCTTGGCGGACACCTTCATTTCCTTGGATTCTGTGTGTTTTACCATCAGAAAAAGGCCGGGAACAACGACGTTGCGCAGGCTGTTAGACTCACATATCAGAGGCGTATCCGGACAGAACGAATCTAAAAACACCCTGGCCCCTTCCTCCAATTTCGACTTGAGTACGCGCAGCCACAGCACGCGCTGTGCGCCCGCGGCAAGCAGGCGCTGGGTGTCTTTTCTCCCCCTGGCGTCGGTCTCCTCGGTAACGCAGAAGTCGCCTTCCAAAGAGGTACAGACACCACAACCCTCGCCTCCCCGTGGACATAAGCCATCCCGCGCCTGTATGGCTGTTACTTTTGCCGCGCATATCGGCGCCTCATAAAAACGCCGTATAATTTCACAGGCGAAGGTGGTTTTGCCGGCATCCCGGCCGGCAGCGCCAATGAGCAACATATAGGGCGCATATATCATCTGATGTCTCTCTGTGGAAAGAACTTCTATCAAATCCCGAACCCGTTTTCCGTTAAATCCCATGCCGCGTCTTTTCTGACGCCCCTTCAGTATCATCCCATCTTTTTCATCCATCTCACAAACGCTTTTGCAACATGGGATTCAACTTCCGCATCAAAGCGGGCATATTCCTTCCACCACCGCAGCCCCTCTTTTGTGAGGGAACACTCACCGCCATCCCGTCCGCCCCGATGACGTTCCAGCAGTAAAACCCCCATGGCCCGCTCCGTCTTACGCAGGTCACCCCACGCTTTCCGATAACTGATGCCCAAATCGTCGGCTGCGGCCTGCAGCGACCCCTTTTTTTGTATGGAATCCAAAAGTTGCCACCTGCCACGGCCAAATACCCCTTCTCCTTCCAGAGACACCCACAACTTTACACCGGGACTCATTGTTCCCTTCAAAGGCCGATTGTCCTGCTCCATTAAAAGCACCCCAACTGGCAATGAACGATTTTGATGCCTTCCGCGTTGCAGTAATCCCCTATTTTTCGTACCGACACGTCAAACCGTTCCGCGATTTGAAAGGCTTGCGGGCAGGAAAGGGTCTTGCGCCCATCCCGATCCGTTATCGCTTCAAGAATGGCATCAATGATCTCTTGCTTAAGTTCCATCTTACTCTCCTTTCCATTTACTCGTTTACAGGTCCAAACCGCCGTGTCCCGGCAAGTCGAAAACGTCCATAACGACAGATTGGTTACTCCAGTCGAAATTGGTCCTTGGAAAGCGCCAAAAGAAGTCCTACGTTACTGGAGGCTTAACGCCTTCTTTTTCTTGTCTGTGGGAATACCGGCACTGTCCCAACCGCGGATTTTATAATAGGCCTTTTTAAGTTTTTCAATAGGCACCCTGGTGCGGGGATCAGTTTCTATCTGCAGGTCGTCGGTTAACCGTTTGGGCAGCGTGTCATCCTCCCCTTTCAATCCCAGGCGAATGTTTAACAGTCGCTCCAGAGTGTATCCCCGTTCCCCGATATCTTTCATTCTTCCAACGGTTGTTTTAATGCCCGTGACTGCGGACAAGGCATGGGGATAGGGGAAACCGGGCAGTTGCAGGGGAAGCAGTTTCCCGGGCAAGGTATTGATCAGGTTCACAACGCCCCCTGAAAAAGGAAGTGTGGCAAAGGCTATCTTGGCAATGGGATGGTCGTAGTGGGCAATCAGCCAGCCCGGGTAAAAAGAAAACAGGGGAAACAGGCAGCATCCGGCGGACGAAATGGCTTCCATGAGATTCTGGTTCATCACCGTCAGGGCCGCCTTGGCCCCGGTGGTGTAAGGGTTCATGTGCAGCCCCAGGCCTTCCATAAGTACAAGATAGCCGGCGTTAAGGTGGCAGCCTCCCCGGTTGGCCGTGGCGTACCCGAGGCCCTGGCCGACCGCGCCGCGCGGTTCATAGGCGGCCAGTTCGAGGCCCTTGACGTTGATGGCGAATTCTTTGCCGCCGAATTTTTCGGCCAGCCGTTTGGTGCCCTCCGCAAGCAGATCGCCTATGCCCCGCCTGTACGCGATATCTTCAAACACCTGGGGCAAATTATCTGTTTGGCCAAAATGGAGCCCACAATCCCAAAGGCCTTTTTCCTGGAGTTCCATGGCGAAGGCGATGGTGCCCCCGGCCGTCATGGTGTCCATACCCAGCTCATCCAGCTGATAATTAAACTCCAGGATTTGTTTCAGGTTATTGTTCAGCAGATTCGAACCGAGCAGTCCCAGTGTTTCGAGTTCCGGCCCCTTGACCTTCTTCCCGTTCACCTCGACCTGCCTGCCGCAATGAATGGGACAGGTAACGCACCCGATATTTTTTATGAGGTGCTTTTCCGCCATGGTCTGCCCGCTAATCATGTCAAAATCGGCATACCGCCCATGTTTGAAATTCCGCGTGGCGAGCACATTGTGATGATTCATTCTGCGCAGCAGAAAGCTGCTTCCGTATTTGGGCAGCGCCTCGCCGGTTAGCGGGTGTCCTTTAAGCAGGGCGATCCAGCCCTTGTAAACCTTTTTCATCCGTTCCGCGTCATGGGGAACCATCTTGCGGTTTCCCGTCGCCGTGATGGCTTTCAGATTTTTCGAGCCCATGACGGCGCCCATGCCCGCACGCCCGGCCGTGCGCTCCTCGCTGAATACTCCCGCGTATCGCACCAGGTGTTCCCCGGCCGGGCCTATCACCAGTTTGCCCGCCTTGCCCTCGAGCGCTTCCTGGGTTTCCGACGTGGTTTTGCCCATCAAAGCGGTGGCATCATGGAATTGGACGGCATCTTCCGTAATTTCCAGCCAGACCGGCGTTTCCGACCTGCCCGTAATTACAAGCGCATCATACCCGGCGCGCTTTAAATGAAGTCCGAAATTCCCGCCGCAATTGGAAGACGCACACAGGCCGGTCAACGGGGATATGGACGAAATATTGAAGCGACTCGAGGCCGGGGCGGCCGTACCCGATAAGGGCCCTGTGGAAATGACCAATATATTGTCGGGGGAAAACCCATCCGTACCCGCCTGGATGTTGTCATACAGAATTTTGGCGGCCATGATTTTGCCGCCCAGATACAGGGCACGGTCTTCATCCGACCAGGGATATTCGGAACATTCGTTTCGGGACAGGTCTATCTTCAATACCTTGCCCGCATAACCGCCCAGATTTGTTGACAATTCGTATCTCCTTCTTTCCTGCTAAAATATATTGACAAATAGAAACTGATTATTACCGTCTTTGATACTCTACCATACTCCTTCCTTTTCAACAAAAGAAACGCCGCGATCGAGGGATTTTAGGAATAAGCCCTGATGCTGTTATCCCTCGTTTTCTGTGTAGCGAATATCCCATGACCAGTTCTTTGGGTACTGCCTCCGGACCCAGAAACCGTATCCGGCAATTAGAAATATTCAGGCTTATTTTCTGGATGTGCAAAAATGTGGTAGACTTAAGAATCCTCTACAAAAGGAAACGCATAATGGTTGAATTAGACAAGGTAAGGCGAAAACTAGGGCCCGGCGTCATTTTTTTTTGTGAGCACTTTCACGCCTCTCCCGGTTCTCGCACAGCGTTGTGGGGGCCCAGCGGCTGCGGCAAGTCCACCATGCTGAATCTGATTTCGGGGCTCTTGCGCCCTGATTCTGGCGCCATTCGCGTGGCCGGCCGTGAAATCCAGGGCTTGTCCGAGAGCGGCATGGACGCCTACCGCGCGGAACGTATGGGGTTTGTATTTCAGACCTTCAATCTTCTGGCGCCCTTCACGGTGCTGCAGAATGTTATTCTTGGGATGCGCTTTGCCGATGTCATCCCCGAAAAAGAATGGAAACCGCGCTCCCTGGCCATGCTCGAACGCGTTGGCCTGACGCACCGTCTGAAAAGCAAGCCAGGTACCCTGAGCGTGGGTGAGCGGCAGCGCGTCGCTATTGCCCGAGCCCTTGCCAATAATCCGAAATTGATTGTAGCGGACGAGCCGACGGGCAGCCTGGATCCCAAAACGGCCGATGCCGTCATGACGCTGCTGCTGGAACTTTGCGAACAGGAGCAGGTTACGCTGCTCCTGGTAACCCATGACAAGGGCATTGCGGACCGGCTGCCCGATACGTTTGATTGTTCCGGCCTGGTAGAGGAGGCCGCCTCATGAGTCTCTGGCATATCGCCTGGAGTTATTTGTGGAACCGAAAACTGACCACCGCCCTTACCATTGTCTCCGTCGCCCTCGGTGTCGGCCTGATTTCCGCCGTACTGACGCTTCGCGACGAGACGCAGCGCCGTTTTGAAGAGGAAGGCCAAGCCTTTGACATTGTAATCGGTGCCAAGGGCAACCCGCTGCAGCTGGTGTTGAGCACCGTCTATTTTCTGGACGCGCCCACGGGTAACATGGAGATGGAAACCTATGAAGCGCTGAAGGAGCATGAAGACGTGGTGGCCGCGTTTCCCGTCGGCATGGGAGATTCCTACGGGGGGTACCGTATCATCGGCGTCACGCGGGACCTGATGGAGTTTTCCTGGGGCGACCGTACACCTTACGCCCTATCGAGCGGACGGTATTTTGAAGCGCCCTTTGAAGCGGTCGTTGGCGCCAATGTAGCCCGGGAAACCGGGTTGAAACTGGGCGACACGTTTGTGGGCACCCACGGCTTCGTCAGCTCCGCCTCGGCCGAAGTGCACGAGGATCTTCCCTACACCGTTGTCGGCATGCTGGAACGCTCAGGTTCACCAAACGACCGGGGCATCTTTTGCGACCTGCAGTCGGTGTGGAACGCCCATGACCACGGACATGAAGAGGACCATGAAGAGGAGGGTCATCAACACCATGAAGAAATTACAGCGGCCTTGATAAAGCTGGCATCACCCGCATTGCGGTTTGAGTTTAAAGATATGGTAAACCGTAAGTACAACGCCATGGCGGCTGTGCCCATCCAGGAGATTCAAAAACTATACGAACAACTACTGGGCACGGCCAAACTGGTCCTGCTCGCCATAGGTTACCTGGTAGTCGCCATTTCCGCGCTTTCGATTCTCATCGGATTGTACATGGCCATTCTGCAACGCAAGCGGGACCTGGCCATCATGCGCGCCCTGGGCGCCACGCGCGGCGAAATTTTCGGGGCGGTTATCATCGAGGCTTTCTGGGTAAGTCTGTTGGGCATCTTCCTGGGCTGGTTTATGGGAACCTCCGTCTGCGCCGCGCTAAATTCTTACCTGGTATCCCAAATCGGGTTCCACGTGCCGCCCGTGCGCATCAGCGCGGACCTGATCTCCGCGTATTCGGCTGTATTGTTTATGGGACTCCTGGCCGGCATACTACCCGCCTGGCAGGCCTATCGCACCAACGTGGCACGTGATTTGGCCGAATTATGATATAACTTTTATGGTGAAGTTAGACGCGGGCACACGTTGAAAGGGTGTCCTGACGGCTTGTTTTCCAAGAACGCTGTAGCCGACGCGAGCGTCCCTCGCGGGCGACACATCTGTAATGAAGGAATTTAGGCATGCGTAAACGTTCAAAACGAGATTTGCTTACCCTTCTGGGCCTTGTCATTATCGTCGCCGGCATTATCGGGGTAAACGGCTATATGCGCCGAGCGGGTATGCGGGAATATTTCGACAAAATGCGCGCCGAGCTGGAAGCCAAACACCGGGAAGAGGGCGTATCGCTCATCTACTGGGACCTGATGCAACAGGTGGTCGGACGCCGAAAGACGGGCGCCACCTTTCCCGAAGAACTTAAAAAACTGGATGGACGGCTGGTCAATATCGTCGGTTTTATGGCTGCCATTGACCAGTTCCGCGAAGTGCAGGAATTTATGTTGATGCCGATTCCGCTGACCTGTTATTTCTGCGATGCGCCGCCCATGCGCGACATTATCGAAGTTAAATTAGAGAAGCCCGCCAACATGATCAATGAGCCGGTGCTTATCGGGGGCCGGCTGCGACTGCACGAAGGAGAAAAACCGCTGTTCTTCTATACCATCGAAGAGGCAAAATGGAACGAGGCGGTATCCGAGGAGGAAACCACGGAAAAACTTATTGATCAACAACACCGGCTGCACCTGATTGAAGGGTTTAAAGAACTCCGCGGCGAATCGCCGCTACTGGATACGGATGAGGAGGATCCGCTGCTTCCGGGATATGACATACAGGCGCCGGCGCCCGAAACGGAAAGCCCCTGACAGTGGTGTTGCCCCCCGTGTTTCGTGCCGTCCAGCATGGCGTGGGATTCAGTCCATATACCCCAGGCGGCGTAATTGTTCCCGTGTTTCTTCATCAATCGTGGTTTCCTGATGCACTCCCTGCCGGGCGCGAAGATTCAGACGGTACTGTTGTTCCAGCATCCCGCGAAGTCGTTCCACCGACTCAGGCTCTTTTTCCGCCAGGTTATGTATCTCCCCCGCATCGCCGGGCCAGTCATATAACTGCACATCGCCATCCCGACGGTTCAGAATCAGTTTTCTGCCCTCAAAAATAACCGATTCCAGATCCGTATTCCAGGCGGGAGAGTTGGACCTTGTTTTCGCATAAACCGGACGCACCTCGCTGGAGAACATCTCTTTCCCCTGCCAGGAATCCAGCGGCGACAGGCCTATGAGTTTAGCAATGGTGGGCAAAATATCCACGATTTCGACCGGCCAATCCATTTTTCCCGGGGTCACGGAACCGCCAAACAAAAACAAGGGGATACGCAATTCACAGTCATATAGAGTAATACCGTGGCCCAGTAAATCATGATCCCAGAAATGTTCGCCATGATCCGCGAGGATGACAAACACGGTGTCGGACGCTTTTGCCCGCACGGATTCCACAAGGCGGCGCACTTCATCGTCGGTGTACCGTATACATGCATCATAAAGGCATTTTACCGCTTCGCGGCCCGCATCGGACAGGGGCGCAAAAGGCATCTGGCTTATCTGGCCGGTCTTTATCTTACAGTGCGCCATCAGGTAATCGCGGAAGTTTTCCACAATCTCGCGTTCTTCCGGCGCCAGGGATCCCGGGGTATACCCCATCATGTCCCGGTACTCCTGGGGCGGATCATAGGGCAGATGAGGATCCATGTAATGGACATATAGAAAGAATGGGGCGCTGGCTTGGTTTATCTCCTCGATGGCCCAATCAGTGACCAACGATCCTATATCATCCAGGGAAGTCCGATATACGTCAAATCCACGATCAAACCCGAATTCAGGAAACAAATTACCGTTCGTCTGGATACCGATGGTGGCATACCCCGCATCCTTGAGTACCGTCGCAATGGTGTCCAATTCCGGGGAAAGTGCCGCGTATGCGCTTACCTCCTCCGGCACGTGGGTATCGTACACAACCTGGTGCGCGTCCACATACAAGGAGGTGTACAAAGATGCCATGGCCGGGCGTGTCCAGGTGCAATTGGTAACGGCACGCGAAAAGCAGGCACCCTCCTCTGTAAGCGAATTTAGAAAAGGCGTGAGGGGAACGCCGTTTCGTTGGGCACCCACTTTGTCCGCGCGAAACGCATCCATGACAATCAGCACGATGTTAGGCTTCACTCTGTCACCATGGAATGCTTCTTCGCCAGGTGAAAGCAATAAAAATAATCCCGCCGTTACGAGAACAACGCCCAGCAGCGCAAGGATTGCCACAAGGACAATCGGCTTGTGTCTGTAAGAATTATTTTCTTGCATACGTTCTCTGGTGTGGTCCATCGTACTATAGGTGCATTCCGGGGCAACAACACTATTTCAGCCGACAAGAAGTCCCAAAGGACATAAGGACCTAAAAGACACAAAGGACCTCAAGGGCACAAGCAATTTTAATACGAAGCAGTAACGATGCTCCCAACCCTGCCCGTGTCCTGTTAGTCCTTTCTGTCCTTTCTGTCGTTTAAGTCCTTTGATTTCAATAAAAACTGCATGTCCCAGGAAAAGGGGCCCGCTAGAAATATCCCTGCGACCTGAGAATATCCCGGGTCTCCTGATCTACCACAGTAGTAACGGTCGGAGAGGCATGCAATGGATGCGCCTCGTTGTCTGCACGATACTGCTTGAGCAAAAGCGTCAGCGTTTCGTTTTGTGCTGCGTCTGTTATGGGATTTAACTCCCCGGGGTCGCTTTCCAGATGATAGAGCCAGTGTTTATTTCCAGGCATATCGAGAATCAACTTCATATTGTCGTGCATGACGGACAGCAGGTAGACGTTGGCTTCACGGATCGAAGTGCGCGTTTCCGCGTACACGGGGGGGAAAGAATCGGCCGGAGGCGTCAACAGACTACGACCCTGCCACCAGTCGCGGGCGGGCAACCCAACCTTTGCGGCCAGAGTCGGCAGAATATCTATCAGTTCCACACGGGTAGCCTCGGTGCGGGGCGCTTCCCCGGGAAAAGAGAAGATAAGCGGCACATGAAGCACTTCGTGATAGACGGTTTTTCCATGTCCCACGGAACCGTGTTCCCAGAGTTCTTCGCCGTGGTCCGATGAAAAAACAATGATCGCGTCCGGGCGCGAGGCGCGGACGCCCCGGATTAGCCGGCCCACTTCATCGTCAGCAAAACGAACTTCCGCATCATACATGATTTCCACATAGGTTTTTGCCGCCTCGGAAAACTCCGGCTCAGGCGGTGTTTCCCGGAACCGCAAATCCCAGCGCACCTTGTCCGGATAGTATCCCGTAGCATAGGTGGCGAGCAGGTTCTTGTCCGTATCGGTAATCTCAGGGATGGTGCTAAACAGGTTCTTGTATTGTTCGGGCGGCGTGTAGGGCGCGTGGGGTTCCACATAATGCGCATACAGGAAGAAAGGCGCGGATGCATCATTATTTATCATGTCCAGGCAGAGATTGGTGATATCAATGGCATTCTGCCCGTCCGCCATCATTTCATAGCGGTCGAACCCCTGGGAAACCCCGAACAGGGGCCGCATGTTCCAGTTGGCCTGCACGCCCAGGGTCGCATACCCGGCCGCCTTAAAGTACTCCGCTATCGTTTCCAGGTTCTCGGACAGGGCGTCCACCGTATGGTCCTGCCCCTCCACCACCTCCATTCTAATGCCGAATTGCTGGTTATGCACCCCCGCATAGAGGGAGGTGAACACGCTGGCCATGGAGGGACGGGTCCAGGAGGCTTGTGACGACGCGTTGGTATACGTCCAGGACTCCTTTGAAAAGGACTCTATAAACGGCATTAAAGGAATAGCATCACGTTTCATGCCCATCCGGTCCGACCGAAGGGTGTCCACAATGATGAGCAGCACGTCCGGCAGCGTGCGCTCCGGTGTTTTTTGAAACGAGTCGTCCCGCGAAGTTTCAGGTATTTCCGGCGTTGTCTTTGAACACCCGAATATACAGGCGATTATTATGGCAGCCATTAGAAAATAGAAAGTATGGGAAACAGTTGTTCGCATGAGAGAAGAGCCTTGTTTTCCTGGACTATCCTTCGATTGTGTCATAAACATATCTTATAACCGCGATCAAAAGCGCCTTGCTATCCCATCATGAAGTACTATAGTAGCGCGGACTATGCCTGAAACCCGATTACAATAACAACACCTGAGCGAAAAAAGGGACTGCCTCCGACGCACGCAAAAACCATGATCTATGCATTTGATTCTGAACTGCGCCGGAGGCGGTCCCATTTTTGCGGGTGCATCGTAAAGCACCGAAAAAATTTGGTACAGTTCCCGACGCTTGGCTATGCACAAATCCAAGGTCTAAACCATGCGGCAATACGTTCATGCCGACGCAAGGGTATACCTAATCTGCGGTAGGAACAGTCTCATTTTTTTCTATGCACATGCATTCAACTTCTTGTTTTTTATTGCCGTATAGGCCGATAAACTACGAAAATTTACAGGGCAGACAGAATGGACCGGCTATTTCTGGATTTTTGTGATGAGACCGGGTGAACGTCAAGACGCGTACCCTTGATTACTTATGTAAAAGCTTGTTCTTGCTGTGACAACCTATCATACGACTTCGAGTGTAACAAATGCCTTGCGACATGTCAAAACGGTAGTACAGGATCGCACAGGGGACTGATGACATGAGAAGGACGCCTGCCGGTCCTGTTTGGTTTATCTCTCGATGTGCAGTATACTTGCGCTATGGTATCAGCACCATCCACAGACGTGCCGGAGATGTGTCGTGCCGCCGTTTTCGACGGTCCGAATCTGCCCATGCGGCTCACGCACATTGCCGTGCCGCGAGACCTGCCGCCGGGGTCGGCCCTTTGCCGCCTCCGTATGAGTACCATTTGCGGGTCCGATCTCCATACGTTTTCAGGCAGACGCATCGAGCCGGCGCCCAGTATCCTCGGACATGAGTCGGTTGGAGAGGTTGTTGCCGCAGGGGAGGGGGCAACCTATTATGACGGCGCCCCGCTTCGGATGGGCGACTGTGTGTCCTGGACCATAATGGCCTCTTGCGGCGCATGTTCCTTTTGCGGACGGACGTTGCCGCAGAAATGCGTTCACTTGAAGAAGTACGGCCACATGCCGATGGAAGTGTGGCCGGGGTTGACGGGGGGATATGCGGAATATATCTACCTTTTCCCCGGGACTGGGATAGTCGCTGTGCCTTCTTCCCTGGAAGACGCCGTAGTGGCCCCGGCTAATTGTGCCTTGGCTACGGTGATCTGTGCCCATGAGGCCATCGGCGGCATTGCGTCCGGCGAAAGTGTTTTAATTTGCGGCGCCGGGTTACTGGGAACCTATCTCGCCGCCATTGCCCGCGAAGCCGGTGCGCGTATTGTGATGGTTGCTGATGCCGACACGACCCGCGCCGAAACCACCCTTCGATTCGGCACCGATGCGGTGTTTTCACGCACCGTCGAACCGGGTGCAGTCGCAAACTGGGCCCGAGATACCTGTGGCGGCGATGGTGTGGATGTGGCGTTCGAGGTATGCGGCGATCCGCGCGCGGCTTCCGCGGCGCTTGAATCCTTGCGTATCGGGGGACGCCTGCTTGTCGCCGGATTGGTGGCGCCGGGCAGCGTCTTTCCGATGGACGGGAATCTGCTGACACGGCATTGTCTGACAGTTCGCGGCATCCACAACTATCACCCGGCCCATCTGGGGAAAGCGCTCAATTTTCTGGCCGCCACCGTCGGTAAATATCCCTATCATTCCCTCATTCATCCCATACTGGATATTGAACACATTGGGTATGCTTTCGACCTTGCCCGGCAAAGGATTTCCGCCCGGGTCGCTATACAGTATGGCGAACCAGCGTAACACGCCAATGAATGCCTGCAGCGCAGAAGCGGCAATATATGACCTGAAGGAAAATTGTTTGCTCATGGTGTCTCCCCAATGAGGGTGATGCATCATAGACGCTCCATGAACGATGTGGGTGTGCACATGAGAACGGATAGAATACCCGCGACATTGCTGAACCCCGAAACATATCTGTGCCGCCCGGCCGGATTAGGGGGCATTACTGTACGGTGATACACCAG
>JAEAMG010001144.1_pt1 | contig 22153 bp, 15 predicted proteins | sample 8958741 | NCBI WGS metagenome assembly JAEAMG01 (sample SAMN16933256, study PRJNA681125) | bioreactor sludge metagenome | isolation source: anaerobic bioreactor treating anionic surfactant - SDBS | place: India: Bengaluru | collected 2019-02-28 | reverse complement strand
AAGGCGAACGGCACCGAGAGGTATGCCACGGACCATTACGGCGAGAAGCTGCTCTGGGCCGGGGCCAAGCGCGCCGGTATCCCCCATGGACTGATCCGCAGCGTCGATACCCGCGCGGCCAAAGGCCTCCCCGGCGTTGTCACGGTTTTGACCGGGCAGGACGTGCCCGGAAGCAACCGTCAGGGCATCGTCCACAAAGACCAGCCCGTGATCTGCACCGACAAGGTGCGCCACTGCGGCGATGCCGTGGCGCTGGTTGTCGCCGAGGACCGGAAGACCCTGGAACAGGCCCTGAGACGGATCGCCGTGGAGATCGCTCCCCTGCCCGCCGTCTTTGACGTGGAGGAAGCCCTGCGGCCGGGGGCGCCGCTGGTCCACGAAGAGCACCCCTCCGGCAATGTCCTGCTGGCGGCCACGGTGGCGACGGGCAATGCCGATGAGGCCTTCAGCGCGTGCGATGTCATCCTGGAAGAGAGCTTCCGGGTCCCGTTCATCGCCCACACCTTTCTGGAAACGGAAAACGGCGTCGCCTGGCAGGAACCGGATGGAAGCATCACCTTGATCGTCTCCACCCAGGCCCCCTTCCGCGACAAATTTGAGATCGGTCATGCCCTGGGCATCCCCATGAACCGGCTGCACGTGATCAGCCCCTACCTGGGCGGCGGGTTCGGCGGCAAGGACGGGTCAACCGTGCAGTGCCTGCTGGCGCTGGCGGCCCTGCACTCCGGCGGAAGACGCGTCAAGATGTGGTGGAGCCGCGAAGAAAGCATGCTCGCGGGCTACAAGCGCCACGCGGCGCGCATGGACTACCGGCTGGGCGCCAAGGCCGACGGAACGCTGCACGCCCTGCAATGCCGCATGTATTACAACACCGGCGCATATGCCCACCTGGGAGGCGAGGTCATGGCCCTTGGCATGGAGCATGCCGGCGGCCCGTACCGCATTCCTCACAGCCATGTGGAAGGCTGGTGCGTCTATACGAACAACCCCGTAGCGGGGGCCATGCGCGCCTTCGGCGTGGCACAGGCAAGCTTTGCCTTCGAAGGCATGATGGACCGGCTGGCCGCCCGCCTGAACATGGATCCGTTGTCGCTGCGGCTGAAAAATGCCGTGCAGCGCGGCGATACGAATACCGCCGGCGTAACCCTGACCCATTCCACGGGCATTGCCGCCTGTCTGGAGGCGGTTGCCGAACATCCCATCTGGCGCGGGAAAGACCGGTGGATCGAAGCCGCGGGCCCCTTCAAAAAACGGGGCGTGGGCGTGGCCGCGGTGTTCAACGCCATGGGATACGGCCGCGGATTGCCGGACTCCGCCATCGCCAAGATCGAGCTGACGCCTCAAGGCCGCATCCGCGTATCCTGCGGCGTTTCCGACATGGGTCAGGGCAATGCCACGGCCTTTGTCCAGATTGCCGGGCAGATCCTGTGCCAGGAGGGGGACACCATCGAACTGGTGCTGCCGGATACCGAGCGCACTTTGCCTTCGGGCTCGGCCTCGGCCAGCCGCACCACCTACACTTACGGCAACGCCCTGATCCGGGCTGCCGAAGAGCTGCGTGCGCGCCTGATCGGCCGCGCGGCGCTGGTCCTGATGGCCGACCAGGTGGACGATCTGGAGCTCCTGCCCGGGAGGGTAAAACATCTCAAGACCGGCAGGGAGGCCGCGTTAAATCTTCTGGCCGCCATGATGCCGGACGAGGACCGGGTGTGCATCAGCCAGTTCATCATGCCCGTGGCGCGGGACAAAGTGGAAACGGGTCAGGCGTTTTTCATCGGGTTCCCGCATCTGCTTTTCTCCTATGCCGCGCACGTGGCGGCCGTGGAGGTGGACGAACTGACCGGTGCGCTGGAGGTCAAGGCCTACCTGGCGGCCACGGACGCCGGACGAGTGCTCAACCCCCAGTCTTACGAGCAGCAGATCCAGGGAGCGGTTGCCCAGGGCATCGGCTACGCCGTGTGTGAAGACTTCAAGCTTGAACAGGGGCGCATCCTCACCCCGGATTTGGCCACCTACATCATCCCCGGCGCCATGGATGTTCCGGATATGCATTCGCTGGCGGTGGAGATCTTCGAGGATTCCGGACCTTACGGCATGAAAGGCGTCGGCGAAGTGGGGATCAACGGCCCGCTGCCGGCCATTGCCGGCGCGGTGTCAAGCGCTTGCGGCATCCGCGTCACCACGGCTCCGCTGAAAGCCCAGGATATTCTGGACGCCATGCAACAGCACCGGAAAGCGGACGAAAGGAAACCGCGATGCTGATCCGCTTCACGTTAAACGGCAAAAAGACCCAGGTCGATTGCGCTTCAGACCGGCGCGTCGTGGATATCCTGCGCGAGGACTTCGGTCTGACCGGCACCAAGGAAGGCTGCGGCAGCGGCGAATGCGGGGCCTGCACCATACTGGTGGATGACGAAAACCGTCTTTCCTGCCTCATGCTCGCCGCCCAGTTGGAGGGCAGAACCATCACCACCATCGAGGGCCTGGCCGGAGAATCCCGACCGCACCCCATTCAGGAGGCCTTTGCGAAGCACGGCGCGGTGCAGTGCGGCTACTGTACGCCGGGCATGGTTTTGGCGGCCTCCGCCCTGCTGCGCAGGAACCCGGACCCGACACGCGAACAGATCCGCGAAGCGTTAAGCGGCAACCTGTGCCGCTGCACCGGGTATCAGAAGATTGTGGATGCGGTGGAATCCGCGGCCCGGGTGATGAATCAGGGGATGAAGGAATGAACAACGTCCTCCTGCCGAAAACCCTGAACGAATTGTGGTCCTGTCTGGCCGACGCGCCGGGGGCGTGCGTCTATGCGGGCGGCACGGACCTGCTGGTAAAACTGCGCGCCCGCCAGGAACAGGCCCTCTCGCTGATCTGCCTGGAGCGGATTCCGGAACTGACCGGTATCCGGGAGGAAGCGCACGGATTCCAAATCGGCGCGTGCGCAACGCTTACGGAGATTCTGGAACATCCCGGCGTCCGGAAGCACCTGCCCGTGCTGGCCAAAGCGGTGGCCACGCTGGGGTCGCCTCCCATCCGCAACATGGGCACCCTTGGCGGCAACATCTGCACCGCCTCGCCCGCGGGGGATACCCTTCCGCCCCTGTATGTGCTGGATGCCGAAGTCATTGTCGCCTCGCCCTCTTCCGAACGCGCCCTGCCCATAGCGGAGTTCATCACCGGCCCGGGCAGCACAGGACTCAAGAAAAACGAAATCCTCACGGCGGTCCGTTTGAAAAAGCCGGAGGGTTTCACTGTGCAGCACTTCGAGAAAGTCGGCCAGCGCAAAGCCCTGGCCTGCGCCGTGGCCAGCCTGGCCGCGCTGGTGAAGATCTCTCCGGCAGGCTGCATTGAGGCCGCGCGCCTGGCCTGGGGCAGTGTGGGGCCGACAGTGATCCGCTCGACGGCCGTGGAAGAGCGTCTGCCGGGCCTGCCCTTCGGCCCGGCCGCATTCGGATCGGTCGCGCCGCTCGTTCTCGATGCGGTCCATCCCATAGACGACATCCGCGCCGACGCGGCTTACCGGAGGCAAGTCTCCGTCAACCTGCTTCAAAGGATTGGATCATCATGACGCCCCTGTCCGCCCCAAACGACACGGTCAGCCTGAGCATCCCGGCCCTGGCTCCCTATATGAAATTGCTCTCCCGGTTCGTGGAGACATGCGGAGAGGCTTCCGGCCTGGCCCGGCCCGACTGCATAAGCCTGGAGCTCGCCGCCGAAGAGATCTTCATGTACATGACCCATACCGCGTGTCCGGGAAATACCCTGAACATCGAGTGCCGGAATGGGATCTACTACAGCGAACTCATCTTTCGCTGCTCCGCCGCGGACATGAATCTGCGGGGCCTGAATATTGTGCCGGTCGCGGCGCCCAGCCTGGACGACGAATGCGATCTGACGGAGATCGGGCTCCTGATGGCGGCCCGCTCCGTGGACCGGCTCCAGATCACGATGGAAAAGCACAACCAGATCATGCTGTGCCTCACGAAGGAAAAGACCTACCCCAGGATCGTCGAAGAGCCGCCCACGCCGGAGACCGTGGGCAGCATCACGGTGGAAACGCCCGATCCGGAACGCATCAAGCATTTCAGCCTGCTGGTGGGCGCCCGGTTTCCGGAGCAGGACCGCCCCTCGTTCTTCCATTATCCCGGCAAGCTTGTGGACATGGTTGCCGGCGGCAAGTACCACTGCCTGATCGCCATGGACGCGCGCAAGAACATCCAGGGAGGAATTCTCTTCTTCCCCCGGACGGAAAAAATCGTGGAATGCTTCGGGCCCTACGTCTTTGTTCCGGCGGCCGGCGTCGGCGAAGCGCTGCTCGATGCCTGCATCGGCAAGATCGCCCGCGGCAAGGCGTTGGGTCTCCTGAACTCCTGCGGACTGCCCCGCGGACTGGAAAACAACTTTGAAGTCCTGGGCCATCAGACTTTTTATCCGACGGACGGACCGGCACTCCCGGTCCCCTCCTTCTACCGCCACCTGCATGAGGATCCCGGCGCGGAGGTGTGGTCACACGCGTGTCTGGAGAGCTATTTGACGGAGCATTACCGGCGGCTTTACCTGATGCGCCAGATCCGGCTCATCCGCGACATGCGGGAAACCCGCTCCGGATTCTCGCTCTTTACCGCCGAAATCGGCCACGAACAGTCACGCGCCTCGCTCAGCCCGCTGCTGCCGGGCGCCGATTGCGCCCAGAACCTGGCGCGGCACATCCGGTTTATTGCGCAGGAGCGCATCCGCAACATCTTCTTTACCCTTGATCTGGGTATTCCCTGGCATGCGGAGCTGATGCCGTTCCTTTTGGGGCAGGGCTTCAGACCGCAAATGATTATGCCCTTTGCAGGACGTTCCGACCTGCTGGTCTTCCAATACCATGACGACGCTCAATCTTGATCCCCTGATACCGGCCTATGTCCGGGAATTTGAACCGTACATTCCCAGCAAGCCCGATGCTGAACTCGCGAAGCTCTATGGCTGCGGGCGGCTTTACCGCCTCAACAACAACGAAAACCCGCTGGGTCCGCCCCCTGAAGCCCAGGAGGTGATCCGACGCTTCCCGCCGCCGGCCGGCGCCGTCTACCCGAGCGGCGATTCCTATTATCTGCGCCGGGAACTGGCGGCCTTTCACGGCATCGACGCGGACCAGATCCTCATCGGCAACGGCGCCAACGAGGTGATCGCATTCGTCATCAAGGCCTTCTGCGAACAGGGCGACAACATCATCACCGCGGACAAGACCTTTGCGGTCTATGAGTGGGTGGCCGTTTTTTCCGGGATCGAGGCCCGCATCATTCCTCTGGTCCACGAGCGCTTCGACGAGACGGCCATGCTCAAAGCCATTGACGGCCGGACCAAGATCATCTTTATCTGCAACCCGAACAATCCCACCGGAACATATTGGACAACCGAAATCCTCAGGAACTTTCTCGACGCTGTTGACGGCAGACAGATCGTGGTCATCGACGAGGCCTATTTCGAATTCGTGGAAGCTGAAGATTACCCCAACGGCATGGAGTGGATCAGCCGCTATCCGAATGTCGTGGTCTTCCGCACCTTTTCCAAAATGTATGCGCTTGCGGGTCTGCGCATCGGCTACCTGGCGGGCGATCCTGCCGTGGTGGACGTCATCCGGCGCACCTGCGTGGTCTATTCCGTCAACGCCATCGCCCAGGAAGCCGCGCGGGCGGCGCTGAAGGATACCACCGGCCACATCCGGCGCACCCGCGACCTGATCCGCGAAAGCAAGGCCTATCTCCGAGAGGAACTCACGCAAATGGGGCTGCCGCTCATCGCGGGCCAAGGCAATTTCATCATTGCCAAGCTGCCGGGCAGCGATACCCTGGCCTATCGCAAGCTCATGCACGAAGGCATCATGATCCGGCCCATGACGAGCTTCCGCTACCCCAACCACATCCGGATCAGCCTGTCGCATCTGCCGGCCATGGAGGCCTTTGTGGCGGCTCTGAAAAAGGTGCTTGCATGACGGACGCCGGAACGAATAGGCAGGAAACCCAGCAAACGCTCTTTTCTTTTGAGCTTACGACGTTGTGCCGCGTATCGTGCCCTATCCGGGCGGCATGCTCATTGCGCAGGGGACCGATTTCGGAATGCTCTTCCATGCCGCGGTCGGGTTTGTGCGTCTGGGAATGCTCCTGAATCTGACCCTTCCGTTCCCGGGGAGAAAACACCCATGACATCAAAAATCGTTATCTCTGTTGTTTTCCTGGCGATCCTGCTCCTGCTTTTGGCGGAAATGATCAGCCGCGTTGCGTACCGCATCTATTGCCGGCTCCCCTTCAGGGACCGGCGTATTGCCGAATACCCCTACGGCCGTTTTCTGGTGCAGGTTCCCGCCCCGGTGCACTGCGTCATGAAAAAGGGCTTCCGGTCCGAAAAGATCAATGTCAACCGCTTTGGTCTGAGAGGCGCTGAACCCGCGGATAACGGCTTGAAGCGGCGCATCCTCGTGGTGGGCGAATCCAATTTTTTCGGCGCCAAGCTCCTGGACGAACGCCATATCTGGGCCGACGTGCTTGAGAGCGTTCTCAAGCGCAACGGGCATGCGGATTGGGAGGTCCTCAACGGCGGCACCCCCCTTTACGCCAGCGCCCAGCACTGGCATTTCTGGGCCGACGCCCTGGGAGATGTCAAACCGGAAATCCTGGTGGTCTGCATGGGCGGCAACGACGTCGCGCAGATGACGGTCCTGGGCGAACGCTGGACCCCTGAAGCGCACTGGCCTTATGAGTTTCTGCTGAAATTGGAACGGAAAAGCACCTGGTGGAATTCCTTCCTTAGCCGCTTCTGTCTGTACTTTTTCTATCGGCGGATATTCGAAGGCCCACCCGCTGCCCGCTTCGCCAAGGGCGAGGGCGAAATGCAATGGGAGGCATGCAGGCGCAATATCCTCGCCCAATACCGTAACTTCGCCGCCTATGCAGGGTCAAACACGATCAAGATCGTCTTCGCGACCGCCCCGACAGCCTACCATGTGCCCACGAGCAAAGAGAACGAACGCCGCCTCTGGGCCATTCAGAGCACCTACCGGGATTCCATCACCCGCGATCGTCCCTATTTTACCGACCTGAACAAAGCGGTGTCCCAGGATCTGTGCCGGGAGCTCGGCATTCCCTATTGGGACCTGCAGGCCGATTTTGCATCCCATCCCAACCATTTCTCCGCCTGGTACGACATGCTCCATTGGAACGAGATCGGAATGGGGATTGTGGCCCGTTCCTTGTATGACTTTATTGATCGCCATGGCTGGTGGTCCTGAATACAGCCGGAAAGGAAGAATTCCGTATGCCGTCTGAAGCAGAAAAGGAAAAATCCTCCGGACAGGAGACGTTTTCCATCGGAGCGTTTCAACCCGAAGACGCGGAAGGCTTGGTGCGCCTATTCAAAGCCGTTTACGGAGACGGCTATCCCATCCGCCTCTTCTACGATGCGGAAGCGATCCGGCAGGCCAACGCGGAAGGCCGGTACATTACCATCGTCGGGCGCACGCCGTCCGGAGAGGTTGTCGGCGCCAATCATCTGTATCGCTCGGCCCCCTACCACGGCTTGTACGAATCCGGCGTCGGCCTGGTTCACAAGGACTATCGGGCCGGCGGCATACTCACCGCCATTCTGAAATATATGTATGACGGGTTTGTCCCCGGCAAACCTTACATGGAGGAGCTCTTTGGAGAAGCGGTCTGCAATCACATCATCTCACAGAAATTGGTCGTCCCCTTCCGGCATGTCGAAACGGCCCTGGAGGTGGCTCTGATGCCGGCGGAAGCCTATACGCGAGAGCAGAGCGCACCCGGTCGCGTCGCGACCCTTGACGCTTTCCGCTGTTATGTCCCCAGACCGCACCGTGTTTTCCTGCCGGACGTCTATGCCGGGATTTTACGGCGCATCTACGCCAGGCTTGACGACGAACGCGATCTGGCACCATCCGTTCCGGATGTGCCGGCTGAAGCCGAAACGCGCGCCGAACTGACGGTCTTCGATTTCGCACGCGTGGCCCGTATCGCCGTTTCCCGGTCCGGTGCGGATTTCGTCTCGCGTCTAACCGCACTGGAAGATGAGGCGGAAGCCCGGCACGTGGTTGTCTTCCAGGTCTGGCTGAATCTGACGGAACCCTGGGTCGCGCAAATCGTGGATGCGCTTCGGAGGTACGGCTATTTCCTCGGCGGGGTGCTGCCGCGCTGGTTTGACGGCGACGGATTGCTCATGCAGAAGATCCGCTGCGAACCCGACTTTGACAAGATCATGCTTCTGAGTGCTTTCGCCAAGGATCTGCTCACTGAGATCCGGGCCGATCACGCGAAGGTCTCTTAAGGTTCCGGATCCGTATCTCCATTGACGTGACGGTCCATCGCTGCAAGTTTTAGCGAAAACCTGCGCGCGGTCACGGAACACCCACCGTCCGCGAGCAGAAGCAGCTCAGCGGCGAGACCCGCCGCAAGCAACTCTGCCTGCCCCCTTTCTTAAGGTTATGCCCGGTGGAAGCCGGTTTTCGGCGGTACCGACAGGAAACGGTTCCGAGCGGGTCGGAAAGACAGCAAAACGGAGGCGGCGCCGGTTCAGGGGCGGGGGAGCCTGGAACGGACGCTGTCCGTTCTTCCATAACCGTTCCGTGACCGCTTGATGGCCTTTTCAATCTCGACCGCCGCGAATACAACCGTCGAAAGCAGGATCGTCACGACCAGTTCCGAAGCTGTCAGCGGCTGCGTTTTGAAAATCGGGTTCAGAACAGGGACGTAAATCGTGGCCATCTGCAGGACGAAGGTCAAAAGGACAGCCCCGAGCAGGGGCCTGTTGGACAGGGCCCCCTGCCGGAAAAAGGACTCCTCTTCCGAGCGGATGGCCAGAACGTGGCCCATCTGGCTCAGGCACAGGACGGTGAAGGCCATGGTCTGCCAGCGGGCCTGATTTCCATCGAGGAAGAGGGCCTGGGTGACGATGGTGACCATGCCCATCAGGAGCCCCACCCAGACGATGTGGGTGCCTAGGCCCTTGGCGAAAATGCTTTCGCGAGGGTTTCGGGGAGGACGGCTCATGATCGTTTTTTCCCCGGGTTCGGCGGCCAGCGCCAGCCCTGGAACGCCGTCGGTCACCAAGTTGATCCAAAGGATGTGGATCGGCAGCAGGGGAATGGGCAGGCCGAGAAAGGGCGCCAGAAAAATGGAGCAGATCTCGCCCGAATTGCTGGTCATGGTGTATTTGATGAACTTGCGGATGTTGTCGAAGATCCGCCGGCCCTCCCGGACGGCCTTGACGATGGTGCTGAAATCATCGTTGAGCAGGATCATGTGGGCCGCCTCCTTGGAGACGTCGGTGCCGGCAACACCCATCGCCACGCCGATGTCCGCCCGCTTTAGAGCAGGGGCGTCGTTGACCCCATCGCCGGTCATCGCCACGAAATGGCCCCTGTCCTGCAGGGCCTTGACAATCTTCAGCTTCTGCTCGGGTGCGACCCGTGCATAAACCCGGATGTTCTCCACCCGGGACAGGAATTCCTCCATCGACAGCTTCGCCAGCTCACGGCCGGTCAGGACGGCCTTGGCGGATCCGCGGAGGATGCCGACCCGCCGGGCGATCACCTCGGCCGTGCGCGGATGGTCTCCGGTGATCATGACCGGACGGATCCCCGCCGAGCGGCAGAGGGCCACCGATTCGGCTGCCTGGGAGCGGGGCGGGTCCATCATGCCGACAAGCCCGATGAAAGTCAGGCCGCGCTCCGTCTCCTCCGGAGTCAACGCATCGGGGAGGGTCTCCCAGATTCGCAGGGCGAAACCCAGCGTTCTCAAGCCGGCACCGGCGATCCCGTCGGCGATCTCCCGGATCCGGTCGCGGTTGATCGCAACCTCGCCGGTCGCGTTGAGCATTTTTTCGGAGCGAGCCAGGAGCTCCTCGACCGCCCCTTTCGTGAAGGAGATGAACCGACTCTCCGTCCAGGGGTGGAAAGTGGTCATGAGTTTGCGTTCCGAGTCGAAGGGGATCTCGGCAAGCCGGGGTCGTTCCTCCCTCCGTCTCTCCGGGGAAACGCCAAGGGTGCGGAGCAGTTCGATCAGCGCCGTCTCGGTGGGATCGCCGATCAGGTTGCCCGAAGTGTCAGATCGTGCGTCGTTGCAGAGGGCCAGGGCATCAAAGAGCCGCAGCCGGGGCGAGATGTCGGCATTCATTCCCTGCGTGAGCGGCTCCGTTTCGGAGGCTTTGAGATCCTCCGTCGGGATCACCCGATCCCCGATGGAGATCTGCTCCACGGTCATGCGGTTCTGAGTGAGGGTTCCTGTTTTGTCCGAACAAATGTAGGTTACCGAGCCGAGCGTCTCCACCGCCGGCAGTTTGCGGATCAGGGCCTGCTGGCGGACCATCTTTTTGGCGCCCAAGGCCAGCGCAATGGTGATGACGGCGGGCAGGGCTTCGGGAATCGCCGCCACGGCCAGGGAGATCGCCGTGAGCAGCATCAGCAGCGGCGGCTCACCCCGCAGGAGGCCGGCCGTAAAGACGATGGCGCAGATGGCCAGCACCGCATAGGCCAGTTTCTGGCCGAAGGCGGTCAACCTTCTCTGAAGGGGGGTCCGGCCCTCGTCCTGATCCTGGAGCAGGGCAGCGATCCGACCGATCTCCGTCTCCATGCCTGTCGTCGTCACCAGGCCCCGACCCCGGCCGTTGGCGATCATCGTGCCCCTATAGGCCATGTTCTTCCGGTCGCCGAGGGACAGGTCGGCCTCCCCGATCGGGGCCGTCTCCTTCTCGACGGCCAGGGACTCGCCGGTCAGGGCAGCCTCTTCGATGCGAAGCTGGATCGCCTCCGTCAGGCGGATGTCGGCCGGTACCACGTTTCCGGCCTCCAGGAGGATCAGATCTCCGGGAACGATCTCTTCCGCGGGAATCGACTTGGGACGGTCCTGACGGATCACCGTCGCCGAAGGGGCGGCCAGTTTCTTGAGGGCCGCCATGGCTTTTTCGGCACGATATTCCTGAACGAAACCCAGGACGGCATTGAGAACCACGATCACGGCGATGGCGACGGTATCCTCGGGTTCGCCGATCACTCCGGCAATAACGGCAGCGGCAATCAGGACAAGGATCATGAAGTCCTTAAATTGATCGAGCAGCATCATCGCCACCGACTTGCGGCCCTTTTCGGTCAGTGCGTTCGGTCCATACTGAACCAGACGCCGACCCGCCTCCTCGGCGGTGAGGCCCGCCGCTGAGGTTTGCAGTGCTTCGGCAGCCATCTTTGGATCCAACTGGTGCCAGATCAAGACCCTCTTTTCTCTGGACTGTTTCCCATTCATTATCCCATCACCTCATTTGCACACCGCTTGAGCCAGTCCGCGACACCCCACCGCGACGCGGCTCCCGCAGGTGGTCCGGGTTATTAGAAAAGACCGTGAACCGCCTTAAAAAAATCATCGTTCCCGCAATTGTCAGAACTGCCGCTCAGATCTCATGGGCGCTCGGTTGTCCCAAAACCGAGATCCCCGGGGTGTGGAAAACTTTTCTTTCATGAAGGGGCGGCACTGTGAGCCCTCGTTTTGCAGTGCCCAGAGTTCAGACGGTTTCGACATTTTCATCATTTATCCGGAAGGGCGATTTCGTTCCTGAAGTCGGTTGGCGAATGCATTTAGCGGGCGTCGCTCCCCTGCGGCAAGAGGCGCCATTTTCACCACGGCGGTGAAGTCTTGTCGATTTTGCGGCATGTCGAGCAAATACGCCCCAAGGAGGGAATCAACGAATTATGAACATGAAGCAGGATAAGGTGATGTCGCTGACCGAGGCCGTCCGCACCTACGTCAAGGACGGCAGTCAGATTTCCATTGGCGGATTTACCATCAATCGCAATCCCATGGCCGCCGTTCATGAGATCATCCGGCAGGGGATCCGCAATCTGCACCTCTTTGCCCATTCCAACGGACAGGGGGCCGATGAGTTGATCGGAGGCGGCTGCGTCTCGCGGATCGACATTGCCTACGGCGGCAATGGGAAGTACGCGGCGACCTGTATCCGCTTTCGGAAGGCCGTTCAGGAGGGATCCATCCGCGTCGAGGACTACTCGAACTTCCAGATGACGTTACGGTTCATGGCGGGTGCGATGGGGATGCCGTTCCTTCCGACGGTATCGTCGCTAGGGACCGATCTGGTGAAGGTCTGGGGGTTTCCTGAGAACGAGAGGAAAGAAGATCCGAGACTGCCGGACAAAAAAGTGGTGGTGATGGACAACCCCTTCGGTTCATGGATGAACACCCCGAAGGTGGTTTTGGTGCCCGCGATCCGCACCGATGTCACCATTATCCATGTCCAGAAAGCGGACCGCCAGGGAACAGGACGTATCGAGGGGCTGAACTTCGCCGACGTCGAGCAGGTCAAGTCAGCCGAGCACTGCATCCTGACCTGCGAGGAACTGGTGGATACAAAAGAATTGCGAAAGCACCCGGACCGGAACAATATCCCCTTCCTTCATATCGATGCCGTGGTGCCGATTCCCTATGGCGCCTACCCGACGGCCTGCTACGGCTATTACGATTACGCCCCCGTCTGCCTGTTGAATTATGTCAAATGCGCCAAAGATGAGACTCTGCACGAGGAATACCTCCGGAAATACATTCACGGGACCAAGGATCATGCGGCCTACATCGCCCTGCATGGCGGCGAAGAACATCTCGAAAAGATCAAGGCGGATCCCGAAACGGGATACGCGGTGAATCTGGCCAGAGGCTGAGGGGGAAACAATGGGAAATTATACTTTGCGGGAAATGATGACGATCGTGGCCGCCAGGGAGATCAAGAACGGGGATATCGTCTTCTGCGGAACGGGAATCTCCATGCTGGCCGCCATGGCGGCCAAGAACATCAACGCCCCGGACAGCGTGATGTTTTTCGAGACCGGGGCCATCGATTCGAAACTGGACGAGATTCCCCTGGCCGTGGCCGACTCGAGGGTGATGTACCTGGCCGCAACCAACGGCGGCCTCTTCGATGCCTTCATCACCATGCAGAACCCTATCACCGGTCGGCATGTCATCGGCATCCTCGGGGCTGCCCAGATCGATCTCTACGGCAACCTCAACACGACGGTCATTGGAAACTACATCAAGCCGAAGACCCGGTTTTCCGGCAGCGGCGGCGCCTGCGACGTGGCTTCCTTCGTCCCCCGCTGCGTCATTTTCATGCAGCAGGAGAAAAAACGCTTCGTGAAGAAGCTGGATTATCTGACGAGTCCGGGCCATATGGGCGGTGCGGAGGGACGCTGTGAGGCGGGATTGCGGCCCGGAGGACCGTCGATGGTGATCACGAACATGGCGGTCTTTCGCTTTGACGACCGGACCAAAGAGATGTATCTGGCAGGGGTATATCCCGGGATCGGCCCTGCCAAGGTATTAGATAATATGGATTTTTCGCTGGATACTTCTCGGGTGGATGAGGTGCCGCCCCCGACCCCGGAGGAGCTGAGAATCCTCCGGGAGAAATGCGATCCCCAGCGACTCATCTTACAGTGACGCCCGGCCGGTGAAGAAGCCCGAGCGGGGTTCTGAAAGGCGCCAAGGAGATTGAAGACGGGAGGGAATGAATCAAACGGGGTTTCCCGGCAGGACGAGGCGGGAAACCGGAGACGCGAATCACATTGCCATAAGGAGGGATCATGATGAAGACGGACAGAATTGTACGGCACCTTGTTGTTTTCCTTGTCACTCTGGGCATGATGTTCGGTTTCGGGTTGCTCCACCAGGCGGAGGCCGCCAAATACAACCTGAAATTCCAGATGGCCTGGCACACGCAGCACCCCGAGTACAAGGCCTACCAACAATTCGTCAAGATGATCAAGAAAGAAACCGGAGGGGAGCTGTCCTTCACGGTGTTTCCGGCGGACCAACTGGTCGGCAGGGAAGAGGCGCTGGAAGGGCTGAAGAGGGGGACCATCGACATGCTGGGGAGCTGCTCCTCCTATTTTCACGGCATGGTTCCCGAAGGGGATATCGACTGGATGCCCTATATTTCACTCGGCAATCGCGATAAGTTCTACGATTTCTTCAACGGCGAAAACGAATTCGCCAACATCATCCGCAACGCCTACCTCAAAAAGGCCAACGCCGTTCTGCTGACAAACATCCTCTGCGGCAGTTCGGGGATCATCGGCGCCGGCAAGAAGGAATTTCCCACCATCGATTCCCTGAAGAACATCAAGCTGCGGGCGGCCGGTGGTGTCAACACGCGAATTGCCAAGGCCTGGGGCGCAAGCCCCGTGACCATGGCCACCGGGGAGATCTATCCCGCTCTGCAGATGGGAACCCTCGACGCCATGCTCTTCTATGCTTACGGCTTGAAGGACTACAAGTTCTTCGAGGTGGCCAAATCCTTTACCGGCCCCCCGGTGTATATTTGGACCGACGACCTGTGGATCAACGCCGATGCCTGGGCCAAGCTTCCCAAGCACCTTCAGGACAAATTGAAGAAAGTGGCCAAGGATTGGGGTCGTTGGGCCAGCTTGGAGCACTGGCCGGCATACGAACGAGAGATCGAGGAGTGGTGCAAGGAAAAAGGTGTGAAATTCCTTGAATTTGACGCGGCCAACGTCGCCAAGTCGAAGACAATGCTCGAACCGGTCTGGGAATGGTATGCCAACGAGAGCCCCGACTGTAAGCGGCTCGTGGAGTTGGTCAAAGCGGAAATGAAAAAGTGGTGATGCATCCTCACGGAGGAACTGATGCTGATTCTCTGGGCGGCGGGGCTGTGGTGTTCCGCCGCCCCCACCCATAAAGGAGAGGGGTTATGAGTCATGGGAGTGTAGAAATGCCTGTGGACCGCAACGCCTTCATGCGCGCGGTGTCCGCTTTTGACCGCTTTTTGGCCGAGTTCGCGGGCTGGATCATCATCGTGATGATGCTGACCCTGAGTTACGATGTGATCATGAGGTATGTCTTCGGCATGCCCACCACCTGGGCCGGCGAGCTCAATCGCTACTTTCTCGTCCTGGTCATGTTCTTCGGGGGACCCTGGGCGCTGCCCGCGGGCGGTCATGTGGCCGTTGACATCGTGACCGAAGCCTTGGCGGAGCGCAAGCGGCTGCGGTTGGAGGTTGTCACCTCCGGCATGGCCTTGGTCTATATGGCCATCTTTTCGATGGAATCGATCAAATACACGTGGGAGGCCATAGCCGGCAATGTCAAAAGCACGGAGTACCTGGCTCTGCCCATGTGGCCGATGCGGTCATTCCTGGTGATCGGCGGGGTGCTGCTGGGGTTCGAGTTTCTTTTTCGGATCATCCGGGCCGTCAAACGCTTGAGGGAGTTGAACGGTTGAACGATTGGAGGTGATTGCCCATGGAATGGTATTGGATTTTGATCATCCTGATGGGGTCCCTGACCCTGTTGCTCTGCCTGGGACTCCCGGTGGCCTTCTCGCTGGGATTCCTGAGCATGCTCGCGGCCCTGATCTTCTGGCCCGGAACCACGGGTCTTTACGGAGTGGCCCTGGCCGGCTACGGCCATATGAGCAGTTTCACCCTTGTCTGCGTCCCCCTGTTTATCCTGATGGCCCAGATCGTCATGCACTGCGAGATGGGCAAGGATACCTACGACGTGGCCGACCGATTTCTCCGCGGCATGCCGGGGGGGCTGGGGATGACCAGCACCGTCTTCGGGGCCATCTTCGGAGCCGTCTGCGGCGCCAGCACTGCCGGGACCGCCACGGTGGGCCTCCTATCGCTGCCCGAAATGCTCCGGAGGCAATACGACCAGGGGATGTCGGGGGCCATCGTCGCCTTTTCCGGAGCCTTGTCCATCCTGATCCCGCCAAGCATCATCCTGATCCTATACGGCACGCTGGCGAACGAATCCATCGGCGCCCTCTTTGCCGGCGGGTTCATCCCCGGGATCGTGATGACCATTATCGGTGTTCTCTACATCTGGCTGACTGTTCTGATCAAGCCCGCCATGGCCCCGAGGGATACCAACCGCTTCACCTGGAAGGAGAAGTTCGGTTCGCTGTGGCGGGTGTGGTCCCTGCTGCTGGTTGTCCTTCTCCTGCTGGGCACGATCTACACCGGCGCGGCGACGCCGACGGAATCGAGCGCGATCGCCTGCCTGGCCGTCTTCATCATCGCCTGCCTAAAGGGCAAAATGAACCTTGCGGTCCTGCGAAAGTGCATTATCCAGTCCGTGCGGACCACCACAATGATCGGCTGGATCATTATCGGCGCGACGGCCTTCGGCTATGTCATCATTTACTCGGGATGTGCCCAGGCGCTCACGGACTGGGTGGTCGAGCTTCCGGTGACGCCCATGGTCATCGTGGCCGTGCTGATGGTCGGTTACCTGATTCTCGGCATGTTCCTCGATCCCGCGGCCATCGTCATGATGACCACTCCGATCGTTCTGCCGATCCTGCTGGCCCTCGAGATCAACATCATCTGGTTCGGCATCCTGATGACGATCAACATGTGCTGCGGGAACATCTCGCCGCCCATGGGGCTAAACCTCTACATCGTCAAGGGGCTCATGCCCGAGGCCATCAGCCTGCGGCGCCTGTTTATCGGGGCCATCCCCTTCATGGTCATCGATATCATGGTCATTGCCCTTGTCATGATCTTCCCGGCCCTGGCGACCTGGCTGCCGAGCATCGTGGTTCCGTCATAAGGGGACGACGGTGGCTCGCCTGAAGCAGGACCTGGACGGAAAAGCCTCGAGCGCAAACGGCTGCGCCATCGCTGACGGCCAGTGACTGGCCATCCGCGGTGGTATGCCGGAAATGCGCCGGGTCGGCTTCTCCACCAGAGGATCGACCTTGGCGGTTCCGGCCCTGACCTGTGACGGGCACATCCGGAAGAGCGCTAAGGATGCATTCCCGCCGAGGCCGATTGCGAGGCAATTCTCTTGACATGCAAGGCCTCTTTCCGTATGGTCGAATCGTTCCAAACCCATGTTCCTGTCCGACAGAGACGGAAAGACCGGATCGGTGGAACGGTAGAACCGACAAAGGAGGCCGTCGTTACAGGATGCGCCTCTCTCCGTGTCTCGGCGTGAGACAGGGTAGTTGTTCTTGATCGGAGAGAAGAAATGAAGACGCGTGCTGCGCAGCTTCGCAAGCCTGGGGAGATCGTTCTGGTGGAACGAGAGCTGACGCTCGCCGAGGACGAGGTGCTGGTCAAGGCCCATCTGTCCGGCATCTGCGGTTCGGACAAGGCGATGTATCGCGGGGAGATACCCGAGAAGATCTCTCTGCCGTTCTACCTGGGACACGAAAGCGGCGGCACCGTGGTGGAGGTGGGCGCAAAGGTCCGGGAGTACCGGCCCGGCGATCAGGTGATGGCCTTCACGTGGTGCAACACCTTCGCGGACTACTTCAAAGCCCCCGTTGCCGGCCTCCAGCCCGCTCCTGCGGGTCTGGACAGGGACTTCGCCTGTCTGGGCGAGCCGATCGGCTGCGCCATGTACTCAGGATTGACTTGCGGCACCCAGCTCGGCGACGTCGTGGTGGTCTATGGTGTGGGCTTCGCCGGCCAGATCATCGCCCAGGCGGCAAAGCGCAAGGGCGCATACCGGGTGGTGGCGATCGATCTGGCGGACGGGAAGCTGGATCTCGCCAAACGATTGGGATGCGATGTGGTGATCAATCCCCGCCGCGAGGATCCGGTGCAAGCGGTGCTCGAACTGACCGGCGGGCGGGGCGCGGATGTGGTGGTCGAGGCGGCCGGCAGCGAGCAGAGCATGAATCAGGCAAGCGCCATGCTGAAGCACAACGGGATCCTGGCCCTGTACAGCTGGATTACCCAGCCCGTGACCCTGAACCTCAGCCGTTGGCACGACGACGGATTCGATATCCGTTCGACCTGCCTTGTTCACCACACGCCGGAGGAGAGGAAGGTCTGGACGCCTTGGGCTCTGCGACCCGTGATCCAGGGCATGGTGAACATCCGTCCGCTGATCACTCACGAATTCCCGCTCGACCGAATCGCCGACGCCTTCCGGGCTGCCGACACGGATGCCACGGCCATCAAGGTTGTGGTGCGCAACTGACCCCCTTGCGCAAGCGAATTTCCATATCTTTTGTAAAAAACGTATCCGGCCCAAATCAGGCTGTGTTCAAACTCCCTGCTTCAAGAGACGCCGTTCCGGTTTGCCGGACCGCTCCAAAAAACACCCCGAAGGATCAAAAGGATTGACAAATTTGTTTCACGCCCTTATGAATCATTCTCAGGACGGCTGCGCATACAAGGGCAGTCATGCACCGGCAATGGATTTTTGTAACCGATTGATCGAGATTATTCGTTTTCGCCACAGGGGCGGCCGGAGGTAACGGAATGTTCGACGATGTAGACTCCGGGTGGGAAAAGAGGGTTGTTTCCCCGGAAACCTTCCTCACTCGGATCGAACCCGGGATGAGCATCTTTCTTGGAACGGGTGTCGCCGAGCCCCGGACCCTGGTCAAATGTCTCACCACATCGGATCTCAGCAACCTGACCGACCTGGAACTTGTACAAATTGTCAGCCTTGGCGACGCCATCGCTTTCAGAAACATCGCTCATGAGCACAAATACCGGCTGAAAACCTTCTTCGCGGGATGGTTGGCGAGTGATGCAATCACTTCCGGTTCCGTGGATATGATCCCTTGCCGATTTTCGAGAATTCCCCGTCTGGTCGAATCGGGCGCAATCCGTGTGGATGTGGCCTTCGTTCAGATCACTCCCCCTGACAAGGCAGGATACGCAAGCCTGGGCGTATCCGTCGACGTGGCAAAGTTCGCGATGGAGCGTGCCTCCATTGTGGTGGGGGAGATCAACAGCCGCGTGCCGCGAACCATGGGCAACACCTTCGTCCATGTGGATGATTTCAACTATCTGGTCCGGGGAACGGAGCCGCCGATCTACTTTCCCCGCTGGCCCGTGGATGACGTGATCGACAAGGTGGCCGCGAATGTCGCTTCGATGGTCGAGGACGGCAGTTGCATCTCTTTTTACTCCGGCGCCCTATTCGAGGCGCTCGGCCGTCACCTCGCCCGCAAGCGCAATCTTGGCATTCACACCTATTTCTTTACCGATCCGTTGATGGACCTGATCAAGTGCGGTGCCGTCAACAACCGACGCAAGAACTATTTCCGTGATAAATCGCTGACCGCCTACGCCCAGGGGACGCCCGAGCTGATGCAATGGCTGCACCGCAATCCGCTGGTCGAGTTTCAGGGAATCGATGTCGTTTCCGACCACCTGCGGATCAGCCTCAATGACAGGATGATCGCCATTCTTCCCGCTCGTAAGGTCGACTTGACGGGCGGGATTGCCCTGCACATCGGAAAGGGCAATGTCACCCCCGGACCGGGACAAGCCCAGGAGTTCTTTGCCGGGGCGGAGCATTCCCGCGGGGGCCGGACCATCTTCGCCCTTCCCAGCCGGAACCTGGAGAGCCGCTCCAATATTCTGCTCTCCGTTGAGGATTTTCCGAATCAGTTCACGAATCGCGAATCGCTGGATCTGATCATCACCGAATACGGTATCGCATCCATGATCGGTCGAACGGTCCGGGAGCGCGCTCAAGCCTTGATCGACATCGCCCATCCGGACGACCGGGAAGAGCTGATCCGTCAGGCAAAAAAAGCGAACATCCTCTATGCGGACCAGATTTACCTTCCCGACTCCGGCTCCCTGTATCCGGAACGGCTGGCCTGTACCCATGCTTTCTCCGGGGGACTGAACGTCCGTTTTCGGGCCATCAAACCTTCCGATGAAGAGGAGATGCGAAAATTGTTCTACCGTTTTTCGGACAATGCCGTTTATTATCGATATTTCAGCGCTATCAAGTCGATGCCTCACCGCAAGATGCAGGAATATGTGAATGTCGATTATCAGAGAATCATGTCGATCGTCGGTACGGTCGAGGAACTGGGCGTAGAAAGGGTGATTGCGGAGGGGCGTTATGTTCGCCACCACGACCGGCCCTTCGCCGATGTTGCCTTTGTCGTGGATGAGGCGTTTCAGGGACGAGGAATTGCCTCTTTCCTGTTCGAAATGCTGATCCGCATTGCGCGCGAAATCGGAATCGAGGGTTTCACGGCGGATGTGATCGCGGATAACAAACCGATGCTGAAGGTTTTTGAAAAGGCGCCCTTTCCGATCCGCGCGGTCATGGAGTACGGCATTTACAACTTGACCATCCCCTTTGAGGACCCGGAGGCATTCCGCTCCCGCGATTCAGACGTGAAGAAAGGATCCGGTTGAATTCTTTCAGGGTCCATGTTAGATAAAAACACAGACATCTTATCCTAACCGGGAGCAGGGATTCGGTATGAGAAAGACATGCAAATGGATTACAGGCCTTTTGTTCCTGATCATTTCGATTCAACCATTGTGGGCCAAGGAGAAAACCACGGTCGGCATTTTGCCCTTCGTCATCCACAGTGCGGAAAATATTGAATATGTCCGCCAGGGAATCGGAGAGATGCTGATCTCGAGGATCTCCGGGCAGGAAAAAATCGAGGTGATCGGAAGAGAGTCGGTTCGCGAAACCGTTTCGGAGAAAGAGCTTCAGAACCTGTCGGCATCCAATCTCGATAAACTGGGGGAAAAATTGGGCGCGGATTTCCTGGTCTGGGGCAGCATCACCAAGATCGGCAACAGCCTCAGCATCGACGCGAAACTGGCGGACATTACCGCCGGCAAAAACGTGGTAAACGTTTACGCCCAGTGCCCCACGATGGACGAGGTCATTCCTCAAATCAATGATTTCGCACAGAAAATCGTCGGCCATATCCTTGGCGGCATGCCCCAGACGATGCCGTCTCCGCCGCCTTCAAAGGAGATCGTCGCGGCTCGCCAGCCTTCCGGTCAAACCTCCAGAGAAGCCGAAATCATATCCGGAATGAGGGGTGGCCGTAAAGGGACGTTTACCTCCTCGATCAATCCCGATTTCATCAACGCGGCACAGCCGCTCGACCGGAAAACGTTTTGGAAAAGCCAGCAGTTCATGAATGAATTCAGGGGAATGGATATTGGCGATGTCAACGGGGACGGACTCAAAGAAACCGTCATCATCGATTCGCACAACATCCTTGTCTATCAGAGAAAGGACGGCGCATTCAAAAAAATAGAGCAAATCTCAGGGAAGTCCTATGATTATTATGTCGGCCTGGATGTCTCAGACATCAATGGGAACGGCATCCCGGAGATCATTGTTTCGAGTTATGCCGGCCAGCAGGTCGATTCCTTTGTTGTTGAATTTCGCGATGGCAGGTTTGTGACGATCGCTTCCGGTCTCCCCTGGTTTCTGCGGGTGATCAACAACAGTTCGGGCGTTCCCGTTCTGCTGGGTCAGAGAAGGGGTATTGAAAATCCATTTGATACGCAGATCCATGAAATCGTCTGGCAGGGCGGAGAGTACCGTGAAGGGAAGAGGATGAGGATCCCACAGGGGCTTTCTGTATACGGATTGACCTTGGATAAGATCGGTTCAAGCGGAGCAGAGAGGATCATCGCCTTGAACGAATCCGATTATCTTTACATCTACGATCAGACGGACAAGCCTCTTTCCAAGATTGCGATCTTCGGCGGCAGCGATGAATTGATCTGGAAAAGCGACGATGTCTTCGGCGGCAGCAACACCATCATCGAACCTGTGAACAAATCGGCGGATAGCACAATGGAAATCCGCGAAAGCTATTTTATTAATCTCAGGATCCTGACCTACGACACCAACGGTGACGGAAAACGGGAAATCATTATCGTAAAGAACCTGTCTTCTGCCGGCCGCTTGATGCAGAATGTCAAACTTTTCACTTCTGCGGAGGTCTATAACCTGGAATGGGACGGTCTGGGCATGGTCGAAAACTGGCGGACAAGGAAAATCAACGGCTATGTTGCCGATTACCAGTTCAAAGACATCGACAACGATGGGGAAAATGAGATCGTTCTGGCGTTGGTTCTCTCCACCGTCGGTACCGTGAAAGACAGAAGCGTGATCGTCGCCTATGATCTCAGAGGCGAATAGAAGGTTGACAACCGTTTCCAACTGTTGTAGAGCTTCGTCGCCTGAAAAATCAGGGACAGGGGTAGCGAATCATGGCCCTGTTTGATGCACAAGATATCCTTCTAAACGGGCGGTGTAGCTCAGCCGGTTAGAGCATACGGCTCATATCCGTAGTGTCCGGGGTTCGATTCCCTGCACCGCCACCA